>Ga0335074_10005123_pt1 | contig 18117 bp, 14 predicted proteins | sample Lox_Sample_23_FD_206715 | JGI IMG/M metagenome (GOLD analysis project Ga0335074, IMG submission 206715) | Soil microbial communities from Loxahatchee National Wildlife Refuge, Florida, United States - Lox_Sample_2.3 | ecosystem: Environmental > Terrestrial > Soil > Wetlands | place: USA... | reverse complement strand
GTCGACGGACTGGACGCGATCCGACCATCGGCGCCGTGCCCTGTAGAGCGGCACGAACGACTCCAAACCCTTGCCCCGTAAGTGCTCGGCAACCACCTTTTCATGCCGGTGCCTGGAAGTTAGAGCGAACCACGCTGACTTAGTCATTTGGGCAAAGCTATCGCTTTCTCAGTCCCATCCTGGACTAGAGGCTGACTGAAAGTTAAGTTGAAATACTTTCAGCACAGATGGTCAACATCCGGCTGTTTCCTCTCAAACTAAATTTTCTGTTTTTGCTGCCAGCAGACACTTTGTGCGCCGTGCCGCATACTTGTCCAGCTTCCCATTCTGAGTAAACTGCGCTGCGAAATTGGGGAAAGTCCACGCCCGCGCGTGGCGGCCAGGAAGCCGCCCAGGGAAGGTTGCCGGCCCCGGGCAGTTTCGAGCCTTTCAACGATGGCCGTGCCGCCGCCGGAGCGGTATTCGGCCGCATTTTGAGCAGCAAACTGGCCCAGCTAGGGGCTGGTGCTCGGCTGGCTGCTACCCTGCCCGGGCAAATCATGGGCGGCGGCCAAGCCTCCTAGGGTGCCTGCCACGGCAACTCCGCCTACAATCGCGACTACCGCGCCGGTGGAAAGCCCACCTGCCGTGGCCACCGCAGCCCCGGCCCCCGCGCCGGCGCCCGCCGCTCCCGCAGCCGCGGCCTTTTCCTTTGCGCCCTTGGTAAGTCTCTTGATACTGGTGACATCGATGATCTGCGAGGCGCCCGCTACCGTGGGCGCAGCGGAATCCACAGTCCCGGTGATCTCGACAAGGTTTCCGACCTCGGCTTCCAGGCCGGCGCCCTGAACCTGCATGGTGACGTTGGTGACCCGGTCAAGCACGATGAACTTGCCGTCCTTGATCGCCAGAATGCCCGAAACCTTAGTGAGTTTGAGCCCGCTTTCCTGCGGCTCGAACGTCATTTCGCGGCCGCTACCGAGTCTGGCGATGAGAATCCCATCGCCGTTGCTCACGCGCACGCCGCCGTCGCGGGCAGCCACTACGACGCGATTTTCCCCGGCCAGTTGCACCCGCGCCGTGGCGCCCGGCATATACGCCTCAACCTGCAGACTAGCGGCCTCGATGCGGTATTTCGTGGATTCCAACTGCCCGATGCCTTTCTCCAGAACCAGCCGCGATGCATAGACCCGCGCGCGTGTTTCCGCCGCCAGTTGCAAACTGACGCCGTTGTTGAGTTGCAGTTGCGAAAACGAAATATTCGTTTCGATGGTATTGCCGTCGAACAGCGTGGCGCTTCCCCACACCGTCGAGTGGTCCACTTGAAAGCTGCCATTGGCCACCACCATTCCGATGCCGGAACTGGCGGCGAAACTCAGTGAAAAGGCGCAAAGCGACAACAGGCCGAGCGATGCCCGGCGGGCGAACCTGTTCATGCTCACAATCTCCTTTTGGATGAGGTGCCGCCGCCGCCCAATTATTCTCCCAAAAAATTCGCCCGCAACCGGCTGCCACCGGCGCACCCAGTCAGGGTGGGACAGGCCTGGACACGCCATCGTTTTGTGGCTTTCTCGTTCGCACATGCGGGCAGACGACACAAAACGATCGTCCGCCCCACGGTGCCGGGTGACAGGTTGTTCCATGCCGAAGTTTTTCTCCCTGGCGGAGCCGCTGCAATACGGAGAAAATGGTTCTCTTAAGCGGTATCGCCGCCCTTTCTGTAAATCGGGAATACCATCCTTATGCGCGGGAATTAATCGCCGATCACGGACAGCTTACGTGGACATCTCAAGTTCACTGAGAAGTGGTTGCAGATAATCCTGGTACCGGCGCCAGCGGTTTATAGAGCTGCGAAACAGAGGCCGGCGTACCTGGTTGGCGCTCGCGGTTAGCACCGGCCTGCGGGTCTTATAGAATTCCAGGCAACCATCATCCCAGGGCAAACCACAATAATCGAGCATCCGCCGGATCTGCTCTTCGAGATTGGCGACCACACTCTCATAGGAGACGTCTAACATGGCATCGGGAGGGAGTACGGATCGCCAGTGGGCCATGAGTTCCCGGTAATACCTATAGTAGCGTCCTAACTCGCCCAGGTTATAGCTGAACTTCATTTCGAAGGTAAACAGTTTCGAAAAACATGAGAAGCAGGTATCCACAGGGTTGCGCACCGTGTGGATAATGCGCGCATGGGGCAGAGCCAGCCGTATCAATCCGACATGCAGGAAGTTCAGAGGACTCTTATCGGTAAACCGCTTCTTGCCCTGTGGCATTTCGGGCAGACTTTTGAGATATTCGTCGCCCATGCGGCGCCACCCATCGGCCTCGATACCTGAGACATACGCAGGATACGGCGCCAGCCGGCTAATGGCGATGCGGTTCAAAGAGCCTAGCTCGCCGGCGCCGTGCACATCGGGATGGCTGGCCAGGATCTGCTCAATCAGCGTGCTGCCCGAGCGCGGCATGCCGACTATGAATATCGGCGCTCGGGTAGGCTCACCGGTACCCTGAAGGCGATCTAACAGATCGGTGTTGAAGGTCTCTGCGATCAGCCGGAACGTCTCGTGCGTGCGGGCTTCATCATAATCAATCTCCCGCCGCTTCATGGCATTGCCCGCCAGCAACTGTGCGAAGGCGCGGGCGTAGTCTCCCACATCGTCGAGGGCTTTAGCCAGCGCGAAATGCACGCACGGCCGCGCGCTCTCAGGCAGACTGTCAACGCGGGCGGCCAGCGCCTCCAACGCCGCGAGTTCCGCATCCGCGGCGCAAAAGGTTCGTAGTCTGCTGCGATTGTAATGCGCCGCGGCATAGTCTGGTTTCAGAGCCAACGCCCTTTCATACTGCGCGGCAGCCGCGTCGAGATCGCCCTCCTCCAACAGTACCGTGCCCAAGTGATTGTGCGCCTGGGCGTGCTCCGGCTCCAATTCGAGCGCCTGCCTATACCAGGCCGCGGCCTCTGTCAATCTGCCCATCTCTTGAAAGACGCTACCCATCTTATAGTGCAACTCGGCGCACTTCGGCTTCAAAGTGACCGCTCGCGCATGACCGGCCGCGGCGGCTGTTAACTTGCCTTGTTTCTGCATGGCGACACCTAAGTTGCTGTGCGCCTCCGCCCATCCCGGCACGATCGTCAGAATCGCCTGGTAGGTCTCTTCTGCTTTGTCAAACTGCTTGGTATTTTGGTAGTGCTGCGCCAAGGCTACAAGCTCGTTAAGCTGAGGGTTTGAGTCTGGCTTTGTCGCCCCACGGATGTTCAAGACACCGTTAGTGGGGTGCAGGCCAGGATTCTCTCACTTTTTCACCGCAGTACCCGAAGGCCTGTGCGGGCCGGTCTCGCCCGCCTGCAAGGCGCCTCCGTGTGCGAGCGGTTCGGGGACCGCCGCGAATTTAGCTACCCCATCGAAGAGGGGCCGGAAATCGCGCGAGAGGTTACCCATCAGGCAATCCGTCAGGTCGCCCTTCAGAGCCGGAAACTCCGTGATGAACTGGCGGAAGCTGAAGGCCTCGTTATAGAAAGCGTAGACCAGCTTGCGCATAGCCTCGATGGCCTCGCAAAACTGAGCGCCGTATTCCACGAACCGGGATGCGGAAACGTCACCGGCGGTAAGCGCGGCGTCCACTGCATCGCCCGCGAGTTCACCGCTGCGCAGCGCCAACATCACCCCCGATGAGAATACCGGGTCCAGAAAGCCGAACGCATCGCCCGCCAGCACCAGTCCATCGGCAGCGCAGTGGCGCGAGCGGTAGGAATATTCTCCAGTCACGTGATAAGGTCCGAACTGCCGGCCGGGAGCCAGGTGCTTCGAGATCCAGGCGTTCTTCTCCACTTCGCGGTGAAAGATAGCCGCCAGATCGCGAGTGTCCTGGTATAGGTACTCCTTTTCCGCGACGATTCCCACGCTCATTGTGTCGTTAGCCAGAGGAATGTACCAGAACCAGCCCTTACCCGGCAGATAGGCGATTGTAGTAGCCCCTTCATCGATGCCGGGATCGCGCAGTGCGCCTTTGTAGTAAGTCCATATGGCGATCTTATTCAGGGCCTTGTCGCGCACCTTCCACCCGTTGCGGGTCACTGCGAAGGCCTCGCGGCCCGTGGCGTCGATGGTGACAGGAGCGTGAAATTCCCGCGTGTCGCCATCTTTGCCAATCGCCCTCACCCCCGTAACCGCGTTACCCGGCCGAATCAGCTCGCGCACCGTAATCTCTTCGATAACCTCGGCGCCTTTCTCGCGCGCGTTGTCCAGCAGCAGTTGATCGAATTCGCTGCGCAGCACCTGCCAGGTGGCGGAGGCTTCATGCGCGAGTTGCTGTGAAAAATAAAAAGGCACGGAAGCCCGTCCGCTCATGCCTACGAACTGCACGCTATGCTTGCGCACGAAACGCGAGGCCTTCATGCGGTCCAGTACGCCGATACGTTCGAGCGTGAAGTAGCCATAGGGCAGCAAGGACTCGCCGATGTGATAGCGCGGAAACTTCTCCTTCTCCAGTACGACCACGCGCCGGCCTTTGGCGGCCAGCACGGCGGCCGCGGTCGAGCCGGCGGGGCCGCCTCCAATCACGATGACATCATGCGTTTGCATATTTCGAATAGGAACCCTCAACTCGGAACAATGGTTACAGATGTTATGCTGGCGCGGCGTCATGAAGCGGCAGGCTCATGGAAGCGGCGGCAACATCAGTTTCCAGTCTACCAATCGCCGGGCGATGGCTGCGGCCGCGGTACGGACCTGTGCACTTATTACAATTTGGGCAGGTGCGAAATGCCATCACTGTACGGCTGCCGGAGGATCTAGCGGAGTGGCCTGAAGCTACGGCGCGCAGCGACCTCTCGACGTGCAAAAGCTCCTCTCGTAAATGAAGGCGATCGCGCACTCGGGTTTCAGGTCGCGTTCGGGAACAGAGAACTCGCCAGACCGCTATCGAAGCGGGAAGCAATGTTGGCCGAAACGGCGCTTCGGCAAGACGGCGTGTGCAGTCCGCATTTGTGTTGAGCGAGCATATTTCCCGATTGGCGGAGTTGGCGGCGCGCTACGCGGATCGCAAACCGGATCCGGCGGACCTTGACGTGATTCGTCTTAGCGAATTGAATCCGTGGTACCCGGTGATCACTACCGATTTCGTTGATTTCCGGGTCTCCCGGCGCGGCAGCCGGGAGACGATCCCCTTGATCCATCCTCCCGTGCGGGCACCAGCCGGCCGGGCAGCGAATTCACGGGGCTGATCGGCGCATGGGCGCCACACTTGCCCAGATGCGGACTTAAGTGCGAGTTTGACAGTGCGAAGCGGGTTTCGCACTAGCCAACGCGTTTCAAAGCTCTGCGGCGCCGCAAGAGTCCCCGCGGACAGAATCGGCGGGCACAAGCCGACTTCTCATTCCTGATCCGCGACGTGCATGAGCCGGTCCCGAACGCGGTAGAATCAGGGGTGATGGAGAACTGGAGGGACCGAATCAGCGTCAACCCCGCCGTTTGTCACGGCAGGGCGTGCATCCGAGGAACTCGGATTATGGTCTCGGTCGTTCTCGACAACGTCGCCGCTGGCATCCCAAAGTCTGAGATTCTGGCCAGCTACCCATCGCTACGGCAGGAGGACATCGAGGCCGCTCTTGCCTATGCAGCGGAACTGGTCCGAGAAGGCTCCATCGACCTGCCGGCTGAACTCACCGCGTGAAATTCAAGATAGATGAGAATCTTCCGGCGGAGACGGCTGGGACCCTACGCCAATCCGGATAGGTTGCGGACACAGTTGCCGACGAGTACCTGTCGGGATCGGATGATGAAACGGTCGTTGCCAGGAGTCGATCGGAGGAGCGAATCCTGATCACGCTGGATCTGGATTTCGCGAACATTCGCGCCTACCCACCGGGCGAGCATTCCGGGATCATCGTCCTGCGACTCAAGCGCCAAGATAAAGCGAGTGTGCTCAGCTATGTCCGGCGGTTGGCGACAGCGCTCGCGAACCGAAGCCCGCTGGGCGAGTTGTGGATCATTGATGGCAATCGAATTCGCTTTCGGCAGGGCAGTTAACCGACCCCGGCCGACTTGCCGGGAGCAATCCGGGGCAACTGCCCCGAACATTTCGGGACCAGGCTATCGGCAGCAAACACTGGGTGTTCGCCGATCTTGTAGGCAAGGGTCGTCATGTTCGGACCGTCCCAGTCCCGTTCTGGATTGCGGCAGCGCTACGAACGGGGCCGGCGGCGGCTAAATAACCGATGGGCTCGCGCCCAACACCGAGCCCTAAAACGCATCCAGATCGTGGCTGCTGACAACCTTCCCGGAGTAACGCTGCCCGATCTCCTTTTCCAGATCTACTCCCTCCCTGGGTCCGAAGTAGATCTGGTGGTACAGGACCAGCAGCTTCGGCTTCGATCTGGCCGCCATCGCCGCCAGTTCATAAGTGGATGTGTGAAAACTGGAGTGATATCTCTGCGCACCGGGAGACAACCGGGCGAAGCGGACGGACGAGTAGACCTCATGCACCAGGACATCGCAGCCCTGGCAGGCTTGCTCGATTGCAGGGCAGGGGGCCGTGTCCCCCGACAGCACAATCGTGCGGCCGCCCGCCTCGATGGCGTAGCCAAAGGCGTGGGGCCACGAGCCATGCAAAACGGGGATCGCGCGCACCGAAATATGGGCGTCATGATACACGGGTCCCGCGGTGATTTCGTGCACGTTGACGCGCAGGCCGGCCAGGTCCAGATGCTCCAGGCCATGGGTGCGGATCTCGATATCCTCGCTATACGCCATCTTAAGATGCTCGGTCATGGCCGCCGTGCCTGGCGGGCCGTACACCTCCAGGGGTTCGCGCCGCCCGACCACCCACGGAGTCAGGATTACGTCCGCGTACCCCAGCGTATGGTCGGAGTGTAAGTGAGTCAGAAAAAGTCGGGTCAAATTCGGCGCTACCAGAGCCGCCATGCGATACCGCTCGGCGGCCTCTTCGGCGCGGTGGACTACGCCCGCGCCCGCATCAAAAAGGTAAGCCTGGCCGCCGGCCACAATCGCCACAGCCGGGCCGGAAGTCTGCGCGTCCGGTATCGGCGTTCCGGACCCGAGAATGATCACGGTGGCCGATTCGGCCGAAAACACGACATGCGGCACGCCGGCGAGTGACAGCAGGGCGAGAAATCCCCGGCAGAGCGCGGATCGGCGGTGCATCGGTCGCAAGGTGTAGAATAGCGTAATTGCAATCCCGCCGAAGAGGGTCTCCCACATTGGCGACTTCCACCACCGCCGCAGGTTCCACGGGCGCCGTCGACCCAGGACGCTGGCGTTGTCTGGCCGTGGTTTTGTCGGCCTCCTTTCTGGTCACCCTCGACTTTTTTGTCGTGAACGTTTCGATCCCCTCCATCCGTGCCGGTCTGCACGCTTCGTTTGCCGACCTGCAACTGGTCATTGCCAGCTACGGGCTTACCTATTCTGTTCTGCTGATCACCGGCGGCCGGCTGGGTGATATCTACGGGCGCAAGCGCATGTTCCTTTGCGGAATCGCCGGGTTTACGTCGGCTTCGCTGCTCTGCGGCATGGCGCCCAGTCCCGGTTTCCTCATTGCCAGCCGCGCCCTCCAGGGCAGTATGGCCGCCATGCTGTTTCCGCAAGTGCTCTCGTTGATTCAGGTGACGTTCCCGGTACATGAGCGGGCCAAGGCGTTCGGCTTTTTCGGCATGGTCGTGGGAACCGCATCGTTCTCCGGAAATGTGCTGGGCGGCTTGCTGGTCAGCGCCAATGTTCTCGGATTGAGCTGGCGGCCCATATTCCTGATAAATCTGCCTATCGGCGTGACGGCGATACTGGCGGCCAGGCGGACCATACGGGAATCGCGCTCGCCAAGGGCGCGCCGCCTGGACCTGGGGGGCGTGGCGTTGATGACCGCGTCGCTGTCTATGCTGCTGTATCCGCTGGTAAAGGGACGCGAAGCCGGATGGCCCGCATGGACGTATGCCTGCGCGGCGGCGTCGGTCCTGTTGATGGCTGTGTTTGTGCGCTACGAACAACACGTCACCGGACGCGGCGGCTCGCCCCTGGTAGAGCTTTCGCTTTTTCACGATCGCGCATTTGTGATCGGGCTGGCGAGCGCCGTATGTTTCTTCAGCACCACGGCGGCGTTTTTCTTGATCTCGACGATATTCCTGCAGAACGGCCTCGGTTACAGCGCGCGGGACGCGGGGCTGACGTTCGGTTCTTTCGCGATTGCCTTTCTGTGCAGCTCGCTGGCGTCGGTTCGGGTGCAGCCCAAGCTCGGCAGCCGGATCATCAATGCAGGCGCCGCGTTCATGATGTGCGGCCTGGTTTTATTGCTGTGGATGGCACGCTACCGGGTCGCCGCGTTAACCGGCCTGGAACTCGCGCCCGCTCTGATGATCTACGGCGCGGGGCAAGGCTTCGTGATGCCCACGCTGATCAGCACGGTGCTCATCAATATCAAAGGCCATGATGCCGGATCGGCCTCCGGCGTGTTGACCACTGTGCAGCAGTGCTCTTTCGCCACGGGCGTGGCGGCCATCGGTACCGTCTTCTTCAGCGCCCTGGGCGGCCGGACCGGCACGGATGCTTTTGTCCACGCGCTCTTCAGGGCCTTTACGGTGAATATCTGCCTGCTCGGCGCCACGTTTCTGCTCATCCTGCAAATCCCGCGTAACCCCGTCAAAGACACTCAGCGATGATGTTCGGGCAGCGTGCGATAATACACAAATTGAAAAATCTATTTGCCCCTGCCCTTGCGCTCGCTCTTGGTTTGACTGCCTTCGCGGCGAGCGACGAGCCGCTCTCTGTTACTCTCCTGCCGAACCTCGCATCTCCTCAGAAAGTCGGAACCATCATCACCCTAATTCCGCGGCTGGCGCATTCGACCCACGCCACTTATGTCGCCCAATACAGCGTGAGCGTCGATGGCGGCGCATTCCACATGATCCGCGATTTCAGCCAGGATATGATGTTCACCTGGTCGCCGGAACTCTACGAACACGAAGCGCGCGTGCGCGTCACGGTGCGGGACAACGACACCATGAAAACGGTAGCTGCGGAATTGCCCTTCCGGATTGTTTCCCGCATTAAGGATGGGCGGCCGGTGGTCACGCCTACGGCGCATCCCCTGGTCGCGTTGCTGAGCGCGCCGCCTTGCCCCGCGGGGAGCCAGTTCCGCGTGGAATTTCGCAGAGTGGGAGATTCGTTTTCGAGCCACACCTCGGCCGAACCCTGCCACGCCGGCCGCAGCAACAACGTCTACGTAGCCGGGATGCGGGCCGATTCCGATTATGAAATGCGGCCGGAGACGCTGGGCGGAGCCATAGCATCGGGCGCCTGGATATCCTTCCATACCGGCCTCCTGGACGGTTTCTTTCCGCCGGTGAGCATTCCCACGCGGCCGGCCGGCGGCGCCCCGCACGGCGGCCAATTGCTGGTGAGCGGCATGGTGGACGGGCCATTTCATAATCAGGCTACCGATCTGGAAGGAAATGTGGTTTGGACCATGGCCTCGGCCGGCCTCCTGACCCGCATCCTCCCCGGTGGCCGGTTCCTGGTATTGGCCGATGCGGCGAACTCCCAGAACGACATCAAGCGCTTTCAGGCAGTCCGGGAGGTGGATCTGCTGGGCAACACCTTGCGCGAAACCAATACCAGCCGCGTGGCGGAACAGTTGGCCAGCCGCGGCATCCGTTCCAAATGCATGCAGGACGGCGAGCAGTGCGTTTCGGGATTCCATCACGAGGCCATCCGCTTGCCCAACGGCCACACGCTGGTGATAGCCGGTCTGGAACGTATGTTTCCCGATGGCGCCCAGGGATCCAAGGACCCCGTGGACGTGCTCGGAGATCTGGTAGTCGACCTGGACCCGGACTTTCAGGTTGCCTGGGCCTGGAACGCTTTCGACCACATGGATGTGAGCCGCAAGTCTCCCGCGAAGTGCCGCCTGGGGCCCGGCAGGGGCGGGTGTCCGTCGATCTTCCTCGCCGCTACGGCCAACGGTTGGCTGCACAGCAATTCCCTGAACTACATTCCCGGCAGCGGCGATTTTCTGATCTCGATGCCGGAGCAGAACTGGGTGGTGAAGATCGATTACAAGGACGGGAAAGGTACCGGAAAAGTGCTTTGGCGGCTGGGATTGGATGGGGACTTTAAGGCGAAATCAGACGACCCGTACCCATGGTTCTCTTTCCAGCACGATGCAGGATTCGATCCCCCCGGATCGAATCGCTTGATCGTCTTCGACGATGGGGACGGGCGGCAGGAAAAATTTCCGAAGGCCCATAACCGCGGCCAGGTATGGGAGTTGGATGAGAAAACGATGACGGCCACGCTGGTGGTGAACGCGGATTTGGGGGTATTTTCGCCGGCTGTGGGATCGGCACAATCGCTCTCAGGCGGCGGGTACAGTTTTGAATCCGGCATGATCGATCCACCGATGGTGTATAGCCGCGCGACCGAGGTTGGAGCGGACGGCCGGATCGTCTACGCACAGCAGACCGACGGCTCCGCTACGTATCGTAGTTTCCGGGTGCCGGACCTTTACACCGCTCCGCGTAGGTAAGTCGCCGGCGCCACACAGACAACTCGATCCCAGGAATATGCCATAATACCCAAATCGTGAAAAAATTATACGTTCTCGCTCTCGCCCTGGCTCTGGGTTTGACTGTCTTCGCCGCGAGCGAAGGACCGCTGTCCGTTACTCTGCTGCCGAATCTCCCATCTCCGCAGAAGGTCGGAACCATCATCACCCTGGTTCCGCGGCTCAAGAATTCCACCCACGCCACTTATGTCGCCCAATACAGCGTGAGCGTCGATGGCGGCGCATTCCACATGATCCGGGATTTCAGCCAGGATATGATGTTCACCTGGTCGCCGGAACTCTACGAACACGAGGCGCGCGTACGCGTCACGGTGCGGGACAACGATACCATGAAGACGGCGTCGGCGGAATTGCCCTTCCGGATTGTTTCACGCATTAAGGACGGGCGTCCGGTGGTGACGCCTACATCGCATCCGCTGGTGGCGTTGCTGAGCGCGCCGCCTTGCCCCGTGGGGAGCCAGTTCCGCGTGGAGTTTCGCAGGGTGGGGGATTCGCTTTCGAGCCACACCTCGGCCGAGCCTTGCCGCGCGGGCCGCAGCAGTAACGTCTATGTAGCCGGGATGCGGGCCGATACCGAGTATGAAATGCGGCCCGAGACGATGGGCGGGGCCATAGAATCGGGCGCCTGGATTACCTTCCACACCGGCCTCCTGGACGGCCGTTTCCCGCCGGTGAGCTTTCCCACGCCGCGCGCCGGCGGCGCGTCCAAATCCGACCCGCTGCTCGTGACCAGCGTGGCGAGTGATCCTTTTCATAATCAGGCTACCGATCTGGAGGGAAATGTAGTTTGGACCATGGCCTCGGAGGGCTTCCTAACCCGCATCCTCCCTGGCGGCCGGTTCCTGGTGTTGGCCGCGGCGGCGAATTCCCAGAACGACATCAAACGTTGGCAGGCAGTCCGCGAACTGGATCTGCTGGGCAATACTTTGCGCGAAACGAATGCCAGCCGCGTGGCGGAACAATTGGCCAGCCGGGGCATCCGCTCCAAGTGCATGAAGGACGGCGAGCAGTGCGTTTCAGGATTCCATCACGAAGCCATCCGCTCGCCGAACGGCCACACGCTGGTCATGGCCGGTCTGGAACGTATGTTCCCCGATGGCGCCCAAGGATCCAAGACGCCTGTTGACGTAATGGGAGACCTGGTAATCGACCTGGACCCCGACTTTCAGGTTGCGTGGGTCTGGAACTCTTTCGACCACCTGGATGTGAACCGCAAGTCTCTGGGCGACGAGAAATGCAAGCTGGGCCCCGGCACGGACGGTTGTGCCTCGGTCTTCCTCGCCGATACCGCCAATGGCTGGCTGCACAGCAATGCCCTGAATTACATTCCCGGCAGCGGCGATCTTCTGATCTCCATCCCGGAGCAGGACTGGGTGGTGAAGATCGATTACAAGGACGGCAAAGGGACGGGCAAAGTGCTTTGGCGGCTGGGATTGGATGGAGATTTCAAGGCCAAATCGGACGACCCATATCCATGGTTCTCTTACCAGCATGATGTAGGATTCGATCCCCCCGGATCGAATCGCCTGATCGTTTTCGACGATGGCGAACGGCGGAAGAAGAAGTTTCCGAAGTCCAACAATCGCGGCCAGGTATGGGAGTTGGATGAGAAAACCATGACCGCCACCCTGGTAGTGAGCGCCGATTTGGGAGTGTATTCTCCGGCCGTAGGGTCCGCCCAATCGCTCTCCGGCGGCGGATATAGTTTTCAATCCGGCATGATCAATCTGCCGGTTGTTTCCACTCGCGAGACCGAGGTCGGAGCGGATGGCAAGATCGTCTACGCGCAGCAGCTTGATGCCGCCGTTGCGTATCGCAGTTTCCGGGTGCCGGATCTCTATACCCCTCCAAGCAAGTAAGGCACACTCACCGATGCGCAGGCTCGCAATTGCGGCTCTCATGTTGACCGGACTCACAGCGGCGCCTGGGGAAGTTTCGTTCCCTACCTCGGATGGCGGCGTCATCTGGGCCGATCTGTACGGCGCGGGAGACCATGCCGTGGTGCTGGCCCACGGCGCACGCTTCGACAAAGCCAGTTGGGGGAAGCAGGCGGAGATTCTGGCGAAGGCCGGTTTCCGCGTCCTGGCCATTGATTTTCGCGGTTATGGACAGTCGCGCGGCGGGGATAAGTCCGCGCCCGGCAGCGGAGAGAAGTACGAAGATATTCTGGCTGCGGTACGATACCTTAGGCAAAACGGCGCCCAATCCGTCAGTGTAATGGGCGCCAGCATGGGAGGCGGCGCGGCGGCTAACGCGTTGGTCCACGCGCGGCCCGGCGAAATCGATCGGCTTATTTTGCTGGCTCCCGTGCCGGTGCAGGCGCCCGAGCGGCTTACCGGTCCGAAGCTATTCGCGGTCAGCCGGGGCGATGGGCTCGCCGCCAAGGTCCGGGAACAGTTCGCAAAGGCGCCCGAGCCCAAAGAGCTATTGATCCTGGACGGCTCGGCCCACGCGCAGTTCCTCTTCCAGACCGATCAAGGGGAACGCCTGATGAAGAAGATTTTGGAGTTTTTGTCGGAGAACAAGATAGAGGCGAAGAAAAAATGACTGCGACGGAGGTGATCTGGCCTAAGAAGACGCGAGAGTTGCAGACCCTGCACCTGGATTCCACCATCTGGAACGATTTTAAGTTTCGCGATGGCGATATCATCATCTCGACCTATGGCAAGTCCGGCACCACCTGGATGCAGCAGATCATTGCACAGATGCTCTTCGCCGGCGATACCGAGCTGGACACCCAGGCAATGTCTCCGTGGGTCGACTATGTGATTCCTCCGAAAGAGGTGAAACTCGCCGCCCTGGAGGCACAGACGCACCGCCGCTTCGTGAAGACGCATCTGCCGGTGGATGCGCTGGTGTACTCGCCGAAGGCCAAATACATTTACATCGGACGCGACGGACGCGACGTTCTATGGAGTTTCTACAACCACCATTCGTCGGGCACCGAGCGAATGTACAACGGGCTGAATAACAGGCCCGGCCGGGTGGGCCCTCCACTGGAGCCTCCGCCGGCCGACATTCGCGATTACTGGCACGCCTGGTTCGAACGGGAAGGTTATCCGTATTGGCCGTTCTGGGAGAACATACGCACCTGGTGGGAGATCCGCGATCTCCCGAATATTCTGATGGTGCACTATGATGTTCTGCGTAGAGAGATGCCCGCACAGATGCGGCGGATCGCCCAATTTCTGGATATCCCGATCGACGAGGCTAAGTGGGACACTATCGTCGAGCACTGCACTTTCGAGTGGATGCGGGAGCACGGCGAAAAAATCGTTCCCTTGCGCGGCGCGCTGTGGGTGGGCGGAACAAAAACCTTCATCAACAAGGGCACCAATGGAAGGTGGCGAGACACTCTGACTGCGGCGGAATCGGCGGAATACGAGGCCAAGGCGCTAGCCGAATTGGGGCCCGAGTGTGCTCGCTGGCTGGCGACCGGCGAGGGCCTGTGACACCAAGTCAGAGTGGGACAGGCCATCGTTTCGGGTGGCCTGTCATTCCTGGTTCAGCCGGAGGCGGCTGCGGCCAAGCGACTCACAAGACTGCGCATCCGGTCACTGCTTATCCCAAACCATGGTGGCCCGGTATGGCTTACCATCGGTGCCCGTACCTTTGATGGTATTGGTCATGGTCTTGTCATCCTTTGAGACCACGCTCCGCCCCGTGACGCTGTACTTTCCGTCCTTCTTCTTTGCGTTGTAAGTGAAGGTATTCGCATTCACCTGTTTGATGGAGATGGTGTCATAAGGCGCGCCGGTTACTGGCGATTCGCTGCCGTCATACCTGGCGACGTAGCTGGAATCAATGGCCGTGCCGTCAGCCCGTTCTCCGGTAGTAGTCACCTTAATCCCGCCATCAGATGCTTCCCGTGTGGCAGTGAGACTCTTGACCGGGGTGGATGTGCTGAACTTGGATTTCTCCATATTCAGCTTCCACGTTCCAAGCGAGTTGTCAGCCGCGAACGCTCCGATTGCGGTAATCACGACACTAATAGTGATTCTGGTTAATACGTTTCGCATAAGTCTACCCTTTCAGCCGGAATTCGATTTTCGAACCCAGGCTGATAGTGTACATCGAAGCGACGGGTTGCGGACCGCGGCAATCCTAAGTTTCGGCAGGCCAAGCAAGCATTAGGAGGAAAGCGCTGTCCTCTACGGCCTCAATGTCGTAAGGTACCTGACGGTCCAAAACCAGGAGGTGGTCTTGGGGAAGGCTGACCTCCCGGCCCTCGGCGTGGGCCCGAATGTGGCCGCGCACCGTTTGGATCGAGATGCGGCCGGCGGTTTGGTGTTCGGAAATACGGCTTCCCTTTTGAATGGCGGTCAACACCATGCGGAAGTCCGGATACTTGACGATGGTTTTGGAGTTGTGCCCGCTTTGCCAATATTCTTCGTGACGGAGCTGATCGATTTGTCCTATGAGATCGAACTCCAGGAATGGTCCTTCGAGCGGCTCAAGCGCCCGCGCGGCCCCGCGGTTCTGGACCGAATCAGACATTTCGTGCCCTCCTTTGGCGAGTCCTATTATTAGGATTGTGCCAGGCCGAGAGTTGTTTCGTGCGACCCGCCGGCGCGGTGCCGGACTTGTGCACGCGCACACGGAATGAGTAAGAGCGAGGAACGGGAAGCTGGCAAGTTGGCGCTGCTAGCGCCACTGGAAGAGGTGGTGGGTCTGCTTGCCCAGCACGAACCCCAGTTTGTCTCTGGCCACGGAGAGGCGGAAGAAGCCGGGCCGCAGACCTTGCGGAGTCAGCCGCCCATGGAAGTGCTGGACCTCCGTCACCGCACCGCTGGGCCGCTTGGTGGCGGGGTCCACAGCGCGGGTGAATAGGCACTCGAATCCGTCGTGCGTCCGGATGAAATAGATGCGCCGGCCGGCGGGGGACCAGCGCGGATAATCGCCGGTTCCAAGGTCTACCCAGTCCGCGGGCGGAACGCTCTGCAGGTGGCGGAAGGGTGCGGCCCACATGCGTGGCTGCCGGCCAGCCTCCTCGGAAGTGAACAGCGCCCAGCGCCCGTCCTGGCTGAAGCTGGCGAGGTACAGGTTGGCGCCGGGACGCGCATAGATGGTGCGATGCTCGGCGGTGCGGGTATCCCAGGCCGTGATCGTGCGATAGGCTTCGGTGCCCACGCTGAGCAGCCATTGGCCGCCGCTCGAAAGATCCCAGGGAGCGCCGAGGGTCACCATGCGCCCCCAGGACGCTCCGGTTTTCAGGTTGAGAACCTGCATACTCGGATTGGCCGCCGGCCCGGTGAGGCGGAGCGCGAACAAACCGTCTGCACTGATCAGCGCCGCTCCAGGCAATTTGCTCTGCGTGCCGGTCCGGTAATCCCGCCGGTAGCTGCCTGTGGAGGGCCGCTCGACGAAGAAAGACTCACCGTCCGGGGTAAGTTGGACGCCATAATCGCCGCGTTCCAGTTCGGTGAGCAGCTCCAGCGAACCGCGCAGCGCGCCGCCTTCCGCGTCGATGGGCAGCATCCACGCGCTGGTGACGGAATCGTCCTCCTCGGTCAGGACCGTGCCGTTGGCGGACGCGCTACAGCCGGAGATCGGCAATCGCGAAGGAGAGACAGCGGACGAGAAACGCGCCCCGGAGAGCGGCGGGGCTAGGAGAAACTCGCCCAGCATCCATACGTTGTCAAACGTGGTGTAAAAGAAACGGTTTCCGATCACGCCGCAGGCGCGCCCCACCGGCGCGGGCGCCATGAACTCCGGTATTAGTTCGGGCGCGCCTCCGTCGAGCGGGGCGCGCCACAAGCGAAGGGCGGCGCGTTCATCGGTGGCCAGCAACAGCATGCCGCGGCTGTCGGGACTCCAGGCGGCGCCCTGGACGCTGGATGCGCTCCTGGCCAAGCGCAACGGCGTTCCTCCCCGCGCAGGTATGCGGTAGAGGAAACGGGTGTTGGGAGCCCAGGTATCGCCGCCCATCTCGCCGCTGTTCAGATACGCGATCCACTGTCCATCGGGCGAAAAGCGCGGGGCTCGGCCGCCCGGCACCAGTAGGCGTGCCACGCCGCCGGCCGCCGGCTGTAAATAGATGCCGGGAGGTTGGCGGGTGGAATGGAAGCCCAACCACTGGCCGTCAGACGAGAGTGCCGGCTCGTCGTTGGAGCCATCGGCCGTGGTGACACGCTGCGGCGCGCCCTTCGGCATGCGCTTCAACCAAATATCGGTGCGGGCGCCCTGGCCGGCCGGCGACGCAAAGGCCAGCCATTTGCCGTCATAGGAAAGCGCAGGTTGGGCGGCATCCGGGACGCCGGCATCGAAGGGGACCAGCGCGTGGGCACGGCCGCGCGCGGGCCAGGCATAATCGATAGCCCAGAAAGCCGCGCCCAGCACGAGGCTGGCGCAGACAGCGGCCCATAGCTTCCCACGCGGCCGGCGCGCGCGCACCCTCCCGCCCGCGAGGTACCGCGCCAGGTCGGCATCCATTTCGGCGGCCGAGCCATAACGGTTGGCGGCGTTCCGGCGGAGTGCCTTGGCCAGGATGGCGTCGAGGGGCGCCACGTTTTGCGCGAGTTTCTGCAAAGGCCGGCGGCCGGTGAGCAGGCGATCAAGTAGCACGCCGACGGAATAGAGGTCCGAAGCGAAGGAGCAGGGTTCGCCGCGGATCTGCTCGGGGCTGGCGTAGTCCGGCGTAAAGGCAAAGACGCCGGTTTTAGTGAGCTCGGCTTCGGCGGTGACGTTGACCAGGCGGGCCGTGCCGAAATCGAGCAGCTTCACGTTTCCGGCTTCGTCGACCAGGATATTAGACGGCTTTACATCGCGATGGAGCACCTGGCGGCCATGCACATAGGCCAGAGCGTCCAAAACCTGGCGCACCAGCCCAATGCGCGCGCGGGCGTCCAGCCCGTGGGCTTCGCAGAAACACTGGATGGTCTGGCCGGCCACGAATTCCATCACCAGGTAGGGCAGGCCGGTCTCGGAAACGCCTCCATCCAGGAGGCGCGCGATTCTGGGATGATCCAGGCTGGCCAGAAACTGGCGCTCGCGGCGGAAACGTTCTTCGATTTCGGTGGACACCAGCGCCAGCGGCACCACCTTCACCGCGGCAGACATGCGGAACGCCCCGTCGGCGCGTTCGGCCAGGTAAACCGTGCCCATGCCGCCCCGGCCTAGCAGCTTGACCGCTTGCCAGGCGCCGAACAGCGGCAGGTACGGCGACGCCGACGCCGACGCCGCGCGGATGCTTTCGTGCTCCTCCAGCAGCAGGGCGACTTCGCTACGCAGCTTATCGTCAGCGCCGCACCGGTCGCGGACGAGCGCATCCCGTTCCACTCCGGCTGGCTGCTCGATGGCGGCATAGAAGATCTCTTCGACGTCCCGAAATCGCTCCAGTTCGGCCGGGTTCATAGGAACTCGCGTTCCGTGGCGAGCGAGTGGCGCAGCCAAGCCAGGGAAAAATGCAGGTTGCGCTGCACGGTACGCGCGGAAAGCTCCAGCAGGTCGGCGGTTTCGTTGATGGTGTACCCGAAGAAGTAGACCAGTTCGACGATGCGGGTCTTGACGGGATCGAATTCGGCCAGGTGGTCGAGGGCCCGCGAAAGATCTAGCGTCTGGTCGCTCTCG
>Ga0335074_10005122_pt1 | contig 18122 bp, 18 predicted proteins | sample Lox_Sample_23_FD_206715 | JGI IMG/M metagenome (GOLD analysis project Ga0335074, IMG submission 206715) | Soil microbial communities from Loxahatchee National Wildlife Refuge, Florida, United States - Lox_Sample_2.3 | ecosystem: Environmental > Terrestrial > Soil > Wetlands | place: USA... | reverse complement strand
ACGCCGATCCTGCCGGGCTTCGCTCCGCCGTAGCGGCAGGCAGTGGCGTGCCCGCATTCGTGAAATGCGGCCGAGATCATTGACAGACCGACCACGATAAGGAGGTCCGTCGGGTTGAGGAGCATCTGCCCGAGCCCAGCGCTAAGCCCGTGAACGGCGAACAGCCAGTAGTCCAGTCCCGCGACGCCGGCGCAGACCGCCACGACGACAGGCCACCGGAACACCGGCCGGAGGACCAGCCCGGCGGCGTTCGCCGCACGCTCTGGCAGCAACGTGGCCCGCGCCCTGAGCGCGAGCAGCGGATTGGCCTTCGGCAGCGAGACAGGACCGCGGTCGCTGGCGACGACGCCGAGAGGCATGAGCTTGCGCGCGATGAGGTAGCGGACCTGGTCGGGACTCACGGACCGGCCGAGGTCATCGCTGACCAGATTCGCGATCGTCACTGACGTGCGCGAGCCGTCGATCCGGCTCGCCACTAGGTACAGCAGCCCGGACATCTGGATGACCTGGCCGTCGCCCCGCCGCACCAGTGACACGGGCTGGCTGTAACCCGAGTCCTTGTACTCGCCGAGCAATTCGACTCCGTTGGCGAGCCGGGGCGCCACAGCGGTCTCGCTGGTATCAGCGCCAGGCGGCGCCGGTTCCGCGGGCCTGAGGACCACAGGTGCGCTAGCGGTCACTGGTCTTCTCCTCCCTCGCGTGCACGTCCGGCTGCACGGAACGGGCTGCGCTCATCGCCTCGGATGATTGCAAGCGAAAGGGCCGCCGGAGGATCACGGCGGCCCTCCCGCTGCCACGCACTTCCCCACACAGAGCGCGGCAAGTAAGCAGTGTGAGCCGGGTAGCTGCTACAGGATGTTGCCGGAGCCGAGGCTCAGGATGTTGTCGAAGCTGCCGTTGGCTAGCGAGACATTCACGAGCCCGGCCTGAGCCGTGTTCCCGTACCCGACCTGCGTGAAGCTGTGGCTGGCGTGGGAGCAGCCGCAGCACAGCGTCTCCCGGCCGGGCAGCAGCTCGGCGTGCTCGAGCTCAAGGTCCTGCATCGTCACCGCAGATTGGTTGGACATGTATTCCCTCCGAACAGATCTGCCCCGGCTGCCGCAGCCTGGGCGGTGTGGCCGCGTTCCCAGGAGCCCGGAGGCCTCCGGGAGCGCCCGGCTTTGCGATTGCGCCGGGCCGCGGGTGGTGTACGCTTGGCAGCGTACGACCTGTACGGCCACCACCGTACAACATGGGTGCTGACCAGTCAATTTCGAAGCTGCCGTGACGGGTATCAGACGGGCTAGATTGATTTCATGACGGCGGATGCAGCAGCGAGGTCCGACGAGGACGCCCCTGCGGACCGTCCTCAGGCCGCTGCCGCGCCGGAGCAGGACGCGAACCCCCTGCAGCGCCTGATCCGGCAGCGGCTGCGCGATCGCGGCTGGTCTTATGGCGACGTTGCCCGGCGCGGAGGGCTGCCCCGCTCTACCGTCTACACCCTCTCTACGACGCGCAATCTTGTGCGGCCGCCGAGGCCGGCAACAATCGACGCGCTTGCGAAGGGTCTTGACGTGCCAGTCTCGGTCGTCCGCCTTGCCGCTGCCGAGTCGACCGGACTGCATTACTACGACGACGTGGCGGCTGGTCAGGGACAGCAGGGAGACCGCGAGAGGGAACTCCTGATCGCCAGCATCGACGAACTGACACCCGAAGACCGGCGTCATGTCGCCGCCTTGGTCGAATCTCTCCGTAACAGGTCCTGATGGCAGCCTCCGGGCCGATACGGCAGCCGGAAGGATTGCGGCGGTCGTGCAGTCCGAAGCCTCCGCTCCGGTGAGGTAAGGCTGGCCGTCCACTAGGCCCGCTGGCCTGGGAATCCGCGCGTCGGAGCGCTGACCGACACATGGAGGTGGTCAGCTAGCTGCCGGTAGGAAAGTTCCCGCAGCACAAGGCGCGCGACCCGCAAGACTGCCAGCGGATCTTCCCCGGGCGGCCGCAGCACGTAGACGGTGTCGTCATCCTTGCGCTGAGTCACCACCAGCCGGTCATAGTCGGCTACGACGATGCGAGGCTTTCCATCTGCACGACAAGCAGGGCCTGGGCCTTCCAGCGCGCTGGCAGGGGTCGTCTGGAGCTGCCGGGCTGCCTTCCGGCGGCGGCCCGCGAGAACGACGACCGGCTCAGCGAGGAACGCGACCGCGATAAGCAAGGCCACACCCAGCAGCAGGGTCACTAGCCACCGCGGCATGCCGGTGGTGGCCGGACGACTCGTGCCGACCGAGACGTGAGCCCGCTTCGTGCGGGTAGGGGTAGGCCGCTGTGCCGGCCGTGGCACCGACAGGCGAGGGTTCGTCACCGACCGCCGCACAGGATGGCGCGGCGGTCCAGGAGCAGTCGCCGATGCGGCGTGACGCGGTACTAGTAGCAGGGTCCCGGGTTGGATCACGCCCGGATTCGTGCCGATGATCCGATGGTTGGCCGCATACAGAGCGCGCCAGCCGCCAGGCACCGCAAGTGCGGCAGCGATACCGGACAAGGTATCGCCTGGCCCGACTGTGTAACGAACAGGCGCTGTCTTGCGCGGCAGGACCAGAACGGTACCCGGCTGAATGACGTTCGGATCGGGCCCGAGCTGCGCTCGGTTCGCCGCGTATAGCGATGGCCAGCCGCCGGGAACGGCAAACTGCGCCGCGATGCCGGACAGCGTGTCACCGGGTTGTATGACATAGGTCGCAGGGCTATTCGCCCTGACGACCGCCGCGGCGGGACTCACCGCGGCGGTGAGTGTTGCAAGAGTTCCGCTCGCGATGCGAGTGTTCGCCTTGGCCTGGGGGTGTGCGGAGCCAATCATGCCGACCGCCAGGAGGATGAGCAGGGCGCTCAAGGCGAGCACGACGCACGCGGACTTCGTCCACATACGCATGAGGTAGTCACTTTCCTTCCTGAGGGATCAGCGCCGGACGCTGATGTTCCGGGCGCCGAAACGCGAACCGGTTTGGGAAGGAAAGGACTTAAGCGGGTGGTACCTCGGGCAGGTAGCAGCGCCAGATAGCTTTCGTGCCTGCCCGACGTGCGAGCCGAATCAAGATAGACATGAGCAACGCGGTCAGAAGCGCACCGACGGCACCCTGAAGGCCGCCCTGGCCGGCGCCCCCAAGAATGCTGGCAGAGCCGCTTCCTCCGCTCGGGGCGCTGGAGGTGCTGATCGGAAACTCAGCCGCGGTGGGAGTTGCTGGGGCATCCGGCATCGGCCCACCGCTGCCGCTCGCCGCGATCAGCGGAATCGAAACCGTGAGCGATCCGCCGCCTGGCGCCGTTCTGATGGTTCCGTCGGGCGACGCGCTTCCGGCGTGGGGCGACTTCGAGGCCACGCCGGGGCCGGATTGCGGTGAGCCCGGAAGTTGGCTGGACGGGGCCTGATCGCCGGACAAGGATCCGATGGCCGTCCGGACGCCGCTGACCACCGTGCCGGTTGCGACCAGTTGAGTGGCGCCAGTAGACCCGGTGACGGTGCTGCCGATTGTCTGCAGGGCAGACCCGGCGGAGTTGGCCAGGTCGGTGACGGTGCTGCCGGCCGTCTGCACTGCGGAGTCCGTCAGCCCGGAGAGTGTGCTGCCGGCGGCCTGTACCGCCGACCCGGCGGAGTTGGCCAGGTCGGTGACGGTGCTGCCGACTGTGTGCACGGTCGACGCTGCGGAGTTGCTCAAGTCGGTGACGGTGCCGCCGACCGTCTGCAGGGCCGACCGGGCGGAGTCCGTCAGCCCGCCGAGCGTGCTGCCCGCGGCCTGCGCTCCCGAGCCGGTGCGGCTGCTCGGCACATTCGCTACCGGCCTGGACGCGTTCGTCGAAGCAGTCACAGCGGAGGCCGTCGCAGCCGTGACAGCGGGAGCCGCCGAGCTGGTCTCTGACACGGCCGGGTGAGAGCCAGCGGTGCCAGAGGCGGAAGCGGTGCCAACGGCGGAAGTGGCCGCTTCGGTTACGGAGCTGACGGCCGCCGACACAGTGTGCGTCGACGAGGCGCTTGCCGGGACGGCTGACGAGACTGCGGACGCTGCGGAGGTGATCCCCGAGGTTGCGGTGATCCCCGAGGTTCCAGCCGGGACAGAGCTAGTCGATATCGAGGCCGGACTGAGCGGTGGCGACGCCACCGTCGCGGCGTGAGCCTGGCGAGATAGCAGCAGCAAGAAGACGCAAATGGTGGCAGCCACGAACGCGACTTGCATCGCTCGGAGAGCGATGCGGCGCGCACTCAGCTGCGGCATAAGCAGCTCCCACTTGCCCAGAGGCGGAGCCGACCATTCTTCATGATCAGCGTGCTCGAACCCAATACCCTCTGCCCAATTTCGGTGCTGGTATTCACCAGAAGCCTTAAAAATTCCACCGGAATTAGTGTTCGGCCACCACCGTACAGCACTCTAGCAGGGCATGCAAGCAGGCGCCTGCGCAATGACCAAAGCGGGAACAATTTGTAACACGCCGAACAAAATGGACAAGAATAATCGCGCTGGCGCCATTTGAAGATCCACAGTGGTCTCCGGCTCTGTGAATTGCGGCAGCAATACCCGCGTGCTCGCTCGGCACAACTCACATCGGCGGAGGACCGCGTGTAGCCACACAACATCGGCGCAGGCCGAGGTGGCTCAGTGACCGGTTTGTCCGCCGTCGCCGGCAACGAAGCAAGGCGTCGTGTTCCCTCAACGTCAGTAGCCTGGGGCCATGGACAATTCGACGGACACCAATGCGGAGATCTGGCACTCCGAGGAGATGGTCCAGCACTGGGTGAAGGAAGCCACCGCCCAGGAGCGGAACCGCACTGAGCAGCGGCGGCTGATGGCTGACCTGCTGCCGTTCGCCGATGATCAGGAGTTCACTTTCCTGGATCTCGGCGCCGGCACCGGAGCCGCCTCGCGCGCGATCCTTGAGCGCCACCCGCGCGCCACGGCTATCCTCGCTGACTTCTCCGCCCAGATGATGGCCGCGGGCGAGTCGCAGATGCAGCCGTACTCCGGGCGCTACCGAACCGTCGAGTTCGACATGACGACCGGCGAGTGGCTGGCGGCCATCCCGAGTCAGCTCGACACGATTGTCACGTCGATGTGTATGCACCACCTGACCGACGAGCGGAAGCAGGGCCTGTTCGGGGAGATCTTTGAGCATCTCGTCCCGGGCGGCTGGTACTTCAACTTCGACCCGGTCAGCGCGCCGGATCCTGCCGTCGGGCAGATCTGGGAGCGGATCAGCGACCGGGAGAACCCGGAGGCCGCGCATCGCCGGCACCACCGAACGGCGGAAGAGCAGGCTCGCTGGGAGAACCACGTTCGCTACATCATCCCGCTCGACCAGCAACTCAACTACCTGCGCTCCGCGGGCTTCGTCGGCATCGACATCTTCTGGAAGAGGCTGGAGAACGTAATTTACGGCGGCTACCGCCCGATGTGATCTACCTCTCCGGGCCGAGGCGCCCGTCGCGCAGAGCAATGCCGTCGACGCCAACGCTCTGATGTGGGCTTTCTTCCAGCGGGACCCGCTCAGTTAGCCGCTTCGCCGGTTCGCAGCCACCCGGCGGCAACGCCCGCGCGGCCGACGGTTCACCTGGGCCCTTTATCCTAGTAACGAGATCATCACCGGCCGCCGCCGTGAGCGGCCGCCGCAACGGAGAGGAGTCGTCTCGCGCCAGGATCAGTCCCCTAGGGACGCCACTGACGCGGCGACGCCGCCGTCGGGGCGCACGCTGACGACCGTCCCGCTGCCGGCCGGAACCGCACCTGAGCAGCTTCGGCTCACCTGGGGCGCCGATCCTGCCACCGAGGTCACCGTCTCCTGGTCGGCGCCTGGCTCGACTCCGCAGCCCGCGCCAACGCTCGCCTACTCGACCGGCCCGATTGCTCTTAGCCGACCCGGTCAGCTCATCACGCTGCCCGAGCCTGAGCCGCTCGACGTCACGCGGCCGCGCCCGCAGGCCCAGGCGGTCAGTTTCACCGACGGCCTCAACAACCAGACGACCTACCACTACCACGTCCAGCTAACCGGCCTCGAGCCGGGAACGCGCTATTACTACCGGATCAGTGACGGCGCCGCGCAGAAGCCCTCGACTGCCGACGGATCGTTCGAAACCGCACCCGCCGGCCGCGCGCCCTTTCGCTTCTCCAGCTTCGGTGACCTGGCGACGCCATCCTGGGACCGCAACGCGTCCGGCAACCAGTGGTTCCAGTCCTGCGACAACGCCTGGTACGCCGTCAGCGCGATCGAGGATCCGGGCGACGGCGCTGGCCCGCCACTGTTTCACCTGATGAACGGCGATCTATGCTACGCCAACCTCGACTACGCGAACGCGCCCGGGGTGTGGCGCGACTTCGGCGCCAATGTGTCGCGCTCTGCCGCAAACCGACCGTGGATGCCCGCACTCGGTAACCACGAGATCGAGTTCGGTATCTGCAATCAGACAGGCCAGCAGGGCGACATTCCCGGCGGCATCGCCGTACAAGGCGTGGCGGGCAACTACTGGAACGGCCCGTACGGCTACGGCCACTACCAGAGCCGGTTCCTGCTTCCCGACAACGGCGTGATCAATTACGACGGCAACCGCCTGCGCGGCAACTTCTACGCCTTCCGGGTGGGCACCGTTCAGTTCATCTCGCTGGACGCCGACGACGTCATCTACCAGGAGAGCGCGTCCAGCTACCTGAGATCTGAGCCCGATACGCCGCCGATGATCACCACGTCCGGCGCCGCGATTCCCAACGGCGCGAGCACCTACAACCGCGGCTACACCGGTGACCTCGAGTTCAGCCGGGCGGACAACTCCGCGGTGCCAGACCACAGCCGGGGCCAGCCCAATCTGCAGACGCTGTGGCTGATCCTCACGCTCGCGCAAGCGCGACGCGACCCGGGCATCGACATGATCGTGGTGTTCATGCATCAGTGCGCGCTGTCCAGCGCCCGGGCGAACGGCTCCGACCTCGGCATCCGCCAGGCCTGGCTGCCCCTGTTTGACAAGTACGAAGTCGATCTGGTCCTGTCCGGGCACGAGCACAACTACGAACGGAGCTACCCGGTCCGCGGCTACGACCGCGGCGCGCACGGCACGGTCGTCTCGGCGAACCCGGAGCAGACCGCAGGAGAGAAGATCGACACCCGCCGTCCGCGGGTAGTGACGACCGAGCCAGTGGCCGTTGGCGACCTGGCAGGCTGGGATACGCAGGAGGGCACGGTTTTCGTCGTCCTCGGTTGCGGCGGTAATAACGGCCCGTCGAACAACTACGGCACGGATCCGGAGACCGGCGCTCCCCGCGCCAAGGTGATCACCCGGCGGAACGTCCTTACTGGCTCACCCGCTGCCGGATTCCGCCGGTACGCGGCCGACACAGTCGAGGAAGCGCTCTGGTCTGCTCAGACGAACCCTGGCGACCCTTACGGCTACGCGATCTTCGACGTAGATCCCGGCGAGCGCCCTGGCGAGACCACGATCACCATGCAGTTCTTCGCCGTCCCGGCTGTCACGAACCGCGGCGGTCCGTTGCACGACGGCACGACCACGCTGCCGGAAAAGCCTTACGAGACGGTTGTCTTCGGTCGGGGCATCTCCCGCAGGTCCGGCTGCGGCTTCAGGGAACTCAGCACGACCACCGCTTAGCGCCTCGCGGTCCTGTCCCGGCGGCTGCATGACACAGGCAGGTCATTCTGGTGGGTCTTGATCGGTCTCATTCCCTTGATCGGCGCGATCGTTCTGCTGGTTTTCACGTGCCTGCCCGGCACGCCTGGTCCGAACGAGTACGGTTCCGATCCGAAGGCAGTCAGTAGTTACGTCTGAGGATCCGCGGTCCGGCTAGCGCTCGGGATCACGAGGAACTAAGGCTCGGCGTACCCGTGCGCGTATGCGTACCGCAGCGCCTGTGAGCGGTCTCGCGAGCCGGTCTTGGCGAAGATCCGGTTGACGTGCGTCTTGACGGTCGCTTCGCTGACGAACAGGGTCCGGGCGATCTCCCGGTTCGACTGGCCAGCTGCGATGAGCCGGAGTACCTCGGCTTCGCGTGGCGTGAGGTCACCGTCGCCGGAGGAGTCAGCTGATTCGGAGATCGCCGGTGCTCGAGCCGCAGCGGCCAGCAGCCGCTGCTGGACTGAGGGGTCCAGCACGGCCTGGCCAGCTGCGGCGGCTATTACGGCCCGGCCGATCTCCGCGCGCGTCGCGTCCTTCGTGAGGTAGCCGAGCGCCCCGGCCTGCAGCGCGCTGATGATCGACTCGTCATCGGCGTAGGTGGTAAGGACAACTACGCGCGTGCCCGGATGATCTGCGGCAATGCGGCGGGTGGCGGCCACGCCGTCGCACCCTGGCATGTTCAGGTCCATAAGCGCGACCTGCGGCTGCACTGCGGCGACAAGCTCGACTGCGGCGTCGCCGTCGGCGGCCTGACCTGCCACGACGATGCCCGGCAGCGTGCCGAGCAGCAGCACGAGGCCCTCGCGCACCGCGGACTGGTCGTCGGCGATGATGACGCTGACCCGCTCCCCGGAGTTCTCAGTGCTCATGCCGGGATTCTCAAGCAGACCCGCCATTCCCCGTCGGCTGGGCCCGCCGCAAGCGTGCCGCCGCCGAGCGCTGCGCGTTCCCGCAGGCCGGTGAGCCCGTACCCGCTCCCCGCCTCGGACAGAGCGTCACGATCACCGGCCGTCGGCAACTGGTTGACGACCTGGACCGCGATCTCTGAGTCGCAAAATTCCAGGCTGAGCCGGGCCGGCTGACCGGGTGCGTGCTTGCGCGCGTTGGTCAGCGCCTCCTGTGCGGTCCGGTAGGCGGCCAGCCCGACCTCGACGCCTACCGGCCGGGGCGAGCCGCTCACGCTGAAGTCAACCAGCACGTTGGCGTCCGCCTCCCACTCCTTAGCTAGCGCGGACAGCTGATCGGCTAGCGGCGCCGCGTCGTCCCGCAACGCCTGGATCGCGCGGCGCGCCTCCGCCATGCCCTCCCTGGTGAGGACGCTGGCCCGGCCGATGCACTCGATGGCCCTGCCCAGCTCCGGGCTTCCGTCGGGCAAGGCGTCGAGCAGGCCTGCAGCAGCCTGCAGGTTGACCGACACCGCGGCCAGCGAATGGGAGAGGACGTCGTGGATCTCCCTGGCGATCCTGGCGCGCTCGTCGAGGGCGGCGGCATGGGTCTCAGCCTCGTGCGCCCGGCGGGTCTCCGCGAGCGTCCGCTCGGCCTCTTCCGCCCGGAGCAGATAGGCGTGACGCGTCAGGCCGAACGCCCACAGGCCGATCCAGGCGAACGGATAGCCAACCAGCGCCTCGGTCGGCGCGCCGAGCGCCAAGCCTGTTGCCAGGAACGCCGCGACAGTTCCCGCACTGATGGCGAGTGATGTCTCCGTGCTCAGGCGGATGCCCGCCGCGGAGGTAACCACGCAGCCGATGGAGAGAGCCGTGCTAAGCGGCGACAGGCCGGCGAGGAGGCCGCCTGCCAGTCCCATCACGGCCAGGGCGGCGATCGTCAGGCTCCGGCTGCGCTCACAGATCAGCCAGAAGATCCCGCCTGCGACCACCACTCCGAGGGTGATACCTACGGCGAGGCCGCGTCCTTGCACGCTGAGATGCGGCTCAGCAAGCGGAACGGTGACTACTACTCCCGCCAGGATCAGTATCCGGACAGCAGTAATCGTCCATGCTGCGTCCGGGCCGGCCGCCTGCTGGAGCCAGCGCGCAGGAGATGAGCGAACCACGCACTCACGGTATCCGGCAGTTCCCGCAACCGCGCCGGCCTTCGGGTTGACCCTGGGTTGACCGGGTTGAGCCGATGGCCTCCACCCGCCAGCTAGGAAGGCATCCGCCCGGTCTGGACCTGGTCTCAAGCCGCTGGCCGACGCGCTGGGTGGGCCCCGCTGCCTAGCGTTTCCGGTGTCAGCACACCACCTGGACACCACTAATGAAGGAGCGTCGTTATGACCGCCAGCGTCCTTATCCCCAACCTCGTCATCCTCGGCATGGTCCTGCTCTCCGACCTCGGGCACCGCAAAGTCACCGTGCTGCGGCTGCTCCGGCCGTTCATCGCGGCGGCCGTCATCATCCCCTTCTTCCTCAAGGGCGCCGCCACGGCGGGGAACGGCCTTGCACTCGAAGCCGCCGCCACCGCAGCGGGCCTGGCCCTGGGTGTACTTGCTGCCGCTGCGATGCGGGTCTCCTACGACGAGCGTGCAGGCAAGGCGACGTCGTGGGCCGGTCTGCCGTACGCCCTGGTCTGGGTTGCGGTCGTCGGCGGGCGCATCTACTTCGCCTACGGCGCGACTCACGTGTTCGGCGCGCAGCTCGCCCACTGGGGGGCAACCAACCAGATCACCGTGAACGCTCTGACCGACGCACTGATCTTCCTGTCCGTGGCGATGCTCCTGGCCCGCACCGGAACGCTGGCTGCGAAGGCCAGGCGCGTCACCGCGCGGGCAAGCCGGGCGGCTATCCCGGCCACCGTTCAGCCATGACAGATCGGTGACGGACAAGCTGACAGCAGCCCTGGCGGCCACCCGCCAGGGCTGCAGTCACGTCAGCCACGAGCCGCCGCCTGCTAGGCGAACATGCGAAGGCAGCGGGCAGCCCGGTCCGCGACGAGATCAGCGAGCCTCGCCGGCAGCCCGTGTCCCATGTCAGCGATGTCGGGAGCGCTGGCCGCTTCAGCGAATGCATCCGGTGCCCGTTCCGCCAGCTCGCACACCCGATCGATCAGCTCGTCAGCCGGAAGTCCAAGCTCGGCTGCGGCGCGAGGCCAGGTGTTCCGGCTGGGGGAGACGTTATAGTCACCGCCAATCTTCATCGCGAGTCGCAGCTTCTTCTCATGGACTCCGTACGGTAGCGCCGAGGAGACGTCATAGAGCGGAGCCAGCCGGACCTCGTCGCCAGCGAGAAGAATCGAGTAGTTCTTAGCGTGCGCGTCAGTTCCGGCGATTAGCCAGTTCCAGATCAGGGCGTCGGCGAAGCGCCAGAGAGCCGTGTACGCTTCGCCAGGCCTCATTACCCGGCGCAGCAGAGCCGCGACCTCGCGCGGTCCGGGGCCTCCCTCGCTCTGGTACTTGCCAGCTGGTGGCACTGACATGGCCTGACACAGGTCTTCCTGGTGGACGCGGCCGAAGGCATGGCTTGCCGAGCGGCGGTCGAAGCGCTCGACCACCACGGCAGATACGTCGCCAAAGCGTGTGACCTGCGATCGGGCGGCAAGGACTCCGGCTCTGCGCGCTGCTGCGAGGCAGAGATGTTCGTTGAGGTCATGGCGGTCGAAGCCAGCAATGGCCGGCTTCAGGATGTGGGTCGTGGGCGTGGAGCCATACGGCACACCCCAGCGTCCGTCTTGCCGCAGCAGCGCGGTCTTACTCTGCGCTCCCGCGAGACTGAACTGGCCTGTGAAATTCTGCCCGAGCCATGCTGTCGAATCCTCGCCGGCCGCGGGTGGCCGAAGCCAGATCGTGAATCGAGTTCACTCGCATATGGTTCGCAGCCCGCAAGAGTTGGCAATGTCGGCGTACGCCGACAAGCTGGTTGTGCCGGCGAAGGCTAACAACCGTCCTCGGGATGACGGTGCTCATCGCTGGCTCTCGCCAGAGATGAGGGGCCGCGAGCCACGCCTCTGTGTAAACCACATCGCGGCGTTACGCATCACATAAGCGCCACAAATAGAAAGGGAGGGAGAGTCAAATGGCGCTGCGTGTTGGCCGTTCGCTCCAAAGAAGCATTCGAGGGTGGCTGTCCCTGCACAGAAGGCCGATTGACCCTGACCGACTTCGCCTGTGGCCGATACTCGTCGTGCTGCCGCTCACTTTCGTCGCTGCCGCGGCTGCACTTGCCGGGCTCGTATGGGCCGCGCGGGCATGGCTGAACTATCCTGCGCTGCCGCGACCGCGCGCGCTGTCGGTGCATGACTGGGTCAGCGTTCTCCAGCTGGTGTTTGCTTCGGTCGCAGGAACAGGCGCACTTGTGGCGCTCATCGTGGCGTATCGGAAGCAACGTACAGCGGAAGCTGATTCTGCGCATGACAGAACGCGGGTCTTCAACGAGAGGTTCATCTCCATTGCGAAGCAACTTGGGGATGATAAGGCCGCTGTCCGGATTGCTGGAGTTCACGCTATGGCGGGCCTGGCTGATGACTGGATGGAACATAGGCAAACGTGTGTCGATGTGCTCTGCGCCTACTTGCGCATGCCTAATCCGTCAGACCCCGGCGAAGACGCGGCACCTGCCGATAAACTCGCGCACGCGGCTGACCAGGAGGTGCGTCAGACCGCTGTGCGAGTGCTTGTCTCACACCTGAAGCCGCAAGCAGCAGTGTCATGGTGCGGATTGGATCTCGACTTTACGCGTGTTCGTTTTGAGAACGCGGACTTTGGCGGTGCGGTGTTCTCAAACGCCCAGGTCAGCTTCAGAGGCGCCGAATTTACTGGCACCATGGTCAACTTTAGCCTGGCCTCATTCATAAGCGGTTGGGTAGACTTCAGCGATACGGTTTTCTGCCTAAGCGAGGAAGAACCTCGAAATCCACAACGATATGACTGGGGTGGCAGCCGAGTGGACTTTGGCGGAGCAGATTTCCTGGGCGGCGAAGTTCAATTCAGTTGCGCGATGTTCACCTGCGGCACCCTCAGTTTCAACAGTGCACGATTCCGAGGCGCCAGAGTTGATCTTGATCGCGTTATGTTCTCCAGCCGGAACGTGGAATTTATTGGGGCAGATTTCGCTGGCGGAAACGTCTTCCTAAACGATTCCGTGTTCTCCAGCGAGAAGGTTAGCTTCAGCCACGCAAAGTTTCACGGCTGGGTTAGCTTGTCACGCGCGAAGTTCGCCGATGGCACTGCGCAGTTCACTCGCGCAGAGTTCCTAACTGGTGAAGTTGATTTTCGCGGAGCGACATTTTCTGGTGCCGCCGTCGATTTTAGTGACGCTAAGGCGTGGTCGTGCCCGCCGAAGTTCGACTTCTCACCTTCGTCAGCTCCGCTCAGCGTGCGACTGCCCGGCAGCCCAGCGATCGGGACTTAGCGCGATCGTGGTGACGCGCTCGGCTACCTGTTCATCACCGAAATCGACCGCGTTTGAAGTGACTCTGGAAGCAATCCCTTCTGGCGAGGCCGAGTTTCCGCGGGGCACGCGGCGGCAGCGCGGCTCAAGACGTGCTAGTCCTGCGTGACAAGATCGGGCAGATGACGGAGTCAGATCAGCCGGGCCCGCCCGAGCACGGCCCACCCGAACACGGGGAGCCGCCGTCCGGGCCTCACTCGTCTAGTGCGCTTCCGCCGCATGTCAGGCATGGTATGGATCCGTGGCAGCTGTGGATCCGGAACGCCGAACTGCTCGCGGCGAAAAGCCGGGAGTTCCCGGTTCCGGCGTGGATGCGCCCGACGCGCGGCGAGCACCGGTGGCCGGTGTCGGTCAGCATCATCGCGGCCATCGTCTTGCAAGTGCTTCTGCCGCCGCGCCTGACCACGCCGCTCCCGACCGCGATGCTGCCGTCCCTTGAGGGTGCACTGCTGGTCGGCCTGGCGATCGCCAATCCGGTCCGTATCGAGAAGCGCGGCCCGACCGTGCGGATGCTGAGCATCGCGCTGATCTTCCTGATCACGGTCGCGAACCTGACGTCCGGCGTGCTGCTCATCAGGGCAATCCTCGAAGGCAAGGCCGGAAGCTCAGCCGGGCCGCTGCTAGCCAGCGGGGCATCGATCTGGGCAACCAACGTCATCGCGTTCGCCTTGTGGTACTGGGAGTTCGACCGCGGCGGGCCGGTAGACCGGGCGCAGGGCACCTCCCGGCTTCCCGACCTGATGTTCCCGCAGATGGCGTCGCCTCAGCTGGCGCCACCAGAGTGGGAGCCGCGATTCGTCGACTATTTGTACTTGTCGTTCACCAACGCGACCGCGTTCAGCCCGACTGACGTGATGCCGCTGGCGAGGTGGGCGAAGCTCACGATGCTCGTTCAGTCCGCTCTGTCGCTCGCGGTCGGCGCGCTGGTGATCGCCCGCGCCGTGAACATCCTGAGAACCTGATGTTCGTCACTACCTCATCGCCGGCTCGGCCGTGCACTGGGCGGCGCAGCTCTCCGGACCGCGCCGGTAGGCCCGCGCAACCCGGCTGGGCAGCGTGATGTTGCGGAATAGCCCGGACACTGCCGCCGCGAACTGGGCCGCCTGCTGGTCCGCGTGCCTTATCTCTGCGGCGCTCTTCGGCCGCTCTGCCTGGTAGAGCCGGTAACCGTCATACGGCATCATGCGTCTCACTCCTTGGGATGGGTCTTGCTTCGGCGCCGGTTGTTACGGCTCGCTCGGCGATCTGTCCACGCCCCCGTAGACCGCTGCGCCGGGTGACGATCCAGGGAAGCCGCCCGCGGAGCGGGCTTCGTCTGGCGTCTTCCTAACTGCTGCATCTACGCCCGAAATTACTCCGAGGGTCTGACAAAACGAGGTGCTGAAAGCCGCCTCAGCCGACCTCGCGTGTTGACCGGGCCGTACTGCTCAGCCAGCGGACCGCGGCGCGCCGGGCGCGCCCGCCGCGCGGCAGCCGCGTCCGCGTGCAGGTCGCTGCCTCGCTGCGCGGCGAGCGCCTGCATGGTCGCTGGGTGCATGACGTCCTCCTCGATCACGGCGACTGCGCCGGTTGCCGTCCGGTCGTGGTGCCGGACACCAGAGCAACGAATCCGGAACGCCGAAAAAGACACTCCGCGAGCAACTCCGGCCGCCGATTCAGGCTGGGTGAATCAGGCGGGCAGATCCAGGCGGCGCCGGACACGGCCGCCTTGGGCCGCGGAGGCACGGGACAAGTCAGCGCCGCGGATGCTCGGCAGCAGGCTGGGTAAGCAGAGGCGCTAGGCCGTGGCAGGATTCGCTCGGCGGGTACCGAGCATCCGCTGGTTACACCACCAGTCAGTGCCCTGCCGCGACTCGAGCCCGGTCCAGGTGAACGAATCAGTACGGATATCGCTGAAGGTCCACCGGTTGAGAGTTCCGTCAGCCTCGGCGCCTTCGAGGACGATCGTCTGGCCGGCGGACTTTCCGCCCTCGAGCTGGACGGCGAAGCCAGCAACAGCGGCCAGGTAGTAGACGGTCCAGCGGCCGGTAACCGGACTGAAGTACCGGAGCGTGGTGCCCGCCGGGATTCGCGGCGGCGCATCACCGGTGCCGAGGTCCACGATCACGTCCTGGATCGCGCGGCCGCCGAGAATCCAGGCGAACGACCACTCCCAGTGCCCTTGGTAAGTGCGATGCCCGGCGGCGTCGTAGTACTCGACTGCCATATCCCAGACACCGACGAACTGACCGAACAGCATCAGCTCATCGCGCGATCCCGGGAACGGGCCGCCGGCGCGCAATCCGTCGAGGATCGGGAAGTCCGTTACGGGAAGCTCGACAGTCACGCGCCTGCTCCCTCGGCCGGCCAGGCTCGGAGCCAGAGCCCTGGGTAATCGCTGACGAAGCCGTCGCCGTCGACCGTCACCTCGGCCTTGAATGAGCCGGACTCGTACCGGTACACCGTGGCGTTGTCCGTCGGGCCTGCGGCCAGCAGGGTGTAGCGCTGGCTTACCCGGCGGACTGTGAGGTCGGGTGCGCTCACGTACACGACGTCAAGGTCCTGCGGGCTCGCCTGCGCCCAGGCAAGGCGCCGGATCGGCAGCGTGTTCGTCAGCGGCGTCAGCGAGATGTCGAGGTCGATGCAGCCGTCAAGGTCCGGCCGGGGCTCCCCGTCCGCAAGCCAGTGCCCGTGCTCGTCGGCCCTCAGACTCAGGCTCCGGCTGCCAGTGGCGCTGGCAGAACTGATCGTCAGCCCGGTGACGCGCCAGCCTGCGTCGCAGCTGAGCTGATAGCCGACACTCGCCGGACCGACGGGCGGTCCTACCACCAGCTGGCCGGCTGCGCGGAACCCGGTGGCGTCAGCGGAGACGACGACGTGCTCCAGGCCGGGCCACTCCAGCGCTTGCCATATCAGGTCGGTCTGCATCGGGCATGCACCTCTCAGTTCGTAACCGGCTATCCGCTTAGCAAGTTACGCGCGAAGTCGGCAGCCTTGCAACCGGTTTACTGGTTAGGCGGTTAACGACACCGCGGGGTACGCCGATGAAGCCGGAAGCTCATGGTGACTTCTCGGCACGCGGTGGCTAATGTCCGTAGCAGGCAACGGCACGAGCAGGGAGAACCTCACCATGGCGTACGACATCGCGGCTGACATCCGGCTTGACCCGAGGCTGAAGGCGATGCTGGGTGGTATGGCGATAGAGAGCGGACGCGACGTAGAGAGCCGCGAGGCGCTGCTCGCTGAGGAGAACTCCGACGAGTCCCGCAAGCAGGCAGAGCTCTTCCGCTCCTTCATGGATCTGTGCGACACCGAGGAGGCGGCTCCCTCGGCCGGGCTGCGCGTGCACACGGAGAAGGTCATCTCGGAGCCGGATGGCAACTCCATCAACCTTCAGGTCATCCGGCCGGACAACGACGAGACCGTGCCTTGCGTCTACTACATCCATGGCGGCGGAATGGCCTCGCTGTCGTGCTACGACGGCATGTACCGCGGCTGGGGCAAGATCATCGCGGCCAACGGCGTGGCCGTCGTCATGGTCGACTTCCGCAACAGCGTGGTGGCCTCGTCAGTACCCGAATTGGCCCCGTTCCCGGCTGGTCTCAATGATTGTGTGTCGGGTCTGAAGTGGGTCATAGCCAACGCCGGGCAGCTCAACATCGACCCGGCCCGCATCATCGTCGCGGGTGAGAGCGGCGGCGGCAACCTAACCCTGGCTACCGGCCTCAAGCTCAGGCAGGACGGCGACCTGGGTCTGATCAAGGGCCTGTACGCGCTGTGCCCCTACATCCGCGGCGAGTGGCCGACGCCGGAGTGCCCGTCCTCGACCGAGAACAACGGGATCCTGCTCGACCTGCACAACAACCGCGGCGCGATGGGCTACGGGATCGAGGCCTTCACCGAGCGGAACCCGCTGGCCTGGCCGTCGTTCGCGACTGCGCAGGACGTCGAGGGCTTCCCGCCGACCGTGATCAGCGTGAACGAATGCGATCCGCTGCGCGACGAGGGGATCAACTTCTACCGGCTGCTGCTCTCGGCAGGCGTCCCGGCTCGGTGCCGGCAGGTGATGGGCACCTCGCATGGCACTGAGATCTTCACGATCGCGTGCCCGGACATCAGCCGGGACACCGCCCGCGACCTGGCCGCCTTCTGCAAGGGCTAGGTTGTGAGCGCGCGGATCCCGGCGGCCATGATCTGCCGGGATCGCGCGGCCCTGATGAGCCGCCGCCCGGCAATGTAGAGGCGTCACCATCCGGCAAGCCCTCGTGAGATCTGCCGTTCCGCATGGGGTCGGCCATGGCGTGATTCTGGCAGTTGCCCGCGCAACCCGCTGTGTGACCGCGCAGCGTGACGGATTTGAGCGCAGTGCGATCCTGGTCCGGGGCGGTCTTATTGATTTGCCCCGGACCGCTATCCGGCAGGTAGGTTCGGTATCCGGCCATTGATCGGCAGGCCATTGATCGGCAGCGCTAGGAGTGCCAGTGTCACAGGACAGTTCAGGGCCAGCGATTCTCGTCGAGGGCCTGACGAAGTCATTCGGCGAGGTGCATGCGCTGCGCGGGATCGACCTTGCGGTGCCACGCGGCACCATCCTCGGCGTGCTCGGCCCGAACGGCGCCGGCAAGACGACCGCGGTCCGCATCCTGACTACTCTGCTGCTGCCGGACAGCGGCCGTGCGCTAGTTGATGGCCGGGACGTGGTGCGCCAGGCGCCCGCAGTCCGCCGGTCGATCGGACTCTCCGGGCAGTCGGCCGCGATCCAGGAGGAGCTGACCGGCCGGGAGAATCTCGAGCTCATCGGGCGCCTGTACCACCTGAGCCGCCCTGAGTCCCGCAGCCGGGCCGCTCAGCTGCTCGAGCAGTTCGACCTGGTCGACGCCGCGGGCCGTCCGGCCAAGACCTACTCAGGCGGCATGCAGCGCCGTCTTGACCTAGCTGCGAGCCTGGTCGGCCGGCCGCAGGTTCTGTTCCTGGACGAGCCGACGACCGGTCTGGATCCGCGGTCGCGCCTCGGCATGTGGGACATCATCAGGTCGCTGGTCGAGGGCGGGACGACGCTGCTGCTCACGACGCAGTACCTCGATGAGGCCGACGAACTGGCGGACGAGATCGTCGTCATC
>Ga0335074_10005121_pt1 | contig 18125 bp, 17 predicted proteins | sample Lox_Sample_23_FD_206715 | JGI IMG/M metagenome (GOLD analysis project Ga0335074, IMG submission 206715) | Soil microbial communities from Loxahatchee National Wildlife Refuge, Florida, United States - Lox_Sample_2.3 | ecosystem: Environmental > Terrestrial > Soil > Wetlands | place: USA... | reverse complement strand
CCGCGGTCTGACTCGGGCGGGCCTGCTGGTTACCGGCCGCGCTCTGATGCAGGCGGCGAGACCTATCGTGGCGGCAGCAGGTCTGCCGCGCCTGGCTCCGGCAGGGCGCGTTCGGCTGGCGCCGGTTCGCGGCCACCAGGTGGCTCGGCCTGGCGCGACTCTTCCCGAGGTGGCCACGACCGACCGCGCACCGGCCCTGGCCATCGGCCCGAGGACGGCAGTCGCGGTCCCGCTCGCCGCTCTAGCGACGCGGACCGCCGACCGGCCACGCAAGACGACCTGCGCGTCGATATCCCGGCCAGCATCAGCGCGGATCAGCTCGACGCCGAAGCTCAAGCCGAGTTGCGCACGCTGCCGGGTGACCTTGCCGAGGTCGTCGCCCGGCTGTTGGTCGCGACGAGCGTCACAGACGACCCCAACCTGGCCTACCGGTACGCCACCAAAGCTCGCAGCCTGGCGGCTCGGGTCGGCGTAGTACGTGAGACGTGCGCGATCGCGGCTTACCAGGCTGGTCACTGGACTACGGCGCTGGCCGAATTTCGCGCGGCCCGCCGCCTTACGGGTCGCAATAGCTATCTGCCGCTGATGGCTGACTGCGAGCGGGCGCTGGGCCGGCCGGACCGCGCTCTCGAGATCGTGAACGGGCCTGACGCCCGTTCCGCGGACCGGCAGACGCGGATCGAGTTGCGAATCGTCGAGTCGGGAATCCGGCGTGACCAGGGTCTTTTCGATGCGGCTGTGGTTGCTCTCCAGATCCCCGAGCTGACAAGCGAGCGCAGCCGGCCGGAGTACGCCCGGCTCTATTACGCCTACGCCGATGCGCTTGTGCAGGCTGGGCGAGGCGACGAAGCCCGCGAGTGGTTTGGCCGCGCGGCGGACGCCGACGCTGACGGCGAGACCGATGCAGCTGAGCGGTATGACGAGCTCGACGACTACAGCTTCGACGACCTGGACGCCGACGCGGGGCTCGACGAGGATGACAACCTCGATGACGCTGAGCCCGGCGATGCCGACGCGGACGAGGACGACTAGCCGACCCGGATAGACCTGTCGCGGTTCGTACCTTAAGGTCGCAAGGTGATGATTCAGACGCGCCCCGCGACGGAGCCGGGAAAGCGAGCGTGGCTGCACGACTGGCGGACGCGGCTGCACACCTGGTACGACAAGCCGGACGTGCCGGATGGCTGGGCATCCCGGCAGGCCGACGACCGGATCGCCGGATTTGAGCACGCCACCGAGTCGGCGGTACTCGCACTGACGGAAGACGGCGACCAGGCTGGCATGCTCGCGCTGTCGCTGAGCGAGTTCGGCGGCCGCCGTGAGGCAGCCATTGCCGACCTCTGGGTTGCGCCACAGCGCCGCCGCAGTGGCCTGGGCGGCCAGGCAGTTCGCCGGGCCGAGGACTGGGCGAGGGAACATCAGGCCAGTGGTCTCTGGGCGATCACCGATCCGGCTGACCCGGATCATGCGGCCCTGTTCGCGCGTTACCCGGTCCGCTCCCGTCACATGATGAAGGCGCTGTCCGGCTCGGGAGGTCTGCCGGAAGGGCTCGAGAGCCGGGCGATGACCGAGGCCGAGTTCGCCGGGTGGCGCGCCGATGTGGTGCGCGGCTACGCCGCCGACATCGCCGATGCCGGAGCCATGACTCCCGACGAAGGGCTTCAGGCCGCCGAAGCGCAGACGGACGAGATACTGCCGCTGGGACTGACAACGCCTGGCCACGCCTTCCTCTGCCTGTGTGCGGGCGGCGAGGTCGTCGCGACAAACTGGATCCAGCACCACCGCAGCCCCGCCGTCAGCTGGGTCTACAGCGTGGAAACGCGAGAGGACCAGCGAGGCAAGGGCTACGGCAGGGCAGCTATGGTCATCGGCGAGCGAGCGACTCTTGAGGCGGGCGACGGGTACCTGGCGCTCAATGTGTTCGGCCACAATGACATCGCTGTGGGCTTGTACCGGAGCATGGGATACCGCGAGTACGACTCCGCCAGGTCCATCGACCTGTGAACCGTCTTGATTCAGCCCTCAGCGAACAAGCGCAGCACCAGACCTGTGCGCGGCTTGGGCCCGAACGAGGTCGACTTCCGCGGCACCCGGCGCCCGAGCTCGGCCACTTCGTACACCTGGGCCGCTGACATCGGGCCGCAGACGACTGCTGTGCCGCCCGGCTCCCCGTCGGCCGCGCGAACCGCCTCAGCGGCGTCGTGGATCGCGCGGACGCTGCGCGCGTCATCCTCGATGGCCCAGATCCGCGCGAACAGCAGGCCATCGAGCACTGCGGCTGGCAGCTGCTGCCAGAGCTGCGCCGGGTAATCAGGCACGGCCGTCTGCAGCTGACCGGGGTCCGGATTGGTCAGCAGCCATACGCGCCCGTTGCCGGCCAGCAGGAACGCGACGCCGCGCGAGCAGGCGTCCTCCAGCGCTGCGAACGCGCCGTCCAGGTCTCCGGTACCGCCCGGCAGCTCGGTGACAGTGAACGCTCCGCCCGCCAGCCGCGCCGCCGCCTCCGGGCGCAGCCCGGTCACCATCCGGTGGATCGCGCCGAGCTGGGGCGGATAAGCCGTCGAGTCCACGAGAAGCGCGAGCCCGCTGTCCCACGGCCCCGCCCCGGCGCCAGCCTGCCGTTGCCGCTCTTGCAGCTGCAGGTAGGCGGCGTAGCGATGATGGCCGTCGGCGATCAGCGCCGTTCGCGGAGCCAGGTCCTCGGCGATCGACGCGAGCTCGCCGGGGTCGGTGATCGCCCACAGTCGGTGCCGCAAGCCGTCATCGGTACTGGCTTGGGCTAGCGGGGAACGGCCGTCGGCGACTTCGTCGACTAGCTTCGTGGTAACCCCGTTTCCGCCCTGGTAAAGAAGGAAAATCGGCTCAAGATTCGCGCGGGTGGCTTCCATCAGCTGGCGCCGGCCCGCGACCGGCCCCGGTGCGACGCCCTCGTGCGGCTGGACGATCCGGGCCGAGTAGGGCTGCAGTCCGAGCGCGCCGATCAGCCCTCGCTGGATGATGCCCCGGTCGGCGGTGACTTGCTCATAGACGTACAAAGCGGGCTCGCCGTCTGCGGCCAGGATGCCGTCGGCGAGCCAGCTGCCGAGGTCGCGGGCGGCGTCGGTGTACGGGCTGCCGGGCTGGCCCTCGGGGTGGCGGGGCAGGATCAGCCTGACGATGTTGTGCGGGTCGGCTGCCATGAGCTGGCTCTCGTTATCGGCAGCGATCACGTCGTACGGTGGAGAGGTGACCTCGGCGAGCGCGCTCACCCGGTCCTCGGCGTAGCGCACGCCGCGGAACGGGGCGAGGACGAGGCCAGGCCTGCTGTCGCCGGCCTGGGCCTCGCTGGACGAAAGGGTTGGCACATATGTCAGAAGGACCGGCGGGCGGCCGAGATTCCCGCCCTGAGGATCCAGTTTCGTCACAGGATGCTCCCCATTCGGTTTCCGCTAACGGCGCCGACAGCCATCAGCTCTACAAACGTGGCCTGGACCTGCTTGGCCGGGGCAGTCCGGCGGCGGCCGCCCAGCTCCTCGAGCGCGCCGCCGCGGCAGAGCCGAGGTCCAGGAGCGTACTGGAGGCGCTGGCGCGCGCCCAGTTCGACGCCGGCCAGTATGCAGCCGCGGCCGGAAATTTCCGGCGGATCGTCGAGGCTAGCCCGAGCGACGATTATGCCCAGTTCGGGCTCGGCCTTGCACTGGCGCGGACCGGCGATCACGGCGCCGCTGCCGAGCACCTGGCGCTGGCGGCGGCCATGTGTCCTCATCAGCGCCATTACACCGACGCCCTCCGGAACGTGCGCGCCACCCTGCGTGCGCGGCAGGAACTGCGAAAAGACTTTCAGGATTGACCAGAAACGAGGCCGCCGGCGCCGATCCGCGAACGCCTGCGCGGCCACTGGGGAACGAGTCAGGATCAGCTGGGGGTAGCGGCCGAGACGGCGGCCCGGCTGACGGGGCGAGCGGCGAGGCGGACGGTGGTCTGCGTGGCGGCCCGGCTGACGGGCTGCGCGGCGGTCTGAAGGAGTGCGCCGAGCCGCTCAGCGAACATTACGACGCCGCCCTTCTCGATCTGGACGGCGTGGTGTATCTCGGAGGCAGGGCTATCCCCGGTGCCGCGGATGCGCTTGCCGACGCGGCGAAGCGCAGGATGAAGCTCGCCTACGTCACCAACAACGCATCGCGATCGCCGCACGCGATCGCTGCGCAACTGGTCGGCATGGGCGTGCCGGCGACTGCGGCCGATGTCGTCACCTCGGCGCAGGCGGCTGCGCGCGTGCTGGCGGGCCGGCTGCCCGCGGGCGCGCCGGTGCTCGTGGTGGGCGGGACCGGACTCCGGCTGGCGCTCCGGGCGCGCGGACTGCGGCCGGTGAGCACTGCGGCGGAGGAGCCGCTCGCCGTCGTCCAGGGTTATGCGCCGGACATCGGCTACGGGCTGCTGGCCGAGGCCGCAGTCGCCCTGAACGCCGGAGCGTTGTACGTCGCCTCCAACATCGACGCGACGCTGCCGACGCCACGCGGGCAGCAGCCGGGCAACGGCGCGCTTGTGCAGGTCCTCGTGTACGCGACCGGAAAGCAGCCAGTGGTGGCCGGGAAGCCGGAGCCGCCTCTGCACGCCGAGTCGGTGGAACGTGTCGGTGCCAGGCACCCGCTGGTGGTGGGCGACCGGCTGGACACGGATATCGAGGGCGCAGCGAATGGTGGCGCGGACAGCCTGCTGGTCCTCACGGGTGTTACCCGGCCTGCGGACCTGCTGCTGGCCGGACCGCGCCAGCGTCCCTCGTACATCGCGCCGGATCTGTCGGGTCTCAACGCCGCGCAGCCGGCGATCACGCGCGAGGGCACGGCGGTCAGCTGCGGCGGCTGGACCGCACGGCCGGCGGCGCAGGATGGCGGGAACGGCTGGCTGACGGTCTCGGGATCAGGCGAGTGGCTCGACGGTCTGCGCGCCGTGAGCGTGGCAGCCTGGTCGGCCGGACCGCCCCCGGGTGACGCGCAGCAGCAGCGCGGGGCCGCGGACGTCGTCCTGGCGGCCATCGGCGCGCCGCGCTGATATCACCCTCGAGTCTGACAAGAATCAGCCCAGCGGCGGACGCGAACTATCGCGTTTGTGCGAGACACTGAGTGCGGATCCGGGCACGGGCGTGCCCGGATCAACTCGGCCGGAAGGGGCTGCAGACATGATCGAGGCACGGGGCCTCACCAAGCGATACGGGGACACGCTGGCTGTCGACGACCTGTCGTTCAGCGTCGCGCCTGGCAAGATCACCGGATTCCTCGGGCCGAACGGCGCCGGGAAGACGACAACAATGCGGCTCATCCTGGGCCTCGACCGGCCGACAGGTGGCTCGGTCATTATCGACGGGCAGCCGTTCACGCAGGCCTCGCGGCCGATGCGTGAGGTTGGCGCACTGCTGGACGCGAAGGCTCTGCACGGGGGCCGGAGCGCTTACAACCACCTGCTGTGCCTGGCCCAGTCGAACAACCTGCCGCGCAAGCGGGTCGCCGAGGTGCTGGCCCTCGTCGGGCTGACCGACGTAGCCAGGAAGCGGGCGAAGGGCTTCTCGCTGGGTATGGGCCAGCGCCTCGGAATTGCTGCGGCGCTGCTCGGCGACCCGCAGATCCTGATGTTTGACGAGCCGGTGAACGGGCTGGACCCGGAGGGCATCCTGTGGATCAGGAACCTCATGAAGGCGCTGGCGGCCGAGGGCCGCACCGTATTCGTCTCCAGCCACCTGATGTCGGAGATGGAGAACACCGCCGACCACCTGCTGGTCATCGGCCGCGGCAAGCTGATCGCCGACTGCACCGTCGACGAGTTCATCGCTGCGAACTCGCAGCAGACCGTCCGGGTGCGGACGCCGCAGCAGGATCAGCTCAGCAAGCTTGTCGCGACAGCCGGGGGGACTGTGCGCGAGACCGGCGACGGCACCATCGTCATCTCCGGCCTCGATCCCAGCCAGGTGGGCGACCTCGCTTACGAGAACTCGGTGCGGCTGCACGAGCTCGCGCCCGTGCACGCCTCGCTGGAGCAGGCGTTCATGGAGCTCACGGCATCGAGTGTCCAGTTCCACGCGGGCGTGCCCGCTCAGCAGGTTCGCGCCGGAGAGGTGGCCTGACATGGCAACAACGACATCAGCGCAGCTGCCGGTCGCCGCCGCGGGGCGCGTGCCGTCCTCGGCCGGGAAGGCGAACTTTGCCGGGGCGCTGCGCTCCGAGTTCACCAAGATCCGCTCGGTGCGGTCGACCTACTGGACGCTGCTGTGCCTGGTGGTAGTCACGGTCGGCTTCGGCGCGCTGGCGAGCTGGGGCGTCGCGACCCATGGCCACCCCGGACCCGGGTTCGACGCCACCGCGCAGAGCCTGGGCGGCCTGTACATCAGCCAGCTGATCATCGGCGTGCTCGGCGTGCTGGTCATCAGCTCCGAGTACTCCAGCGGCATGATCCGCACGACTCTGACGACGTTCCCGCACCGTGGCACCCTGATTGCGGCTAAAGCCGTGGTCTTTGCCCTGGTCGCGTTCGTCACCGGGCTGATCACCTGCTTCGCGTCGTTTTTCATCGGGCAGGCGTTCATGTCCTCGCGTCACCTCAGTGTGACCCTGAGCGACCCGCACGTCCTGCGAGCGGTGATCGGCGGCGCACTCTTCCTGACCGCGTGCGGGCTGCTGGCCTTCGGCATCGGACTGCTGCTGCGGCACAGCGCCGGGGCGATCAGCACAGTGGTCGGCCTGCTGTTCGTCCTGACCATCCTGGTCAATTTCCTGCCGCAGTCGTGGCAGAACCACCTGGACAAGTGGATGCCGGCGGACGCGGGCACCCAGATCTGGTCGACGGTGGCCAACCACGGGCAGCCGCCGGTGTTCGCGCCGTGGACTGGGTTCGCGGTGTTGTGCGCCTACGCGGCTATCGCGCTGATCGCCGGACTGGCGCTGTTCCAGAAGCGGGACGCCTGAGGCCGCTGGCGTCGTGCAGAGGGCGACTGCTCGGCGCCAGCGTCAGTGCGGCGGCCGCATCCGGGGCAGCGGCCGTCGCGAGCCGGGGAGCCCGGGCCTGGCGGCCCGGTCTCCCCGGCTCCCTGCTATGACCTGACTCTCATCACGGGGCGTCGCCGAACCAGCAGGTCGTGTCGGCGGGGCGCCTGGTGCTGGCCGACGGAGAGGGCACGGAGATGCAAGCAGCGCAGAGGCGGCGTGCGGTGGCTGCAGCGATGTCGACCGCCTCAGCGGCCGGCTTGGCGGTCGATAACGCGGTCGTTCTCAACGACTCCAACCGGCTTGTCGTCCGCCTGACGCCATGCGACATCGTCGCCCGGGTCACGCCCGTCACGCATCACGCGGGCCATCACATGAGCGCAGAGCGAGAAGTTGAACTCGTGAAGTGGCTGGCGCAGACGGGCAGCCCGGTTGCCACCCTCGACGTCCGGGTCGAGCCACGTGTCTTCGTGCGTGACGGCTTCAAAATCTCCATGTGGACCTACTTCGAGCCGATGGAGTCCCGGCTGCTCCCGCCGGTGGCCTACGCGCAGGCGCTTGAGCGTCTTCATGCCGGCCTGCGGCAGATCGATGTCACGCCGCCGCACGTGATGGATCGCGTCGACGCTGTGCAACGAGACGTTGCGAGCCGTGACATCACCCCGGACCTCGCGGATGCGGACCGGGCGGTTCTCGCGAACGCGCTGCGCGACCTGAAGAAGTCGATCGTGAGCCGCCGCCAACCCGGGCAATTGCTACACGGCGAGCCCCACCTGGGGAACGTGCTCAACACGAAGAACGGGCCGCTGTTCATGGACTTCGAGAACACCGCCTACGGGCCCGTCGAGTACGACCTTGGCTGGGTGCCGACGTCGGTGAGCGACCGCTACCGGGACGCCGACCAGAATCTGGTCGGCGAGTGCCGCGGGCTCGTACTGGCGATGATCGCAGCGTACCGGTGGCGTCGCGACGACCAGCACCCGAGCGGCAGGCAATCGGGAGTGGCACTCCTCAGCCTTCTGCGTGACGGTCCGCCGTGGCCGGCGGTCGCCTAGTAAACCGCCCAGTCGACTGGATGGCCATTCCTCGGCTAAGCCCGGCTCAGAGCCAGATCGTCCGCGCTGAAGTCCCGATCCCAGTCTTCGGGAGGGTGGTGCAGATGCCAGTGCGCGGCTCGGCGCAGCGCGACGTCCGGGTCCGTCTCAGCCCAGCCGAGCTGGTCTCGCGCCTTGGCCGCGCTTGCGAGCAGGTGCTGCACCCCAGACCCCTTCCCGGCACCAGTCACGGACAGGTCTGGCGGTAGTACGTCGTCAGGCACCCTCACCAGTTCCAGGTCAACGTCGGCCGCAGCCGCGATCAGCGAAGCCAGCAGCCGGAAGCTCGGCGTGGCGGACTCGACCACGTTGTAGGTCTGACCCGCGCTGTGCGGGGCGTCAAGGGCGGCAAGGACAGCCGTGCCCGCGTCACGGACGTAGACCCGGCTGAACAGCAAGGTCCCGGAGCCGATCGGCATGCGCCGGCGCCCGGCCCTGATCCGCCGCAGCACGAACTCGAGCCGGTGCTGATAGTCATGCTCCCCGTAGACCGCGCCCAGGCGCAGCACTGCAGCCCCGGCCTCGCGATAGCTCTCTTCAAGTTCCAGGTTTTCCCAGTCCGGACCGTCCAGAAAGCGGCCGGCACGCAACGGCGAGGACTCGGTCAAAGGCACGGCGTCGGTCTGCACGCCGCACCGAGCGGATTCATAGGCCCGGTACACGTCCACGCTGGAAATGGCGACTAGACGCAGCCCTTCAGGAAGCGCGTCCAGCGCCCGGCGCGCGCCGCGTCCGTTCAGCGCCGAGACGTCCACGGCCGCGTCCGGTGCGAATGCCGCGAACTCGGCCTGGCGTCCGGGCCAGTGCTCGCGCTCGGCGTGCAGGTGCGCGACCTGGGCCAACTCCTTCGGCTCGCAATGCCCGCGATGAACCACCATGACCTCGTGGCCGTGCTCCCTGAGCGCCGCACAAACGGCGCGCCCCACGAACCAGGTCCCGCCCAGAACGATCACTCGCATCCGCCGCTGCCCTCCCGTGCCGGTCGCAGGTGGGAGTCTGCCAGCCTCACCGGTCAGGCGACAGCGAGTCGTCTGACAGCAGATCCAGCGCCCCCTGGTCGGCCAGCACCACGACTGCGGAGGGCGAGCACGTCCGGTTCGACGGGGTGCCCGAACGGCGGCGAGGGCGGAAGCGCACCGTCACGGTAACGCGGGCTGGCAGCGCGGGCACCAGAACAGGATGCGCTCTTCCACGGCCGGGCCGAGGCTGCCCCGGCTGATGGTGGTGCCGCACCGCCGGCAAGGCTGGCCCGCGCGGCCATAGATCCACTTGCCCTCGCCTCGACGCGTGTTACCTGTCGTGATGGTCTCACCGCGGGCCTTGTTGGCTTCCAGCAGCTTCCGTGCAAGTTCGGTCAGCCCTGCCAGGTCCGGCACGTCGCCTACCCGGCGCCACGGATGCACGCCGCGAAGGAAGAGCGTCTCGGAGCGGTAGATGGTGCCGATTCCCGCGAGGTTGCGCTGGTCGAGCAGCGCTTCGCCGATGGTCCGGTCGGGTGCCGCACCCAGCCTGCGCACGGCCTCACCCGAGTCCCAGTCCGGGCCGAGCAGGTCGGGCCCGAGGTGACCGACTGACCGGTCTTCGCGGCTGGTGCGGACCAGTTCGACGATGCCGAGCAGATAGCCGATCGCCTGGAGGTCGGCATTGGCCAGGATGAGCCGGATCCGGTGGTCGCGAAGGGCGTAGCCAGTCGCGCGCCCGATCCGCCAGGAGCCGTCCATCTTCAGGTGCGTGTGGAGGGTTATGTCACCTTCGAGGCGTGTGAGCAGGTGCTTGCCGCGGGAGACCGTCTCGGTCACGCATCGCCCGGTGAGGTCCGCAGTGGCGAACCGCGGAACCCGGAAGTCGCTCCGGGTCACGACCCGCCCGGTCAGTGCCTCGTGCAGCGCGCGTCCCGTGCGCCAGACGACGTCACCCTCGGGCATGTCGTCAGCATGCCACTATCAGAGAAATCTGTCGGCGGTGCTTACATGAGCTTGCGCAGGTGCAGCAGGTCGAACACGCTCCCCTGCACCTTGAGCTTGCCCGACAGCCAGGCGCGCATGAAGCTGCCGGGGTCGCCCGCGATGGCAACCACGGTGTCGCTGTCGGCGCTGAATCTGACCTGCGCCTGCGGCGTGCCATTGCTGGCGATCGTGACCGGCTCGGCGCCCTGAGGCCCGAGTCGGGTCACGAAGGTAACCCCGAGGTCGGGAACGCGGCAGCTCAGCGTCCGGTCGATCAGGTGCGCCTGCCGGTCCTTGGCGTCCATGTCCGCGATGCGGGCAGTCAGGCTCTCCAGTGCAGCCTGGCATTGCTCAGCTGTCGCCATGCATCCCTCGCTTTCCACCGGTCATTCTCCGCCCCGGGTGCTCGGCCGGGTCAGCGGGGGCACTCCGGTCGTCGCCGGGTGCCCCGGCCTGACGGCACCTGACGGTAGCGTTCAGGGGAGGCAGTTGCACTGCCGCGTTACGGATGCCCATACGAAGACTCGCGGGGAGAACGGTGGAGCGGATGGAGCACCAGACGGGGCCAGACGGGGCGGAATCAAGCGACCAGGACTGGATAGAAGACGGCGGGAGCGGCCTTGCCTGGCTGCGCAGCTTCACCGAGCCGGACGAGGAGTCCGCCCCAGACGAGGACACCGGGCCGGATGAAGAGTCCGCTCTGGTCGTGGCCGAGGGCACCGCCCTGGCCGAGGACACCGCCGTGGCCGAGGAGCATGCCGTGGTTCACGAGACCCCGCCAGATGAGACGGGCGAGCCGCGAGTCGACGCGGCCCTCCGGCTGCTGGAGCGGCTGCCGGGGCTGCCGGTCAGCGATCACCCGGAACTGTTCGAGCAGGTGCACGCTCAGCTGGCCGAAGTGCTGAGCGATCTGGGCTCAGGGCTGCCTGGCGGCCCGGCCGACACCCCGAGGAGCTGACCTCATTCCCGATGAGCAGAAGGCTGCGGCTTGATGCAGAACTTGTCCGGCGGGGCCTGGCCCGGTCGCGTGACCAGGCGGCCGACCTGATCGCCGCGGGCCGGGTCGCGGTCGGGGGCCAGGTCGCCGCGAAGCCCGCCTCGCAGGTCGCTGTCGACGCGGCGATCACCGTGGAAGAGGCGCGTGACGGGCCTGAGTACGTCTCTCGCGGCGGCCACAAGCTGGCCGGGGCCCTCGCTGCTTTCGGTGCCCTCTCCGTCGCTGGCAAGCGCTGCCTGGATGCTGGCGCGTCGACTGGCGGTTTTACCGACGTGCTGCTGCGCGCCGGGGCAGCTCATGTGATAGCAGCCGATGTCGGCTACGGCCAGCTGGCCTGGTCACTGCAGACCGACAAGCGCGTTACCGTACTGGACCGGGTCAACGTGCGCACGCTGGCTCCGGAACAGGTAGCGCCGCCGCCCGAGGTAGTGGTCGCCGACCTATCGTTCATTTCGCTGACGCTGGTGCTGCCCGCCCTCGTGGCGTGCGCGGCCAAGGATGCGGACTTCGTGCTGATGGTGAAGCCGCAGTTCGAGGTCGGCAAGGACCTCGTCGGCGGCGGCGTGGTCCGTGATCCGGATCTGCGCGCGGCAGCGGTCACCAGCGTCGCCGCGGCAGGCGCCCGGCTCGGCCTGGGAGTGGCGGGCATCATCGCAAGCCCGCTGCCGGGCCCGTCCGGCAACGTCGAGTACTTCCTCTGGCTGCGCCGGGACGCGCCGCCGCTGGATGAAGGACAGCTGCGGCGTGCCATCGAGGCGGGGCCGCAGTGACCGGTCCCTGGACGACCCCGCGGCCTGGCCCGGATGACGCCGCTGGCCGGGTCATGCTTTTGGTCGCCCATACGGGCCGTCCCGCTGCCATCCGGGTGGCGCGGGTGCTGGTGGCGCAACTCGCCGCGGTCGGGATCGGCGTTCGCGTTCTCGAGCCGGAGGCGGACGAACTCGGCTGCGACATCGCCTCTGTCGTCCCGGTCTCCGCGGCCGCCGCGACAGGCACGGAGATTGTGCTGGTCGTCGGCGGCGACGGAACGCTGCTGCGTGCAGCGGAGTTCGCCCGGCCAGCCCGCGTGCCGCTGCTCGGCGTGAACCTCGGTCACGTCGGCTTCCTGGCCGAAGCGGAGCCCGAGGATCTGTCGGCCGCCGTCGCGAGCCTGGCGGCGCACCGGTACTCGGTCGAGGAGCGGATGACCGTCGAGGTGGCTGCCCGGGTTAACGGCAAGCAGATCGCGGCGACCTGGGCACTGAACGAGGCAACCGTCGAGAAGGCCGCCCGCGAGCGGATGCTGGACCTGGTCATCGAAGTGGACGGGCGCCCGCTGTCTCGCTGGGGCTGCGACGGGGTGGTGTTCGCCACGCCCACCGGGTCGACGGCCTACGCGTTCTCCGCTGGCGGCCCCGTCGTCTGGCCCGAAGTCGAGGCACTGCTCATGGTGCCGATCTCGGCTCACGCGCTGTTCGCCGGCCCGATGGTCGTGTCACCGGCATCTGTCCTGGCGGCCGAGGTCATCGGACCAGTCGGCGGTCAGCCGGTAAGCGGTCTGCCGCCTGGCACATCGCCGGAGGGTGCGCAGGTTCCGCCGACACACCGCGCGGCCGACGGACAATCTGAGACGGCGGGTGCCGTTCTGTGGTGCGATGGGCGTCGTATGGTCGAGCTTCCGTCTGGTGCGCGGGTCGAGGTGCGGCGCGGCAGCCTGCCAGTTCTGCTGGCGCGGCTGCCGGCCGTGACGGGTGCTGCGCAGACCGGCGGCGAGGCGCGCATCGGCGCGCCGTTCACCGACCGGCTGGTGGCGAAGTTCGGGCTGCCGGTGGCGGGCTGGCGCGGCCAGCCGGGCGACCGGGCAGCTGCGGGTCAGACGGGGCGAGGCCAGGCCGGACCAGGCGAGGCGCTGACGGGTGACGACGCGATGGCACGCGAGGCGATCTCCGACAGGGCAGACGAGGAGTAGGGCGGCCATGCTCGAGGAAGTGCGCATCACCAGTCTGGGCGTCATCGATGAGGCCGTGCTCGAGCTGTCGGCGGGCTTCAACGTGGTAACCGGCGAGACCGGCGCCGGCAAGACGATGGTGGTGTCCGGGCTCGGCCTGCTCTTCGGCGGCCGGGCGGATCCGTCCCGTGTCAGGCCGGGTGCCGACCGTGCCGCCGTCGAAGGGCGCCTCCGGGTCGAGCCGGGCAGCACCGTCGCCCGCCAGGTCAACGAAGCCGGCGGTGATCTTGACGACGATGGCAGCGCACTGATTCTGAGCCGGTCGGTGAGCTCCGAGGGCCGCTCTCGTGCCACGGCGGGCGGCCGCTCGGTCCCCGTTTCGTTGCTGACTTACCTGGCTGACGATCTCGTGGCCGTGCACGGTCAGGCTGACCAGCAGCAGCTGCTCAAGCCCGGCCGTCAGCGTCAGGCTCTTGACCAGTTCGCCGGGCCGGAGGTCACCGAGCTGCTGACCGCATATCAGCGTGCTTACCACCGTCACCAGCAGGTCTCGGCGGAGCTGGCGGAGCTGACGACGACGGCCCGCGAGCGCAGCCGGGAGGCCGAGGACCTGCGCCGCGGCGCCGAGGAGATCGAGCGTACCGAGCCGGTCGAGGGCGAGGACCTCGAGCTTATGGCCGAGGAGGAGCGACTCGCGAACGCCGACGCCCTGCACGCCGCCGCCACGACCGCCCACGAGGCGCTAGTCGGCGATCCCGCAAGCGGCAGCTTCGACGTCGCCGACGTGACCAGCCTGCTCGCGGGCGCGCGCGCCGCGCTGGAGGGGGCAGCGCACCACGACGCCCAGCTCGCCGCGCTGGCGGGCCGGGTGAGCGAGGCGGCGTACCTGCTGGCCGACGTCGCGGCTGAGCTCGCGTCCTACATCGAGTCAGTTGAGGCCGACCCGGTTCGCCTCGGCATCGTGCAGGAGCGCCGGGCGGAGCTGACCCGGCTGATCCGGGCCTACGGGGCGGCCGGGGCCACCGGCGACCAGCCGGGCGGAGACCTCGCCGCGGTCCTGGCCTGGGCGAAGGCCGCCAGCGTGCGGCTGGCTGAGCTGGACGGCGACGAGGACAAGATCGGCGAGCTCGAGCATCAGGAGGCCGAGCTGGCCGCCACGGTAGCCAACCTGGCCGGGCAGCTGACCGCCGCCAGGAAGCAGGCAGCGAGCCGGTTCGCCGCTGAGGTGACGGAGGAGCTGACCGCGCTGGCGATGCCGCACGCGCAGATCGTGGTGGCAGTCACGCCCAGCCAGGCGTTCGGCCCGCACGGTGCCGACGAGGTGGAGATCCGGCTCGCGGCGCATGCCGGGGCGAATCCGCTGCCGCTCAACAAGGGCGCGTCCGGTGGCGAGCTGTCCCGCATCATGCTGGCGATCGAGGTGGTGTTCGCCGGCGCTGACCCGGTCCCGACCTTCGTATTCGACGAGGTGGACGCCGGAGTCGGCGGCCGCGCTGCCGTGGAGATCGGCCGCAGGCTGGCACGGCTCGCCCGGCTGGCCCAGGTCATCGTCGTCACGCACCTGCCTCAGGTAGCCGCATTCGCCGACACGCACCTGGTCGTGGAGAAGGCGAGCGACGGATCGGTCGTGCGCAGCGGCATCACCAAGCTCGGCGACGACGGCCGGGTGCGCGAGCTGTCCCGGATGCTGGCGGGCCTGGAGGACTCGGAGTTTGGCCGGGCGCACGCCGGCGAGCTGCTCGCTGCGGCCGCCGCGGAGCGGACCGCACTCGCCAGCCGAGGCTGACAAACCGGCCAGCGGGCCGGCCGACCCGGCCACTACCGCAGATCTGGCAAAATGGCAAGCCAATGAAGATGCTGAGCCGTGGCCAGAGCACACCACGTCGGGCCAGGTCAAAGGACCTGCCCGGAGTGCTGGCACCGGCTCGCCTCGATCGCCGGACCAAGAACCTGACGAAGCGGCTCAAGGCCGGCGACATCGCCATCATTGATCACGCCGATCTGGACCGGGTGGCCGCCGACGCGCTGGTGCGCTGTCGCGTAGCCGGGGTCCTCAACGCGGCGCCCAGCATCACCGGCCGGTACCCGAATCAGGGTCCGCAGGTGCTGCTGGAGGCCGGCATCCCGCTTGTGGACGACATCGGCCCGGACGTCTTCGACCAGGTCAGAGAAGGCCAGTACGTCCGGCTCGACGGCGAGACGCTGTACCTGGGCGAGACCGTGGTGGCCAAGGGCACCCGGCAGACTGCCGATACGGTCGCGGCGGACGCGACGGCCGCCAAGGAAGGGCTGGCGGAGCAGCTCCGGGCTTTCGTCACGAACACGTTCGAGTACATCGACCGCGACCCGGAACTGCTCGTCGAGGGCATCCGCGTCCCGCCGCTGCGGACGCGGCTGAACGGCAGGCACGCGCTGATCGTGGCGCGCGGCTACCACTATCACGAGGACCTGCAGGCGCTGCGTGCCTACATCCGCGAGTTCAAGCCGGTGATCGTCGCCGTGGACGGCGGCGCCAACGCGCTGATCGAGGCCGGGTACTGGCCGCACATGATCGTCGGCGATATGGATTCGGTCTCCGATAAGGCACTCAGGTCAGGTGCCGAGCTCGTCGTCGTGGCCTACCGCAATGGCTACGCGCCGGGCCTGCCGCGCGTCCAGGACCTCGGTCTGGACGCCCACACGTGCGCTGCGCCGGGTACCAGCGAGGACGTCGCGGTCATGATCGCCGAGGAGGCGGGCGCGAGCCTGATTGTCACAGTTGGCATGCGATTCGGGCTGGTAGAGTTCCTCGACAAGGGAAGGGCAGGCATGGCTAGCGCCGTGCTGACCCGGATCCGGGTGGGCGACAAGATTGTCGACGCCAAGGGCGTGAGCCGCCTGTACCAGAGCCGGATTTCTGGCCGGGCGCTTGGCCTTCTCGCGATTGCCGCGCTGCTGCCGGTCATCGCGCTGGCGTGGACGCCCGTCGGCAAGATCTCTCTTGGCTATCTCAGCGTGGCGCTGCGCCAGCTGTGGCTCTGGATAACTGGACTCTTCTAGTGATCGATTTCAGGTATCACCTGGTTTCCATCATCGCGATTTTCCTGGCGCTCGCCGTCGGCCTCGTCGTGGGTGCCACTGCGCTCGCTCCGAAGACCGAGATCATCCTGAGGAAGGCCCAGACCGAGCTCAGCAAGAACAACGCGAACCTTACGAAGGACAAGCAGGCGCTCACCAATCAGGTGAGCGCTGACCAGTCGTTCGCCACCGCCTCGGCATCTCGCCTGTTGTCCGGCCTGCTGAAGGGGGAGAAGGTCGTGCTGGTCGTGGCTCCCGGCGCCGACGGGTCGGTCACCACCGGCGTGACGGCCGCCTTGCGCCAGGCCGGCGCAGGCATCACCGGCACCGTCAACCTCAGCTCGAACTTTCTCGACACCAGCGGTCAGAACGAGGCGACGCTGACGGAACTTGCCCAGAGTCTCGCGGTGAAGGCCGGCGTGACCCTCCCGACGCGGTCGGCTAGCGCTGTGGGCGGTCAGCAGGACGCCGCGCAGGTCCTGGCAGCGACGCTGCTCAACCCGCTCGGCGCGGCTGCGTCGGGAGGTAACACTCAGGCCATCCTGAGCGCGTTCAGCAACTTCCTGAGCCTGGCCAGCGGGACCACCCTGGCTCCCGCACAGCTAGCGGTTCTCGTCACGCCCGGCGGTACAGCGCCGCAACCCGGCAGCGAGGTCCTGGTCGCCCTCGCACTCGCGCTGCGGAACGCCGGCAGCGGAACCGTGATGGCGGGCGCGGTCAGTTCCATCGGCTCCGGCAGTGTCATCAGCGCCGAGGACAGCGCGGGACAGGTCTCGACGGTCGATAATGCTGACACCGAGACTGGCCAGATCATCACGGTGCAAGCGCTTCGGCTGCTGCTCGACGGCAAGGCGCCGAAGCAGTACGGAATCGGGCCGCAGTCAGCACCGAGCCCGGCACCGACTCCGTCGCCGACCGCGTCTCCGAGCACGAGCGCCAGCACAGGAGGACACAAGTGAGCGCGCGAGCCATCCGATCGGCGCTGGTCGCCGCCGCCTCGGCGCGGCTGTCCTACTCCGCGCTGCGATCCCGGCCGCCGGGCGGCCCGCAGACCTGGAACCGGACCAATCACCGGGGTGAGCCGGTCACTCTGCTGGCGGGGCCGGCGGCCGCGATCGGCGGCATTGCCGGAGCGCTGGCCGGACCCGGCACCGCGCGCGAGCGCGCCGCGATGGCAGTCGCGGGCGCGGGCGCCGGCGCATGTGGCATCTACGACGACCTTTCCGGGAACGAGGCAAACCGCGGCCTCCGCGGCCACCTTGGCGCGCTGCTCAAGGGCGAACTCACGACCGGCTCGGTGAAGCTCGCCGGAATCGGCGCGACCGGACTCGCGGCCGCGCTTGTGGCCGGGTCGGATGCGCGGAGCGGTCCGGGCGCGGTCGCCGACACCGTCATCAACGCGGGCCTGATCGCCGGGGGCGCCAACCTGCTGAACCTGTTCGACCTGCGGCCTGGTCGCGCGATCAAGGTCGCGGCCATCGCCGCGGCGCTCGTCACACCAGCCGGCGGTGGCGGCGCAAGCGCGGCACCGGCCGCAGCGGCCGCTGCCCTGCTGCCCGAGGATCTCGGCGAGCGCGCGATGCTCGGCGACGGCGGGGCGAACGCGCTCGGCGCCATGCTCGCCACCGCCGCCGCGACGTCGCTGTCGCGGCCGGCCCGGATCGCTGCGCTCGGTGTCGTCGCTGGCCTGACTGTCGCCAGCGAGTACGTCAGCTTCACCAAGGTCATCGAGCGCACCGGTCCGCTGCGCACGCTTGACATGCTCGGCCGCCGTCCAGCCGCAGCACCGGACGCGACTCCCGGAGGCGAACCCGCCGGGGGATCGACGGCGGGTACTGAACAGGCACGCGACCACCCGGTGCCGCACTCGGCCGAGGCGCGGTGACCGGTGGCGAGCCTCGTCTGCATGATCGTTGTTGAGTTTGTGTGGTTATAGCACCACAAACTCAACAACGATCAAGTGCCGCGATGACCCGGGCGCCTGGCAGCGGGCGATGAGCGCCGTGCGCGTCGCGTTCGTGGCCGGGCTGGCCACTGGCGGCACAGCCCGGCACATAGCCACGCTGGCGGCCGGCTGTCGCGACGCGGGCCTGGACGTCATCATCCTGGCGCCCGCAGCCACGCTGGACGCCCTGCGCGCGGACGCGAGCC
>Ga0335074_10005118_pt1 | contig 18126 bp, 22 predicted proteins | sample Lox_Sample_23_FD_206715 | JGI IMG/M metagenome (GOLD analysis project Ga0335074, IMG submission 206715) | Soil microbial communities from Loxahatchee National Wildlife Refuge, Florida, United States - Lox_Sample_2.3 | ecosystem: Environmental > Terrestrial > Soil > Wetlands | place: USA... | reverse complement strand
CTGGACCTGGCTGCTGTCGATGCTGTGGGTGGTGATAGGAGCTGGCGGAGCTATCTATGCCACTGTCGCGTTCAGTCACCCTGGCTACGGCGAGGGCTTGCTCATCCCTCCGACGATTCAATGGCCCTGGGGAGCCACAGGTGATTGACGCTGTGGGCGTGATAGCAGAGGTGGCATGGGCGCTGCTGCCAGTGCCACTGCTGGTTGCCGGTTTCGTCCGGCTCCGTGGCTGGCGACCGCGCAATTGGCTCCGGATAGCTGGCTGGGCTGGTTCGTGGGTGGCGGGCATGGCGCTTATGATCCAGGCCGCGGAATGGGTGGTTGCCGGGGAGGACGGCACCAGCGGCGTTCTGAGGGTCGGAGAGATGGCAATCTGCGCCGCGTGGCTGATGCTCGGGGCCGTGATGACCTGGATCCTGGCCGCGCCAGCTCCGCCCCGTGCCCGCAGCGTGCCCGATAAGACGGTCACAGGCGTGTAGCCAGGGTCAGCCATGGCACTCACCGAACTACGATGACCTGCACCACACCTGGCTGGCGGCCAGGCAGTCAGGTGTGGTGCCTTCCAAGCTGGGACTCAGCTCGGTCTGTGTAGCTACTCGATCATCACTGCTTGCCTCGCTCAGCTAGCCACGCGTCACGGAACGCTTGCTGTTCATCAACCGTGGCAAGCTCGTCGGGCAGTGCGTCGTCAAGCGTCTCTACCAAGTCCCCTCGGCGGCCGCGCAGGCCAGGGTGCAGGACGTAGACCTTCATTCCGGCGCCCATATCTCGGGCCATGCCACTGGGGTAGGTATCGCGGCGCGCACCCTGAACCGCGATCATCAGCCCATCCGGTTCGAGCTGCCGACGGAGCCTTACTGGCGCCTCGAACACGTCGGGAGCGGTCGCGGTGTACGGGCAGGTGTAGTTACCAGCACGGGCGACCAGCTCGATCCGGTAAGTCGGCATCGGACCGTCGTGGCCATCGAGCCATGCCCGCAACCGAGTTGCCTCATGCTGGCCGTTCCGGATGAGGACGATGTCCCGGTCGGTGAGAAGCCGTGGGTAGTCGTCGCCCATAGCCTAGATCCAACCAGCTGGAGTAAACCCTGACGACTCCTGAGGGATGCGAAACGCAAGCACGTCGAAACGCGGACCGCGACGCCGACCAATGACCGGGATTCGGGCACTGGTCAGGAGCACAGGACTAGTCGAGCGGGCGACTCTCTGTAAAACCGCCGGCTCAGCCTACGAACCGCCGCTAGGACTTTCAGACTTTTATTGGGTAGCTACCAGGTCAACCTGGCGCAGCCGAGTCACCGAGCGGTCAACCGGAACGCCTCGCGCTGCCAGCGCGTCAAGCACTTCGCGATCCCGCAACGTGACGAACACGAGGGGCACCGCCGAGCCATCAGTCCGCATGAGCACACCGGAATTAGCTATTGGCCACTTGATCAGCTGCGCTGTCGCCAGTTCGCGGTAGCGTGCTTCCCACGTCGGGAGCAGCACGCGCCACAACCCGCGGCCCCGTACTCGGACCCCCCAGTCGAACAACTCAAGCCGGGCCGTGCCCGATGTGGCATTTACTGTTTGCGTCCGCAGCCCGCCCTTCCACACGGCAGCAGGCATTTCCTCCCGAACCGAAACGGCGCGACTCGACTTGGCGGACCGGCGCCGAAACAGGGTAATGGTCGCAGCGACGATCACGAGAGCGATGACTCCGAGCGCGACCGCCACAAGCACTGAACCTCCCGGCCACCGGCGTCGACAGATTGCAGCCGAACACGTACCTGGCAATGACAGCAACGATGACACCAGCGGCGCCGGACAACAACCGGCACTTCCAGTCGACGGGCCACAGACGGGCCACACGCAGCGGCTTCTACCCGCTGCCACCGGTCACTCACGGGCACTTGCGCCAGGCAGTCGCCGGTGCGGTTCACCAGGACAAGCTCGCTGTGGGCATCACCGATCTTCCAAGCTGGTCATGACGGTTCGATTCCCTTCGCCCGCTCCAGCCAGAAACCCCAGGTCAGCGCCCTGGATGGTCGGCCCCAATCTGGCTCCGACCCCTGTCAACCGCGGTCCGTGCCACATACGTGCCATACGGCGAGTGGATCATGCCTCACTTAGCGATCTCCGGAGCCTCTGCGGACTGGGCTGACCGCACCTCACGGACAAGATCACCGAGTGCCAAGGCGATCGCCTTGTCGCGGTCGCGGGTCGCATGCTGATAGATCAGTGCGGCACGCGTGCTCGAATGACCGAGCCGCGCCATCAGTCGCTCTCGTCTGCCGGAAGATCGAGCCTGGCCATCAGCCAGGCTTTGCGGTCCGCACGGTGATCATCAAGCGTCTTGCCGGACCATTTGCGAGAGACCAGGACACGACGGCCGGCATAACCGAGATTCTCAGGGCCGGTGAGCGGGAAGTGGATCGCGTCGCGCGCTGCGCGCTGGTAGTCGTAACTGGCCGGATCGGCCGGGGTGCCGTCCTCGCCGACCTTGCCGTAGCTATCGCAGGTGAGAGTGAGGAACATAGATGGCCGGTAGGTCTTGCCGTCCGGGGACGTGAACGCCCGTCCAGTCGTTCTTGCGCGCGGCAGCGCGGGCGCGTCTTGCCGACGGCGGGTGGATCGGACGCGTCTGCCCCGCGCGGGCCGGTCGATGTCGTTCGCGTTGGTCCGGCGGCCGAGGCTGCCACGGATACCGCTGTTAGCCAGCTCGGCATCGTGCTCCGCAGTCACGTGGTCGAGCTCGCAGGTGTCCTCGTCGTTGGCTGCCGCCCTGTCCCGCAGCGCTTGCGCGCGAGCGCGAGTAGTCAGCCAGAACTCCTGCGACTCGCCGGGCAGGCTCAGCATGGGGTCAGGCTCGGTGTCCAGATGCCAGCCGTCACGGCACTGCTCGGCTCGCAGCGACCGGGCGCGCTCGGCGCAGGGCCTGCACACGGCGTCGAGCGTGGCGCCGCGCGGGATCATCTGATAGTCGACCTCACCTCGGTGTAGCGACCGCGATGGCTGCTGCAGGAGGAGGTGGAGTCGCGTTTGCAGGGACGGTGACCGTGCTGGTGCGGCCCATCTGGACGAGGCGGACGCAACCCCCTGCCGCTTCCGTCATGTCCCGGAGCACCGTTGGCGCGAACGGCATCGCCATCCGCTCAGCGCGGCTGATCCTGCTCATGGCCACCGCTCAACGCAGCCGGGCAGTGCGTGGCCACGGATGATATGTTCTACCTCGGCGGAGCTAATGCCGGGCGGCAGGTGCAGGTGCAGATCCCCGCCGGCGGGCGGGAGCGCCGGAGTCTGCGTCATCTGTGCCGGGACGACGCGGCCGGTCAGGTACGGCGCGGCCGGTCAGGTACGGCGGATGCGGTTGGCTGCGCCTGCATCAGGTGCTGGTAGCGGCGGCTCTGAAACTGCCGCCCACTTCAGCCAGCCGTGTATCCGCCGGCGACGGCGAACCCAATCGCGGTGGCGATGATGATCAGGATGTGCGGGACCCACATGATGACGTCGATGCAAGCCGTCATAGCCTCGCGGCAAGATTGCGCCATGTTCGCCGGCGGACCCTTCCTCGGGTCCGCCGGTGGGCCATTGCCATGACCGGAATCGAAGCTTCGACCTCTCCCCCTCTCTTGCCGCGCTGGTTCGGACCTAGAGCCAGCCCCGATGATCCGGCCGTCTCGGCCCTGATCGCCCGCGTCGCGCGCGGGGCCGGATGGGCAGACATTGGCGGTGGGTTCAACCTCAACGTGCGGATAGACGCTGAGCCGCCGGTTGTCCTCCGGGTTCATAGGCCCTGGGTCCGCCGCGGCCGGGTAGCGGGACTGCGGCGCTTGCGGGAGCGGCTCCAGCGGACGCAAGTCCGCGTCGCTCGGCCGATTCCGATTTCCGGCTGCGACCTCCTGAGGGTCGCTGATCGTTGGGCTGAGATTGAGGAGTTCATCGATCACGTCCAGCCACCGGCAGGCGAGGACTCCTACGTCCGCCTATTCCAGGAGCTCGGACGCGTTCACACTGCGCTCAAAGCAGTCTGGGAGCCCAGTCCGCCCGAACTCCTCGACGACCACAGAACCTTCGGCCAGCTGCGTTACTCGGTCGGCTTCACACGCCGCAGGCTCGGACCCCGCAGCGAGCCGGTCGTGCATCGGATGCGCCAACTGACTGGCGAGCTCTCCAAGCTCCGGAAGGAGGTCGAACTGCCATGCACTCCGATTCATGGGGACTACAAATTGGGCAACGCCGTGGAACTGTCAGACGGCTCATGGGCCACCTTCGACCTGGATTTCGCGAGGGTCAGAGAGCGGCTGTACGACATCGCGGGCAGCCTGGACCACGTCGCACAGGGCGGCGCATTCCAAGGCGGCCTGGTGAAACTCCCCGCCGTCGACCTGCTCGAGCCGCGACGACTGCTCGACGCCTACGAACGCACGGCTCCCGAACCGCTGACTCGCGACGAGCACCGTTGGCTTCCCGGCGCTCTAGCCCTTATACCCCTGCACTGGGCTGCCACCGCGGGACTCGTGGGCGGCGACATCCGCGAGGCCGAGAGCGCAATGACCGCCGCCGAGGCCTGGTGGTCGCGCCGGGCTGAGCTCTCGTCGTAGTCCGGCGGCCCCGCCCGGGGTCTGGAGTTCTCTCGGCCGAGCTCCGACTCACCTGAAGCGGCTGGCACGTCCCTGGGGGGAACACCGCTAAGCAGCAAGGGCAAAACGTGCCCTGGGAGCGGGACGACCGCACGGCGCGCCACGCCGCCAGTCATCTTCGATGCCGTCCACGTCGGTGGTCGGGCCGCTGAGCGGAGCCTGAACGTGCAGGAGTGCCCACAGCCGCTCCCTGGGCCGACGTCGCATGCCGGGCGAGCCCGGACGGGCGCCCCCACCGACCGCAGTCGAAGTCTGGCCATCGGTCGCGCCGTTCGGGGAAGCCGACCGGATCAGTGTGTCGATCATCGCCCTTGCCTTCCTGTGTTCTTCAGCTGGCTCCACTTTCGCCGGCCCAGGCGGCAACAACCACACGTGGCCGCCACAGCTCAGACCACAGGATTGGATCAGGTCTCAGACCCCGGCATCGCCGCCGGTTCGTCCGCGCCAGACATCCGATGCGGCCACACTTCGCGCGCTCGAAGCCCTAGTAGGGATTGTTCAAGATCAGGAAGCCTGAGAGCGTCGGCGTGCCCGTTGCGTGCCCGATGCCGATGCTCGCCCTGCTGGTTTGCGGCCGTCAGGGACTCGCCGTCGAGAAACCGGAACAGGCGGGAACTTCCGCGGCCAGTGCGCCTCCGGGTCTAGCTGGGCCAGGCCATTGAGCCCCGTCTGCATCGCCGGGACGGCGTAAACACGGATGGCCGAGACAACCGAGCTCGGCATGGAAAAGAAGGCCTTGGCCCCGTCCACGTCGGAGACCGGGATGACGACTACCTCGATGTGGGTGTCGATGGTCCGGTCGTACCCGGCTCGGGAGGAAATCCGAACACCGCGAGCAGGCCGGGATTTCCGAACGAGATAACCCGGCTGATCCCGCGGTCGGTCACGGTCAGCACGCAGACGCCGTAGGGCTGCAGCTGCCCGTCAGCGTCCCGCGCGTACGTCGCCGCGGCGGGCTGGCCGTTGGCGCCGGTGGCCAGCATCCGCCAGTCGCCGGCGGCGCCGAGGACGCGGTCGCGCAGGAACGGGATGCAGGTACGGCGGCCCGAGAACCAGGACCGCAGCGGCGTCGCCTCCAGGATGACGTCCTCGACCAGCAGCCGCTCGAGGGCAGCGGCGTCGGCGTTCTCGAACGCGGCGATGTACTCATCCAGCAGCGCCCGCGCCTGCGGTATGTCCGGCTCGGTGATCTGATCAGCTGCGGGGGCTACTTCTTCCAGCCGGGCCCGGGCCCGTTGCAGCGCGCTCTTCACTGATGCCGTCGTCGTGTCGAGCATGACCGCGACCTGCGCGGCGGGAAACTCGAGCACGTCGCGCAGGACGAGCACCGCGCGCTGCCGGGGCGGCAGATACTGCAGGCTCGCGATGAGTGCCAGCCGCAGGCTCTCGCGGGCGGTGACGATAACCGCCGGGTCGGCCGCCTCCGGGATCGCCAGCGTGTCCGGGACCGGGTCGAGCCACGCGACGTCCGGTCCGGCGACCTCGGGCCATACCGCCGGATCCGGCTCCGCGTCGTACAGTCCTGACGGCAGCACCCGGCGATCGCGACGGGACAGCGCCGTGAGGCACGCATTGGTAGCGATCTGGTACAGCCACGTGCGCACCGAGGACCGGCCCTCGAAGCTGTCGTACGAGCGCCAGGCGCGCAAGTAGGTCTCCTGGACCAGGTCCTCGGCGTCCGCGACCGAGCCGAGCATCCGATAACAGTGCGCGAACAGCTCGCGCCGGAACGGCTCCGTGTCCCGGCCGAACGCCGCGCTATCCGGCATCAGTCACACCGGCCGGCCGAGGTAGGCGGCGAGCTGGTCCGCGGGCCCGGCCCCGGTCGGCGCGGGCGCGACGGGCCCGAACGGGGCCTGCCCGTCCGGCCCGCGGAAACCGTCGGTGATCGCCAGCCGGGCCGAGGCGAGCAGCTCGGTCGCCAGCTCGGCGTCCAGGTCGCTTGGGTAGCCGATAGCGCGGGCCAGGTCCCAGCCGTGAGCGAACTGATCGAGGGCCGCCATGCTCCGCACGACCGCGCCCGGGAACTCGCCGAACGGCAGCCGGATCATCCGGCCGAGCACGCCATCGGCCTCGAACGCCGCCGCCGCGATCCGGGCGCTCTCCTCGTAGGCGGCGACGAAATCGCCGGCCGCGTAGTCCGCGTCGGTGGGCTCGCCAGTGCCGCTGACGACACCGGCCCACCAGCGGGCCGTGCCGGTGAAGTGGTTGATCAGCGCGCGAACGTCCCAGGATGCGCACGGCGTGGGTGCATCCAGGTCGCCGGGCTGCACTTTCTGAAGGACTGCCATGGTGCTGCTCAGGGCTCTATCCAGTTCGGTCATGTGCTCGCTCCTGATTCTCTCGCCTGCAAAGGCCGTCAATCAGGTAGACCTGGCCACAAGGCGAAAGGAATCGGTACCGTTCGATCAGGTATCGGTGATGATCTTGACGGGCTGGCCCGTGAACGGGCTGCGACGCTCAGCTACTCAGAGACCGTTCCCTTCAGGTCGAGTAGAGACCCGAGGATGTCTTCCATCGCGTCGAAGCTGTCCTGCACGTCGTTGGAGCTGCTCAGCTCGCTCCCGTCCTCACCGCCGGCAGGATAGTTGGCACGGCCAGCCTTGTCGCGGAACGCCAGCCTCATCGTCAGCGTCGTCACACCGTCAGTTTCGCGCAGCTGCCAGGTCTCGACCGCCTCCGCATCCGGCCAGCCGTCGAACAGCCACGTCTCCACGGTCCGGATCGGCGGCTCGACCTCCAGGTAGGTTCCGCGGAACGAGCACACGGTTCCGTCCTCCGTCACGAAGGAGTAGTGGTAGTTCCCTCCGACGCGCAGGTCGATCGAGCACTCCGTCATCTGGTCCGGGGGTGTAGCACCCCACTTGCTCACGTGCTCGGGCTTGGTCACTATGTCGAAGACGAGAGCGATCGGAGCGTCGAACTCTCGTGTGACGAGGATTTCGAGCTCGTTCGGGAACTCGATCCGCGCCGAACCGTGCCGACTATCTGTCACTGCTGCTCTCCTCGTCCCATCGCGTTCGGGGTCGAACCCGAACTCCTACAGATGTACGGCAAAGCGCCCCGGGACCGGCGATGCGGGCGCCAGCTGCGCCGCTCGGGTTAGGGCGTAAACAGCTTCCAGTGCCCCTCGGAGACGACTTCGACAGTGCCATCGGTCACTTTGATCGCGGTCTGATCATCGATCGCGTACCCCGGCACCGGGAGGCCAGCCGCCCATTCTTCCGCAGCGGCCATGGAAAAGTCCGGCATATTTTCGTTATCCAGGTGCGGGAACACCGAAAAATCAACCACCCCCAGCGCGTTATCGCCACCGGTGGGCGGCTTCCAGCCTTCGAAGTAGTCCCCGATCTTGGGGGCCATCACCAGGCTCCCGGCGCTCACCCCCACGTAGGCCACATCGCGCAGCGACGGCAAGAGGTCTGCCAGCCCGGACTGCCGCATCCAGTAGCCCAGATAGAAGACATCGCCGCCACCCACCAGCAGGACGTCAGTCTCCTGGACCCAGGGGAGCCAGTGTTCTTGATCGATGCTGGGCAGCGCCGTGAGCTCCAGCACTCCCAGGGACTTCCAGCCCAGTTCGCACAAAGGGGTAGTGGCTCGTCCGGTGATCATCCGCCATGCCGAGGCAGGACCGCCCATGGCGTACGTCGCAGTAGGAATGAAGAGGGCACTGGACTCGGCAATCGGTCTGCCCAGCAGGTCGACCAGCGCGGTGCGGATACTCGTGTTGTTGATGCCAGCGGACGTGAGAAGAAGCTTCATAGTGCCTTCCTTAGGTGAGGGAACGTGGCGGTGCCGCGCTTGCGACCATCGCAGGCCGCGGTAGGCCCTAGATCAGACGTCCGGGCCGGGCTGGAACACACGGACCTCTTGAGCACACCGGCAGGCGGCGGCGATCTTGGCAGCCCACTCCAGCGCCTCCTCGCGTGAGGGCACCTCGACAACTGTGAGCCCGCCTATGACCTCCTTCGTCTCCGGGTAAGGGCCGTCGGTGACCATCCCGTCGGTGGCCACGATGCTCGCCCGCTCGCTTTCCAGTCCGCCGGCGAAGACGTACACCCCGGCATCCTTGGCCTCCTGGATCACCGCGAGCACAGCCTTGCCCACGGCGGGTCCTTCCTCGTCCGGGATGTGGTCCATCGCGTGCGCACCGAACGAGATCAGGTACTGCGTCATCGCATGGCTCCTTGTCCCGGCGGCCTCCTCCGGCCGCCTCTCACCTTCGCTACGAATGGCTCGCCCCGGATCGACAGCCTGCCGGCAAATTCCTCACTAGACCACAGTAGGCCGACCACGAATGGTGGCGGCGGACGCCGATGTGCAGCTATCGAGGGCCGTGTCGGCCCGCGGGCCGGCGGTGACCATCGCCGATGCCGGTGTCGGAGCGGCTCCTTATACCCGCCGGGTTATCCCGGTGACCACCCATGCCCGGCCAAGGGCACTGCAATACAAAGCCACGATGACGAGGACCAGGGCATGTTGCAGCTCGGCACTCTGGGCGTTCGCCACGAGCGCCACGGCCAGGCCGAGCTGCACTGAGTAGACCGCAACTGAAAGCAACGCGAAGGCGATATTCAGCGTTCTCGTTCGAGAGCTGCGGGAGAAATTTCCGGCCCGCTTTGCCCTCGGTATCAGCCCTCTGGTGGCCAGCAGGCCGACGGTTGCCATTGCCAGGCTTGATAGTCCGAAGACGACTGAGCCCCCGGTCAAGGCCACTATCGAGACGATGAAAATGTCTACCAGGGCAACAAACGCGCTCCCGGCCAACACAGTTCGCAGCTCCCGGGTTGTGGTGTTCGCGTCGTCCGCGTTGACGACCGTCACGGCGACGACCAGCAACCCCAAGATCGCAGCAGACGCGCCCGCGCTTGTGATGAAGAAGCTCTCATAGTGGCCCACCACAGCGCACCCCAGCGGGCATCGGCGGCCATCTTGCCGAGGCGTGCCCGAACCGCCACCGGACTCGTTCAGCTTCGCACGCTCGGGCCAGCGCCCTGGCTATAACCCAACCGCGGCACAGCAACCGACGGGTCGAGGATCAGGCCGACGGCATGTTGGCCGCGCCCGTTGCGTGCCCGGGTCGTATGGCCCGTTCCGATGTCTCAGCGGTAATCACGGGGACCGGCGAACATGCCCTCAGCTTGGCGATGGCCGCCAGCGGCATCGCCCTCGAGCTAACGGCTAAACTGCTTCCAGTGCCCCTCGGAGACGACTTCGACGGAGCCGTCGGTCACCTTGATGGCGGTCTCATCGTCGATCGCGTAGCTCGGCACCGGCATGCTGGCGGCCCATTTTTCTGCGCTGGCCATGGAGTTCTCCGGAAACTTTACGTGATCCAGGTGCGGGAAGATCGCGAAATCGACCACTCCCAATGTTCTGTCGCTGTCGGCCCGGCTCCAGCTGACGAAGTCCGCCCCGATGCTGGGGGTCATCACCATGCTCCCGCCGCTCAGTCCCACCCAGACCGCGCGCAACGACGGCAGGAGGTCTGCCAGTCCGGACTGCCGCATCCAGTAGCACAGATACGTGGCATCGCCGCCAGCCACCAGCAGGACGTCTGTCTCCCGGACCAGGGGGACCCAGAGTTCTTGATCGATGCTGGGCAGCGCGGTGAGTTCGAGCACTCCCAGGGACTTCCAGCCCAGTTCACACATCGGGGTGGTGGCCCGTCCGGCGATGAACCGCCATGCCGCGCCAGGACCGCCCATGGGGTACACCGCGGTGGGAATGCATAGGGCGGTGGACTCGGCAATCGGTTTGTCCAGCAGGTCGATCAGCGCGGTGCGGATACTCGCGTTTTTGATGCCAGCGGAGGTGAGAAGAAGCCTCATGATGTCTGCTCGCTCGTCAGTCTCGGCGCGGTCGCCTGCGTCATGGCTATCACTCCCGTCTGTCATTCGGAGCCGGTCTCCGGCCCGCCTTCACCCCCGCTACGAAGTGGCCACCGCCCAATCGACACCCGCCTGCCACAATGCCAGGAAAGCTTTGGGCCAGGCTTCACGCCGCAGTTCTCGCGCTTGTCCAGTAGAAAGCTGGCAGTTAAGTCCGGCGCATGGCCGACGATCGGACCGTCACCCGCTCCCCCGTCGAAGCCCGGGTTGCGCAGGCTTTTCGCTTCCTGGGGCTTGTTCAGCAGGCAGTGGGATGCCTCAGCCTTCGTCAAGTACCGCCCGGATCACGTGCCGCGCGTTATGCGCCATCGCGGGGTTTGTCCTCCGGTAGTACGGCAGCGCGATCAGCGCCTGCGACAGTGTCCGCCCCCGGCCGCGGATCCAGGTCGCGTCGTCCACGGCCAGGGCCTCGCGGAAGATTTGCCTCGCATCGTCCGGCAGCAGATTCCACGCCGGGAACAGATCGCACGCCGGATCTCCCACTCCCATGCACCCGAAGTCGATCACCGAGGCCAGCCGGCCACCGTCAATCAGCAAGTTGCCCGGCATCAGATCGGCATGCAGCCACACCGGCGGCCCATCCCAGTCCGGGGTCCGCAGCGTCTGCTCCCATACGGAGGCTGCGGCATCACAGTCGACGTCCTCCTGTGGGATCCCGCGAAGTTCCTTAATCGCCGCCTGGGTGTCCGCGTCGAGCGAGGCGACCGGCCCGCCGCGGTGTGCTTTCGGCGCACCCGGCAGGCTGATGCTCCGCATCGCCGCCACGAATCCGGCCAGATCCTTGGCCAGCAGCACGGGCTCGCTCAGTGCCCCCGCCTCGGGATGCTCCCCCGCCAGCCACCGGTACACCGACCATGGCCACGGATACCCCAGGGCGGGCTTCCCGGCCCCGAGCACCTCGGGGATACGCGTGGATAGGTAGGGCGCGAGCCGGGCCAACCACCGCTGCTCCATCGACACGTCCCCGGCCCCGCCCTGCACCAGCGGCAGCCGTACGACCATGTCCTCGCCGAGCCGGTACATGGCATTGACCGTGCCGCCAGACGGCCACCGCTCCACCGCCAGCCCTGCCCACTGAGGGAACTGCCCGGCGACCAACCGCCGTACGAGATCGTCGTCAATGGGGTGCATACCGCGATGCATCGGCCCTGTGCTCATGGCGCGTCATCCGACCACCGGAGGCCGGCGGGCGTCAAATGCCTTTTCAGCCGGATGCTCGATCGCTGGCGGTGAGAGCTCCAGGTAGCGCAGGACGGCCAGTACCCGGCGGTGGTCGGCGTCCGATGGGGCCAGGCCGAGTTTGCTGAAGATGTTCCCGACGTGCTTTTCGACGGACCGCTCGGAGAGCACCAGAATCGCGGCGATAGCGGTGTTGGAACGGCCCTCGGCCATCAGCGCGAGCACGTCGCGTTCCCTGGCGGTAAGCGTGGCCAGCACGTCCGTGCGGCGGCTGGCAGCCAGAAGTTGGGTAACGACCTCTGGGCCAGCCGGTGCGTACATTGGGATGCCCCCTGTGAGCTGCGGTGCCCGTCACTCCGGTCACCCACATCTCAAGGCTCGCCGTACGCGAACAGGAGATCCACCGTGTGCATACCCGAACCTGAGGTAGGGCTAGCACGGTCCCGGCCCAGTGGCCAGCACCGCGATGACCGGGGCTAGCGGCGATGCCCGAGTACGGCTTCCAGGGTCAAGCGCGGCGCATCAAAGGGAAGGGGTCGCGCCCCAGTGGAGGGACAGCCCGCTAGCGACGCGATCCGCGGTGATCTGCATCATGCTGCCGAGGATTGTCGCCTGATCTGCCACTAGGGCCGTCTCGTTCGGTCCGTAGGTGATCCGGTCGCTGACCAGCACCGGTGCGCCTTTGTCCTCGTCCAGATGGCGCGCCACGTCCGTGCCAAGCACATCCGGGCGGATAGTCTCCGACGCCCTGGCTACCACGGCCCCCGCGTCGGCTAGAGCTGTGTACAACGACACGGCGGTGAAATCCACTTCACGCAGCCGGCCCGCGTACGGTTCGCGTACCCACGAGACCTGATGAATCGCGCGGCGGCCGGCGAATGCGCGGACGCGCTCCAGCCGCAGCCCGGTCTCGCTCTCGCGGACCCGCAGCCGCGCCGCGATACGCGAGGGCACGCGGCGCTGCGAGCGAGCAATCACGGTCGTGCGGACCTCGTGACCCTGCTCGCGCAAGTCGTCAGCAAAGCTCCGCAAGGACCCCAACTGGTACGGCAAATGGGGCGGTGCAACATAGGTGCCCTTGCCGGGCCGCTGAACGATCAGCCCCTCGTCGCTCAGCTCGCGAAGCGCCTGGCGCAGCGTCATTAGGGTAACGCCGTACTGCGTGCTCAGCTCGCGTTGCCCAGGCAGTGCCCCGCCGGGCGCGTAGTGACCGTCGCGGATCTTCGCAGCGAGGTCGGCGGCAATGGCCCGATAGCGTGCCAAGCTGCTCTCTCTTCTTTGGCTTTCAGGCCACTTCGCCTGCCGGTCCGCTTCGCCCGTCAGGTCACGTCACTCGATCGTCGCCACCGACGATCATCGCACGCCGACTGCCCCGGCAAGCGTGGCCCGCAGTGATGCCACGAACGCGCCGACGTCTGCCGGGCCTACGCCGTCGAGGATGCGGCGCATGACGGCCGCACCGACGATGACTCCGTCGGCGACCGCCGCTGCCTCGGCTGCCTGCTCCGGCGTAGAGATCCCGAAGCCGAGGAGGACCGGTAGGTCGGTGACCTGCTTGACCCGGGCGGCGAGGACCGCGGCGGACGGGGCCAGCCGGTCCCGTTCGCCGGTCGTGCCCATGACCGAAACCGCGTACACGAAGCCTTGGCTGCGCCGCCCGATCTCGGCGAGCCGGTCGTCGGGCGTCGCGGGCGAGGCCAGCAGGCTGACCTCGATGCCCGGTACGTTCAGCCCGGCCAGCTCGTCGAGTGGCAGGTCGGGCACGATCAGCCCGGTGACACCAGCGGCGCGCAGAGCGTCGGTGAAGCCTGGCCGAAGCGCGATGTTGGCGTACGTGCTCGCGATGAGCGGGATGCCGACGCGGATTGTGGCCAGCTCCGCCAGGACCGACGCGGGCGTACAACCCCGTGCGAGCGCCGCGTCGGACGCCTCCTGGATCGTCCGACCGTCCACCGTGGGGTCGGAGAACGGCAGCCCGACCTCGATCAGGTTGGCGCCAGCCTCCTCGAAGGCAGTCAGATAGCTGGCCCAGTCCGGCACGACGCCGCCAGTGATGTAGGGCATCAGCAGCTTCGTCACAACTTCGCCTCCGCCATGAGGATGGAGACGTCCTTGTCGCCGCGCCCGGAGAGCGTGACTAGGACGGTCGAGCCGCTCGGCAAGACTGACGTTCCGGTGGCGCGGATTACCCAGGCCAAGGCGTGCGCCGACTCGATGGCAGGCAAGATGCCCTCCGTCCGGGCGAGCCGCACGGCTGCCTCGATCGCTTCCGCGTCAGAGACCGTGACATAGCGGGCGCGCCCTAGGTCCCGCAGGTGCGCATGCTCGGGGCCGACGCCGGGATAGTCGAGGCCGGCTGCGATCGAGTGCGCCTCCTTGATCTGCCCGTGTTCGTCCTGCAGGAACAGCGACTGGGAGCCGTGCAGTACGCCGATCTCGCCGTTCGCGGCGCCGGAACCGCCTTCTGCCTCTACCCCGACAAGCTTCGCGGCCGTGTCGACGAAGCCCGCAAAGGTACCCGCCGCGTTGCTGCCGCCGCCGACGCAGGCGACGACGTAGTCGGGGACCGCCGCGGGTAGCTCAGCCGCGCACTGCCGCCGGGCCTCGTCGCCGATGACGCGTTGGAACTCGCGCACCATCGTCGGGTAGGGGTGCGGGCCGATGACCGAACCCACGCAGTAGTACGCCTCGTCGGCGTCGGTGACCCAGTGGCGCATCGCCTCGCTCGTGGCGTCCTTGAGCGTGCGGCTGCCGGTGGTCACAGGGACGACCTCGGCGCCCAGCAGCCGCATCCGGAACACGTTGTGCGCCTGACGTTCCACGTCCCGCTCGCCCATGAAGACCTTCACGGGCAGTCCGAGCAGGGCGCCCGCCGTCGCGGTTGCGACGCCGTGCATGCCCGCGCCAGTCTCGGCGATCAACCGCTTCCGCCCCATGCGCAGCGCCAGCAACGCCTGTCCCATAACATTGTTGATCTTGTGAGAGCCAGTGTGCGTCAGGTCTTCCCGTTTGAGCAGAACGCTCAGGCCAAGTTCGGCCGACAGCCGCAGCGCCGGCGTCAGCGGGGTGGGGCGGCCCGCGTATGCCGAGAGCAGCCTGGCGAGGCTCCCCCGGAATCCGGGATCGGCCCACGCCTCGCCGAACGCATCCGCCACCGCCTGGCAGGCGGGAACCAGAGACTCCGGCACGTATCGCCCGCCGTAGTGGCCGAAGCGGCCTACGGTTCGGGCATTGCTCGAGCTGACCGTTATAGAACTCATAGCAGAGTTATAGAACAGTTGGTCACGCCTGGCAAGCCGCTGGGTTCCCGCCTTCCCAGTGCCACGCCACTAGCCCCACGCACCGCAGGGCGACGGGCGCCGGTTGGACCGGCACGGACCGGCGGCGATTCCTCGTCCCGGTCGTGAGAGGCGTGCTCGGGAATGAAGCACGGGTCGGCGCGAATTCACCCGCCAGAGGACAGAGCACGGCGAGCGTCTTCTAGTCCCTTTTCGTTCTCGTGCGGGCCACTGATGCCTATCAGATTGGAATTGGCGATGCGCCAGGCGAAGTAGTCGGCCTGGACGGCCCAGCGAAACCTCAGCATCGGAGCCAGGCCACGCGCGGCCTCGTCGCCGCCGATGACCCCGGTCCCCAGGTACATGCTCACGAGAGCCTCCGCGTGGTCAGGCCCGCCGACATAGATGACCGCAGATGCCAGGTCATAGAGCAGCGGCCCCTCGATCGCAAAACTCCAGTCGATCACCCCGCACCGGCCGGTGGACGGGTCCAGCCGGAATGCCTCGGGAGCAGGATCGGCGTGCAACAGTCCCCAGGTCATCTCATCCGGCACCACGGCAGCGAGTTCCTCCAGCGCGGACTTGACCGCCGGGCGCAGCCATGGCCTGATTTCCAGATGGCCGGCGTCCGGGTCGACCCAGTGGAAACGCCTGGCCTCAGCGACGCGGACGTCCGCCAGCGCCTTGTGCACCGCGGCCAGTGTCCGGCCGATCACCTCCTGCTCGGCGGTGGTTTGGCCGACGAGCGGCTGACCCGGCACCCAGGTGAGAAGCGCCAGCCGGCCGCTTCCCATCTCGACCGCGAGCCTGCCGTCCGCAGCCGGGACAGGCGCACCCGCCGGTATGCCGATTTGCTCGAGCAGAGTTGCTATGCCCAGACCGGCGGCGAACTGACTCCCATCGCCAGCTGCCACGGCCTTGGCTACCCAGCGGTGGCCGTCAAGATCGACAAACCAGGTGCGAGAGCCCATACCGCCATCGTGGTTAGTCACCCGGGCGTTCCTAAGACCCCAGCAGCGGGTCAGGCAGGTCAGCAACTCCTGGTCGGCAAGCACAGGCCCGAGGATGCCAGATGAGGTACCAGGCAGCATCAGCTTTATGGCCTAGGGCCGCAGCCGGGTGACCAGGAATTATGACCTCACGCCGGTACCGCTGTTGGTCGTCATGGGGTCTCCTCAGGAGAGTTCAGGAAATCCGTCACGACGTTCCACAGCCTCTCGCCTGAGCTGAGCATGTTGTTATGGCCAACACCAGGAAGGCTGACCAGCCGAGCATGGCCGTCCATGGCCCTGGTCAGCTCGGTTGCCATCCAAGGCCGAGTGAGTGCATCTTGTGACCCGCTTATGATCAGTGTCGGACAGTCGACGCTCCCGGCCCTGGAGAGAGCGTTAAATGGGCCAATGGCGAATGGGGTCTTGCCGATGCGTGCCAGATCTATCGCGCAGGCGAGCAGGCTAGTCATTGGGCTTAGTAGTACTTGCGCTCTCACCTCGCGGCGACTGGCAAGATCGATTGCTACCGCGCTTCCAAGGGACCAGCCGATAAGCGTAATTTGGTCCAGAGTGATCGATGCCTGCCGTTGCAGATATGTAACAGCCGCATCCGCTGAGCGGTAGCAACCGAATTCTGATGGTGCCCCTGAACTGACGCCGAAGCCGGCGTACTCGACACAAGCGACGCCATATCCTGCACTGCCAAGCCACCGCCGAACGGGCCGGGTTCCGGCAACGGTCATGCCGATTCCATAAAGGAATACGATCCATCGCTGCTTGTCGGCCGGTGGACGGATGATCATCGCGATGCGTTCGCCGCGGGTGGTCTCCTGCCACACAAGTTCTTCTCCGGGTTCCAGTGTTCGCTCGACATACCCGACGTCGTCGCCAACGTACGCGCCGCGCGTCCCCCGCAAGGGTTGCAAGGCCTGGAAGGCGCCAATAGTGAGCCGAGAGACGAGGTAGCCACCGCCCCGTCGCGGCGCCGCGGCGTCACGCTCAGCGTCAGATACCTGCGGGTCTCCCGACGGAAAACCTCTGGCGTCTGTGCCCATGATCGGTATTCCCTCAGTGCCAAACCCCTGTCTCGCAGTGTAAGTCCATACGGCGCCAGGGAATTGGCGCGGTGGAGGCTCAGCCACCGCGCCAGTTGTGCGCTAGCCCACCGGCGCGGCTGCATACTCCGGGCTGGCCAGCTAAGAATCCACCTTGGCGGTGCCCGCGACCAGCTCCCATATGTGGCCGGCAGGGTCGGCAAAGCTGGCAATCAGATGGCCCGGGCCGAACTCCCATGGATCGGCCCTGGGCTTCACGCCGCGTTCCGCCAGCTCCGCGCAGGCTGCGTCCAGGTCATCGACGAACATGCAGAACGTGAACCGCAACCCAGCCGCGGCGCCGCCGGCCTCGGCCGGTTCTATCAGTTCCCGCGCGCCGGGAAAGTCCAGCACGCCAACGGTCACGTCACCGAAGTGAAACGACGCGCAGTCGTCATACTCGCCGGCCACCGGCACGCCAAGCCCACTCTGATAGAACGCCGTTGCCCGGCGCCAGTCTTCAGCGAACAGGACGATATTGCCGATCCGCTTCTCCGTGCGCTCCCAGGCGCTTGCGCCGGTCGCTGCTGATTCGTCTTTCGTTCCTGCGGAGGTGGGGCCGCTTGCGATTTCCCAGATCTGGCCGGACGGGTCTGCGAAGCACGCGCTACGGGTACCCCACCAGCGGTCCGTCGGCCCGTTCAGCAGGGCAACCCCGCGATCAGTCAGTTCCGAGCAGACAGCGTCGACATTCTCGCTGAAGATCGTGAACACGCCGCGTGAGCCGTCCTTTGCGGTGGCGGCCCGTGCCGGAGCGATGAACTCAGCCGCTGAGCCAACGTGGCGCAGATGCATGATCGTGTCGCCGAAGGTGAAGTAGGCAATCCCGTCCGGATGACGCTGGGCCGCCAGGCCGAACGCGTGCTCGTAGAACGCGCGAGTGCCCTCTACGTCCTCGATGTACATGTCAATCACGTCGATGCGCTTGTCCCAGGTCATCTACTGGCCTTTCGTCGCATGTCGGCTGGCGGCGCCTCGGTCTCAGGCGGCGAACAGCTTCCAGTTCCCCTCGGAGACGACTTCGACGGCACCGCCGGTCACTTTGATGGCCGTCTGACCGTCGATCG
>Ga0335074_10005115_pt1 | contig 18140 bp, 12 predicted proteins | sample Lox_Sample_23_FD_206715 | JGI IMG/M metagenome (GOLD analysis project Ga0335074, IMG submission 206715) | Soil microbial communities from Loxahatchee National Wildlife Refuge, Florida, United States - Lox_Sample_2.3 | ecosystem: Environmental > Terrestrial > Soil > Wetlands | place: USA... | reverse complement strand
CAGACGACGCAAAGCGATTGTCCGCCTCACCAGTCGCCAGCCGCGCCCCCGGCGCCACGGCCGCCAGCTAATGAATCGTGCTGGCGCCTTCGACGCCGAGATCCGTGGCCAGCACGTTCCGGTTGATGTGATTATCGAGATTGATGGTATAAGTCTCCGGCGCTTCGATCAGCACCGGCGAGTGCGTGGCGCAAATCACGCGGAATTTCTTTTGGTCCACCAGTTCTAAAAGCATCTTCAAAATGCGCCGCTGGTTCGAGACCGAGAGCGCCATCTCGGGTTCATCGAGTAAGAGGGTCGTGCCATCCGGCAGGCCCGGGAAGTTCTCGCGAAACATGCTCAGCATCACTTGGCCGTGGCTGGCCATGGTCAGAAATTCGACCATGTGCGGATCGTCCTTGAAAAACTCCGGATTGGTGCGCGGATTGTGCGCCTCGGCGTCGAACAGATAAATCTCGCCCAAGGTAACCTCGCCGCGGTCCAGGCGATAGATGTAGCCATCCACCTGCTGGCCGCGCAGCGCGTAGTAAATCGAATGCAACAGGGTCGATTTGCCCGAGCCGTTCTCGCCCTGCAGCATGATCAGCGGATGAGATAAGTCCACGATCATGGGCATGTGGAAATTGAGATTCACGAACACCGGGTGAGCGAGAATTTTTAGATACATCAGTTGTCAGGATAGCAAGCCGAAGTGCGGGACGGCCCGCGCGGCGCGCGCCACAGCTTAGAATCAAGGTTTGGAATCCGTATGGCAGTAACCCGCAGTAAAGCCGAAGAAAGAGTCGCCGCGCCGCGCGGCGGGGGACGCGCATCCATCTTGCCGCGTATAGCATGGCGGCCGCGCGAAGCTCTTTGGATGCTGGCGGTTTCGGCTTTTCTGCTCTTCGGTTTCTTTCGCGTCTATCTCGCAAAAACCAAATCGTTCGCCGAAACGGATGCCGGCCTGGCCGGCAAGCAACTGCTGAACCTCAACCAGCTTAATTCGCGCGAAGAAGTGCTGCCATACCTGACGATCTTTACTGACCCGGCCGAGCGTGCCTTCGTGGCCCGCCGTATTTACGATGACTCCGGCAATCTTCCCAACGTGGGCGCCATCGCCCGCTTGCATGTCTCCGATGCCGAAATCCAGGCGGCGCGCGGACTCAAATCTTTCAGCGGCCGCCACACGTTGTTATCGGGCGACGAATTTCGCGCGCTGAAACCATCATTCGTGGTGCGCCGGCCGGCGCAATTCCGCCGCCTGTTTTTGCTGTGGGCGGCAATCTTTTTGGCGGCATTCTGGGCGTTGCATCTCTGGTGGAGCGTGCGCCGTTTTCCCGGCGACAACCTGCTGCTGCCGTGCCTCTTTCTGCTTTGCGGGCTGGGCCTCAACTTAATGGTCAGCCTGCGCGATCCGGTGCGCGACAGCCTGCTTTTTGTAGGCTTCGCGCAGGGCGTTTTAATGGGATGCGTGCTGATGGCCATAGCCAGCGCGCTCGATTACGAACGCTGGCTCGGTAAGCTCAGCTTCGTTCCGCTACTGGCCAGCTTTGCCCTTTCCGCGCTGCTCATCATCTTCGGATACGGCCCGGGCGCCAGTGACGCGAAAGTGAATCTGTTCGGATTTCAGCCGGTGGAAGTCATCCGCATTCTGCTGATCCTGTTTCTGGCAGGCTATTTCGCGCAACGCTGGGACGTCTTGCGGCACGCGCGCGACCATCGCCCGCGGCTGGCCTGGTTCGATCGTGTAGGCGGCATTCCGCCGCTCGAATATACCATTCCCATATTCATCTGCGTGGCGCTTTCGCTGTCCTTCTTCTTTCTGCAAAAAGACATGGGACCGGCGATGGTATTCACCGGATTGTTTCTGGCGCTTTACTCGATAGCGCGGCGCGGCGTGCTGACCGCTTTCGCCGGATTGCTGTTTCTGCTCAGCGGATTTGTAGGCGGATACATCGTGCGCCATCCGCATACGGTCTATGAGCGGGTCTCCATGTGGTCGTCGCCTTGGAACAACGCGATTCACGGCGGCGATCAGTTGGCGCAATCGCTGTGGGCCTACGCGACCGGCGGAGTGTGGGGAACCGGCGCGGGATTGGGCGATCCGGCCCTGGTTCCGGCGGCGCATACCGATCTGATTCTTTCCGCGCTGGGCGAGGAATGGGGCTTTCTAGGCGTGGCGGCGGTTTTCGGGATTTACGCGTTCATTTTTTATCGCGCCACGCGCGTCGCGTTGCGCGCACGCACGGATTATGAATTCTTTCTCGCCACCGGCGTGGCCGTGGCCATGGCGCTGCAAACCCTGCTGATCGCCGGCGGATCTTTGGGCGTGACGCCGCTTTCGGGCGTGGTCACACCCTTCCTGTGTTACGGGCGCTCATCGATGCTGGCGAATTTTTTCCTGCTCGCCATGCTGCTGGCGATCTCGGCGCGTCCGGCGGCCGATGCGCAACGCAATGCGCCGTTCCGCGTCCCGCTGGAAATCGCCGGTCTGGTGTTGGGCGCGCTGGCCCTGATCGTCACCGCGAAAGCCGCTTACGTACAAGTTATCAACAGCGCCGGAATCATGGGCGAAGGCACGCTGGTGGTGCAGGCCGATGGCGCGCGCCGCTATCAATACAATCCGCGCTTCCAGGAAGTGATGCGCGATATTCCGAAGGGCAGCATCTACGACCGCAATGGGCTGCCGCTCGGGACCAGCAACTGGGATGAACTGGAGAAGCATCGCGCGCAGTATCAGGCGCTCGGCATCAATATCGATCAAGCCTGTTCGCGCACCGAGAGCCGCCATTATCCATTCGAAGGGCTGACGTTTGATCTCCTGGGGGATCTGCGTACGCGCATCCGCTGGGGCGCGAGTAACACTTCGTATGTGGAGCGCGATTCCGCCACGCGTCTGCGGGGCTATGACGACCGGCCCACGCTGGTGGATGTGAAAGATCCCAAGACCGGAAAGATGGATCGCGTGGTGAAGTATGATTTGCGCGAATTGGTTCCGCTGCTCAGGCACCGGAACGATCCGAATAATCCCGCGGTGAGGCGCGTGCTCGACCGCAAACGCGATGTGCGCATGTCCATCGACGCGCGGCTACAGGTGCGCGCCGGAGCGATCTTGAAGAACGCGTTGCAAAAGGCCGGACAGGATAAAGGCGCGCTGGTAGTGATCGATCCCGCTAATGGAGACTTACTGGCGGCGGTGAGTTATCCGCTGCCGCCGATTGGTCCGGGCGACGCGGCGCCGGCCGAGGAGGACGCCAATACCGCCAATCCATATCTCGACCGCGCGCGTTACGGGTTGTATCCGCCCGGCTCCACTTTCAAAATCGTGACCGCCATGGCCGCGCTGCGGCGCGATCCGCAGTTAGCGAAACAGACTTACTCCTGTATCCGCCTCCCGGATGGCCGTGTAGGCAATTATATACGCGGTTCGAACCGTCCGATCAGGGATGATATAGAGGATAAATCGCCGCACGGTACTCTGGATATGGAGCGGGCGGTAATTGTTTCCTGCAATGCCTACTTTGCGCAGTTAGGGACTTACAACGTTGGCGCGCAGCAGTTATTCGATACGGGACACTTACTGGGAATATCGATGGCCAAGCCGGATACCGCACAACAGTTGCATAAGTCGCTGCCGCAATCGTCATATGGACAGGGACAAGTAGTAGCATCGCCGTTTCAGATGGCGCGCGTGGCGGCAGCGGTGGCTGATGGCGGCGCGATGCCGGAAGGCCGCTGGATCACGGATGATAGTAACGATCGCGTCGCGCCGCCCGAGCAGGTGATCAGCGCGGATGTGGCCGCGACCCTCGGCCGTTACATGCGCGAGGTAGTAACTGGCGGCACGGGCACACGCGCGGCATCCGCGCCCGTGCCCATCGCCGGCAAGACGGGCACCGCCGAGTTAGCCGATGCCCCGTCGCACGCCTGGTTCATCGGCTTCGCGCCGTATGCTGCGGGACGGCGCATTGCGTTTGCGGTGCTGATCGAGAATGGCGTCTATGGGGGCACGGCGGCGGCGCCGGCGGCGGCAGCCTTGGTGGCCGCGGCGCAAAATTTGGGCTTGATCGGCGCGTCCAATTCACCAGCGGGGAAACACCCATGAATTTCTTTTCGGAAGTTGAGAAATCCATCGAGAAAGCTTTTCGTAAGTGGACCGAGCGGGCGTTCGGTCCAGCGGAGCGAGATGAGTTAGTGCTGGTGCACCGCGGCATCCTCGAGGAGATCGAAAGCAAGATACAAATCATCCAGCGCGGCCAGCGCGTTTTTCCGTATAATTATCTGCGGGTGAAGTTGGTCGCGGCGGAAGCGGACCGGCGCGCCCTGTTTCAAACTGCGTTCGCACAGGAGCGGCGTTTGGAGAATGACATCCGGGAGACGTTGAAGAACGCGGGGTGCCCGCTGCCGGCCGGATTTGCAGTAGAGATCGAAACGACGGGGCAAGGCGCCAAAAACTTCGAGATTGCCTATGCGATCCGCGAAGTGGCTCCGGTTCCAGTTCCCGATACGCCCGCCCCGGAGCCGCCGCCGCCCGCGTTTGCTCTGGCGCAACTGGTGGTGACGCGCGGCAAGGCCGTGCGCGACCATTACACGCTCGATAAACCGCGCACGAACATCGGCCGCATGGAAGACCTTACCGACAGCCAGCAGCGTATTGTGCGCCGCAACGATGTGGTGTTCGAAGAAGGCGGCGACGATGCTAATGCGACCGTGTCTCGCGCGCACGCGCACGTAACGCTGGATCGCGCGGCACTACAATACCGGTTGTGCGACGACGACAGCGAATACGGCACGCGCATCTTTCGCGATGGACGATCCATTGAAGTGCCGGCAGGCAACCGGCGCGGAGAGCGGTTATGCGTGGGCGATGAGATCTATCTGGGGCGCGCCTGTCTGCGCTTCGAATAGATTCAGATCCGCCGGTCACAGCGGGGGTTGCGGGTCAGGTTACGCTAGTCAGTACCGGTTGCTCTTTCAGCTTTGCTAGCTTCTCGGCGGCTAACGCTTTCACCGCGCGGATGTTCTTCAACTTAATGTTCTCGTAACCACGAATTTGCGCGGGCAACGCGGCGATCTCTTGCACGAGCGTTAGTTTCGCGGGCGTGGCGTGCTCCAGGCATTCGCGCACGATCTCGTCGTACCACCCCATCAGCGCGCGCTCTTCGCGGCGCACTTCGGCGTAACCGAAGATATCGAAGGGCGTGCCGCGCAGAGGCCTCATCGCGGCCAAAACCCGCAGTGGTCCACGAAACCAGCCGCCCAGCTTCAATTTCTTTTTCATCCCCATGGCGCGCAGCAAAGGCGGATGCAGGTTGTAGCCGATCGACTCCACTTGCTCCCAAATATCCCGTATCTGCGCTTCGCGCGTGGGATCGGTGAGCAGGCGCGCGACTTCATATTCATCTTTGTACGCCATCAATTTGTACAGATTGCGCGCGACTGTTTCGGCCAGCGCCGGTTGGCGCGCTTCCACTTCGCGCACGAACGCGGCATAGCGCGCGGCGTAGACGGCGTTTTGATAGCGAGTCAAATCAGCGATGCGCCGCTCCACTAAGCTCCGGTTATCCACAGACGCAGCGGGCGGCGAAAGGAGTGACTCGACCGATGCGGCATCCTGATAATACTTGCGTCCCCAGAGAAATGCTTGTAAGTTGCGCTCCGCATCTACTTTATTCAGCCGGATAGCTTCTTCAATGGCTTCCGCGGAAATCGGAATCAGGCCGCCCTGATAGGCCGCGCCCAAAAGAAAAATATTCACCGCCATGTGACTGGCGAATAACCCTTCGGCCAGGCGCGTGGCATCCAGGAATAAGTTGCGGTCTCCGCGGGTGTAAGTGTTAATCAGATCGACGATAGCTCCCGGCCCGGCCAGACGCGCCCCGCCTCGTACCGAATCGCCGGTGGGAACCTCGGCGGTGTTCACCACCGCTACTGTGCGCAAAGGATGCGCGCACTTTAGATTCGCGGCGCTGCCCGCGCCCAACAGATCGAAGCCCAGCAGTAAGTCGGCATTACCGGCGCCGACCTTCGCCGCGGCTTCGATGGGCTGTTGGCTCAAGATGACGCTCGATATGACCGCGCCGCCTTTTTGCGCCAGACCCGTCTGATCGAGCGTGATCGCCGAAAGGCCATCGATCCAAGCGGCTGTGGCGAGCAGCGCATTCACCGTTACGACGCCTGTGCCGCCGATGCCCGGCATCACAATCGCATAGCGCTCACCGATCTCCACGCGTTCGCGCGGCGGCGGCACTTCGGTTTCCGGCAGTTCCGGCAAGGGCCTGCGGCGCTGCCCCGTTCCCGCCTTCAGCTTCACGGTGATGAACGACGGACAATCGCCCAGCGCGCACGAATAATCCTTATTGCACGACGACTGATGAATGCGCGTTTTGGGCCCGTATTCGGTTTCGACCGGATGCAGGCTCAGGCAATTCGACTGCGTAACACAATCGCCGCAGCCTTCGCAGACTTCTTCGTGGATCACCAGGCGTAGCGTCGGTTCGGCGAGCTTTCCCCGCGAACGCAAGCGGCGCTTCTCGGCCGCGCATTGCTGATCGTAGATAATCGCCGTCACGCCCGGCAGCTTTTCGAATTCGCGCAGAACGTCAGGCAGGTCGTCGCGATCGCGCAATTGGGTGTTCGCGGCCAGCTTCGCGCCCTTATATTTTCCTAAGTCGTCGGTAAGTACCGCTATCTGACGTACGCCATCCGCCGCTAACTTATGAGTAAGTTCCGGGACCGGCACGGCGCCAGCGGCCTGCTGGCCACCGGTCATGGCGACTGCGCTGTTGTAGAGAATCTTGTAAGTAATATTCACGCCCGCCGCGACACAAGCTTCCACCGCTAATGACGCGGAATGGAAGTAAGTGCCGTCACCGACATTCTGGAAAATATGCCGGCGCTCGACAAACGGAGCCATGCCGATCCAAGGCGCGCCTTCGCCGCCCATATGAGTAAGAAAGCTATACGACCGGTGCGAATGCTCCAACTGCGCGGCCATGGCGTGGCAGCCGATGCCGCCGCCGGCCACCTGCCCTTCGCGCAGCAGCGTGGAACGGTTGTGCGGACATCCCGAGCAGAAGTTCGGAAAGCGGCCGGGAATCAAGCGGCGTTCGCGCGCGTCGATTTCATCGAGCAGCGCGATGCGTGGATTCGGCTGGCCCAACAACTGCGCCAACACGCGCGCGACAATCTCCGGATCGAGTTCCCCGGTTGCGGAAAATAATGGCGCGGCGGTTGCATCGCCTTTGCCCAGGATGGCCGGGCGATCGGGCGAGTTATACAGCGCCTCGCGCAATTGCAATTCAAGAAAACTGCGCTTCTCCTCCACCACCAGGACGGTGTCGAGGCCGCGCGCAAACTCGGCGGTGAAGCGGGGCTCCAGCGGATAAGTCATGCCGAATTTGGCGATGCGAATCCCGATGCGCTCCAGATCGTGCACCGCGAATCCCAGATCGGTGAGCGCCTGCATCAGGTCGTAATAAGCCTTGCCCGCGCTGGCGATGCCCAATCGCGCGCCCTCGCGCGCGCCAAAACTGCGATTCACCGGGTTGATGCGGGCGAACTCGCGCGCGGCGTCCAGACGCCGATAAAGCACTTCCGGCTCGAGCAACAGCGTCATGGGGATGAGCAGGCGGGCGTCAATCTTCTTCTCGTAGCCTTCGGGAATGCGGATCGAAAGCCGCGCGGGATCCACATTCACCGTGCCGCCGGCATCGCAAACGTTGGTCACCATTTTCATGGCCACCCACGCGCCCGAAAAGCGCGAAAGGGCGATGGCCAGCAATCCGTAATCGAGCGTCTCCTGGGTGTTGCCCGGATAAAAAACAGGCATCGCGTGATTGTAAAAACTGAGATCGCTTTGATGCGGGATGGTGGAACTTTTCGAAATATGATCGTCGCCGCCCAACACCAGCGCGGCGCAATTTCGTCCGGTGCCGGCGATGTTGGCATGGCGGAAAATGTCGCCGGAACGGTCGACGCCGGGGCCTTTGCCGTACCAGATGCCGACCACCCCGTCATATCGCGAGGCGCCCAGCGTGTGATGAATCTGGCTGCCGAAAACCGACGTCGCGGCGAGATCTTCGTTGACGCCGGGAACGAAATGGATGCGGTGCTCGTCGAGAAGTTGCTTCACGCGCGCCAGAGCCAGATCGTAACCGCCCAGCGGCGAGCCTTCGTAGCCGGAGATGAAAGCGGCCGTGGAAAGCCCGTCGCGGCGGTCGCGGCGCATCTGATCGATGGGCAGACGCACCAGCGCCTGAATGCCGGTCAGATAGACGGCGCCGTGTTCCTGCTGGTACTTGGACTCGAGCTTCATGCGACAGCGGAGAGTGCTACCGCATTATATAATGCTTGAACATCTCGAGGGACTTCACCAACAGGTTCACTGTTGTGCGGCCCTTCGGTTCAAATTTCGCCGGGTTATTGGCCGGTCTGTCTGACGTCAGCCAGGGTCTGTTCCGCCAGTTTCAAGTGCTCGTTCAAGATCGGCAGTGTTTTGCTGGCGAATGCGCGCATCTGGGGATCGTTTCCATGGTTCGCTTCGTGTTCGAATCCGGCGATGTCCTGCTTATGAACATTCACCATGTACTCCATATAGGCACGGTCGAAGGCGGCTCCACTCAATGAGGAAAGATGCGTCATCTCGGCCTGGTCTGCGGCGTCCACGGTAGTGGGTAAGGTAACACCCTGGCTGGTGGCCACTGACTGAAGTTCGTTGTTGATTTTGGTGTGGTCATTTACCATCCTGCGGCCGAAGTCTTTCACGCGCTGGTTCATGCCCCGCTCGATAGCCAGGTTTCCGAGTTGCACCTCGGCCAGACCGCCCTGCGCAGCTTTGGCGTCGAACGTCCGGTCTGTGGGTTGCTCCATTCGGTTTGCGTTTTGGGCCATTGCGCCGGAAAGCCATATGCCCGACGCAGCCATTGCGGTAACGAATGCATAGTATTTCATGGTGCCCTTCACAAGTGCACGCTCGATTCCATCGGGCGATCAAGCCCCCGCCGGTTCTGGTCGAGTAAATGCTTGAAAAAACATCAGGAACACTATGCCCGCCACAGTTTGGAAAGGATTTATCAGTTTTGGCTTAGTCACGTTTCCCGTGCGCTTGTACTCGGCGGCGCGCGCCGATCACATGCGTTTTCATATGCTGCACGAGAAAGATCTTTCGCGGATCAAAGAGGTATTTTTTTGTGCGGAAGAGGACAAGCCCATCGAGCGATCGGAAATCGTGAAAGGATACGAAATGGCCAAGGGACAATATGTCACGGTCACGGATGAGGAGCTCAAGAAGATTGCTCCGCCCACTGCCACTACTATGATATTTTGCAGTTCGTGGCCGGCGATGAAGTTGATCCGGTCTATTTCGAAAGCTCTTATTACGTGGCGCCCGAGGATAAGACGGCCAAACCCTATGTGCTGTTTAGCGCGGCCCTGCGGGAAACCGGCTACGACGCGATCGCCAAGGTGGCCATGCACAACCACGAACACATTGTGCTGATCCGGCCCGCGAATGACGGACTGCTTCTGCATACGCTCTTTTATCCGAATGAATTGCATACCGGAAACAAAGTGGCGCCGCCGGCGGCGAAATACACGGCGGGGGAGTTGGATCTGGCCAAGCAATTAGTGACGAAGCTGGCTGGGCCTTTCCGTCCAAAGGAGTTCCACGACGCCTATCGCGAGAGCGTGGAGAGGCTCATCGCGCAGAAGAGCAAGGGGCATAAAATCACGCCGGTGAAGCAGCCGCGGCCCGCGCCGGTGGTCGACCTGATGGAGTCGCTGAAGAAGAGCCTCGCATCTCATGGAGCGCCGGCGAAAGGCACACGCAAGGCCAGCACCGGGGCCAAATCCTCCCGGCGGCGGGCCGCCTGAATTTCCCGGGGGGGGGCCGCGGCTAAGAATGGAGTTGGTTGCGGTTGATCCGCGGCTCACGTGAGGCCCGCGGCGCGGTTAGTAATCGAGCGTTATTTTTGGCCCCGAAATACTTCCACCGTAGCTGCATTGCGGCGTGAGGCCCTGCGCCCAAAGGGTTATTTCCCAACCTGGATCGGATACCTTATCGAAGTTGTCGTCAAACAGGGCTACGGACAATGTAAGCGCGCCATTCGACGGGTAATCGCTACATTGCGACACGTTATAGACCTCCAACGCACCGCCAAACGCCCAATTGAACGTCTGCCCTTCACTTGGCGTATGGTTCAGCGTGGTGCTTTTCCCCGTAGCCACATCCTCGGTAATCACTTTCCACTTGGTACAAGATAGAGTTCCGGCGGCGCAAGCGTCCCGCAGGGTGCCTTTGATTTCAGCGCCCGAACTGACACTTACTGCCGGACTCTCCACGGTTATGCCGTTGGGGCAGCAGTTCCAACTGGCGATACCCCACGCCGAAGAAAAATCGGCATTCCATCCCAGCACAGGTTGAATAATGCTCACCACGTGGTCGATGTCCTCCAAGCCTGGAAACATATACACCGTCTCGTCATTATTGGAAGACGGCGCCGGCGGTACGGTCCAGGTTGCCACAAGCTGGCCGTAGGAAGTTGTCGTAGTGACATCCGCGGATTCGATCCAGCTATGGCCGATGGCCGGCGGCAGGGCGCCCGCGGCTACGAACTCTCCGCCGGCCGTGTAGTGCGGATAAGCGCAAGTCGCGAGGTTCTCGGTAGTTCCATCCGCATGTTGCAGGACATGTCCATCCGCTAACAGATTCTCCCCATCCTTCAGCTGCAGGACACAGGATGGATGGAAGTAGCCGAACGGCGTGATCACATACCCATCTGGCACCAACGCGGGGCGGTTCTGTCCGGCGGGCGCCTGCGCGTAAGCCGCGGTCGATGCCAGAAACGCCATGACCAAGCTCAGAACCGCTAACCTCATCGGCGCGGTGGAAATTTCTGAATCGCAGATACTCTTCGTAAACCGGAACCGATGCAGCATACGGGCAGCCCTCCTGTGGCTTGTTGTCCGAGTGAGCATATCACGAAGCGTGTCGCCGGTTCAATCAGGCGAATTGCCCAGTAAAGATGGCGCGGGACGCCCTCGTGCTTCGTCCCAACTCAACGCAACCGCTGGAGATCCTCCAGCCGAGCCCGTATCGAGCGCATCTCTTCCGCTTCCAGCCGGCCGGAGCACCCGGCTGCGACGTGCGCGCCGAATTCCACCAACTTTTGCCGGTAAGCCGGATCGGACGTGGTAGCCGCAATATCGCCCAGCGCGCGCAGCAGCCGCAGACTGACCGCCACATCCGATTTCGAATACATGCGGATCTGCTCGAAGGCGGCTTCCAGCAGCCGGTCAAAGCCGATCCAGGGGACCACTACCCGCACCGTTCCCGGCGGATCGTACAGTACGCTCTCGGGCGGCTCGTGCGCGGCGAAGCGAATCAGGATGGCGCTCAAGCGGTCCACGCAGTTGATGGCGGTGCTGGGATCGTTCACGGCCGGTGAGATGGCTTTGAGCGCGATGTCCAAGATCTGCAGCACGCCGAATTCAACGTCCTGCTGCAGCGTGCGCGTGGGACCGAAATCGAAAGCGCCCAGTAGATCCTCGACCGCTTGCGGGGTCAGCCGTCCTTCGCGCGAAACCGCCAGCAGCGGAATTCCGGCGGGCACGAAATGGCCCACCCGCCGCAGCACCTGAATCTTCACGTGGTATTCCTTCGCCAGGCTGACGAGCCGCCCTATATCGACGAAGCGAATGTAACCGGACACATCGCTGGCTACCGTAGCTTCCCAGCCGGATAGCTCCGGCGCAGGCTTTTCCAGGCGGTCGAGCCGGTGCGGCCAAGGCATGGTATCGTCGACCACGCGAATGGTTTCGGCGGCGATGCGCGCGACGATGTGATTCACGCTAATGGCGCGGGAGATGTGATGGATAAAGAAGAGCAGCCATCCCACGCAAGCGACCGCCAGCAGCATGGCGCCCATCACCGTAACCACTGGCGCGAACGGGTAAGGGTGCGAGCGCGCGGCCGGCAGTGCGGCCATGCAATAAAGAAAAGTCCCCAGGTAGATGCCGAGCGTCCACTGCGTGACGCGATCCTGCACGAAGCTCACGATTATGCGCGGCGAGAATTGCATGGAAGCCAGCGTGAGGCTCATCAGCATGATGGCAAAGACGATGGAAACCACGGTCATAATGGAGGCGGCAATCCCGCCCAAAATGATCTGAGCTACTTGCGGATCGGCGCGCGAGGGAAACAGAATGCCGGGGGTCCAGGCACGCAGATCGGGGAAGGCTTCCTCGGCGGCGGAAAGGGCCGCACCGCAGCAGCCCAATACCAGCGCGATAGACAAGGGACGGACCAGAAAACCGCCGCGCAGGTTGTATAGGGCGCGGCGAAACAGTAGTGGAACGCGCATCGGCAAGCTCTATTGAGTCTCGCACGACAGACCCCCCGCGCGACGCGCCGCGCACGACAAACTGGGTCAGGGTTTTGGGGCCGGGGGCGGAGGTTGTGTCTTGCCGATCTCCTCGATGGTTTTTTCCGCGGTCAATATTTCTCCCGGCGTACCCCGCACCGCCAGCGCATAAAGCGTGTTGTAAATGTACGTCCGGCGCACCTGCGCATTGGCGCGGACCGCGCTAATGGTTTTGTGAAGGTCGGCGGGCGGTTGCGGAGGCAGATAAAACACGCGCACCACGGTCTCGCCATCACGCGGCGAAGCGCCCTCCGGCAGGCGGTATTCCTGCGACATCGGCGCCGTGACCGAAAGCGCGCTGGCAGGCCTATCCAATTCGCTCACTAGCCACTCCGCCAGCGCCACCCGATCCGCCGTACCGCGCACGCTCAGGCTCTTCCTGCGGTTGTAGATGAACATCCTTTGGATATCCGCCACGGAGCGGACCAACGTGGCAATCTCCTGCAAAGACTGCGGATTTGGCGGATTCTTAAGTTCAAAGACGCGCGCTATATCGTTGTCGGAAAGCTTGTACTCGTGCGGCGCGGGCGCAGGCGAGCCGGGTGGCTGATTCAATTGGTCCATCAGCCAGGCGGCCATGGAAACCTTCGCATCGGTATCGCGGATAGCCACGGCTTTCAGCCTGTTGTACACAAAAAGGCGCCGGATATCGGCGACCGAACGAATGTTGGTTGCGAGTTCCTGCAGCGCGGGCAGCGTGGCGGCTTGGGTGGCATAAAACACGCGGACGGTATCGTTAGGCGACGGCGACCATTGCGCGTTTACCCCGCCCGTTGGCGCGGCGGATAGATCCATTTGCCGCACCAGCCAGCCGGCCATGGCGGTCTGCCCGGCGGAGCCGTTTATGGCGAGCGTTTGGGCGGTGCTGTCGGTGGAGATGTTCTGCGCGTCTGTGATACCGCGCACCAGAACTGTCATCTGTTGCAGATCATTTTCACTCTGATTCTGGGTGAACTGAAAGACCTTGCTGACTTGAGCAGGGGTTTGGGCACAGGCTAGGGAGGTAGCCAGCGCGAAGATCGCAAATCGCATATGTCCTCCTTTGTTACCACATGACGCGCGGGAACAGTGGCGCGTGCAAGGGATTTAGTAAACCTCAACGCGCGCCACCGCGATTCCCAGATCCCGCTGGTCGGCTCCGATCCGGACTGTGCGGCTCACCTCAAGCTGGATCTCCGGATTGGTCCCGCCGGGCGCCGGAAGGTAAAACGCAACTGTCGTCGCCACATCGGCCTTCGTAAAGCGCGCGGGCGGCAGACGCGCGCCATCCACCGTCACGGTCAACTGGAGCGGTCCGCGGGCAAGTTGCGCCGCGGGACACACCGCCGTCACATACAGTTTTTGCCGCGCGCTCCAGGCGCGCGGCATCCGCAGACTCGCCACGCGCGGCATCCAGCGGTATCCCGATTCCGGCCCGTACCATTCCGGCCCGAGCAAATCCGCCGCCAGCGGATCCGCCAGATCGACGCGCAACGGCTGGTTGGTGCGGTCCACGGCGGCCGGGACGGCGTATTCGCGGGTGATGTTTCGCAACGGCCCCACACCCACGCGGTAAACCACGATTTCGTCGCGATCCAACCCGCGTTGCGTCTCGTCCGCCGGCAATTCGAATTTCTCGACGCCGCCCCATTCCGGATGCGGCGCCATATGCCCTTCCGATCCCGGCGTCAGATACACATCGCGTATGCCCAGAAAAAGAAATGGCCGCTGCGAAATGCACTGGCTGAATAAGGCATCGTCCACGCCATCGAGCAGGATCACCTTGCCGGGATGCAGTTGGCGCCCCTGCGCGACACCCATGACCAGCGCTTCTTCGATCCCGCTGCGGACGCGATACCATTTGGCTCTGCGCCGCGCGGAAGGCATCGAATAGACAAGAAATGCAACTGCCAGAGCCACACCTGCCATCCTCCAGGCTGTGCGTGCGTTCCAGGCTCGCGTCAGTGCATACGCGGCTAACATCGCAATAGCCAGCGCGGGAAGAGTCAGATAGTAGTCGCTGATATGGTCGCGCAAGAGAATCACCGGACTCAGCGCAATCAGGTACCAGGCCAGCAGCATCACGGCCAGCCATCGCCGCCGCCATGTCTCGAAAGCGGTGAATCCCAGCAAAGCCACCGTGACGGCCGCCATCACCAGCGGGATGAAGAGACGCGCCGAGGGTGAAAGAAAGATCAGATCCACGGGTTCGAAAGTTGCTTGCCAGTAAGCCCACAGCGTGTGCGGAATGGCGCCGTCGATGTGGATCATATAGGCCTGCGCGTGATTCGGCGCCCGGATGAAATGCAGCACCGTATACGCAGCGGAGACGGCGAAGAAGGGCCACGTGGCGCGAAGATATTTGCGCGCGCGGACCATGGCATAACTGGCGGCCAGCAGCGGAAAAATCACGTTGCTCTCCATGGCCAGAAATCCGGTCAGAAACGCGCACCAGGTGAAAATGTAATTCCGCCGTGCGCCGGTTTCGGTATATCGCAGGAAGAAATCGAAGGCCAGCAGCAGAAAGAAACCGCACAGCACCTGGTTGTAGGCCGAGGTCCAAGACATGGCCGTCGCCAGGTCGCTGTTGGCCAGCCAGAAGACCGCCGCCCAGAATCCCGCCGCGCGCGAACCTGTCAGCCGGGTGGTGATGGACGCCGCCAGCGCCAGGTTGGCGAACTGCGTCAGGAAGACGAGGATGTGATACGGCAGCGCGTCCGTGCCGAACATCGTGCCGAAGGCCAGGAAGAACGCGCGCTCGCTGAGCGGACGCCAACTTCCCTGCATCTCGTTTGGTTGAAACAGCGTGCGCAGCAGTCCATCCCATCCGTGCACCTGATTCGGCAGATTCAGCCACACGAAATCGTCCTGATGGAACCAGCACATCAGGCCCGGCCAGTATACGGCCAGGCACAATAAACAAGGCGCGACCCAAGATGCGGAGCGAAACAGTTTCCGGTCCAAGGATCAATGATATTTCAGACCGCTTCAGGCGTGCGTCACACGCCAACCCCGCCCTCACGGGACGGGCTGAAATTGGCCGGGACGGGGCGAATATGACCTCCGCGCATCTGGCCGTGGCTGAGGGCACCCCAGACTTCGGCGGCAATCCCGGCCCTGCGCGGAGAATACGGCGGATTAGCTGTAACCGCAGACTCGGGCTGACGTGTATGTGCGATCTGGACGTACATGGCGTCAGGAGCCAAGTCGATCTCGCCGGGCCACGCAACTGCGCCAGAGTCAATGAATACTTGGCGGAAGAACTCAGGATCGCAGAGCCGGGCGAGAGCGCCCGTCAACTCGTCGAGACGCAAGCACAAGCGTCCCGCGACGCCGTCCTTAAATCGCACAAAAAGGCAATATTCCGGCTCGGGTCGCACTTCCACAATATCCCAGTACATGGCGAATCTTCGTGCAGCCCCCCTCGATGTATCATCCCATTCCTGAGTCAAGTTCAAAGGCCGCCGGGGCAATTCGCCTTGAAGAAGCGCAGGGTCTGTTACGTCAAAGCGGGAGCGCGCCAACAATCCTTACGGGACGGGGCTTAAAATGCGGAACGAGGCTGAACTAAACCCCGGCCCCCATACCCCGGCCCCCGATCCCCGCCTTTCGCGGCGCCTCTTCACCCGCCAGCCACGGGTATGCGAAGCCCGCGATGGTCGCGCCCAGAATCGGCATCACCCAGAAGAGCCAAAGCTGTTCGAGCGCCCATCGTCCCACCACTACCGCCGGACCCGTGCTGCGCGCCGGATTCACCGACAGGTTCGTCACCGGGATGCCGATGAGATGGATCAGGGTCAACCCCAGCCCCATGGCGATGGGCGCAAATCCTGCCGGAGCACGCTTATCCGTGACGCCCAGGATGATTATGAGGAACATGAAGGTCAGCACGGTCTCGGTTAGGATGGCCGACTCCATGGAATAGCCGCCCGGCGAGTGCGCGGCGAATCCGTTGGCCGCAAAACTGCCCGTCGCGAATCCAGGCTTGCCGCTGGCGATCACGAACAGAATCCCGCTGGCGGCGACGGCCCCGAGCACCTGCACGGCGATGTAAGCCAGCACGTTGTCCCAAGGGAAACGCCTGGCGACCGCCAGTCCTACGGTGACCGCCGGATTCAGATGGCACCCGGAAATGTGCCCGATCGCAAAGGCCATGGTCATCAGAGTCAGGCCGAAAGCCAGCGCTACACCTACAAATCCGATGCCCGTTTGCGGGAACGTGGCCGCCAGAACCGCCGCGCCACAACCGCCAAAAACCAGCCAGAACGTACCGAGAAACTCGGCGCTCATCCGCTTCATTAAAGGCATGGTCATTCTCCGTGGAAACCAGGGACTCACCCTTTAACCAGCACGAATCTGCCCTTTACCCAATCGAGCACATAGTCGTAAGTGCTGCGATCGATCTTTGCGTGCCAGTCGGCCAACACCCTCGCGCGAGTGACCTCCAGTGCCGGGTCGCCGTACGATAGCCGGATGACGAAGTAGACATCGTAATCGTCGTAGCCGCCGGCGTCGGTAAGCAGCAAAATCTTTGCGCCCTTGCGAGGCTTGGGGATCAAGGCGTGGATCTCGTTCGTGTAGCCGAGGGAACGGTACTGAACCCTATGGATCCCGGTCGAGTGCGTATGTGTCCACTTGCGCTCCCACGGCGCAAGCCCGATAAACAGCACCAAAAACAGAAGCACGGCGGCGACCTTTCTCGCCTCCATTTGACGGGGTATTAGATGCTCTAAAAGCCAACGCAAGAGTCCAGTCACGTAGACAGCCCAGCCGACTGCAGGCACCATGTAAGCGAAGCCGCCACGGCCGGGAATAAAGGCCAAGGGCACTACACCCGTGAGAATGAACGCGATTCCCCAGAGCAAGCATTTGCGGCGGCTGCGAACAGCAACACCCGCCATCAACAGAAGCAAAGTGACCATCAACGATACGGTCACTGGTGTATTAACCAGCAGCCCCGCGTAATGAGCCAACGATCTGATGTAGTTCCCCACGGAGTAATGTGGATGGTACGGCTCGGCCCTAACGAGCGACTCAGCCCCATGCAACTTCCCGAATGCACACACGATGCCCAGTAACGCGGCAATGGCAGTGAATCGCCCTTCGTGGAAAATCCAGTGCCTTAGTGCCCATCGGTTCCATTTTTCCGGCGGGTGCCATACTAGCTCGTATAAGCCGATGGCTACCGGAAATACGAAGGAGATCTCCTTGGCATCGAGCGCCAAGACGAACAGGCATAGCAAGCCGGTCAGCGCGACCCATCCCGGCAATTGATGTCTCTCGCGTATGCGCACATACAGCGCGAATGCAGACCAAAAGAAGCCGAATGCGAGAATGTCGTAGATTGTTCCCGTATCGAAGAATGCATCGAAGAATGCCGGGTTACATCCTACGAGAAGGAGAGCTAGGAGCGCGCACCAGCGTGACCGGGTGAACTGGCGCACGACAATCCCCAGGAGGACGTAGTCCGCACACAAGAGCAAGAATGCCGCTATGTGGAAGGGCAAGGGGTGGAATCCCCAAATCGCGTAGATAGACTGGTAGAAGAGGCCGCCAAGTGGCCGGTAGTAGGTCGACCAGAATCGCAGGATGCCCTTGAGAAGGGCGGGCCAGCCGCGCCACCAATAGTAATGCAGGTTCATGAGGTCGTCATTGCTGAACCATGATGCCAGGCCAGGACGCACCAGAAACACAAACCAAGCAAATAGCGCCACACCTACTCCTAGCGTTATCTTGCGTAGCGCGTCTTCCGACTGAAAT
>Ga0335074_10005114_pt1 | contig 18143 bp, 17 predicted proteins | sample Lox_Sample_23_FD_206715 | JGI IMG/M metagenome (GOLD analysis project Ga0335074, IMG submission 206715) | Soil microbial communities from Loxahatchee National Wildlife Refuge, Florida, United States - Lox_Sample_2.3 | ecosystem: Environmental > Terrestrial > Soil > Wetlands | place: USA... | reverse complement strand
ATGGAGTACGATCTAGGCTATATCGATCTGGAGGAAAAAACCTTGCAGCCCCTGGAGAACCCCTTCGGGCCAAAAGTGTAACCTATGTCTCCGGAACGTTCTGTTACCTATGTCTCCGGAACGGACACTAGCGAAGCTGGTGGGCCCGGAGGGATTTGAACCCCCGACCAAGGGATTATGAGTCCCCTGCTCTAACCGCTGAGCTACAGGCCCATAAGTAATTTATAATCAATGGGTTACAGGCATCTCCGCTAGGCGGAGGGACTATAGCTCTCATGTTAGCACACATATTCTGCTCGTTTATGAATGTTTCGTGCTCCGCTTTAGCTTGTCCTCCCGGACGAGGGCACGTGCGATAGCGGTCACATCACGACGCCTCTCATAGCTTAGCAAGTCCCAAACGACGAAAAACCGCTTCATTGCAGGATTCCTGTTCAGATATTTCCACCACGCGGTCGCGTAATCCGATACGCCTGTTCCTTCCATGATTGACACTTATATCATGTCCACTTATAGTCGTCAACATAAAATAACAACACCGGGAGGCCATTGCGGACGAAAATATTTGTATTGCAACCCGTTAGTTGACGGCCTGCAAATGCGACAATAGCCGCTGACGGCAGGATGTGGAACTCCACGATCTGACCGTCAATATTCTTAGGAAGGAGGTGAACTGAAATGAGCAAGATTGTGGTTAAGAGGATGTACTGCGTATTCCGCGAAGAGCCAACTGGCGAACCGGTGGATACAATGAGTGAAGATCAATTGCGAGCCTCGCTGACTTGTAGCGGCGTCTCGGAAGTGGCGGTAAAGAAGCTGTGGGACGACCTCGGATATTTTGGCGTCGGCAACGTAGAACTTGAACAATTCAAACCGAAATCATAAACCCTCAACAGGTGACTGGAAGGCCCCGAGTGATTGGGGCCTTTCCTTACGGCACCTTGGGCGCATCTGGTAGCCCCGGCAGGTTGATCTGATAGCGGTGCAGATCATCGAATAAAACAAATCCCCGCCCCTCCAAACTTTCCTTACAGTAGGCGCGAAGTCGCTCGTGAAACTGCGCATCCGACTCCGATGACTCTCGCTGTGGAATTCCCGATGATGGAAATGTAAAAGCAACCATTGCCCTCTGTTTGGCGGGCATAAAGATGGGGAGTTCCAAGGCTTTTTCAGCCGGATACGGCTCGCCAATAAGAATGCCCATCTTATTTCTAAACATCAACCTGATCTGTGCACCTGAATCGAGCTGGTAGTCCGCATCCGTTGTGTTCTCGACCCGGTACACAAACACGGCCTTCTTACCATCTTCGATCACACTAAAGTCCGGCGGCTCTTTTGCAACAATGGCTGTTGTGTTCCACGGCGTCGAAGGCTCCGGACGACCGCTGTACCAAATCCAGCTACCAACAATCAGAGACAGCACAATCGCAAACCCTGCACCGAAGGCTGCGCTTCGGAGGAGAAGGCGCTTCACTGCTGCACGTTTGTTGATCTGATCGGGAGTGAGGTATGGTAAGGCCATTCTCGGTTCAGCGTTCCATCTCGTGAACGAGCCGACTAAGCGGGACACCCAGAGCCGAAGCGATCTTCGTCATGTTGACTAGGGCTATGTTTCGGGTGCCGCGTTCAACGTCGCCGATGTAAGTCCTATGTATCTCGGCTAGCTCCGCTAACTTCTCCTGCGAGATTCCTTTCGAGCGGCGCAGCTTTCTTACGGCCTGCCCGAACGCAAGTCTTGGGTCGCCCTGTTTGTTCCGAGTCACTGGCCGTCAGCGTAGGTGGAAGATGGCTATGCGTCTACAGACTATGAGTGGATGGTTCGCAAGTCAACAGGATTGGTTGTCAACACGTTGTCACGCTGCGATGTGCTGCCCGTCACGGACAACATTGAGTGCGATGATTACGATCAATCCGCTTTCATTGGGTGGAGACACATCCCAGAATTTCAGGAGACTTTTTGTGTGTCCATCTTAATGAAAGGAGAATCGCATTCATGGTAAGAATACGAGACTCACCGAATCCCTCCCGTGTAATCGGGAGGGATTTGGTCTATAAGCGTACAAAAGGCGAAAACTGGCCCTCGTTAGAGGAGGGGACTTCCGGGTAAATCTCGGTAAGTGTATACAACAGATAGAGTTGCTTGTATGAACGCTATCTGAGCGAGGCCGCTCTGCAATAGCCGAGAATACTGGGCAAGTGCCGCATTTTCATACAACAAACTGAGTTGTGTGTGAACACTACAACCAACGGAGTTGTGTGCGTTAGAGAGGGAGCTTATGAGTCCCCTGCTCTAACCGCTGAGCTACAGGCCCGTGGAAAGGTCGGTTGCTTCGGTACTGCCTCAGTCTCGCATAACCGTTCTGTCGCTGCCAATCGAAGTACCGCGGGAGACGGTCCTACCGGCAAGTAGTCCGCTACCACCAGCAGTGCTACGGGCTACCGAGCCTCTCTGCGGCTTGCACACACTGCCGAGCGCGGGCGGGATCGCCCAGCGCCTGATACGCATCCGCCATGTTCAGCAGCGCCTTGCGCCGGACGGCAGGGTTCATCGTGTACCTCAATACCTGCTCGTACTGCTCGATGGCAGAGGAGAAGTTCTGGTGGGCCTGTTCATAGGCCCCGATGTTCAAATTGCTGGTTGGGTCGGCGGGAAAGATAGCTGCCGCCCGGAAGAAGTGCGGCATGGCTTCCTCTATCCTGCCCTCGTCAACCAGCGCCTCTCCCAGATTGTCCTCTGCCACATAGTTGCCGCGTGTGACCTGGGCAGCATGTGACCACAAACTGACATCGTCTTGCCAGAATCCAAGCTGGCGATACGTGACCATCATCAGCGCCAAAAGAATCGTTAAGCCGGCAGCGGGCAGCACTGGTTTCGGTAGTCGCCAGCGCTGCGCCAGTTCGGCGATACCCCAACTGATCATCAGGTAGAGACCGATGAACGGGAGATAGGCGTAGCGGTCCGCCATTCCCTGCGTGCCCACTTGCACCAGGCCGATCATGGGCACGAGCGTCCCCAGAAACCAGAACCACCCCACAAACAAGTAGCGGCGCTCTCGAACCTGCACCACGAGGACAGTAATGATCAGCAGTCCAGCCGCATCCACCAAGGCTTGCCATCCCAGCGCAGCGGCTAAGGGATGAGGGTAAAAAACTGCGAGCTGCGAAGGCCAGATGGCTTTCTCAAGATAGCGAGCATAGGAGATTGCGGCGTTCGCCAGGCGAATGGTAAGAGGGATTCTGAACATCGGCAGTGCGCCGCCCGCGTGTTGCGCTTTCAAGGTGACGACGGCACCGGCAGCCGCTAGCGTGAAGAGCGGTAGCTTCTCCAGCAACAACCATGGCCATTGGGCCTTCGCTACTCGCTCTTCCCTGGAAGATCGCTCTTCGCTTTCGGTTGTTCGCGGTTGGCCAGCTATTTCCCCCGAGTTATTCCGGCGACGAGCGAAGGGGGAAGAGCGATGAGCAACCCGCTGCAGCGGCCAGTAGTCCCACAGCAAGAGCACAAACGGCAAGGTGATGACCTGCGGCTTGGACATTAGGCCAAGCGAGAACAGAGCTGCGCAGACGAGATACCGTGCGATGTGCGGCCGCTCGGCATACCAGCGATAGGCCGCAAGCGCCAACAGGAAGAACAGCATGCTGAGCACATTCTTGCGCTCTGCGACCCACGCCACGGATTCGACATTGATAGGGTGCAGCGCGAACAGCGCAGCCACCATGGCGCTGCGGCCAACAAAACCGGTTGCCGATCGTAACACCCAAAACAGCAGCAGCACGTTGATGAGGTGCAGAATTACATTCACGGCGTGAGGACCGGCGGGATCCAGGTAAAACAACTGGTAATCCAGCGCATGCGAGAGCCAGGTCACGGGATGCCAGTTGGCGGCGTCGTAGGTGGAAAATGCCCACTTGACCGTCTGCCAGCTAAGTCCGCTTTGGACGTGGGAGTTGGCGGTGACGTAGACGCTATCGTCGTAGCTGCAAAAAGGGTAGCCGATCACCCGGAAGTACAGTGCCGAGGCCGCCATCACCAGAAGGATTGCGAGAAGCAGTACTCGCCTCCAGGACGAGGAGGCTTGCGGCCTTGTGGGCTGGGTGCCGGCCGGCAGGGTCAGGCTCGGGATGTCTTTGTCGACCACGGGATAGAAACTCACCAGCGCATTTGTTAAAAACAACACAACCAGGTTCGCCAGGCATGATAACGTATCGCTTGGGTCCGCATTCGTCCATGCCTCTCTCTTTAGGCATCCAGATCATTAACCTGTGAATCCGAACTGGAGCCGAGGAGCTGGGCAGCAGCGCCAACTGGCCTTAAGGCTGTAGACTGTCTGCTGTCAACGGTTGCAAAGGAGGTGAACAGCTAACTTGCGGACATGATGCAACCAAAACGCTGTCCCGTCTGCGAGTCGGAAGAGATCAAAGCGTATCCGATGGACTTACCGGATCAGCGGGGAAGTGGCAACTCCTGCTCGCGGACCGAGTCGTCTATTGCTGTAGCAATGGGCACAGATTTTTCATGCTCCCCGACGAAAGCAAGAGAAGTGAAGCATTGCTTTAGGGCTTTCGGAATTCACGGGCTTAGAAAACCTGTCAACCGGGCCATTCGACAAAAGATTAAACCTTTGTACAGCACTCCCGTGGCCGCCTCGCGAGGCGGCCTTTTTTGTTGCCGCGCGGGTTCTTACTCGATGCGTAACGCTTGCACGGGCTCAATCGAGGCGGCCCGGCGCGCGGGAACAAGTCCAGCAATGAAAGCGCAGAAGACGAGAGCCAGAACCGCGCCGGCGAGAATCAGCGGATTGAAGGCGCTCACGCCGAACAGCTTGCTGGCCATCAGCCGTCCGGCGACGAGCACCAGCGGAATGCCGATGACCATACCGGCGCCGATCTGCAAGAATGCGCCACGCAGCACCATGGCGATAATGTCTTTGCGATCGGCGCCCACGGCCATGCGAATGCCAATTTCGCTGGTGCGGCGGGCGATGTTGTAGGCGGTGACACCGTAAAGGCCAATCGACGCCAGAATCAGCGCCAGCAGGCTGAAGAGTTCGGTCAGGCGCGCGATCAGCCGCTCGCGGTTGAAGACCCGAACCACTTGCTCGCCGAAGGTGCTCATGCGGACGATGCTCAGGTTGGGATCGATGCTGGCCACCACCCGACGTACCTGCGGGCCGATCTCATCCGCCGGACCCACGAACTGAATCTCCAGGTTGCGGATGTACTCCGACTGCGCCATCATGCGGCGATAGGTGGGTAGGGTGAACTCGATATTCTGGAAATAGGGCACGAAGAACATCGGATTCTGGTTGTCTTCATTGCTGGGATCGCGATACTGCGTGTCTTTGACGACGCCGACAATCTCGAAATCCCCGGCATGGCCTGGCCAATCGAAGCCGAAATGCTGGCCGATGGGGTCCCCATTGGGAAAGAACTTGCGAACAAATTTTTCGTCCACGACGGCGACCCGTTGCGAGGTCGCGGTGTCCTGCTCGCCGATGCTGCGGCCGCGCACCAGCGGCGTTCCAATGGTCTTGAAGTAGTCAGGGCTGACCCGCAGCCAGCCGACTTCTTTGTTGCGCGTGGACTCCGGCGACCGCCCCTGGATCAGGATGGAGTCATTCCAGGTGTCGCCGTCTTCCGGACTGTACATGGAGTAGGCGACATGCTGCACGCCGGGAATCTGCAGCAGACGGTCACGGAGCTGCTGATTGAGTACCGGCAGCCGTTCCAGCGTATAGCCGGCGCTTAGCGGATCGATCATTGCGATGAGGCGGCCTTTGGTGTTGAAGCCGAAGTGATAGTGCTCCAGATGACGCAGGCTCTCGGTCACCAGGCCTGCCATCGCCAGCAATAGCAGAGAAAAAGCGGCTTGCGCGACGACCAGCGATTTCTGCGGCAGGGCCGAACGATCGCGGGTGGAGCGATTGGCGCCGCGCAAGGCGTCCGCGGGATCGGAGTGCGAGGTGATCCATGCGGGCGCCACGCCGAAAATCACTCCCGTAATCAGCGAAAGCGCAAAGGCGAACACCAGGATCGGCTGGGACGGCGAGGTATTGATGGGCACAAAATCGGCGCCGCGGAAGGCAATCAGCAGAATGGCGCGCGATCCGGAATACGCCATCACCAATCCCGCTCCTCCTCCGATGCAGGCCAGCAGAATACTCTCGGTCAGCAGTGCGCGAATCAGGCGGGCACGCGTGGCTCCCAATGCCAGCTGTACCGCGGTCTGCTGCCGCCGGGCCATGCCGCGGGCCAGCAGCAAGTTGGCCAAATTGGCGCAGGCAATCAGCAGCACCAGCGCTGACGCGGCGATCAGCATGTACAGGCCGGAGCGATAGTCGTCACGCAGGGTTTCCACCCCGGCGCCACCGGGCCCGAGCTTGATGAATTGTTTGCCGATCTTGCTGATGGCGGTCTGGTCGAAGGCGTACGCCAGCGTGGGCAAATACTGTCGCAGCTCGGTGGTCAGCTGCGCTTCCACTTGTGACGGCTGTGCGCCCGGCTTCATCCGGCCGATGAGATAGAGCCAGTGTTGCGTGTCCACATGGAGCAGCGCGCTGTCGCCTTCCAGCATCGGCTCAAAGGCGAGCGGCAGGTAATACTCCGGCGGATCGTTCTGCAGCCGGTCACCATAAAATCCCGGCGGTGCGATGCCGGCCACGGTGAACGGCTTGCCATTGACCATCAGGGTCGAGCCGATAAGGGAGGGATCAAGCCCATAATGCTGTTGCCAAGCGCGATAGCTCATCACGATTGCTGGCGGTGCGCTGGTCCTGTCGTCCTGTGGATTCAGCAGGCGGCCGGCAAAGGGTCGAAGCCCGAAGGTGGTGAAGTAGTTGCCGGAGACGAACTCGCCCGGAAACGTTTCCGCCGCTTCCGCTGATCCGGAACGGCGCACGCTGAACACATACGAGTTAGCCGAGAAGGCCGCGATCTGCTCGAACTGCGGCGTGTTGGCAACGATGTATTGGTACAGACTGTAGGAAAACAGTCCCCAGCCTTCGTTCTGCAATCCGCCCCAGACGCAGCAGTTGTCGTTGTCGCCGATGCGGTAAAGCTGTGACGGATTGGCCACGGGCAGCGACTTCAACATCACCGCGTGCACCAGGGTGAAGATGGCAGTGTTCGCTCCGATGCCCAGCGCCAGCGTCAGGACCGCGGTGATGGTGAAGCCGGGCGACTTGCGCAACTGGCGCAGGGCATAGCGAAGGTCCTGCAAAATGGTCGTCATCCTCTGACTCCGTTGCCCTACGGCAGTGCAAGCGGAACTCCACTGTTCGGGGCCCGAACCCCATTGAATTCGTGGCGCTTGCAGGCGGCGAGACGGAGCGGGACATCGGCTTGTGTCCGAGTTTGCCAGCCCGTGTCCGATATCGAACGTCCGTCACGCGCAACGAGTTTGATACGGATTGGTTGGCAAAATGGTTCAGGGCAACATTTAGGTGGGTAGCAACTTGGAAACCTACTTGCGGCCTTCGCGTTTCTGGGCAACCACCAGCCCGCGCGGCGTCGGCAGCATCACGACGGAGATTAATCCTTCGTGCTCGAGCTTTAGCGCAGCTTCGCGAACTTGCTTGAGATGCGAGCTCGCATCGTGCATCAGGATCAAACCGAAGGGTGAAATCTGCGGCAGGTAGCGCCGAACCTCCTGTTCGCGGATGGGCATGTCGCTGTCGCTGAAGAAAAGATCGATCGTCCCATCGACCTTCATCTCCAGGCTGGACTCATTGCGCAGATCGATGAGGTCGCGAAACTCGGAAGCGTCGATCTTTTCTTTCGCCGCTGCGAAAACTTTGGGATCGAACTCGCAACTGACGATCCTCCCCAAGCCGTTCAGCCGTAGCGCCTCGGCAATCCACAGCGTGCTGACGCCCATGAAGGTTCCGGTTTCAACGACGAGGCTGGGCTTGATGGTGGTAACGAGCGTGCGCAGAAATTCCAGCACCTCGACCTCGGCGGTCATCGAGTCGTACATGCTCCAGCGCTCGGGATGCGGGCACTCCGGCGTGGGCCGGTGATACTCGGGCACGAGCTGGCCGGCGCGCGCGATGAATTCGCGCATGATGCGGTGCTCCTGCTTTTCCTTCTTGAACAAACGGCGCAGGCTCATTCAGGCGCTCTTCTTCTTGCTGCGGAGCTGTTCGCTCTTGCCGCGGAGTTGCTGGATCATCGCGCTCCTTAAGACCGAATTGAGTCTGGATTGGTAGCCCTTGCCGTCGCGCCGCAACCAGGCGAGCACGTCGGCATCGATCCGCAAGGTCACCTGCTGCTTGCGAGGCCTGTACCACGGGTTGCGAATCGCATGTTTCCAGAACTTCTCCGTCAGCGGCGGAATATCAGAGAAATCGATGGAACTGTCAGGCATTGCAGCGAGCTTCTCCAACTCGTGCTTCTGCTTGGCTGACAGCCTGTATTCACCAAGAGTTCTCCTCACGATTTTGTTCATAGCATAGATTGGTCAAGTGCAACGGTGATACTCGGCTGGGGCGGACAAGTTTATGCGGAATTCTCCAAACGGCACGGCATAGTAGTAACAGAATCGGCTCTCGTGCGCGTAGCCGAAAGAGTCCACGTACTGAACGAAACAGAATGCGACTAAGTCTGCTCCCCTATCGGCAATATCGCCCACGTCTTTGAGATTAAGCCTTAATCCCGAGTCCCCTTCGATGTATCCCCAAACCTTTAACGGGACGTTCGGCGCTGCCGGAACATCATAGAGATTTATGGGGTCCCCGTAGTCGGGCGGGGCTGCTAATAATTTGTCCATCCCCATGTACTTCACACATCGAACCTGGGCCCTCGAAATGGTAGCCGTAGTTCGGCCCGTATTTACAATTATCCAATCGAGGCGGTTCGCTGGCTGGAGAGTAAAAGTATCCGGCCTGACCACCAGCCAAGCCCTTTCGGCGCGCACCGTGCCATCTACCTGGGCGCGAATGGCATTCAACGTCCGGATGGCTAAGTAAGTGCCGCAAATTCCAACTGCGGCCAGGATAACGCCACCGCCCCACCCAACTTTGTCCATCCAGTCCTTCTGAATGACCACAGCGACGAACGTTAGGCAGGATTTTTCCATGACGTGCTGTCCAGAACAACGATACAGCTAAACTCATCATCCCAACAGCGTTCTTCGGGCTCGGGTACGATGAAGTCATGCGGGAGATGTGGCGGCATCGTGGAATGAGGCTGATTTTCACCGCCAATCTCATTTCCATGATCGGCAGCGGCATGAACTCGGCTGCCGTCATCTGGTACATCCTGCAGGCCACGCACTCGGAGGTGTCGCTGGGCGCGTTGATCGCGCTGCAGACGCTGCCTTCGATGCTGCTGCTTCCCTTCACCGGCGTCATCATCGACCGCGAAGACCGGCGCCACCTGATGATGTGGCTGGATGCGGCACGCGCCGTGATCATCTTCTCCGTCGCCCTGCTGGTGCTCACGCATCGCGTGCATCTGTGGCACGTCTACCTGATGAACGTGCTGGTTGCCATCGGCTTCTGGATGTTCTTCCCCACGGTCAATGCTCTCATCCAGGAACTGACACCCGACGACAAGATGCTCGACTCGAATTCCCTGCTGCTGGCGGCGCTGCAAGGCGGCTGGCTGATGGCAGGAGCAATCGTCGGGTTTGTGTACAACCACATTGGCCTCGGCGGAGTGCTGCTGATCGACTGCGCCAGCTACGTCGTATCCATCGCGTGCGTCTTCTATGTGCGACAAGGGAGGGTAACGGTCAGGAGACCGGAATCCGCGCCGGCGGAGCTTGCCCCGGAGTCCGGTTCGGCGGCGCGCTATTGGCGCGAACTCGGCGAAGGCTATCGCTATGTGCGCGACAATCGGCGCGTGCTGCTGATCGGCATCGCCTGGGCGCTGTTCGTGGCTGCCATGATGACGCAGGGCGTGCTGTCGGCGCCGCTGAGCGACCGCATCCTGCACGGTGGCGCTGTCGGCTACGGCTGGCTGAACGGCGGCTGGGCGGTGGGCGCCTTCATCAGCGTGTTCTATGCAGCGATGTTTATTCGCCGCAATGGAGCGAATCGCTCGGTGACGCTCACCATGGGAGTAATCGCTGCTTGCCTGTTCCTGTTGCCCGTCTCGCACTGGCTGGCGGTTGCCGTGGCCATCTACTTCGTCATGGGTTCCAGCCGGGGCATCGGTGGAATCGCGCTCTCCAGCGAGATGATGCAGTTAACACCGCGTCACGTCATGGGACGCGTGCAGAACGCATTCTCGTTCGTGGCCAGCGGACTGCAGATTTGCTCCGCGTTGCTGGTGGGCGAGGCGGCGCACCGCGATGGCTTGATGTATGGCTTTTGGATGGTGGGAGCGATGTATCTCGGCGCCGCGCTCGCGGCTTGGCTGCCGGTTCGGCATGGCGTGGTCGAAGTGTATGGCACTCGCGATTCCGCGGCCGATTGAAGGAAGCGATTAGCAATTGGCGATAGCAATTATCCCATGAGGCAACCTATTCTGATTCGGATTGTTTCTCGGCTGCTTCCAACGTGTCGCCGAAATTGCGCAAACGCGGCTCATCGAATAGCCAGAAATCTTCTATCGTTTTCATTTTGCACACGGCTCGTTTTAGCTCAGCGCGTGCCTCATATTCAGGATTGATAGTCGATTTTTTCTTGTACCGCTGCGCTTCAAAAGCCAGCAGATCAGCGGCCTGAAGAGGAACGGCTTGACGGCCATCGGAGAAATTCAGATCGCCGAATTGGTCCGCGTCATCGCGGGGAATATCGAGCTTAAATTGTCGATACCACTGCAAGAAACGAGTCGCGTTCTTCTCGTCGAGGTCATAGATAAAATGCATCTTCTTCCCCGGCTTGCAGTAGAGAGCGGTCTTGCTGACCGCTACCTGAAACGAAAGAAACAGCGGGTCGTGCGGTTTGCCCTTCCCGAATCCCGGCCCGGCGAAATCGCGTCTCCAAAGTCCAGTGCGATGCTCCCAGGCCTCCATCGAAATGCCATAAGCAAAGGGGATTACATTACTGCTCTCGATGACGCGAAGCAGCTTGTCGATGAAGCTATGGTGCCTGTCATCGCTCCAATCGGTATAGGGTTCTACTCTAGTTCCAGCACGCGAACTGTCTCTGGGATGACGAAACCAAAAGTCTTTCGCGTGAAACTCATCAATGCCGAACTCAGCGAGAACTTGCTTCCACTTCCACTCGAAATATTCGGTAGTGGCTCAATTTGAAATTTTGAAAACTTGCGCCCGTCCGGAAATTATGTCATGGTGCGGTCATGGCGAAGCGCTCAAGCACTAAGCGCGATTTCATGCAGATCGCGCGCGAAGTCGTAGAAAAGGCCATCGGCGAGCACATGGACGGAAGCCCGCTAGACGCGGACACGCGCGATCCGTACTTTGTCGCGATTGGCCGCGCGGGTGGTCAGAAGGGCGGCAAAGCGCGCGCCAGAACTCTATCCCCTCAGCGACGCTCTGCTATCGCCAAGAAAGCTGCCAAAACTAGGTGGCGCAAGAAGCGCTAGCACTAAACAACAGTTTCACTCCTTGATTCCCCCCTAATGCGGTCAGTCGAGCGGCCATTTGTGCGGCTTTGAGCGGCATGTCTGTTAGGCTGTACTGCACAGCAGTGCGCCCAGTGCGCACTCCACGGTAGCCTAGTGCGCCATCACTGTGGTACATTGCTTCTCGGGCGCACTGGAGGCGACCTGACGATGCTTGACGAAGTGCAGCTCGAAAAAATCAAGGCGACAATGGAAGAAGAGCACCGCAAGGACAGAGAAGCCTTGCATCGGCTGATGCGCTTCCTGCCGCAGAACGGCAATAGTGCGGCGCGTCATGCGGAATTGTTAGCCACGGACAGCGAACAGAGCGACGGCGAGCAAGCAGCAGCAATGACCTACGTCGCTGCCGTCGAAGCGATTTTGGCGTCCCAACCGGAACGCAAGTGGACTGTGCCGGAGATGATTAAAGAGCTAGAAGCGAACGGCACTGAAATGAAGGCGCAACGGCCTGGAGCGACGATAGGACGTATCTTTCGCAAACTGGAGAAGCGGCATAAGGTGCGACTCGTTAGACGCGCCGCTGGCAACAAGCCGACGATCTACAAAGCGATCGTTCACGGAGGTGAGTCACAAGAGTAACGGGCCGCCTTGTGAGCAGCCCGTTTGACCTGATACAAGCTCCCCGACCTCAGCCGTGATGAGCGGCAAATCTCAGGTCGGGCGGAGGCAGCAATGCTAAGAACATTGCGCTCCGTGACGGTGACAGTGGAACACTCCACCGTAACCGTTAGCCTTGCGGCTGCCGTTGGCATCGCCAACGGTAGCCCGTCAGGGCTAGTGTGCCTGTACCCACCTAAATATTGTACATAGAACGCGGGGTTTGGGAAGTCCCTCGTACCACCATCGTAAAGTCCCACGTCGCTGCTGCATAAACTCTTGCGTCGCAAGTGCGCTTTTTTATTGACAAATCTCACGCTCAAGCATATATTTCAATTATGAACCGGCTGACGAAAGAGCAGAAAATCCGAGTGGTGGCCGCACTAGTGGAAGGCAACAGTATTCGCTCCACGGCCCGCATGACGGGTGTGGCGCGGAATACCATTACGACGTTGCTGCTGGACGTGGCTGGCGCTTGCGCCGATCACCACGACCGCCATGTCCGTAAGGTTCGCGTCCGCCGTTTGCAGTGCGACGAGATTTGGGCCTTTGTTGGCGCGAAGAAAAAGAATGCTACCGCCGAGCAGAAAGCGAACGGCTGGGGCGATGTGTGGACGTGGACGGCCATCGACGCGGATACGAAGCTCTGCCTCACGTACTATGTGGGAGATCGCGGCAAGGTATCGGCCTACAACTTCATGTCCGACGCGGCCCAGCGGATCGTGGGCCGTCCGCAAATCACCACAGACGTGCATCGGCCTTATCTACAGGCCATCGAAGATGCGTTCGGCATGGAAGTCGATTACGCGCAGCTTCACAAGATTTTCGGGGCATCGACTCCCGATGAATCGCGCTACAGCCCCGCAACCTGCATCGGCAGCGATATGAAAACCGTGATAGGCAACCCTGACCCAAAGCACGTCAGCACCAGCTTTGTGGAACGGCAGAATCTCAGCATGAGAATGGGAATCCGGCGCTTTACTCGCCTGACGAACGCCTTTAGCAAGAAGGTCGAGAACCACGCGGCAGCCGTGGCGCTATGGTTCGCCTACTACAATTTCTGCCGCGTTCATCAAACCCTGCGAGTCACGCCCGCGATGGAAGCTGGCCTGAGCGATCACGTTTGGGGCATCGAAGAATTAGTGAACTTGGCAGAAGAGGCCGCGCCGCAACCGACGAAACGTGGCCCTTACAAGAAGCGAATTTCAAATTGAGCCACTACCAAATATTCCCATTCGTTGACGCCGCCCCAGTATCCCGCTACGAGCGAATTTGGCGCTCCAGCATGAGTGCCACTGTCGTCCATGTATGCGATCAGGCACATAAAGAGCTTGCTCGAAGCATCTGCGCTCAGACAATGAGTGCACATGCTAATCGCCAATTGCTTCTTCTTATCCGCTGATTGCCGTGCTGCGATCAGCGGCGGTGGCAAGAGCTGTGCGCGGCGCGTCGTGCAGCAAAAAGTCGCAGAGCACGCGATTGAACTCCTCGGGGACTTCCTCGTATGGCATATGGCCAGCGCCCTGAAACATGACCAGGGCGCTGTTGCTCAGTTGTCGCTGCAGCTGATGAATAGACGACGGATACACCGCACGATCGCGCGAGCCCCAGAGTAGCAGCGTGGGAATGGCGCTGATCTCGGCCAACGACTCGCCAATCGCGGCCAGATCTTCATGCCAGGAGCGCAGAATACGCAATAGATGTTCGAAACTTCCCGGCGCCTCAACTCCGGCGATGTAGCCCTCAAACGTACCGGGCGCGATTCGCGCCGGGTCGCCATAGAGCGCCTTGAAGTAACGCTTGGCGATCACCCGCAGCCGCGGCTGCACATGCACGACATAGAGACCGCCGAGGGTTGTGGCGAGCAGGCGGGTGAGCACTTTGCCGTGACTGGACCATGGGTTAATCGGCGAGACCAGCACCAGGCGGCGAAGGCGATGCAGCCGGTTCGTGCGCAAGGCCGCGGCCGCCATCACGATGGTGAGCCCGCCACCACGCGACGATCCCACGATGTCGGCGTTCTCGATCCTCAGCTCTTCCATGAAGCGCAGAACGCCTTCGGCGTCATCGGCGAGCGAAGACTGGTCCACCTGCGGACGCTGGGAGAATCCGCAACCCGGCAGGTCGATGGCGTAGACAGAAAAATACTGCGACAGCGCCTCCATGTTGAAGCGCCAGGAAAACGAGAAGCCCAGGAAGCCGTGAATCAGCACCAGCGGAGGCCCGGATCCGGCAAACCAGTAGCGCCAGGTCACGCCGTCGAGCGTGATACTGCGCTCTTGCGCCCCGGAAATTCGCGCAATCGACGGAGTTGTGCTGACGGGCTGGGCAGGAAGTGTACTCATGGCAACCAAACGATTCAGACCGGAATCTAGTAAACCGATATCGCCTCTGTCGCTTTGGGGGAGCCGTTACTCCCCCGTTTTTATTGCTCTGCAGAATAGGGTAACACCGCGGTTGGATCGGGCTCGATTCGGAAGTTCCGCACCACGAGGCGGTAGAGTAGCAGCACGCACGCCGCCGATCCCGCCAGAAGTACCGTTCCGATCATGGGCTGATGCAGCAGCAGTTTGCCCGTGCCGAACAGACACATGTAGATCATGGCGCAGCCCAGCACACATGCGAGCAGATTGCCGCCAATATCCTGATGCGGCTGAGCATCAGCGCTTTGGGCCGCGATACGACGCCAGCCGCGGACGTCGGGACGGACGTGTCGATAGAAGCGAATCAGGACATCGTCGGGCTCGGGATCGGTCAGAAACGTCGCAGACAGCCACACCAGGGTGGTGACGACGGTGGTCGTCAGAGCGCCCTTGGCGAATACCAGCGAGCCGCTTCCGGCAAACGGCTGCCACCGGCCCAGAACAATCGTCACCACCAGCGAGCAAGCCATCGCGGAGATCTCGCTCCAGGCGTTGATGCGCCACCAGTACCAGCGCAGGATATAGACCGCGCCGGTGCCCGCTCCGATCTGCAAGACGACCTGCCATCCGGAGGCAATTGATCCGAGCTGCACCGAGACCCAAGCTGAGGCGACCACCAGTAGCACCGTACACACTCGCGAAACGGACACGTAGTGGCGCTCGGAAGCGTTCTTTTGCAGGAATCGGCGATAGAAGTCCGCCACCAGGTACGACGCCCCCCAATTCAGTTGGGTAGCGATGGTCGACATGAAGGCGGCCAGAAATCCTGCCATGGCAATTCCGCGATATTTATGCGGAAGATACGTATTAAGCGCCATGATGTAGCCGATCTCGGGATGCCCAAGTCCGGGATACAAGACGATGACGGCCAGTCCGGTCACAATCCATGGCCATGGACGAATGGCATAGTGGGCGATGTTGAACCAGAGAACCGAAAGCAGTCCCTGCCGCTCGTCGCGCGCGCTAAAAATCCGCTGCGCGATATAACCACCGCCGCCAGGCTCAGCGCCGGGATACCAGAAGGCCCACCACTGCAATCCGATAAACACCAGGAAGCTGGCGACCGGAACCATCCACAGCGGTTCGGCCGTAATACCGCGCGAGAATTGCGGCAGAATTGCGATCTGGCTGGCCGCATTAGGTCCGGCGGTCGCCTGGATGCGCTGCAAGCTGCCGATCATGGCGCTCATGCCGCCGCAGGCCGCGACCGCGTAGTAGCCGATCGCGATCACGATGCTCATCTTCAAGACGAACTGGAACAGATCGGTCCATAGCACGCCCCACAATCCGCCGAGCGCTACGTAGAAACCGGTAAATGGAATCAGAAAGAAGACACAGATCGCCAGCGCCGCGCCATCATCGCCGCGCCAAACAGAGCCGAAATACGCGCTCATGAAGCGACTGACATTGGCGAGCATCGCGGTGCCGGCCAGTGTGGTGGCGACGATACTGGTCATGGCCTTGGTCACCCAGCCCAGAATGACGCAGTTCATCAGCAGCCCGAGATAGACCGCGCGGAAGCCGCGCAAGAATGCCGCGGGCTTGCCGGAGTAGCGAATCTCGGCGAATTGCACGTCCGTCAGCAGGCCGGATCGTCGCCAGAGCCGCGCGAAAAGAAACACGGTCAGCATGCCTGACGGCAAAAGGCACCACCAGAGCCAGTTTCCGGATATCCCTTGCGCGTACACCAGACCAGTGACGACCAGCGGCGTGTCGGCGGCGAAGGTGGTCGCGACCATGGAGGTTCCGGCGAGCCACCAATTCACCCTGCGCCCGGAGACAAAGTAGTCGTCCACGCTGCGGCCGGAGCGGCGACGAAACCACATGCCCATCAGCAGCGTGATGGCCAGGTAGCCGGCGATCGCGGTCCAGTCGAGAAGGGTGAAGGCCACGGTTGGGTAACAGGTTATCAGCCCGACCTGCTATTTCTGGCGCTGTCTCAGGCAATGTGACTCTGGTCACCAAAGTCCCTCAGTTTACAGGGTTATAATTGCCTCTATCGAGAGGGATTCTTTATATGAGCGGAACCAACGGCAGCAACGGTGCGGCGGCGCCTAAACCGCGCGCTGAGTGGATCGCCAAGCGCCGCGAAGCAGCGGCCCGCAGCGGCGACACCAACATGTCGCAAATGCACTTTGCCCGCAAGGGCCTGGTTACGGAGGAAATGCTTTTTGTCGCCGAGCGCGAGCAACTCACTCCCGAACTGGTGCGCAACGAAGTTGCCGCCGGACGCATGATCATTCCCGCCAACGTGAATCATCCGGAGTTGGAGCCGATGTGCATCGGCGTCGCCTCGAAGTGCAAGATCAACTCCAACATCGGCAACTCATCGGTGACGAGCGACGTCGAGGAGGAGTTAAAGAAGCTGCACACCTCGGTCCACTACGGCGCGGACACGGTGATGGATCTCTCCACCGGCGGCGGTATCCACGAGATTCGCGAGGCTATTCTCCGTCACTCGCCTGTGCCGATTGGCACGGTGCCGATTTACGAGGCCGTCGCCCGCGTGAAGCGCATCGAAGACCTGACCGCCGACATTATGCTGGAAGTCATCGAAGAGCAGGCCGAGCAGGGCGTGGATTACATGACCATCCACGCCGGCGTGCTGGTCGAGTATTTGCCGCTGATCACCAAGCGCATCACCGGCATCGTCAGCCGCGGCGGCGCAATCCTGGCGCAGTGGATGGCGCATCATCACAAGCAGAACTTCCTCTACGAGCGATTCGATGACATCACGAAAATTCTCGCCAAGCACGATGTGAGTTATTCGCTGGGTGACGGGCTGCGTCCGGGTTGCATCGCTGACGCCAGCGACGAAGCGCAGTTTGCCGAGCTGAAGACGCTGGGCGAGCTGACGAAGAAAGCCTGGGAGCGCGACGTACAAGTGATGATCGAAGGCCCGGGGCATGTACCGCTCGACAAGATCAAAGAGCAGGTCGAGAAGGAAGTCGAGCTTTGTTACGGCGCGCCGTTCTATACGCTGGGACCGCTGGTCATCGACATCGCGCCTGGCTACGATCACATCACGTCGGCGATTGGCGCGGCGATGATCGGCTGGTACGGTGCGGCGATGCTTTGCTACGTCACGCCCAAAGAACATCTCGGTCTGCCCAACGACAAGGACGTAAAGGACGGCATCATCGCCTACAAGATCGCCGCTCACGCTGCGGATGTAGCGCGGCATCGTCCCGGAGCGCGAGACCGTGATGACGCGATCAGCTACGCGCGTTACACCTTCGATTGGGACAAGCAGTTCGCACTGTCGCTCGATCCGGAGACCGCGCGCTCGATGCACGACGAGACGCTGCCCGACGCCTACTACAAGGAAGCGGCGTTCTGCTCCATGTGCGGCCCGAAATTCTGCTCGATGAACTACTCGGCCAAGGTGGATGAGTACAACCGTCAGGTGCACGGCGTGGAGAAGAAGGACTACTCGGAGCTGATGAACAAGCTGGTGGCGATCAAGTAAGTTCGCGCACAATTGTTGTTTTTGGTTGAGTATGGATGGAACGGCGAAGATCGTGCTATGTGGTGTTGCTGCAGGCGCCTTGATTTCGGGACTCGGGTTTATCGGCTCATACAGCATCGAAC
>Ga0335074_10005113_pt1 | contig 18143 bp, 22 predicted proteins | sample Lox_Sample_23_FD_206715 | JGI IMG/M metagenome (GOLD analysis project Ga0335074, IMG submission 206715) | Soil microbial communities from Loxahatchee National Wildlife Refuge, Florida, United States - Lox_Sample_2.3 | ecosystem: Environmental > Terrestrial > Soil > Wetlands | place: USA... | reverse complement strand
GCCCGAAATTGGGGGGATTGCGGGTGAGCGGCTGAAATCCTTCATCGAACGCATCGAGCGGCTCGAAGAGGAAAAGCGCGCGCTCGCCGGCGACATCAAGGAAGTCTACAGCGAAGCAAAAGGCAGCGGTTTTGATACGAAGATCATCCGCCAACTGATCCGCATGCGGCGCATGGACCAGGACGACCTCGATGAACAGGAAAGCCTCCTCGAGGTCTACAAACGCGCGATCGGCATGCTGCCGGACGCCGCGCCCGAGAGTGCCGCCGCCGACTGAAGCTGCCGGCTACGCGGTCTCGGGCGGTGCGGCCGCCTGCAGCGCGGCGGCGACCGCGAGCGCGTCGGAGAGCGCCGCAGCATCGTGCGTGCGCAGATAGTCGGCGCCGTGTGCTGCGGCGTAGAGCTCGGCCGACAACGTCGCCGCACCGCGCTCGGAGGGCGCCACGCGGCCGGTGATCGCCGCGAGAAACGATTTGCGCGACACCGATACCATGACCGGCAGGCCGAACCTCCGCTTCAGCAGCGGCAGCCGCGCGAGCACGTGCAGCGATGCTGCCGCCCGCGTGCTGAGGAACAGCCCCATGCCCGGATCGAGCACCAGCCGCTCGCGCGCGATGCCGGCTTCCACCAGCTGCGCGATCCGCTCGGCGAAAAACGCCTCGATGCTGCGCCATACCTCGTTCGGCGCGAGATCAGCCCGTTGCGCCCGGCCGCCGTCCGCCGCGATCGCGTGCATGACAACGAGCCGGCAACCTGCGGCGGCCAGCGCCGGGTAGAGGCGAGGGTCGGGAAAGCCCCGGATATCGTTCAGATAATCGACGCCGTGCGCGAGGCCGAAACGCTGCACCGCCGGCTGCGCGCTGTCGATCGAGAGCGGAGTGCCAAGCCCAGCGAGCGCGGCGATGACCGGCTTCAGCCGGCGGATCTCCATGTCCGGCGCCACCCGAGCGGCCGCGACATTGCTTGCCGCCGCGCCCAGTTCGATGATATCGGCGCCGGAGGCAGCAAGCGCCTGGGCCTGTGCCAGCGCGGCGCGCGCGTCGAGAAAGCGGCCGCCGTCGGAAAACGAATCGGCGGTAATGTTGACGATGCCGACGATAATCGGCCGACCCATCGGCTCAGTCTGGCCGGTCGCGTTCGATGACGGCGCCGACCGCCTCGGCGTCGGCGAAAATGTCGATCTTGTCGACTTCGACCCTGATGTGCCCGACGCGCGGGTCGGCGAAGCAGGCGTCGCAGATCCTGGCGGCGAATCCTTCGCACAGATCGATGTGGCCGGACGCGGCGATCTGACGAATCGCGGCGACAACCTTCTCGTAGTTGATGACGCGGCGGCGATCTTCGCCAGGCTGGGAAGCGTCGTCCGTCGCCGTCAATTCGACCGAGATGCGCACGCGCTGCGGCCGCTCGCGCTCGACCCGGCGGATGCCGATGCTGCACCACAGCACGAGGCCGCGCACGACGACCGTATAGCGCTGCGCCTCGCCTCCTGGCGGCGTCGATCTCATGCTAGGCTCGGTTCGCCGGACAAAGCGGAGGACCAACCATGTGGCGCGAATTCCGCGACTTTGCAATGCGGGGCAATGTCGTCGACCTGGCGGTCGGCATCATTCTCGGGGCGGCGTTCACGACCATCGTCAATTCGCTGGTCAACGATATCATCATGCCGCCTTTGGGTTTGCTGATCGGCGGCATCGATTTCTCCGACTTCTTCTTGACCCTGAAAGGCGGATCCTATTCGACGCTGGCAGCCGCCAAAGCGGCCGGCGCGGTGACGATCAACTATGGGATGTTCGTCAACGCGGTCATCCGCTTTCTGATCGTCGCGTTTGCAATCTTCATCCTGGTCAAGCAGATCAACCGGCTGACCCGGCCGCGCGAGACGCCAGCGGAGCCGCCAGCCCCGGAACCGCCGCCGCGCGAGGAAATCCTGTTGACCGAGATCCGCGACATCCTGAAGGCGCGCGCCTGACCGCGGCATGCGTCGCGGCTCAGCGGGTCGGGTCGGAAGACAGCCGGATCAGCAGTTTGCCGAAATTGTGGCCTTGCAACAGCCCGATAAAGGCTTCCGGCGCGTTTTCGAGCCCGGCGACGATGTCTTCGCGGTATTTGATCTGGCCCGAGCGGACAAGCGGCGCCGCAAAGGCGCCGAACTCGGCTTGGCGATGGCGCTGGTCGCTGACGATGAAACCCTGGATCTTCAGCCGCTTGCGTACGACCGCGCCGAGATTGGGGCCGGGCCGCGGCTCGCGGTCGTTGTATTCGGAAATCATGCCGCACATGACCATACGGCCGAAATCGTTGAGCCGCGGAAAGACCGCCTGCTGAACGGCGCCGCCGACATTCTCGAAATAGACGTCGATGCCGTTTGGACACGCGCGATCGAGCGCGGCGCCAAGATCGGACCCGCGATGATCGATCGCCGCATCGAAGCCGAGTTCCTCGGACACGTAGCGGCATTTGTCCGCGTCGCCGGCAATGCCAACCACCCGCGCACCCTTGAGCCTCGCGATCTGTCCGGCGACCGCGCCGACCGCTCCCGAGGCAGCCGACACGACGACGGTCTCGCCGGCCTTCGGCTGACCGATGTCGCTGAGGCCGATATATGCGGTCATGCCGGGCATGCCGAGCACGCCGAGCGCGGTCGAAATCGGCGCCTGAGCCGGGTCGAGCCGCTGCAGGCCGGCGGCCGGAACCGCACTGTAGAGCTGCCAGCCATAGCCGCCGGCGGCAAGCTCGCCCTCGCGCCAGGCCGGATCGCGCGAACGCGCGACCTGCCCGACGACGCGACCCTCGATGACCTCGCCGACTTCGGTCGGCCGGGCGTAGGACCGCACGCCGCTGATGCGGCCGCGCATATACGGGTCGAGCGACAGATAGATGCCGCGCAGCACAACCTCACCCTCGTCCGGCTCGGGCAGCGGGCCGTCAGCCAACTGGAAATCCTCCGCCACCGGCATGCCGTTCGGCCGCCGCTTCAGCAGTACCTGTGCGTTGCGCTCTGCCATCGTCGCTCTCCGGGCCATAGTGACGCCCGCTGATCATGCCATAGTTCCGGCCCTCCCGCGCCTGCGAACGACGGCGGCGAGCACTACATCAGGAAAAGGAGGCGGCATGGCGGATGACAGGATCGCGGTCGTGCGCGAGGTTGCGGCGTTGCGCGCGGCGGTCGCCGACTGGCGAAACGATCGGCGGCGGATCGCCCTGGTGCCGACGATGGGTGCGATCCATCGCGGCCATCTTGCGCTCGTCGCGGCCGCCCGTCGCCAGTGCGAGCGCGTTGTCGCCTCGCTGTTCGTCAATCCGAAGCAGTTTGGCCCGGCGGAGGATTTCGCCGCCTATCCGCGCGACGAGGAGGCCGATGTGACGGCTTTCGCCGCGGCCGGCGTCGATCTCGTGTTCGCGCCGACGGTGGACGAAATGTATCCAGCCGGATTCGCAACGAGCCTGCATGTCGCCGCGTTCGGCGACGGATTGGAGGGCGCTCACCGTCCCGGACATTTTGACGGCGTAGCGACCGTGGTTGCCAAGCTGCTGCTGCAGGCGCTGCCGGACGCCGCGTATTTCGGCGAAAAGGATTACCAGCAGCTGCTCGTGGTGCGGCGGCTCGTCCGCGACCTCGACATCGGGGTGCATATCGAGGGCGTTCCGACGCTGCGCGAGCCGGACGGCCTCGCGCTGTCGTCGCGCAACGTCTATCTCTCGCCGACGGAGCGCCCTGTCGCGCCGCTCCTGCACCGGGTGATGCAGCAGACTGCCGCCGCGCTGCGCACCGGCACCGATGCCGCGGCCGCGCTGGACAGCGGCCGCGCGCAACTGCTCGCGACCGGCTTTGCCGTCGATTATCTTGAATTGCGCGAGGCCGCGACGCTGGCACCGTTGGCTCGGCTCGATGCGCCGGCACGGCTGCTCGCCGCAGCCCGTCTCGGCCGCACCCGGCTGATCGACAACCTGCCGGTTGCGCCGTGAGGCAGCGCCGTTTTACCAGTCGCGGCGGTAATCGTCGTCATCGGAGATCCGATGCGGACGGGCGGCGCGGATGCGCACTGGCTGATGCTGCGAGGCCGACCAGCCAAGCGGGTGGGGCGGGGTCAACCAGGCGCAGAGGCGATCCCGCCAGGCGGCCAGCGCCGCGGTCGCGAGCTTGCGCCGCCAGGGCGTGGCCGGGCCGTCGAACGCGGCGGTAATCAACACCCGTGTCGCCTCTGCCTGCTCGATCCAGCCGAGTGTCGTCGATTTGCGCATTGCCGTTGTCCCAAGCCGTCGGGAGCGTCGTGGCCCGATCGCTGGGCAGATATACAGGCGCGCGCGTGTGGCGGCTGTGAAGCGCGTCACATTTGATGCAAATTTTAGTCGCTTGCGATGCAAGTCAGCAGGAAATGTCGCCACCGCCGCCGAAATCTCCCCCGCCGCCGAAATCGCCGCCGCCGCTGTCATCGCCACCGAAATCGCCGCCTGAATCGCCACCGCCGCCATAGTCGCCACCGCCGCCATAGTCGCCGCCGGTATCCGGCGCGCCGCCGGCGTAGCCGGGATCGCCGCCGGCGCCATAATCGGCACCGCCGCCGAAATCGCCGCCCGAATTGTCGCCGTAATAATTGTTGACGACCGTCTCGCCGAGGCCCGGGGCGAACCCGGCGCCGCCGTATAGACCGTTCGCGTAACCATGCCCGAACAGCGACGAGATGCCCTGGAACAGCAGCGCGCCGCCGGCGACGCCCGCGGCGGTCGCCGCTGCCGAGCGCAGAAATCCGCCGCCGGCGCCCATGCCGCCGGCCGGACCATACCCTTGTTGCCCGTAACCTTGTTGCCCGTAGCCTGGTTGCCCGTAGCCCTGCTGCGGATAGCCGCCGGCGGGCGGCGGCGCCACTTGCGGCCCGCGGCTCCAAGGTCCCGGCGGCGCTGCCGGCGCCGGCACCGGTGGCGCCGGTTCGCGGTGGCCGAACAGACTGCCGAGGAAACCCGCACCGGCCGGTTTCGGCGTCGTCGCCGCGTTGAGTTGTTGTTCGAGATCGGCGATGCGCTGCTGCGCCTGATGCAGGCTCAGATCCTGGATCAACACGGTCTGCGTCAGATAGTAGGGCGCATCCGGCTGCTCGGTCAGAGACTGGCGGATCAGCGCTTCAGCCTCGGGATCCTTCTGCTGGCCGGTGCCGGCATTCTTCAGGCGCGTCAGCAGAGTCGTGATCAGGTCACGTTCCTGGGGGGTCATGGACACCTTCCAGCAAAGTAAGAAGGCTGCCTCCGATGAAGCCGCCGGCGCCGCGCAGGCGACGCGTTGCTAGATGTGGGGAGGGGCCGCCGACGATTTCAATGCGGCGCCAAGCGCGCGGCTCGCGCGTCAGGGGGCGGCCGATCGGGTCATCGCCAGGAACTTGTGGCGACGCTCGGCGCGCAGCCTGTCGCCGTCGCGCCCGATCAGCGGTCGCAGCGCATCGCCGAGCGCGGCGCCGAGTGCGGCGACGGCTTCGCGCGGGCGGCGATGCGCGCCGCCGAGCGGCTCGGGTACGATCGCGTCAATGATGCCGAACCGAAGCAGATCCTGCGCGGTCAGCCGCAGGTTGCCGGCCGCTTCCGCTGCATGGCCCGCATCGCGCCACAATATCGAGGCGCAACCCTCGGGCGAGATCACCGAGTAGACGGCATGCTCCAGCATCAGCGTACAGTTGGCGGTGGCCAGCGCGATTGCGCCGCCGGATCCACCCTCTCCGACGATCGCCGCGACGAGCGGGACGCGGATGTCGAGACAGGTCTCGATCGCGCGGGCGATCGCCTCGCTCTGCCCGCGCGCCTCGGCATCGACGCCGGGATAGGCACCGGCAGTATCGATGATCGTCACCACCGGCAGCCCGAAACGCTCGGCCAGCCGCAGCAGCCGCCGCGCCTTGCGATAGCCCTCCGGCCTCGCCATGCCGAAATTGTGCTTTAGACGGGCCTCGGTATCGGCCCCTTTTTCCGTGCCGAGCACGACGACGCTGTGACCGCGGAACCGGCCGAGGCCGCCGACTACCGCCGCGTCCTCGGCGAATGCGCGATCGCCGGCGAGCGGCGTGAAATCATCTATCAGGCCGTCGATATAGTCGAGGCAGTGCGGCCGCTCGGGATGGCGGGCCACTTGCACCTTCTGCCACGGCGTCAACCGCGCGTAGCTCTGGCCGAGCAGGCGGCCAACCTGGGCCTCGAGCCGGCCGACCTCTTCTGCGATGTTGAGCCCGCTGTCATTGGACAGGTGCCGCAGCTCGTCGATCTTGCCCTCAAGCTCGGCGATCGGGCGTTCAAAATCGAGGAAATGCCGCATCGATCCGCTCGGCCCGGCGGCTATTTGCGCCGCGCCAGGGGATGCGCGGTTTCGACCAGTCGACGCAGCCGCTCACCCTGGACATGCGTATAGATCTGCGTCGTCGCGATGTCGGCATGGCCGAGCATCTGCTGCACGCTGCGCAGATCGGCGCCGTGATCGAGCAAATGGCTCGCGAAAGCGTGGCGCAGCACATGCGGCGACAGCCGCGCCGGATCGAGCCCGGCGGCAAGCGCCAGTTCCTTTAGCAACTGGCCGCAACGCTGGCGGGTCAGATGGCCCTCGGCGCTGCGCGACGGAAACAGCCAGCGCGAGGGCCGGTCTTGCGGCAGAAAGCGGCTGCGCTGCGCCAGATAGGCGGCGAGCGCCTGCCGAGCCGGTCCGGACAGCGGTACGATACGCTCCTTGCCACCTTTGCCGCGCACCAGCAGGAAGCGGGGGTCGCGTTGTGCGGCAGCCAACGGCAGACCGACCAGCTCCGACACGCGCAGCCCCGTCGCATACATGGTTTCAAGGATGCAGCGCAGCCGCGCGCCCTCTTCGTCACGGCGCCGGTCCGCCGCGGCGAGCAGCGCGGCGACCTCGCTCTCGCTGAGGATTTTCGGCAATGGCCGGCCGAGCCGCGGCGAGTCCAGCCCGGCGGTCGGATCGTCGGCGCGAGCGCCGTCGCCGACCAGAAAGCGAAAGAATTGGCGGAGCGTGGACAGCCGCCGTGCCAGCGTGCGCGGCTGCAGACGGCGCGTCGCCGCGGTGCCGATGTATGCCCGTAGCGTGGCCGCGTCGGCGTTCTCCACTGCCGTTCCGCGCGCGGCGAGAAAGCGCGCGAGATCGCCCAGATCGTTGCGATAGGCCGCCAGCGTCAGCGGCGCAGCGCCGCGTTCGGCGGCCAGCATCTCAAGAAACGCCTCGATCCGCGGCGATAGGGGCTCTGCCCATCGCACCGGCTCACTGCGGAAAGCTGGCATTCGGCAGCACTTTCTCCACCCGCGTCGATGAGACCGGGAAGGTCCAATACGCGAGATAAAGCCAACCGCCGATGGCGGCCAGCGCCAAAACCACAACCAGGACAGCGATCGCCTTAGCCATGCCGCACCAATACTCCAGCGTCGGCCGGGCGATGCCGATTGACGAACCGGCCGCGCCGTATGCTAGTACCCTGCCGGTGCAGCGCGCGAAAGAGCGGCAACGGGAACATCGGCGCTTGTTGGATCTGCAACCCAGGCGAAATGCGGCAAACGCCGTTCGGGCGCGCGGCTTTGCGCCGCAGCGGACCGTCGTGCTTGTCGGGCTGATGGGCGCCGGCAAGACCAAGATCGGGCGCCGCCTGGCGGCGCGGCTCAATCTGCCGTTCTTCGATTCGGATGCGGAGATCGAGACGGCTGCCGGCGAGAGTATCGAGGAGATTTTTCGCAACCGCGGCGAAGCGGCGTTTCGTGACGGCGAGCGGCGCGTCATCTCCCGCCTGCTGACGCAGCCGCTGCACGTGCTGGCGACGGGCGGCGGCGCGTTCATGGACGCCTCGACGCGCGCCGCAGTCGCGCGCCGCTGCGTTTCGGTGTGGCTGCGCGCCGATCTGGACGTGCTGCTGGCGCGCGTGTCGCGCCGCGGCAATCGGCCGTTGCTGGAGCAGAGCGACCCGCGCAGCGTGCTTGCCGCGCTGATCGAGCGGCGTCATCCGGTTTATGCCGAGGCCGACCTCGTCATCGACAGCGGCGAAGGACCGGTGGAACAGACAACCAGCCGGGTTATCGCGGCGCTCGCCGCTTGTCCGCGCGCGATGCTGCCGCCGGATCCGCAGGAGGCGGGATGAGCGCGGCGAACGGGACCGAGAAACTGCGCGTCGAACTGGGCGAGCGGGCATACGAGATCCATGTCGGCCCAGGACTGATCGGGCACGCCGGCAGCATGATCTCGCCGCTGATGCGACGCCGGCAGGCGATCGTCGTGACTGACGAGATCGTCGCCCGGCATCACCTCGCGGCGCTGTGCGAGAGCCTCGATCGGGCGCACATCGCGCACGAAGCGATTGTCCTGCCCGCCGGCGAAGGAACCAAGGATCTCACGCATTTCGGTCGGCTGGTCGAAGACGTGCTCGCCTGCGGCATCGAGCGCGGCACGATGATCGTCGCGCTTGGCGGCGGAGTTGTCGGCGACATCGCCGGATTTGCCGCCGCGACACTGCTGCGCGGGATCGATTTCGTGCAGTTCCCGACGACGCTGCTGGCGCAGGTGGACAGCTCGGTCGGCGGCAAGACGGCGATCAATGCGCGCGCCGGCAAGAATCTGCTCGGTGCGTTCTATCAGCCGCGTCTGGTTCTGGCGGATACGATGAGCCTTGCCACGCTGCCGCGCCGCGAGGTGCGCGCCGGCTATGCCGAAATCGTCAAATACGGCCTCATTCGCGATGCCGGCTTTTTCGACTGGCTGGAAGGGCAGGGCACGGCGGTGTGCGATCTCGACGCCGCGGCGGTCGCCAAAGCGGTCGTCGTCAGCTGCCGCATGAAGGCGGCGATCGTTGCCGCCGACGAGCGCGAAACCGGCGACGAGCGCGCGCTGTTGAATTTCGGCCACACGTTCGGCCATGCGCTGGAGACCGAGACGGGGTTCGGCGAGCGGCTGCTGCACGGCGAGGCGGTGGCGCTGGGCACGGTCTTGGCGTTCGATTTTGCGGTCGGCCTCGGCATCGCATCCGGCCAGGATGCACAGCGGGTACGCCGCCATCTCGCCGAGAGCGGGCTGCCTACCCGCCTGTCCGAGATCGGACTGTCGGGAGCCGACGCCGAGCGCCTGCTGTGGCATATGGGCAAGGACAAGAAAGTGCGCGACGGCGCCATCACGCTGATCCTGCCGCGACGCATCGGCGAATGTTTTGTCATGCGCGATGTGCCGGCCGACCGGTTGCTCGCGTTCCTCGCGTCGGCAGGTTGAACCCTCAGCGATCGGCGCGGTGGCGCGGCGCTCGTTCCGGTTCGGCCTCCGCCCGCGGCGCGGCAAAAAATGCGGCGGCACGGTAGAAATCCACGATGAACACGCGAATCGCTGCGGTCAGGCTCGAAGCGGTGCGCTCCCGCTCGATGCGCGTGACGAGGTCGTGGATCGAGACCTCGAGGCGACGCGCGATGTCCTGCAACGCCTCCCACATCAGCGGTTCCAGCCGCACGCTGGTACGCCGGCCGGCGACGACGACATTGCGGATCACCAGCGTCGAGGGAGTGCCATCAAAATCGCGGCGCGGCCGCCGTTGCCATACGATCGACATGGCGACAGTGTAACGGCCGAAGGGACGATTGCAACCAAAACTTGTCTTATGTTATCTATCGCTAATTTCAGGTTGCCCAAAAGACGGCGGCATCGACCCGTCCTCTTCCGGTGTGAGCGTCTTCAGCGACAACGCGTGAACGCCGCCGGCCAGTTCTGCGGCCAGGATTTGATAGACCAACCGCTGACGGGCGACAAGCGCCAAGCCGACGAACGCCGATGAGGCGACGCTCACCGTGAAATGCGTCTCGCCGCCGGGGCGGGCGGCGGCGTGGCCGGCGTGGCGATGCGAATCGTCGATGACCTCGAGCCGCGTCGGCGCCAGCCGCTCGCTGAGCTTCTGCCGGATTGTCGCGGCGACGCTCACGTTCGTACCTCCTGTTGCGCGACCGCCGCAGCGAGAAAGCCGACGAGGTGCTCGATGACATGATGGATGTAATCCGCGTCGGCCTCCGCGGCCGCCCAATCGGCGTCGCCGCGCACCCACGCGGTCGTCATGCCCAGTTCGGCCGCGGGCGCCAGGTTGCGTGCGATGTCTTCGATCATCAGCGCCGTCGGCGCCGCGACGCCGTGACGGCGCAGCAGCAGACGATAGCCGGCGGGCGCCGGCTTCGGATCGAAATCCGCGGCGACGATGTCGACAATGCCGCTGAACGCGTCGGTCAGGCCGAGATGGTCGAGCAGGCGCTCGGCATGGCGTTGCGAGCCGTTGGTATGCACGATCTTGCGGCCATGGAGTTGGCCGACAGCGGCGACGAGAGCCGGGTCGGCGGGGACGCTTGCGAGGTCGATGTCGTGCACGAAGGCGAGAAAGTCATGCGGATCGATGCGATCGACCGTCATCAGCCCGCGCAACGTCGTGCCGTGCTCGCGGAAATGGCTCCGCCGCAACTCGGCAGCCGCCGCCGGCGACAGCGCCAGACGGTCGCAGATGTATTCGTTCATGCGCCGCTGTACCTGTTCGAACAGGCGGCACGACGCCGGATAAAGCGTGTTGTCGAGATCGAAAATCCAGGTCTCGACGCTGCCGAGCGGGCAGCCTTCGCGGCGTGTTGTATAGGCCATACGTGCGCTCGTCCTCAGCCGCGGCGAATCAGCGTGCCGGCGCCCTCAGTAAACAATTCCAGCAGGATCGCATGCGGCACCCGGCCGTCGAGAATGACGGCCGCCTCGACGCCGCCCTCGACCGCATCGAGGCAGGTCTCGACCTTCGGGATCATGCCGCCCGAGATCGTGCCGTCGGCAATGAGGCGGCGCGCCGCGGCCGCCGTCAGTTCGTGGATCAGGCGCTTGTCGCCGTCGAGCACGCCGGGCACATCGGTCAACAGCAGAAAGCGTTTGGCGCTGACCGACGCGGCCACCGCGCCCGCTACCGTATCGGCGTTGATGTTGTAGGTCTCGCCGCCGGCGCCGACGCCGATCGGCGCGATGACCGGGATGATGTCCGACCGGCGAAAAGTCGCCAGCACGCGATCATCGACCCGTTCCGGCTCGCCGACGAAGCCGAGATCAGCGCCGTCACGGCGCAATTTGTGGGCGCGGATCAGGCCGCCGTCCTTGCCGCTGAGGCCGATCGCGCAGCCGCCGGCCGCGTTGATCGCCGCGACAAGCTGCTTGTTGATGGTCCCGGCCAGCACCATTTCGACGACTTCCATCGTCGCCCGGTCGGTGACGCGCAGCCCGTCGACAAAGCGGCTCTCGATGCCCAGCCGATCGAGCATATGGCCGATCTGCGGCCCGCCGCCATGCACGACGATCGGGTCGATGCCGACCTGCTTCAGCAGCACGATGTCGCGGGCGAACGGATCGCCGTCGCTGTCCATCGCGTGGCCGCCGTACTTGACGAGAATGGTCTGGCCGGCGTGCTGGCGAAGATAGGGCAGCGCCTGCGCCAGCACCGCGGCCTTGAAGGCCGGGTCGGCAGCGCTTGCCTGGGCCTCGATCGGGGAATTTACGGCAGGATTCATCGCGCGCGGACCTTAGCCGGCTTTCCACGCCGGCGCCACGGCGGGTTCGGCGAAGGCGGCCAGCGCCGAGCGTAGAGCGGAGATGCCCAGGCGCTTCTCGGCGCTTGTCAGATGAATGAGAGGATGGGCGGCGGCATGCCGCGCCAATTCGGCGGCGACGGTATCGGCAACCGCCGTGCGCGCATCCGGCGAAATCTCGTCGATCTTGGTCAGCACGACCTGAAATGACAGGCCCGCCGCATCGCACAGCGCCATGACCGGGCGGTCGGGTTCCTTGATGCCGTGCCGCGCATCGACAAGCAGGCAGACGCGCCGCAGGCTGGCCCGCCGCCGCAGGTAATGCTGCACGAGGTGCGACCAGGACAGGAGCGCGCTCTTTGCGGCCGCGGCATAGCCGTAGCCCGGCAGATCGACGAGCATCAGCCGCGCGTCGAGTGCGAAAAAATTGATCTGCCGCGTGCGTCCGGGCGTGCTCGATGTGCGCGCCAGCATGCGCCGCCCAGTCAACGCGTTGACGAGGCTCGATTTACCGACATTGGAGCGGCCGAGAAAGGCGATCTCCGGCAGGCTTTCCGCCGGCAGCGCCGTGGCCGCCGCGGCGCCGGCGATAAACCGGCAATCGCGGGCGAACAGCAGCCGGCCCGCTTCCAGCACCTCCGGTTCGATGTCGCGCGGCGGATGGACAAAGGAAGCGCTTTGCAGGTCGTCCATGGCACTGTCTCTTCCGCCTGTCCGGCGAAAAGCGGCGTCCACCGTTCAGTCGGCCCGCCGATCGGCACCGCGCCGCGCCCCACCCCACAGCTTTCGCCGGCGATGCGTATGCGGCAGGAACTACGCGGCACCGGCGCGGTGCATAATCGCCCATTGCTGGGCGATGCTGAGCGTATTGTTCCATGCCCAATAGATGACGAGGCCGGCCGGAAAGGCCGACAGCATGTAGGTAAAGACGATCGGCAGCACCATGAACATCTTCGCCTGCATCGGATCGACCGGCTGCGGGTTGAGTTTCTGTTGCAGGAACATTGTGATGCCCATGATGATCGGCCAGCCGCCGATCATCAGAAAATGGCCGATGACTGGCACCGCCCCAGGGGAGAAGGGAAGAAGTCCGAACAGGTTGGCGAACGAGGTCGGATCGGGCGCCGAAAGGTCGTGAATCCAGCCGTAGAACGGCGCGTGCCGCATCTCGATCGTTACGAACAGAACCTTGTAGAGCGAAAAGAACACCGGGATCTGGATCACGATCGGCAGGCAGCCGGCCATCGGGTTCGCCCCGACTTTCTTATAGAGCGCCATCGTCTCCTGCTGCTGGCGCGCCTTGTCGTCGGGGAAGCGCTCGCGGATCTTCTGCATCTCCGGCTGCAACAGCCGCATCTTCGCCATCGCTTGGTAGGATTTGTTGGCAAGCGGAAAGAACGCGAGCTTGATCAGCAGCGTCAGCAGCAGGATCGCCAGTCCGAAATTGCCGAGGATCGAGGCAAAGAATTCCAGCGCCAGGAAAATCGGCTTGGTGAGGAAATAGAACCAGCCGAAATCGATCGCGAGGTCGAAGCGCGGCACACCCTGCGCTTCGTAATTCTGCAACAGGCTGAGTTCCTTCGCGCCGGCAAAAAAGCGGGTCGCGGTCGCCGCCGTGCCGCCGGCCGGTACCGTCACCGCCGGGCCGGTGAAGTCCGTCTGGTAGCGATCGACGCCAGCCTCGGTGACATGGGTAAACCGGGCCTTGACCCCGGCATGCTGTGGCGGCACCAGCGCGGTCAACCAGTATTTGTCGGTAAAGCCGAGCCAACCCCCCGTCGAGCTGTAAGCGTCGGGCTGCCCGGTCTTCAGCGAGGCGTATTTGACCTCCTGCAGCGAGCCGTGCAGCTCTCCGATCATGCCCTCAAACAAAATGTAATAGCCGAGAACGTGCGGCGTGCCGGTGCGATTGATCAGGCCATAGGAGGACAGCTCGACCGGCTTGTCGGTCGTGTTGCGCACCGCCTGCCTGACCGTGAACATGTAGTTCTCGTCGACCGAGACCGTACGCGTGAAAATGAGGCCCTGGCCGTTGTTCCAGCTCAGCGTGACCGGCGTCGCCGGCGTCAACTTGGCGCCGGCGGGCGCCGTCCATCGCGTGTCGGGCCCGGGCACCTTGACCGGCCCCTGCTCGGCCACCCAGCCGAACTGCGCAAAATACGGGTGCTTGGTCCCCGTCGGTTCGAGCAGCACGACGTCCGGGCTGTTGGGTGCGGTGGTCTGGCGGTATTTCGCCAGCGTCAGATTGTCGAATCGGGCGCCGACGAGATCGATCGAACCGTGCAGGCTCGGCGTGTCGATCGCCACGCGCGGCTGACTGGCGAGAACCTCCTCGCGCGTCTGGGCGCCCGGTGCGGCCGGCACGCCGACCGTGACCGACTTCGCCGGCGCGGCCTCGCCGGACCGCTTCGGCGCGGTTTGCGTCACGGCGGGGGCGCGTGCGGCTGGCGGAGCGAGCGGATGGAATTTGGCGATCAGGAATTGAAACGCGATCAGGATGCCCACCGAGAGCACGATCGCGAGCAGGAGATTGCGCTGTTCCATTGGCGAACGGATGCGGCGTCGGGTTCAGCAGCGGTCCAAAGGAACCGGGTCATAGCCGCTGCCGCCCCAGGGATGGCAGCGCAGCAGCCGGCGCAGGCCCAGCAGCGCGCCGCGCCAAGGACCGAACCGCTCGATCGCCTCGGCGGCGTAGTGCGAGCAACTCGGATAATAGCGACAGGACGGCGGCAATACCGGCGACAGCAGCAGCTGGTAAGCGCGGATCAGGCACCTCATTGCCAGCCCGATCAGGAGGCTCGCCGCCCGTTCAGCCTGCATTCCGGCTCTCCTCTCTTCGCCCGCTCCGGGCGATCTGCCGCAGCGCCCCTTCGATGTCGCCGACAAGCTGGGCATAAGGCCGCGCGCCCGTGCCGCTGCGGGCGATCAGCACGTAGTCGGTCCCCGGCACCCCACGGCCGGCCAACACCTCGGCCGCCGCCGCGCGCAGCCGCCGCTTTGCCCGGTTGCGTGCCACGGCATTGCCGATCTTGCGGCTGGCCGTAAAGCCGACCCGCACCGCCTGAGCCTCCGACGCAGCAGGCGATGCCGGCGCCGCCTGCAGCACGAGGCCCGGTCGGGCGGCGCTGCGGCGGTTGGCGGCGACACGCAAAAAATCGGCGCGAGCTTTCAGCCTTGCAAGTCCAATGCTCATCAAATCGACGGCGCGGCGAGGCGCACTTGGGGCGATTCGCCGCGGCAACGGGCCGTCGCGGCGCCGTCCGGTCAGGCCGACAGGCGCTTACGGCCTTTGGCGCGGCGCGCCGACAACACACGTCGGCCGCCCGGCGTCGCCATCCGCGCACGAAACCCGTGACGGCGCTTGCGGATCAACCGGCTCGGCTGGTAAGTGCGCTTCACGCCATCCTCTCCAGCGGGTTACTGCCCTTGCGAGCGGAGGCCGCTATATAAGAGTGCGGTGCCGGCAAGTCAACGCGCCGGTCCGCAGCCGCAAATCGGGGTGAGCGAGGCGGGATGACCGCAGTCGACGACCGTTACTTGAGCTGGAGCGCTGCGTCCGAAGGCAGGATCCCGCCTGGCAGCGAGGCGCACAAAACTGCCTTCTGCCGGATGCTGCTCGATACGCATAACCCCTACGAACCGGTGATCCGCGATTGGCCGCCTCTCGACTGCGCTGCGCGCGATCGCCTTGTCGCGCTGCCGATCTGGGATATTGCGGTGCAGACCGAAGGAAAGGCGAGGGAGCGGGTCTTGGCGTATGCCGATCGTGTTGCCGACCCGCTGCTGCGCCGCGCAGTCGAGCTCAACGGGTTCGAGGAGGGCCGGCACAAGGAGGTATTGTCGAACCTCGTCGCCGCCTACGCCATTCGTCTCGGGCCGGAACCGGAGTATGTCCGTCCGCGGCAGGCCGAATGGGCCTTCATGGTGACTGGGTTCAGCGAGTGTATCGACAGTTTTTTTGCGTTCGGCCTGTTCGCGCTCGCCAAGCGCTCGGCTTTTTTCCCGGTCGAACTGGTCGACAGTTTCGAGCCGATCATGCAGGAAGAGGCGCGGCACATACTGTTTTTTGTCAACTGGGCCGCCTGGCATTGGCGCAATCTGGCGTGGTGGCGTCGGCCGTGGTTTTGGGGCAAGGTCGCGGCGGTTTGGCTGTTCTTGATCGGCGAGCGCATCGGGCTGGCACGCAGCGCCGCACGCGGCGGCGCGCCGCAAGACAACAATTTCACCCTGACCGGCAGCCGCGCGGTGGCGGAGATAGACGTTGCGCCGGCGGCGCTGGTTGACCTCTGCCTGGCCGAGAATGAGCGGCGCATGGCCGGCTACGATCCCCGCCTGTTGCGGCCGCTGGTCATGCCGCGGCTGAGCCGGCTGGTGCGGCGGTTTTTGCGTGATCCGGCGCCGCCGGCGTGGTCTGGCCCGGCGTGACCATGGCGGGTGTTTCGACGGGCAGAGGCCGTTGATGAAAGCCCTGCCGATTGTCGCCGCCATCATCGGCGTGGCGGCGATGGCAGTGCTCGTCGGCTATTTCGGCGCCGGCGCCGTCTGGCATTCGCTGGAGGCGATCGGCTGGGCGGGGTTTGCCGCGATCTGTGCAATCCATCTCGGGCTGATCGCGGTCATGGGATTGGCCTGGCGGGTGCTGTTGCCGGGCGTCCACCCGCTGAAGCCGATCTGGGCCCGGCTGATGCGCGATTCGGGCGCCGAAGCGCTGCCGCTGTCGCAGGTCGGCGGTTACGTGCTCGGTGCGCGCGCGCTCAGCCTGTTCGGCGTATCGGCGCCGCTGTCTGCCGCCAGCACGATCGTCGACGTGACGCTCGAATTCTTCGCCCAGCTCCTATACACCGCGCTGGGCTTGGCGTTGCTCGTGCGCCTCGAACCGGAGACGCGGGCAGCGGCGCCGGTATTGATCGGGTTGCTGGTTGCCGGCGTTGCGGCGGCCGGTTTCGTGCTCGTGCAGCGCCACGGCTTTGCGGTGCTCGATCGCATCGCCGGCGAACTCGGTCGCGGCTGGGCCGAGCGGACCGCGGCCAGCGCCGCCAAGCTGCATGCCGCGCTCGACGGCATCTATCGCCGGCCGCTGCGGCTGTGGCTCAGCTCCACGCTGCATCTGCTGTGCTGGATCGTCAGCGCAAGCGAGGTCTGGATCGCGCTGCGGCTGGCAGGCGAGCCTTTGTCGATTGCCGCCGTGCTGGCAATCGAGAGCCTGCTGTATGCGATCCGTACCGTGGCGTTTCTGGTGCCGCAGTCGGTCGGCGTCCAGGAAGGCGCCTACATCCTGCTCGGCGCCAGTTTCGGGCTGACCCCTGACATGGCACTGGCGCTGTCGCTGATGAAACGCGGACGCGACCTGGCGATCGGTCTGCCGGCGATCGCCGCTTGGCAGGCAATCGAGAGCCACCGGCTGTTTCGCCCGCGCCACCGCCCAGGCGTGACAAAGCCGGTCAGCGATCCTCCGTCGGGCGGCTGAGCCGCGGCGCGGCTACTGGACCAGCTCGGCTTCCTTCGGTTCGGCGGCGCCGGCGGGCGGGCGCTGGCGGAACATGAAGACCAGCTTGTCGGCCTCCTTGTCGGCCGATACGCGGACGATGCCGCCTTTGGCGAGCGCGCCGAACAACAACTCCTCGGCGAGCGGCTTCTTGATATGCTCCTGGATGATGCGCGCCAGCGGGCGCGCGCCGAACAGCGGATCGTATCCCTTGACGCCGAGCCAGTCGCGAGCGCTCGCATCGAGCTCGATCGTGACGTTGCGGTCGGCCAGTTGCTCCTCCAGTTGCAGCACGAACTTGCTGACGACGCGGCCGATCGTGTCTGGTGACAGCGGCGCGAACGAGATGATCGCATCGAGCCGGTTTCTGAACTCCGGCGTGAACATGCGGGTGATCGCTTCCTCGTCGTGGCCGGTGCGGATGCCGCTGCCGAAGCCGATCGCCTGCTTTGCCAGTTCGGCGGCGCCGGCGTTCGTCGTCATGATCAGGATGACATTGCGGAAATCGACAATCTTGCCGTTGTGGTCGGTCAATTTCCCGTAATCCATCACCTGCAGCAGGATGTTGAACAGGTCGGGATGCGCCTTCTCGATCTCGTCGAGCAGCAGCACGCTGTGCGGGTGCTGGTCGACGGCGTCGGTCAGCAGGCCGCCCTGGTCGAAACCGACGTAACCCGGGGGCGCGCCGATCAGCCGCGACACCGTGTGCCGCTCCATATATTCCGACATATCAAAGCGGGTGATCTCGATGCCCATCGTGCGCGCCAATTGCCGCGCCACCTCGGTCTTGCCGACGCCGGTCGGCCCCGAGAACAGATAGGAGCCGATCGGTTTTTCCGGGTCGCGCAAGCCGGCGCGCGCCAGCTTGATCGCGGAGACCAGCGCCTCGATCGCGCTGTCCTGGCCGAACACCATCGTCTTCAGGTCGCGGTCGAGGTTCTTCAGTACTTCGCGGTCGTCGCGCGACACGCTCTTCGGCGGGATGCGCGCCATCGTCGCGATGCAGGCTTCGACCTCCTTGGCCGTGATCGTCTTGCGCCGCTTGTTCTCCGGCACCAGCATCTGCGCCGCGCCGGTCTCGTCGATGACGTCGATCGCCTTGTCCGGCAGTTTGCGG
>Ga0335074_10005112_pt1 | contig 18146 bp, 9 predicted proteins | sample Lox_Sample_23_FD_206715 | JGI IMG/M metagenome (GOLD analysis project Ga0335074, IMG submission 206715) | Soil microbial communities from Loxahatchee National Wildlife Refuge, Florida, United States - Lox_Sample_2.3 | ecosystem: Environmental > Terrestrial > Soil > Wetlands | place: USA: Florida... | reverse complement strand
GCACGGCTGCCCGAGTACATGGTGCCCTCCGCCATCCTCGTCCTGGACACGCTCCCGCTCACCCCCAGCGGCAAACTCGACCGCAACGCCCTCCCCGCCCCCGACTACACCGCGGACGGCGACAGCCGCGGACCGCAGACCGTCGCCGAGGAAATCATCTGCGGCCTGTTCGCCGGCATCCTCGGCCTGGACCACGTCGGACCCGACGACAACTTCTTCGCCCTGGGCGGGCATTCGCTGCTCGCGGTGCGGCTGGTGGAGCGGCTGCGTGAGCGGGGGATGCGGGTGGCGGTGCGGGCGCTGTTCGACGCGCCCACCCCGGCCGGGCTGGCCGCGGCCGCGGCCGGGCCGGCGGTGGCGGTGCCGCTGAACCTGATCCCGGCCGGGGCGGCGCAGATCACCCCGGCCATGCTGACCCTGGTCGGGCTGGATGAGGACCAGATCGCCGCGGCGATCGCCGGGGTCGATGGCGGGGCGGCGAACGTGGCCGATATCTATCCGCTGGCGCCGCTGCAGGAGGGCATGCTGTTCCACCACCTGCTGGCCGGTGACGGCACCGCCGATGTGTACCTCCAGTCGGCTGTGCTGGGGTTTGACTCCCGGGCGCGGCTGACGGAGTTCACGGCTGTGCTGGAGCGGGTGATCGCCCGGCACGACATCTTGCGGACGTCGCTGGCCTGGCAAGGGCTGCCCGAGCCGGTGCAGGTGGTGTGGCGGCACGCGTCGCTGCCGGTCACCGAGGTGATGCTGGCCGATGGCCAGGACCCGGAAGCTCAGCTGCTCGCGGCGGCGGGACGGCGGATGGACCTTGGCCGGGCGCCGCTGCTGCGGGTGCATGCCGGGGCTGATCCGGGTACCGGCCGGTGGCTGGCCCTGATCCAGCACCACCATCTAGTGCTGGACCACACAGGCCTGGAAATCGTGACCGGGGAGATCGCGGACCTGGTGGCCGGGCGAGAGGACCGGCTGCCGGCCCCGCTGCCGTTCCGCGAATTCGTGGCGCAAGCCCGGCTGGGCATATCCCGGGAAGAGCATAAGGAGTATTTCGCGGAGCTGCTGGGTGATGTGAGCGAGCCGACCGCGCCGTTCGGGCTACTCGATGCCCGCCAGGACGGCTCGGCCGCCACGCGGTTCCGGCTGGCGGTCGACGGGGAGCTGGCGGTCCGGATGCGGGAGTGCGCCCGGCTGGCGGGGGTGTCGCCGGCGACGGTGTTCCATCTGGCTTGGGCACGGGTAGTTGCGGTGCTGGCCGGGCGTGACGACGTGGTGTTCGGCACGGTCCTGTTCGGCCGGATGGCGTCCGGGCCCGGCGCGGACCGGGTACTGGGGCTGTTCATGAACACGCTCCCGGTCCGGGTGGACACGGGGACCGGTGATGTGGCGGACGCGGTAATCGCGATGCGGTCCCAGCTGGCCGGGCTGCTCGCGCACGAGCACGCCCCGCTGGCGGTGGCGCAGCAGGCCAGCGGGCTGCCCGCCCAGCTGCCGCTGTTCACCGCACTGCTCAACTACCGGCACAGGCAGCCCCGGCCGCAGCACGACGAGAGCAGGCCGTCCGCTCCAGGCACCCAGCAGGTGTCAGCCGGGGGACGCAACAATTACCCACTGACCGTTTCTGTGGACGATAACGGGACCGGGTTCGCCCTTACCGCCCAGGTGGTCGCGCCTGGTGACCCGCAGCTGGTGTGCGCGCTGCTGCACACCGCGGTGGACAGCCTGACCGCGGCAATGGAACACGCGCCCGGTACCCCGCTGCGGCAGGTGCGGGTGCTGGGCGAGGCAGAGCGGACACAGGTCCTGCTGGGGTGGAATGACACCGCCCGCCAGATCCCGGCCGGGACGGTGGCAGAACTGTTCCAGGCGCAGGCGGCGCGGACCCCCGATGCGATCGCGGTGGCCTGCGCGGGTGTCATGGTCAGCTACCGGGAACTGGATGCCAGGGCGGACCGGGTGGCGGGAGCGCTGGCCGCGCGCGGGGCAGGACCGGAAGCCGTGGTGGCGGTTGTGATGGACCGTTCCACCGCGCTGGTAGTTGCGGTGCTGGGAGTGCTGAAGGCTGGTGCCGCATACCTGCCCGTGGACCCTGGCTACCCGGCGGGCCGGATCGCCTACATGCTGGAAGATGCCAGGCCCGGGTGCGTACTGGCCGATAGCGGATCCGCCGGAGGGCTGCGCGGGACCTGCGCGGTACCGGTGCTGGTGGCGGATGACCACGGCCTGGCCGCAGACCCGGACGCACCAGCAGACGGCGCTCTGGGCAAGGGAGCTCGGGCGGCAGCGCTGCCGGCCAATCCCGCGTATGTGATCTATACGTCGGGGTCGACCGGGATGCCGAAGGGCGTAGCGGTCACCCACGAAGGGCTGGCGAACTACGTGGCGTCGGTACCGGGCCGGGTCGAGTGGGGGATGCCAGGCGGGCGGTACGCGATGTCGCAGCCCGCGGTCACAGACGCGGGCAACACGGTGCTGTTCGCGGCGCTGACAACCGGCGGAGTGCTGCACATCCTGGACGCGGACGCGGTCTCCGATCCGGCCGTGGTCGCGACGTACCTGGCCGGCCGGGCGGTGGACTACCTCAAGGCGGTCCCCGGTCACCTGGCCGCGCTCGGCGCCGGCCCGGGCGGGCTGGGTGCGGTCCTGCCGCGCCGGTCACTGATCCTGGGCGGAGAATCAGCCGACCCAGCTTGGGCAGCCGCGGTCGCGGACATGGCCGGGGACCGGCCGGTGTTCCACCATTACGGGCCGACCGAGGCAACGATCGGGGTCACCACCACCCGGCTCGATGCCGAGCTGGCCCGGGCCGGGACGGTCCCGATCGGCACCCCCGTCGCCAACACAAGGCTGTACGTGCTGGATCACTGGCTGGACCCGGTCCCCACGGGAGCAGCCGGGGAACTGTACATCGCCGGCGCCCAGCTAGCCCGCGGCTACCTGCACCAGCCGGCCCTGACCTCGAGCCGGTTCATCGCCTGCCCGTACGGCACCGGTGAGCGGATGTACCGGACCGGGGACCTGGCCCGGTGGACCGCAGACGGGCAGCTCGTCTTCTGCGGTCGCGCCGACCAGCAGGTCAAGATCCGCGGCTACCGGATCGAACCCGCCGAGATCGAAACCGTCCTGACCGAGCATCCCGACGTGGCCCAGGCCGCCGTCATTGCCCGTGAAGATATCCCAGGGGACAAGCGGCTCGCCGCCTACCTGGTTCCCGCCGACCCTGGCGCCGATCCTGGCGTCCTAGCTGCGCGGGTCCGGGAGCATATGGTGGGACGGCTGCCCGACCACATGCTGCCATCGGCGATCGTGGTGCTGGACGCGCTGCCGCTGACCGGTATGGGGAAGCTCAACCGTGCCGCGCTCCCCGCTCCCGACTACGCCGTAACAGCGGCCGAGGATAGCCGAGGGGTGCAGACAGTAACCGAAAAGCTGCTATGTGACGCGTTCGCCGACGTCCTTGGCGTGCGGAGCGTCGGGCTGGACGACAACTTCTTCGAGCTCGGCGGCCATTCACTGCTGGCGTTGAAGCTAGTGGAACAGCTGCGGACAAAGGGAGTGTCGGTCACGGTGCGCCAGCTGGTCACCGCTCCGACCGTCAGCAAGCTCATGGCCACGATGAGCCTGTCGTCGGTGCGTGACGCGTTCAGTGTCCTGCTGCCGATCCGCGTCGAGGGTGACCGGCCGCCTCTGTTCTGCCTGCACCCGGCTGGCGGACTGAGCTGGTGCTACATGCCTCTGGCGCGCTATGTTCCTGACGACTTCCGGCTATACGGACTGCAGGCACGTGGTCTTGACGGGAAAAGTGAACTCGCCGGCTCCTTCCGTGAAATGGCTGAGGACTATATCGAACAAATCCGCACCGTACAGCCATCCGGCCCGTATTATCTGCTCGGCGCATCCTCTGGAGCGATCCTGGCCCACGAGACCGCAGTCCAGTTGCAGGCCCAGGGCGAGGAAGTCGCAGCCCTCATCATCATGGATGGCTATCCGCCAGCTCTCCGCGGGCGTCCCGTCGATGGGGTCTCCCAGGAACATCCCGTCAGCGAGGAGGAAGACAAGCCCGATCGTAAGATAGCGGACCAGGACGCTATATCGGCCAATCTGATAGATTGGATTCGCGGGGAGGCTGGTCAGGTTCTCGGAGCCATCACAGATGATGAGGTAATGCTCCTCGCGAAAGCCTACGATAAGAATGGGCGCATCAGGCGACAGCATAAATTCCGCCGATTCGATGGGAATGCGCTAGTCTTTGTCGCGGTGGCGGGAAAGAAAATGTCGGCGACCGCTCAGGATGATGAAAGCAGTCCTGCTGCGCGTTGGCGGCCTTACATTTCTGGAGAAATATCAGAAGTTCGCCTTTCATGCACCCACCTGGAAATGCTCGAGCCCGATGGGCTACCCCAGGTCTGGACTGGTATATCTTCATGGCTGGGATTGGAATAACCGGTATATGAAGGAGCAGGTAAATTCGATGAAGAATGTATCGAGCATTTCCGGGCGTCACTACATACTCGTTTGCGTCTCCTGCGGCGGACGGTATGATGACGATGGGCAAATACTGGACTGCTCGGCCGAGCATAGCCCTGCGCTGCTTCAGACCCGGTATGACGACATGGGGTTTAATCTATCTCCTGACTACGATAGCCTGTTCCGTTATCGGCGGTGGTTGCCCGTTGTCGACATGTGCAAGAATGCGGGCCGGACCGTCGTCTATCGGAGCAGCGGGCTTGCGGGTGCTCTTGGCTTGCCGAACCTGTGGATAGCCTTCAATGGCTATTGGCCTGAACGCGGCGCTACGCTCGAGACCGCGACTTTCAAAGATCTGGAGGCCTATAGTGTTCTCGGACGTTTGCCAAGATCAGATGTCATCCTTACGGTCGCGTCGGCGGGTAATACCGGTGCGGCATTCGCGTGGGCATGCTCACAGCAGCGGACACCATGTCTTCTCATAATTCCCGCGAAGGGTATGCGGCGATTCAAATTCCGCGAGAAACTTGATTCGTGTGTCAACATCGTGACCATCGAGGACGGCGAATACCCCGATGCTATTGACCTCGCGGCCATAGTTTCGAGACTGCCTCAGTTCCGCCCCGAAGGCGGAGTCAAGAATGTCGGGCGACGGGATGGCCTGGCCACGGTGCTGCTATCCGCATTCGACAAAATGAAGGAGCTGCCCGCATATTATTTCCAGGCGGTCGGTAGCGGCACAGGTGCAATCGCTGTCCATGAAGCCGCTAAACGCTTGCGAGGTTCGGCGGGCGGCATGACCCTGCCCAAGCTTATGCTTTGCCAGAACCTTCCGTTCACTCCTATTTATGATGCTTGGCGGACTGGTCAGCGCTCGCCGCTGGGTGCAAGTGACTATTTGCGGGATGCCGTCAAGAAGGTGTACGCGGACGAGCTTACGAACTGGGCACCTCCCTACCACATCCGGGGAGGCGTCTACGATTCGCTTGCCGAGAGTCACGGCGATGTCCTGGCGACGAACAACTCCGCCGCGCGACTCGCGGCGGCGTTGTTCCTGGAACTAGAAGGGATAGACATTGAGCCAGCCGCTGGCGTCGCGGTGGCATGTCTTCGCGAAGCCGCGGCCCAAGGAAGAATCGAGAAAGAAGCGGTGGTTTTGCTGAACATTACCGGCGGCGGTCGCATCAGGCTTGGGCGAGACTATTCGCTAGTATCAGCGCAACCGCGGCTCCGGCTCACCAGGAGTTCTATAACCGGGGATGCGGTGCAGCAGATCCTGGCACTGTACGGGGCATAGTGCTAGTCATTCCGGCGGCGCGGCTCTATGCGGTGGGGTTATCTCAGGCAGGATCCAGGATCTCGATGTAGCCATCCGCGCCGTTGACACGGATCCGCTGCCCGTCCCGGATCAGCCGGGTGGCCTGCTCGACCCCCACGACGGCCGGCAAGCCGTACTCCCGCGCGATCACCGCGCCGTGCGTCATCATGCCGCCCACCTCCGTCACCAGGCCCTTGATCGCGACGAACGCGGGTGTCCAGCTAGGGTCCGTGTAGGCGGTGACCAGGATGTCGCCCGCTTCGAGATCGGCCTCGGCCATGTCCAGGATGACGCGAGCGCGGCCCTCGACGACCCCGGCGGAAACTGGCAGGCCGATGAGTGCGCCGGCTGGGATGCCGGTGCGCTGGTACGTCCCGGCGATGACTTCGCCATCGGAGGTGAGCACCCGTGGTGGCGTGAGAGCTTGATACGACCTGAACGCGTCCTTGCGCTGGCGGATGAGCTGCTCATCCACCAGGTTCGTGCGCATGACCTCACGGAGTTCGGGGAGCCTGAGGTAGAAGATGTCTTCCTTCTCGCAAAGCACGTGAGCGTGCACGAGACGCTCGGCATCTTCCAGCAAAGCCTGCTTGTAGACGAAGTAGCGGCTGATCATGTGGTACTTGGGATACTCCCGGTACCCGGTGAGGGTACTGCGGATCCGGTCGATCATCTGCTTGGCCTGACTGGCCTTGCCTTCCCCGTCTGGCAATGCCCGCAACCGTGCCAGCAGTTCCTGTTCTTTCTCGCTGGCCTGTCGCCGGCCTTGCTCGAAACGCCGCTGGCCTGCGCCAGGCTCGGAGTTCTTTATGTTGCCGAGGATCATCGGCACGAGCGTGGCAGGGCGTTCGCTCCAGCGTGGCGTGGTGATGTCTATCTCACCGACGCAGCGCATGCCGTACTTGTCGAGGTAGGCCTCGATGGCGTCCCTGGCTTCGCACCCGCCGTCGAGCGCGGGCAGCTTGTCAAGAAAGCACTCGTCTTCGGTGTGCTGCAGGAATGCCACCACGTCTGGATGCGGGCGGATCATGTCCGCGACGTCTAGGAGCGCCAGCCCCATTTCCGACGTTACGTTGCCGGGGGCGGATTGCGTGAGCGTGTCGGCTGCGTTCTTCTCACCCAGCCACGCTTGCATGCGCTCGTTCAGCCACTCGGTGCCCTCTATCGCCGCCATGATCACCCGGCGGCTCTGCGGATCGAACAGGTACCGCTGCAGTTCCTTGGCGTCCGCGAGGATGAAGTCGACCAGCGCCGCTCCGGACTTGGTCCGGATATCGCGCTTCAACGCGGCGATGGAGGCCTGACAGCGTTCGATCAGCTCGGCGACAACGGCCGGATAGGTCTCGGCCGCAGCGGTTTTGACCGGAGTCGGAGCGTTGGCCGCGGGACGGGCCTTGGCTGGGCTGGGGGGATGGGCCTTGGCTCGGGTGGGGGGGTGAGCGGTCGGGTGGGTTTTGGCTGGGGCGGGGGGATGGGCCTTGGCTGAGATGGGGGCGCTGGCGGAGGGATGGGTCTTGGCTGGGGCGGTTTGAACCGGGATGAAGTCGTCGCGTGCGACGACCGTCCGCAGTGCGTCCTCCGTCAGCGGATCGGATCTGCCCGTGGCAGCAAGGAAACCTGCCATGTTCGGCGAAGTCAGCTGATGGGTGACGTCGACGAACAGTCGGCCGCCGGCCTCGGCCATCGGCCGCGGTGTCGTCGCCTGCCACATGGAGAGCCCGAGCGGCTTCATCGGATCGGTCATCATTTGCTGATGACCGACGGAGATGTAGACGTGGTTCAGCTGATCGCCGACCGTCGGGATGGGGAACAACGTGGTGACCGGTCGGCTCTGCACGATGTGGAACCCGTCGCCAGCCAGGCACCATTCGATGTCCTGGGGCTGGCCGAAGTGCGCTTCGACCCGCCGGCCCAGCTGAGCGAGCCGCGCCGCCTGCGCGCCGGTCAGCGCTGGCTGCTGCTGATGCTCCGGTTCGATCGCCAGTTCCCGAGTTCCACCGCCAGGCAAGGCGTAGATGGCGAGCCGCTTGGCGGCTATAGTCCTGGCGACAACTTCACCGTCCCGCACCTTGTAGACGTCCGCGTTCACCAGGCCGGACACCAGGGCCTCGCCGAGGCCGAAGCTGGCCTCAATGGAGATGACCTTCCGGTTGGAGGTGACAGGGTCGGCAGTGAACAAAATGCCGGCCGCCTGCGGGAAGATCATCTGCTGGACGACCACGGCCATGTGGACCTTCCTGTGGTCGAAGCCGTTCCGCAGCCGGTAGGTCACGGCCCTCTCGGTGAACAGGGAGGCCCAGCACCGGCTGACGTGCCGGAGGATCGAGGTCGGCCCGATGACGTTCAGGTACGTGTCCTGCTGGCCCGCGAATGAGGCCGTCGGCAGGTCCTCCGCCGTCGCGCTGGACCGGACGGCATAGGCAGCTTGCTCACCGAGCCGGGTGACCGACCGGGTGATCGCCGCCGCTAGATCGTCAGGGACGGTGATCCGCTCAATAGCCAGGCGGATCTCCGCGCTGAGCGGACCGATCGCCTCCCTGTCGCCGGAGTCGAGGCGGGCCAGCCGATCGAGCTGATCGTCGATCCGAGGTACCGTTGTCATGACCCGCAGGAAGGCGTCAGTCGTCACGCAAAAGCCGGCTGGCACCTGGATGCCTTCGATCCGCGAAAGCTCGCCCAGGTGCGCGCCCTTGCCGCCAGCGAGCGCGATCTGCGTCTTGCCGATCTCTTTCAGATCCAGCACGTAGCGTTCGTTCACGGCGCTCCTAGCACTGTCATTTCAAATTCACGTTGACTTACTGGCTGGGCTATGCCTCGTCCTCCGGGTCGCTGGGAACGCGGGCAGGCCTCCTCTGGCCGGACGACCGGAGCACAGGGCCTTTGGGGGGTGCTGGGGTCCCGGTGCCGTTGGAGTGGCTGGCCGTGGCGTCGCCATTGTGCGTCGCCTGGCGGGAGAACTGCGTGCGGTAGAGCTCCGCGTACAGTCCGTCCAGCGCCATAAGTTCGTCGTGCGTTCCGTGTTCGCGGATCTGGCCCGCCTCGACCACAAGGATCTGGTCGGCCTCGCGGATGGTAGACAGCCGGTGCGCGATAACCAGTGAGGTGCGGCCGGTCAGCGCGGTTTTAAGCGCGCGCTGGATCGCTGCCTCGGACTCGGAGTCCAGGTGCGCGGTGGCCTCGTCCAGGACGACGATGGACGGCGATTTGAGCAGCAGCCTGGCCAGCGCTATCCGTTGCTTTTCCCCGCCGGAGAACCGGTAGCCGCGATCGCCGGCGACCGTATCGAGACCGTCGGGCTGCGCGTGGATCAGGTCCCAGATCCGCGCCGCCTTGCAGGCCTCGATCAGCTCCGACTCGGTGGCGTCGGGGCGGGCGTACAGAAGATTGGCGCGGATTGTGTCGTGGAACAGGTGCGCGTCCTGGGTGACTACGCCGATCGTATTGCGCAGGGAGTCCAGCGTCGCGTCGCGGATATCGTGGCCATGGATTCGCACGACGCCGGAGGTCGGGTCGTAGAGGCGGGGCACCAGCTGAGTGATCGTGGTTTTACCGGCACCTGACGGGCCGACGAGCGCGGTCAGCTTTCCCGCGGGTACGCGGAAACTCACATCCCGCAGCGCCCAGGAGTCGCCGTCTCGCTCTGGGGCGGTCAGCGTGAACGACTCCAGCGATCTGAGCGATACCTCGCTCGCGGCCGGGTACCGGAAGCTCACCTGGTCGAACTCGATATCCGGCGCTGTCCCGTTCGCGGCGCCCCTGGTCGGAAGCGGGACTGCGTTAGAAGTTTCGATTATGAGCGGCTTAAGGTCCATAACCTCAAATATGCGGTCAAAGCTCACCAGCATCGTAAGGTAATTGACTTGCAGGGTGGTCAGCTGGTTGATCGGGCCGTACAGCCTGTTGATCAGCGCGGCCAAGGCCACGATCGTGCCGACTTTGAGCGTACCGGAAATGACGAAGCTGCCGCCCAGGCCATATACCAGCGTGGTGATCAGCATGGCGAGCATCGTGATGACGATGAAGAAAGCCCTTGAGTACACGCTGTTTACGACCGAGACGTCGCGGACCCGGCCTACCTGTGTGGAAAACAGGTCGGCTTCCTGGTCCGGCCGCCCGTAGAGCTTGCTGAGCATGGCTCCGGCCACGTTGAACCGCTCGTTCATCAGCGACCCCACCTCAGCGGTGAGTTGCATCTGCTGTCTGGCGAGTCGCTGCAGTTTCTTGCCGATCAGCTTGCCGGGAATGACGAACATCGGGATGACCACCAGAGCCACGAGGGTGATCTGCCACGACAGGAAGAACATCGCGATCAGCGAGAGGGTCAGGGTCAGGATGATGGATACGACCTGTGTCAGCAGTGATGTGACTGCCTGCTGAGCCCCCATGACATCGCCGTTCAGCCGGCTGACCAGCGACCCGGTCTGAGAGCGGGTAAAGAATGCCAGTGACTGCTGCTGAACGTGTCTGTACACCTGGTTACGCAGCGTAAAAATAAGTCCCTGACCGACTCGTGCCGAGCACCACGTCTGGACGTAGGACGCCAGCGCGTCCAGCACCGCCAGTCCCGCGGCGACGACGGACAAGGTTATGAGAACCTTGAGCTTGCGCGGCAGGATGGCGTCATCGATGACCAGTCCTAGGATCAGAGGGTTCGCGACGGTAATACCTGCGTCGAGCGCGGTGGAAAGAATTAGCACCAGCAATGCCCAGCGGTACCTCAAGGCGTATGGAATTATCCGCCTAGCTGTTCCCGGCCTGACTTTCTGACGGGTGATTTCCTCTTGACTCCGCAGTCGCAGTCCTGGGCCGACGCCCTTCATGATGATCCTCCTCATATAGTCATGCGGGCTGTCCGGCGAAATTCAACTGAATATTTTCCGCAGTTGAACATGCTGGTATACCACGTCGGGATCTGCTTGGAACCAGCGCGGCTCCTGATCGGCGTGGCCCGGAGCCGTGCCAGGTGCCTGGGCGTTCTTGATAAGTCTGTGCGTCAAGAACAAACTTAGCTTATCCCGGGCGGCATGTCGAAATGCGTTCGATCTATCGGAGACCACGAGGTGCCTCATGAGTAAGGATCTGATCGAGCCTGCCATACAGATTAATCTGACAGATCCGGATCTGTACTCGCAGGGCGACCCATATGCGGTGTGGAAATGGCTTCGTGAGCATGACCCCGTACATTGGCACCCGCCAGCGATGCTTCCGGGATTCTGGGCTCTCACAAAATACGACGATGTCCGCGCCGTGTACCGTGACCCGGCTACGTTCAGCTCAGCTGGCGGGATCCTCCTCCGGCCCGAAAATCACGGTGACGACCCTGGCGGGGGGCGCACCATGGCGCTAACGGACCCGCCGCGTCATCGCCAGCTCCGAGCGCTGGTGGATGACTGGTTCTCTCCGCGGAACATCCGCCTCCTCGAGGGCGAGATGCGGCTTGTGGCGCACGACATAGTCGTGCAGGCGCTAGAACGCGAGACATGCGATTTCGTCACCGAGATTGCCGCGCGTATTCCGCTTTTTGTCATCTGCAAGATGATGGGTGTGCCCAAAGATGACTGGGAGCGTCTGTTCGCGCTCACGAACGAAGCATTCGGCGCGGGCGACGCGACGACACGGCGCCTCGCTCACTTCGACATCCTCCAATATTTCGAGCGGCTAGTGACCGTTCGCGCGAAATCTCCGGCTGATGACCTGGTGAGTGTGCTTGCCACTGCGGAGATCGATGGCAAGAAGCTGTCCTTTGATGAGATGCTCCTCAATTGCGACAACCTGCTTGTCGGGGGTACGGAAAATACCCGCATTGCGGCTTCCGGCGGGATGCTGGCGTTCATCGAGTTTCCGGATCAGTGGCAGGCGCTATCGGATGACCCGGCGCTCCTGCCCTCTGCCGTCGAAGAGGTACTTCGCTGGACGTCAACAGCTACTCATATCATGCGCACCACCACCCGGCCGGTGACCGTGCGTGACCAGCGCATCGAGGCAGGCGAGCGCGTCACGCTCTGGAACCCGTCCGCCAATAGGGATGAAAGCGTATTCGATGACCCGGATTGCTTCATGATACGCCGGAAGCCGAACCGGCATATCTCGCTGGGAGGCGGCGAGCATGTCTGCCTCGGCGGCCCGTTGGGCCGGGTCGAACTGCGGCTTCTCTACGACGAGTTGCTGCGTAACACCACGCGGATAGAACTCGCCGGCACTCCGGTCAAGTTGAGTTCCATCGTCGTGAACGGGCTCGACCACCTGCCGCTGAGGCTCATCCGCTGAGCGGCTTATCCGCGGAGACGGCCGCCACGCGGCCGTCTCCGCGGCTGGGTCACCCTATCGCGGTGAATGACGGAGGCTATCGCGGTGAATGACGGAGGCTAGTTCCCCGCCCAGAACCACCGCTGGTTGTTGCTCCCGTTGCAGGATTCGATGACGAGAGGAGCTCCTGAACTGCTGTTGCCGTCATCGCTAAGGCATGCACTCGAGCTGGATGCGGGATTCTCGGCATCGACGGCGATCAGGTCGTCTGACCCCGACACTTCATAGCCGTAATCCTCATACGATGTGTAGTAGCAACTCCAGATCTGTTCCTGCGTTCCGGCGGAATTAGTCCCGTAGGGATTGTTCAGACACTCGTTGTTGTTAAATACCACCCAGCTGAGGGCGGAGCCACCGTAACCGGTAACCACCCCCCACGCCTGGCCCTCGCTATTGGGATCGCAGTCGTTCAGTACGACCTTGACCCCATTTCCGCTCTGGCTGTTGTCGCTCCAGCATTTGCCGCCGCCAGCGTTGCTGGTGGTGCAAGAGCTGTCAATGCAGCCAGTGGCTAGCGGGATGACGACTCCGTTGCCCTTAAGGGCAAAGGCGGTGTTTAGCTCGTAGACGGACTTGCCTCCGATACGTGTCCAGTGGCCATTACAGGAGACATGCGCGGCCGAGCAGAACGCCCTGAGCGAAGCTGGCACTGTCGCCGTGGCGGAAGCCGGCGCTACGGGCGCGAAGAGCATCGCGATGACTACAACAAACCCTCCAGCGATGGCCGCCGAACGAGTTTTGACAGAAAGCAACGTTTCTTTCCTCCTAATTACTGGTGACTAAACGTCCCAATGACGTGAGAGGTGGTGGCTCAGCTGCGATGCAGCCAAGCTAGCAGGTCCGGGCTCGCCATTCTCCTGACGCGGGCGTGATACCGATCGAGTTCGGCGGCAGTGAGCAATTCACGCCCCGAGCCCGAGGTCCCCCTGTGGAAGAAAGCCGCATTATCCCTCAGGACGTCTGGCACTGGCTGAAGCCGGTTGGCGGCGTCCCGCATCTGATCGAATGTGGCGGCCTTTACCAGGCCAGGCCATATGTCTTCTGGCACCGAGATGCCTAGACGCGACGCGACACGGCGCATTTCGCCATCTAGATCGGCCGATAGGTCGTCGTAGTGAAGGAGCAGGATGTTCGCTTGATTACGGCGCTTCCATGCCTGAGATAGCTGCCATATGATGCCCGGCAGGGAGTCGGGTGTGCCATCCTTGCTCATCCAGTGGACCAGCCACTGGTGCGGCGTCGCTCCCTTCACCGGTGACTCGATGTGAGATATGCCCGCGAGCTCCCGGAAGCGTTCGGTGTCTATGTTGGTGTCATGGTGATACAGTGACACAGCGACGTCCAGCGGATGCCTGGCGACTACGATATAGGTGACACGTGGATCGATGCCTATCTCGGTCAATGACATGTGTGTCTTGATGAATCGCCGATGATCTTGGGCAGCGAGCTGAGCGTATACTTTATCGCGCGGATTCAGTATCCAATCCAGCCAGGGGGACAGTTCCGACAGCGAGGCCGGGAGGTCCGGCGTGCGGAAGATCAGGAGCGCACAGATCATCTGTGCCCAAGTCGTGCCGCTCTTGGCTGACGTACTGATAACGATGTCGCCCTGCCGGAAGGGAAAGTCGCTCCATCGCGCGGTCGCGGTAGCCTGCCTGACGACCCCGAGTACAGCACTTCCTCGTTCTGTAATTACCATGAGGCGATGGCGGTCATCTGAGTATTGCGCATAGCCACCTCGGACCAGAGCGCTCATCAGGTCAGATGCCATCGCGACGGTTATCCCCAGCGTCCTTGCCAGGTCGCCTGTCTGCCCGTCGTTCAGCAAGATTGACGCCAATGCGAGCGTCGCATTTCTTGAAATGTCGAAGCCGGCAGCCGAAAGGCCATCGCTGAGATAATGCTCGCTAATATCGCGCACTTCGCGAAACAAAACATAGCTAGGGTTTTCGCTATGCTTTTGGCCGCTACGATCATCCAAAATCATATCGCAAGGTTATGCTGTTGCTGCCTTCTCCTCTAGTGCGAGCCGGCCGGTGCCCTTGAGCGTCGCCAGGTCGATATCCGCGATGCAGCGGACAGGATCGTCGTTCAGGATCAGGTTGCCCTCAACATGCGCAGTACCGGTGCCGTTGTCGAAGTCCGCTTCGCTAAGGTCTGTGACACCGCGATCCAGGGGGAAGCCGAGCTCGGTACCGCCTCTGGTTTCAGTGAACTTGACCAGCACGTATCCCATTTCTCCCACTCGGTTCCGAAGTTCTTCCACGGTTGGATTCGCTCCGCCCATGATAATCGGCTGGTTGACGGTCAGGCGCTGGGTAAGTTCATTCATGAGTGGCCTCCCAAGGGTCTGGCGACCCTGAATTCTAATTTCGTCGCAGCGTAATCTTCTTAACTCTTTTGACTGTCCGCAATGGGGTGCGGGGACGTCCAACTGCCGATGAGCGACACTTGATCTGTTTTCGACGCTTCCAGCATGGCCTGAAATTTCATAGTGTGCGGTGAGCCGACCTGCGGTGCCACGGCACGGCCTGTTTCCGTCGGCCGAGCCTGCCTAGTGTGACCAGCATGCGATCAAGCCTCCGCTGCCTCACGACCGCTGCCGTCGTGACGTTGTCCGCTAGCGCCTTCATGGCGGTACCGCTCCTGACGGCACCAACGGCTGCGGCCGCGAGCAGCTGCTCGGCCGCCTACAGCGTGACGAGCCAGTGGAGCGACGGGTTCGGCGTGTCGATCACGGTTACGAATACCGGCCCGGCGATCACGGCCTGGACGCTGCAGTTCACAGACCCGGGCAACCAGCAGCTGACCGATGGCTGGGACGGCAACTGGAGTCAGACGGACGAGACGGTTACGGTCACTAACGCGAGCTGGAACGGCACCCTAGCGGCCGGCGCGTCCACCTCGACCGGAGCCAACTTCAGCTACAGCGGGACGAACGGCGCCCCGGCCAGCATCAGCTGCATGGGTAACGGCAGCTCGGGCGGCGGGACAGGTGGCCAGACCGCCTTCACCCAGGCGGATATCAATGCCGCGGTGGCCGCGCCGCTGATCGCGTTCGCGGCACCGACGTCCGCGGATCCGCGGCCGGGTACTAGCCCGGCCGACATCTATGCGGCGAAGGTGCTCTACTACCTGGCCTTGGTGGAGTATGAAGACCCCAGCGCCGCGGCCAGCGATGGCACGACGGTGGAGAGCGCACTGCTGGCGCAGGTCGCCAACCTCGTGGCCGGCGGGAACGAGCCGGATGCGGACGGCGGGCTGGAGGGCTGGTCAGCCGCCCCGGTCGCGCAGGCGCTGCTGCTGGTGAAGAAGAACGGCCCGGCCTGGAATAAGCTGTCGGCGGCCGAACAGGACGATGTCACGCTTCTTGAGGCCGCGATGGGTTACGGCGGGAACTACACCTACAACGACGCGAACAACTTCTCCTCCGGAATCTGCGGCTACGGCGACTTCAGCAAGACGAACAACCCCAACTACGAGGATGGCTACGTCGACGTAGAGCTGGCCGCGATCGAGTTCTTCGGCCCGGCGACATGGGACACGATGCTGTCGGACTTCAACGACGCCACGGTCACTTCCGAGCTCGACGCCGCCGGCCTTACCAACGCCGGCGGATGTTTCGCCACGGTCGGTTCGGCCGCGAACGCGGCGATCGGGATCCCGTTCGTCTGGAAGGGGATCCCGGCCACCGACCCGATGGGGGTCTGGAACCAGCTCGCGTCCGACACATTCGACGAGACCGTGGTCAGCTCGGTCACCGGCGTGTCCAACGGCGCGACCGTCACCGCCGAGATCGCGGACGGCACCACCAGCCCCTACGACGGCGAGTGCTGCATGGGCCACGAGTTCGACTCGACGGACTCCGGCGGCCTGCGCAGCTCGGCGCTGTACGTCTACGAGGGCTGGATGAACGTCACCGGCAGCCGGGTCGCGCTGACCGCGCTAGGCGACTTCGACTGCGCGGACGCGCCCGCCGCCGCCCAGTACGACGTGGGCAGCCAGGACCTCATCTACAAGCTGAACCACGGCTATATCAGCTACGCGCAAAGTCAGGACGGCGTCCTTGTCAACGACTCGGGCGATCCGGCCAGCGATGGCCCGGTCGCGAAGGGCTGGGCCTACGACATCGACGCCTACAACGTCCTGGCCGCACCATCGACCTGCTAAAAGCAATGTCCGTCTTACCCGTCTTACCTTCCTGTTCCGCGCGTCCTGAGCTGTTCCGCGCGTCCTGAGCTGTTCCGCGCGTCCTGAGCTGTTCCGCGCGACTGTGTTCCTTCGCTTATGTAGGTGCGCAGAGCTCATGATCCGCCCCCTGATATCCGATAGTTTCGGAGACCATTCGATATTTCGCTATTTACATGTTTCCGGCTCGGCGAGTTGTTATGCTCTGCCTCTAATCGACTTTGACCTCATTTATCACAAAAGCCTCATAAAACAGGGGAAGACGGGTTGGTGCGAAACAAATGAGTAATATTTCGGGTCGAAACTTTTCCGAAAGTAATTGACGATCATATAGGCCCAACTCACACTAACGCCATCGGCAGATGTCATTACATGCCGTTCAGGATCCGGCCGGCCTGACCCGCACGGTCGTCGCCGCGCGACGACCCCATCCGAGGAGGAGGCACAGGCGTGAACGCCCCGCCACATATCCCAAGAACTCGCAGCAGCGGTCGGATCCGACTGCTCTTCGGCCTCGTTTTCGCCGTGGTACTGACCGCGGCCATGGCGGCGGTGCCCGGCGTCGCCAAGGCCGCGACGACCATCTGCTCAAACGAGACCGGCACGAACAGCGGCTATTACTACCAGATGTATACCTCCGGCACCGGATCAGCCTGCATCACCTTGAACTCGGGCAACAGTTACTCCACCTCGTGGAGCGGTGTCGGCGACTTTGTCGCCGGCGTTGGCTGGAACCCCGGCAGCAGCAACACGGTGAGCTTCTCCGGCAGCTTCAATCCCTCCGGGGACGCGTACCTGTCGCTGTATGGCTGGACGACCAATCCGCTCGTTGAGTACTACATCACCGAGGACTGGAGCGGTTACAACCCCGGCAGCGGCGCCACGTACATGGGCCAGGTCACCAGCGACGGCGGCACGTACAACCTGTACGAAGATCAGCGGGTGAACGAGCCCTCCATCGAGGGCACCGCGACCTTCGAGCAGTACTGGGCGGTGCGGACCTCGGGTGTGACCAGCGGGACGATCACCACGGCCAACTACTTCAACGCATGGGCCAGTCATGGGATGGATCTGGGCACGTTCAACTACCAGATCCTCGCCACCGAGGGCTTCAACGGCGGCAGCGGCAGCTCGAGCGTCACGGTGAACTCGGGTGGTTCATCCGGCGGCGGTGGCGGGGGCGGCGGGGGCGGCGGCTCTTCGTGCACCGCGACGCTGTCGGCTGGGGCGTCGGGGAGCAACTGGTACAACCTCAACGTATCGGTCGCCGGCTCCAGTAGTTGGACCGTCACTGTGGACATGGTGGCCCCCGCGGTCGTCTACTCCACCTGGAATGTCAACGCCACCTGGCCAAGCGAGTACGTGATGGTCGCCACACCCAACGGCAACGGCAACGACTGGGGTTTCACAGTCTCGCCCAATGGCCAATGGACATGGCCCAGCGTCTCCTGTAGTACCGGGTAGCCCTAGTCGACCCCGTCGCTGTCACACGATCCCTAACTGTGGCGGCGACGGGGTCTAGTGCCGCCTGCCCGGCAACGTCTGCGTGGCGTCTGCGCGGGTCATTGCGTAGGCGACAGTGTGTGCAGTGCGCGGAATCGCGGGCTGGAAGACGGGTACGGGGCGGCTGCCGGGCGAGCCGCCCAGGTCGCAACGTGTTGCCAAAAAAAGGTTCTAAAAGATGACGACACGCTGGCAGGAAACTGGCAGTCACGCACCGTCCCGCTGTAGTATTCGAATCATGACCAGGAGACGGGCAGGGAACCGGGGCACCCGGGCCGGGCAGCAGGACAGCCGGCCCGGGCGGGACCGGCCGCGCCCGTCGCCCGGTGAGGCGGCGCGGCTGATGCGGGCGGCCGGGCGGGACCAGCGG
>Ga0335074_10005111_pt1 | contig 18146 bp, 17 predicted proteins | sample Lox_Sample_23_FD_206715 | JGI IMG/M metagenome (GOLD analysis project Ga0335074, IMG submission 206715) | Soil microbial communities from Loxahatchee National Wildlife Refuge, Florida, United States - Lox_Sample_2.3 | ecosystem: Environmental > Terrestrial > Soil > Wetlands | place: USA... | reverse complement strand
CGCCGATGACCACCACGTGCTTGCCTTGCGCGCTGACGCGCGCGGCTTTCCCGTGACGGTTGGCGTCCGGGAGATAGTCCATAGCCGAGTGGATCCCGGCCAGGTCTCGGCCGGGGACGCGCAGGTCGCGGGCTATCCGGGCGCCGCCGCACAGCACGACAGCGCCGAAACCGGCCGCGCGCAGCTCATCTGCCGACATGTCGACACCGCAGCGGAACCGCGTGCCCTCATCGCGCATCTGCTCCAGCCGCCGGTCCAGGTGCCTCTTTTCCATCTTGAACTCGGGTATGCCGTAGCGGAGCAGCCCGCCGGGCGCGTCGTCGCGCTCGAACACGGTCACCGCGTGACCGGCCCTGGTGAGCTGCTGCGCCGCCGCCAGCCCGGCCGGGCCCGAGCCGATCACCGCCACGGTGCGGCCGCTCAGCGAGGCGGGCGGAAGCGGCCTCACCCAGCCCGAGGCGAAGGCCCGGTCGATGATCTCCACCTCGACCTGCTTGATCGTGACGGGGTCGCCCTCCTTCCCTGGCAGCGCCGAAATGCCGACCACGCACGCGGCCTCGCATGGTGCCGGGCAGAGCCGGCCGGTGAACTCGGGGAAGTTGTTGGTGGCGTGCAACCGGTCGGCCGCCGCCCGCCAGTCGTCCCGCCAGACCAGGTCGTTCCACTCCGGGATGAGGTTGCCGAGCGGGCAGCCGCTGTGGCAGAACGGGATACCGCAGTCCATGCACCGGCCCGCCTGCGTGCGCACCGCCGCGGCCGGGAACGGCTGGTACACCTCCCGCCAGTCTTGCAGCCGCAGGCTGACCGGGCGCCTGGCCGGCGTTTCCCGTGGCGTGCGGAGAAAGCCCTTCGGATCGGCCATGGTTGTCGCGCCTCCTTACCCGTGTGCCGCGGCCATGACGGCCTCGTCGACGTCGCGTCCGTCCCGCTGCGCCGCCGAGGCGGCGGCCAGCACGCGCTTGTAATCCTTGGGCATGACCTTGGTGAACCGGGCCAGGGAGGCCGGCCGGTCTGCAAGGATCTCGGCGGCGACCGCCGAACCCGTCTCCGCCCGGTGCCGGTGGACCACGGTCTCCACAAACACCTCATCCTCGGGGGTGAGCTCCTCCAGTTCGACCATCTCGGTGTTGACCCGGAGCCGCGGCAAGTCGAGCACGTAGGCGATCCCACCGGACATGCCTGCCGCGAAGTTACGCCCGACCGGCCCGAGGATCACCACCCGCCCACCGGTCATGTACTCGCAGGCGTGATCGCCGGTGCCTTCGGCGACGGCGAGGGCGCCGGAGTTCCTGACGCAGAACCGCTCGCCAACGACACCGCGCAGGAACATCTCACCGGACGTGGCGCCGTAGCCGATCACGTTTCCGGCGATTACCTGCCGTTCGGCGGCGAACGCCGACGACGAAGGCGGCGCGATCACGATCCGTCCGCCGGACAGGCCCTTGCCGACGTAGTCGTTGGCATCGCCAGCCAGGCGCAGCGTGATCCCGCGCGGCACGAAAGCGCCGAACGACTGCCCGGCCGACCCGGTGAACCAGATGGCGATCGTGTCGTCGGGCAGGCCTTCGGCACCCCACCGCCTGGTGACCTCGTAGCCGAGCATGGTGCCGACGGTACGGTTGACGTTCCTGATCGGCAGCTCAAGGCTGACCGGCCGGCCCTCCTCAAGGGCGCCCTCCGCGAGCTGGATCAGCGTGTGGTCCAGCGCCTTGTCCAGCCCGTGGTCCTGCCCGGTGACGCAGCGCGGCGCGCCGGCGGTGCCGGGCGTGTACAAGATGGGCGCGAGGTCCAGCCCAGCTGCCTTCCAATGATTCACGGCGAGCGTGGCATCGAGCAGGTCGGTCCGGCCGATGATCTGTTCCAGCTTGGTGAACCCGAGACGGGCGAGGTACTCGCGGACCTCCTCGGCGATGAACTCGAAGAAGTTCACCACGAACTCCGGCCTGCCGGAGAACCGGCTGCGCAGCTCGGGGTTCTGGGTGGCGACCCCGACCGGGCATGTGTCCAGGTGGCAGACGCGCATCATCACGCAGCCGGACACGACAAGCGGCGCGCTGGCGAAGCCGAACTCCTCCGCGCCGAGCAGCGCGGCGATGATCACGTCCCGGCCGGTCTTGAGCTGTCCGTCGACCTGGACCACGATCCGGTCACGCAGGTTGTTGCGGAGCAGGGTCTGCTGGGTTTCGGCCAGGCCGAGTTCCCACGGTGAGCCGGCGTGCTTGAGCGAGGTCAGCGGCGCGGCGCCGGTGCCGCCGTCGTGCCCGCTGATCAGCACCACGTCCGCATGCGCCTTGGACACGCCGGCCGCGACCGTGCCGACGCCCATCTCGGCGACGAGCTTGACGTGCACCCGCGCGGCCGGGTTGGCGTTCTTCAGGTCGTGGATGAGCTGGGCGAGATCCTCGATCGAGTAGATGTCGTGGTGCGGCGGGGGCGAGATCAGCCCCACGCCGGGCGTGGCGTACCGGGTCTTCGCGATCCACGGGTACACCTTGTTGCCGGGCAGTTGCCCGCCCTCCCCCGGCTTGGCGCCCTGCGCCATCTTGATCTGCAGGTCGTCGGCGTTGACCAGGTATTCGCTGGTCACGCCGAACCTCCCGCTGGCCACCTGCTTGACCGCGGACCGCCGCGAATCCCCGTTGCGGTCGGGAGTGAACCGCTCGGGATCCTCTCCGCCTTCCCCGGTGTTCGACCTTCCGCCCAGGCGGTTCATCGCGATCGCGAGCGTCTCGTGCGCCTCGGCCGAGATCGAGCCGTACGACATCGCGCCGGTCGCGAACCGCTTGACGATGTTCCTTACCGGTTCGACCTCGCTGAGCTCGACCAGCTCCGCGCCGTCGCGGATGCGCAGCAGGCCGCGCAACGTCATGAGCTTCGCGGCCTGGTCATCGACCAGTGACGTGTACTCCTTGAAGATCTCGTACCGCCGGGTGCGCGTGGCGTGCTGCAGCTTGAACACCGTCTCCGGGCTGAACAGGTGCGGTTCGCCCTCGCGTCGCCACTGGTACTCGCCACCGGTGGCCAGACCGCGATGCGGACCCGCTACGGCCTGGACACGCTGAGCGATTTCCGCGGCGAGCATGTCGAAGCCGACGCCGCCGAGCCGCGACGTGGTGCCGGCGAAGCACGTCGCGATGACCTCCTCGCCCAGCCCGATCGCCTCGAAGATCTGCGCGCCCGTGTAGGAAGCCACGGTCGACACGCCCATCTTGGACATGATCTTCAGCAGGCCCTTGCTGAGCGCCTTGCGCAGGTTCTCTTCCGCCTTGCGTTCGGTGACACCGTGCTTGTCTGCACCGTGCTTGTCTGCACCGTGCTTGTCTGCACCGTGCTTACCGCCACTGGCGAGTTCGCCGCGCCTGGCCAGGTCGCGGACCGACGCGATGGCCAGGTACGGGTTCACGGCTGCGGCCCCGTACCCGATCAGCAGCGCCACGTGGTGGCACTCGCGGACGTCACCGGCCTCGACGATCAGGCCCACCCGCGTCCGCGCCCGCTCCCGGATCAGGTGATGATGCACCGCCCCGGTCAGCAGCAGCGAAGGAATGGGCGTGATGTTCTCCCCCGGGGTACCGCGATCACTGAGGACAATGAGGCGGGCTCCCGCCGCTATCGCGGCGGAGACCTCGGCGCATATCCCGGCGAGGCTCGCGCGGAGGGCGTCCCCGCCACCTGACGCGTCGTAGCGGCCGTCCACGATGTAGCTCGCCAGCCCAGGCAGGTTGCCGTCGTCGTTGATGTGGACGATCTTGGCCAAGTCCGCGTCGCCGATGACCGGGTGCGGGAGGGTGATCTGGCGGCAGGACGCCGGCAGCGGCTCGAGCAGGTTCTGCTCGGGGCCGACGGTGGCACTCAGCGAGGTGACCAGTTCCTCCCGGATGGCGTCCAGTGGCGGGTTCGTCACCTGTGCGAACAGCTGGGTGAGGTAGTCGAACACCAGCCGTGGCCGCTCGGAGAGGACCGCGATGGGCGTATCGGTGCCCATCGACCCGATCGGCTCCGCGCCGGTCCGTGCCATCGGCCCGAGGATGAGCCGCACCTCCTCCTCGGTGTACCCGTGCAGCCGCTGGGCGGCCACAAGAGCTGCGGGTTCCAGCGGGCTCAATGGTGCCATTGGCTCGCGATCGGGGAGGTCGTCGAGGTGGATGAGGCCGGCGTGCAGCCAGGCGTCATAGGGATGCTCGGCGGCCAGGGCCGCCTTGACCTCGTCGTCGTCGATGATGCGGCCCTGTTCGGTGTCCGCGAGGAAGATGCGTCCGGGACGCAGGCGGCCTTTGCGCACCACCGTGGCGGGGTCGATGTCCAGCACGCCCACCTCAGACGCGAGGACGACCAGTCCGTCACTGGTGACCCAGTACCGGCCGGGGCGCAGGCCGTTGCGGTCCAGCACGGCCCCGATCACCGAGCCGTCGGTGAACGCGATCAGCGCCGGGCCGTCCCACGGCTCCATCAGCGTGGAATGGAATTGATAGAACGCCCGCCGCTCCGCTGACATCTCCGCATGCTTCTCCCACGGCTCGGGGATCATCATCAGCACTGCGTGCGGCAGCGACCGCCCGCCCAGGTGCAGCAGTTCCAGGCACTCGTCGAAGCTCGCCGAGTCGCTGGCACGCTCATTCAGGATCGGGAACAGCCTGGACAGGTCCCCCGGGATCAGCTCGCTCGCCAGCATCGCCTCGCGTGCCCGCATCCAGTTGCGGTTGCCGCGGATCGTGTTGATCTCGCCGTTGTGCGCCACGTACCGGTACGGGTGCGCCAGCGGCCAGGACGGGAACGTGTTGGTGGAGAACCGGGAGTGCACGAGCGCGAGCGCGGACGCGAACCTCGGATCGGCCAGGTCGGTGAAGAACGGGCCTAGTTGCACCGCGGAAAGCATCCCCTTGTACAGCAGCGTCCGCGAGGACAGGCTGGCGAAGTACACGCCGGTCTCGTGCTCGGCCCGTTTGCGCAGGCAGAACGCCAGCCGCTCCAGCGCCAGACCCGTCTCACCGCCGGCGCCCGCCACGAACAGCTGGACCATCCCTGGCTGGACCGCGCGTGCGCCGGGCCCGCAGGCGGCCGGGTCGAACGGCACCTCGCGCCAGCCGAGCACGGTCAGCCCTTCATCGCGTGCCAGCTCATCGATGGCCGGTGCCACCACGTGCTGTTCTGACGAAAGGAAAGCCATGCCCACGGCGTACGAGCCGGGCTCGGGCAGCGGGAAACCAGCGACGGCGCGGAGGAACTCGTCTGGTATCTGGGTCAGGATGCCCGCCCCGTCGCCGGTGTCAGGGTCAGCACCCTCGGCACCGCGGTGCTCCAGGTTCCGCAGGGCGGCCAGCGCCTTGGCCACCACGTCGTGGGTCCGGCGACCGCTCAAGTCAGCGACAAAAGCGACACCACACGCGTCGTGCTCGAAAGAGGGGTCGTAAAGCCCAACTGCCACGTGCTCTCCCGTCGTCTCGAATCAATGAGTGGATTCGGGACAGCACTGGCCCTGTTAACATAGATATTACATTACCCGCCGCGCCCCAGCTAGCGGCGCACTAGCCGACGGGCCCGGCCGGGGACGGGTCACCCTGAACACGGCAACGGCCAGGATGAGCACGGCCACATCGGCCCAGACGTCGTAGGGAACGCCAGACACCAGCGGCTGCGGCCCTATCCGCATCGACTCCACCCACAGACCGCCCAGCGCGTACGCGGCGGCCCCGAGCATGAACGTCCGCTCGCCGGTGAGCGCGAACCTGCGGGTCGCCCAGATCAGCGTCAAGCCCACCGCCACGTCCCACGCGGACTGGTAAAGGAAGGCCGGCTGGAACGTCGCGAAATTCTCGTACCCGGGCACGCGGTGCTCGGGGTCAATCCGCACGGCGAGCAGCCAGTTCGCCGGATGGCCATAGAAGTCCTGCGCCCACCAGTGCCCGAGCCCTCCGATCGCGAGCCCGAACGCCACTCCGGGAGCTGCCGCGCTGGCAACCGGGCCGAGCGGGACGCCCGCACGGCGGCAGGCGATCCAGGCGCCCGCCGCGCCGAGTGCTACCGCGCCGGGCACGCCGATCGCGGCAACCGTTTCGGCGGCCGTGTGCCACACGACATTGTGCCGGCCGAAGTCATGCCGCACATCGAGCAGCAGCGCGTGCATGAGCGAGCCAGTCAGGCCGAACGGCACGGCCCACGCGGCCACATCCAGGATCACACCGGGATCGCCGCCCTCCTTGCGGTACCGGTGCCTGGTGACGAGAACAGCCACCGCGATGCCCGCGATCACGCAGAGCGCGAAGTATCTTACGGTGAGCGGCCCCAGCGTCCAAGCGTCACCTCCCGGCGGGGGAACGGCGGCAAGCGGCACGTATGAGACGTTACTCCCCGCTATGAACTCCGGCGGCGAGTTCCTCGGTGAGCTGGCGGACCGCGGCGATCGCCTCCGGCTGGCCAGGGGCGTCGAGCATGCGCCGGACGAACGCGGACCCGACGATCACGCCGTCGGCGAAGCCGGCGACTTCGGCGGCCTGCTCCCCCGTGCTCACGCCCAGGCCCACCGCGACCGGCAGGTCGGTGTGCCGCCTGGTCCTGGTGACCAGCGAGTGCGCCCCGCCGCTGACCGCCGCCCTCGTGCCGGTGATGCCCATCAGGCTCGCCGCGTACACAAAGCCACGACAAGTCCCGGCGATCATGGCTATCCGGGCGTCGGTCGTGCTCGGCGCCACCAGGAACACCCGGTCCAGGCCGTACCGGTCGGACGCTCTCAGCCAGGGACCGGCTTCCTCCGGCGTGAGGTCCGGTGTGATCAGCCCGGCGCCACCAGCCTTGGCCAGATCGCGGGCGAAGCTCTCGATGCCGTACCTGTCGACCGGGTTCCAGTAGGTCATGACCAGGGTGGGCGTTCCGGTGCTGGCTACCGCTTCGACCGTGTGCAGCACGTGCTTTACTTTCACGCCGTTCAGCAATGAGCGATGGACGGCTTCGGCGATGACCGGGCCGTCCATCAGCGGGTCGGAGTACGGCAGGCCGATCTCGATGACGTCCGCGCCCGCCTCGGTCATGGCGACAGCCGCCTCGATGGCGGCCTCGACGGTGGGAAAGCCGGCGGGCAGGTAGCCGACCAGGACAGGGCGGCCGTTGGTGAAGGCTTTGGCGGCGCTCATATGCCGAACCACTTCGAGGCGGTGTCCACATCCTTGTCGCCGCGCCCGGACAGGTTCACGATCATCAGCCCGGCGGGACCGAGTTCGGGGCCGACCTGAAGGGCCCCGGCCAGCGCGTGCGACGATTCGATCGCCGGGATGATGCCCTCGGTCCGGCACAGCACCGCGAACGCGTCCATGGCCTGCGTGTCCGTGATCGCCCGGTAGGACGCACGGCCGGTCTCCATCAGCCAGACGTGTTCCGGGCCGACGCCGGGGTAATCCAGGCCGGCCGAAATCGAGTGGGTGGGCTGGGTCTGCCCCTCCTCGTCTTGCAGCAGGTAGGTGCGCATGCCGTGCAGGACACCCGGGCTGCCCGCGGTGAGCGTGGCTGCGTGCCGCGGTGTGTCGATGCCGTCACCGCCGGCCTCGCAGCCGACGATCCTCACGTTCTCGTCGGGGATGAACGCGTGGAACAGGCCGATCGCATTCGAGCCGCCGCCTACGCAGGCGACCACCACGTCCGGCAGCCTGCCATAGTCGTTGAGCACCTGCTCACGAGCCTCGACGCCGATGATCCGCTGGAAGTCGCGGACCATCATCGGGAACGGGTGCGGGCCGCCAACCGAGCCGATGCAGTAGTGGGTGTATCCCACCGTCGCCACCCAGTCGCGGAACGCCTCGTTCATCGCGTCCTTGAGCGTCCGGGTGCCCGCGGTCACCGGGAACACCTCGGCGCCGAGCATGCGCATCCTGGCGACGTTCAGCGCCTGCCGCTGGGTGTCCTCCTCGCCCATGTACACGGCGCAGTCCAGGCCGAACAGGGCGGCGGCGGTCGCGGTGGCCACGCCGTGCTGGCCGGCGCCGGTCTCCGCGATCAGCCTGGTCTTGCCCATCCGCTTGGCGATCAGGGCCTGGCCGAGCACGTTGTTGACCTTGTGCGAGCCCGTGTGCGCGAGATCCTCGCGCTTGAGCAGGACCGTGCAGCCGGCCTTCTCGCTGAACCGCTCCGCGTGGTACAGCAGAGTGGGACGGCCCGCGTATTCGCGTAGCAGCCGGGCCAGTTCGGTCCGGAACGCGGTGTCGTGACGGGCCTGCTCATAGGCCTCGGCGAGTTCGTCGAGCGCGGCCATCAGCGACTCGGGCGCGAACCGCCCGCCGTACGCGACGCCCTGAGCCTCGAAATGGCCGTCAAGGTCGGGAACCGGGGCGATGTCCGGCTCGGCCGGCGTTACTGTCATGGGCGCTCCCCGCGCAGGGCTGTCATGGGCGCTCCCCGCGCAGGGCCGGGTGGGAGCCTGCCGTGACCAGGTCGGCGACCGCGCTGCGGGGATCCTTCTCGGTCACCAGGCTCTCGCCCACCAGGACCGCGTCCGCGCCCGCGGCGGCGTAGCCGAGCAGGTCACGGGGGCCGCGGACACCTGACTCGGCCACCTTGACGATGCCGTCGGGAATCTTGGGCGCCAGCTCGGCGAAGATGCCGCGGTCGACCTTCAGCGTGCCCAGGTCGCGGGCATTCACCCCGATGACCTTGGCGCCCGCCTCCAGTGCCCGGTCCAGTTCGGGTTCGGTGTGTACCTCGACAAGCGGCAGCAAGCCTATCGAGACCGCGCGCTCGACCAGGGAGACCAGCGCGCTCTGCTCAAGCGCTGCCACGATCAGCAGCGCCACGTCCGCCCCGTGCGCACGCGCCTCCCAGAGCTGGTAGGAGCTGACCACGAAGTCCTTACGCAGCACGGGTACCTGGACGGCCTTACGCACCGTGTCCAGGTCCGCAAGCGACCCGCCGAAACGCCTCTCCTCGGTCAGCACGCTGATGATCTTGGCGCCGCCGGCCTCATAGTCGGCCGCGAGCGCGGCCGGGTCAGCGATCGCAGCCATCTGCCCTCGGGACGGGCTCGACCGTTTGACCTCGGCGATTACCGTAACGCCCTCTGACCGCAGGGCTGCCATCGCGTCCCGCGGCGAAAGGGCACGCCGCGCCAGCTCCTTCAGCTGATCGAGGGAGACACGCCGCTGCCGGTCGGCGAGATCGGCACGCACGCCGTCTAGGATCTCGTCGAGCACACTCACGCGGTTCTCTCGTCCCCTCATATCGGTAATGTTGCGCTCCCCGATCGTAGCCCGGCCGCCGTGATGCCCGAGTTACTGCCCCCTCCCGTTCGGCTTCCGGCGCAGCTCAGGGCTGCGCGGTCACGAATTTCCGTCGAGCGCGAATCCGGCGCCGCGGACGGTGCGGATCAGCCCGGGCGTGCCGAGCTTGGTGCGCAGCCCGGCGATGTGCACATCGACCGACCGCTCCCCCGCCCTGCTGCCGGCCGCCGCGAGCAGCTGCTGTCTCGTGCATGGACGTCCGTGGACGCCCAGCATGGCGGTGAGGATCGCGAACTCCTTGCCGGTCAGCGGCACGTCCCTGCCCTCCACCACGGCCACCCGGCGGCCGCTGTCGAGCGTCAGCCCGCCGGCGGTGGTAAGCCCGCTGGCTGGCGGTCCAGCGGGCTCGCCGAGCACGTCGAGCAGTTCGCGCACGGTAGCGACAAGCCGGCGCGGGGCGAACGGGCGGGTCAGCCACCTCGCCGCGCTAGCTCTGTTCAGGCCTCGCGGTCTCGGCCCGGAGGCCACCGAGAAAACCACAGGGCTGGCCAGTGCCTCGCGCACCCGCCTGGGGTCGAGCCCGGGCATGGTCAGGTCGAGCACCGCGACCGCGTCGGTCCCGTCCGCGAGCCCGGCGAGCGCCAGCTCGGGGCTGGCGGCCTGCCGCACCCGCAACCCGTCCCTGGACAAGTAGCGAACCAGCATGGCCGCCACGGCGGGCTCGTGCTCGGCGAGCAGGACTCCGCCAGGGCTGAGCGGTGCCGGTTTCCTGGCGCTTTCCTCAGCGCCGACCGGAGTCGCCGCCTGATCCAAGATCCACCGCGTCCGCGTCGTCGGCCCCGCCGGTGGGGTCCACGTCCCGGCTGAGCGATTCCCACATCGTCGCCGAGTCGGCTCGCTCCCGCGGGGTCCGCCGGCTCGGCCGCTCGAACCTCGCCGACATCACCGGCCAGGCCGGTCCGCGCCAGAGCGTGGCCACCCCCGCCAGCACGATCGCCAGCGCCCCGGCCGCCGCCACCACGTGCCAGCCCAGGCCGGTCATCACCGCGTGCCCCGGCGTGCCGGAAACCAGGATGCCGGCAGCCGTACCGGACGTGGCGCCGCTGGTCGTCGAGCCGCCGGCACCGGATCCGGCTGCCGCGCCGGCATTCTGCGCGGTGGTCAGTACCGCGGCGGCGGTCACCGCGGCAGTGACGGTTACCACGGCGTAGCCGCCGATAACCGCGAGCAGCGCGCCGACCACACGCCGCGCCAGGCCCTTGGTAGCGATCACGGCCGCGAGACAGGCAAGAGCGGCGACGGCCAGCGCGCTGGCCAGCGGGATCAGGCTCTGCCCGGTTACCGCGTAATCCTGCTCGGGAATCGGATGGGGCGGTGTGTAGATCGCGTGCGCCCAGACTTCCCGCAGTGCGAGCAGGATCAGCACCGCCCCGGCCGCACCGAGCGCCAGCACCAGGCCATACTCGCTTCGCGAGTCGGAAGGCACCGCGCTTCGCGAGTCGGAAGGCACCGCGCTTCGCGAGTCGGAAGGCACCGCGCTTCGCGAGTCAGCGGGCTGGCGCACCGGAAGGCTCACCTGTCACCGTGTCGAGCACGCCCGCGTCCCAGCAGGTCCTGTCTCCGGTGTGGCAGGCGCCGCCGACCTGATCTACCTTGACGAGCAGCGCGTCACCGTCGCAGTCGAGCGCTACCGACTTGACCCACTGCTGGTGCCCGGACGTTTCGCCCTTCACCCAGTATTCCCGCCGGCTGCGCGACCAGTAGGTGCACCGGCCCGTGGTGAGCGTTCGATGCAGCGCCTCGTCGTCCATCCAGCCCAGCATCAGCACCTCGCCGGTGTCGTACTGCTGCGCTATCGCCGCGATCAGGCCGGCCGGATCCCGCTTCAGCCGCGCGGCGATAGCCGGATCGAGGCCACTGCCCTCCCCGGCCCGGCCGCCGGTCAGCGCGCCCTCGCTCATGGACTTCCTCATTTCATCGATGCCTGCCATCAAGCCTAGCCACCGCCATGGCCGGCCCGGGCCGGCCTACCCATCGGTAAGCACGGCGCCTACTATCGGCAGGTGGGCTACTCACGGCAAGAACGTCTAGCTCTGTGTGCACTCCTCGAGAAGACCGGGCCGGACGCGCCGACGCTGTGCGCCGGCTGGACCACCGGCGACCTAGCCGCGCACTTGGTGCTGCGCGAGCGGCGCCTGGATGCCGCGGCCGGCGTGCTGGGCGGCCCGCTGGCCGGGCATACTGCCCGGGTACAGCGACGGCTACGCGAGCGGACCTCGTTTCCCGGCCTCGTCGATGCGATCAGAACCGGCCCGCCGAGGCTATCGGTGATGGGCCTGCCCGGCATGGATGAGCGGCTGAACACCGTCGAGTTCTTCGTCCACCACGAGGACATCCGCCGCGCTGTCGAGGGCTGGGTACCGAGGGATCTGACCGGCCGGGAGTCCGATGAGCTGTGGCGGCGGCTCCGCATGGCGCGGATGGTCCTGCGCAACGCCCCGGTCGGGGTCGAACTGGCCAGGGATGACACCGAGCCGGGCGACGGCGCCATCTTGCGGATAACCGCCAGGAAGGCGACACCCGTGGTCACCGTGATCGGGCCGCCGGCCGAGCTGCTCATGTGGGCGACTGGCAGGACAGCAGCCGCTAATATCCGTTTCGATGGCACGAGGGCGGCCGTCGCCCGCCTGACTGGCAGCCGGTGGGGACTGGGTGGCTGAGAAAGCAGGCGGCTTAATGCGGGTTCAGCCGCCCATCTCGCGCTTGAGCTTGGCCAGTTCGTCGTCAACGTTCGGCTTGGTGACGGGCCGCGGCACCGTTGGCGGTGCCGGCGGAGTGTATGGCTGCACGTCGGCACTTGGCAATGCCCGGGTCGGGTGGGAATCCTGGACTTCACTCTCCCTCGATCCCTTGGACACCTGCCGGTTGGAGGCCCGGCCCAGCCTGAAGGCGGCGTAGACCCCGCCGGCCGCCAAGGCGATAAGTGCCACATAGAAGAGCGCGTGGACGACAAATCCGACCACGCTGAAGACGAAAATCAGCGCTATCACCGCAGCGATCGCGATGGCGGCGAGCTTGAAGCCTCGCATCAGCCCTCCAGAGTCCTACTAGCCCCTGACACGACATTACCCGACCGTCGCGATACCGCCGAGCACCAGCCAATAAGGTATGCATATGCACGCACTCGGTATCGACATCGGCGGCACAGGCATCAAAGCCGCACCTGTGGACGCGGCCGCGGGAAAGCTGCTGGCTGAGCGGCAGAAGATCGCCACCCCTCATCCCGCCGTTCCCGACGCGATCGCCGAGGTGGTCGGTGAGCTGGTCAAGTCGTTCAGCTGGACGGGGCCGATCGGCATCACCTTTCCCGGCGTGGTCACCAGCGGGGTGACCAGGACCGCCGCCAACCTGGACCCCTCCTGGATCGGCCTGGACGCCCGCGCGCTGTTCGGCAAGGCGGCGGGCAACCCCGTCCATGTGCTGAACGACGCGGACGCGGCCGGGGTCGCGGAGATGGAGTTCGGCGCGGGGGTGGGCGAGCACGGCACCGTGCTGATGCTGACGTTCGGCACCGGGATCGGCAGCGCGCTGTTCGCCAGCGGCACGCTCGTACCGAACACCGAGTTCGGGCACATCGAGATCAAGGGCAAGGACGCGGAGAAGCGCGCGTCCGAGCGCGCCAAGGTACTGCACGACCTGAGCTGGGGCAAGTGGGCGGGCAGGGTCGACGAATACCTGCTGCACATGGAGTCGCTGCTCTCGCCCGACCTGTTCATCATCGGCGGCGGGATCAGCAAGGAGTCGGAGAAGTTCGTGCCGCTGCTGACCGGCGTCCGCGCCCGGATCGTCCCCGCCACCTTGCAGAACGACGCGGGCATCGTGGGCGCCGCGATGGCCGCCGTCAGCGCCACCCCTGCTAGCGCGTGACCGTTAGCTGTCGTCCGGCGGCAGCAGCCGACGTCGAGCGGATCACCGCGCTGCGGTCTGCCGCCTACCCGGACGACACGCACAGGCCGATCGGGCCCCAGCTGCCGAACCTGTGCGTGGCTCAGGCCGGCGACGACGTCGTCGGTTACGGGCGGCTGCGCCTGCACCGGTCCCCGCGCTTCGATCCGCCCGGCTACTACCTCGCCGGCTTGGTCGTCGATCCGGCGTGGCGGCGGCACGGCATCGGCACCATGCTGACCCGGTGCCGCATCGAGGCCGCGTGGGCGGCGGGCGCGGACATCGTGTACTACTTCGCGAACTCTCGCAACGAGGCGTCGATCGCCATGCACCGCGGCTTCGGCTTCACGGAGCTGCGCAGGCCGTTCGAGTTCCCCGGCGTGGGCTTCGAGGGCGGCGTCGGCGTCCTGTTCGGGCTGATCAAGGACCCTGACGGGCCGGGACCGGCCATTTCGTGACCTCACGAACGGATAGCGTGGCCAGCCGCTCGCAGCGCGTCCTTGACCTGGGCTATGCGCAACGTACCGAAGTGGAAGACGCTCGCGGCTAGCACCGCGTCGGCGCCCGCCGCAACGGCAGGCGCGAAATGCGACACCGCACCCGCCCCGCCGCTGGCGATCAGGGGGACGCCCACCGAGGCACGCACCAGCCTGATCAGCTCCAGGTCGAAACCGCCGGTCGTCCCGTCGGCGTCCATCGAGTTCAGCAGGATCTCCCCGGCGCCCAGGGCGACACCCCGGGCGGCCCACTCGATCGCGTCGATGCCCGTCCCGGTCCGCCCGCCGTGGGTCGTCACCTCAAAGCCCTTCCCGGAACCAAGGCGCCGCGCGTCCACCGACAGCACCACGCACTGCGACCCGAACCGCTCCGCCGCCTCCCGCAGCAAGACCGGCCGCTCGACGGCGGCGGTGTTCAGGGACACCTTGTCCGCCCCCGCCCGCAGCAGCTTGTCCACGTCCGATACAGAACGCACTCCCCCGCCCGCGGTCAGCGGGATGAACACCTGGTCGGCGGTCTTGCTGACCACCTCATACATGGTCTCCCGGCCGCTGCTGGACGCGGCGATGTCCAGGAAGGTCAGCTCGTCCGCGCCCTCGGCGTCATAGAACGACGCGAGTGAAACCGGGTCGCCGGCGTCGCGCAGCGACTGGAAGTTAACCCCCTTAACTACCCGCCCGCCATCGACGTCCAGGCACGGGATCACCCTGACCGCTACGCTCATGAGACCGCTGCCAGCGCTTCCTCCAGCGTGAACGCGCCCTCGTACAGGGCGGTCCCGACGATCGCGCCCTCAACGCCCGCGGGCACCAGCGAGGCTATCGCCCGCAGGTCGGAAAGCGACGACACTCCCCCGCTAGCCACCACCGGCGCCGGCGTCCGCGCGCACACGTCGCGCAGCAGGTCCAGGTTAGGCCCGCGCAGCGTCCCGTCCTTGAGCACATCCGTGACTACGTATCGTGCGCAGCCCTCGGCGTTCAGCCGTTCCAGCGTCGGGTACAGCTCGCCGCCATCCGATGTCCAGCCGCGGGCCGCCAGCTTGGTACCCCGCACGTCCAGCCCGACCGCGACCCGGTCACCATGCCGGGCGATCACCGACGCGACCCATGACGGGTTCTCCAGCGCCGCCGTACCGATGTTTACCCGGCGGCAGCCGGTGGCCAGCGCGCGCTCCAGCGACCCGTCGTCCCGTATCCCGCCGGACATCTCCACGTCGATGTCCAGCATGCCGACCACCTTAGCCAGCAGTTCCGCGTTCGATCCGCGCCCGAACGCCGCGTCCAGGTCCACTAGGTGCACCCAGCACGCCCCGGCCCGCTGCCAGGCCAGGGCGGCTTCGACCGGGTCGCCGTACGCCGAGCCGCTGCCGGCCACACCCTGGACCAGTTGCACAGCGTGTCCCTCGGTCACGTCGACCGCTGGCAGCAGCTCAAGCTTCACGATAGGCTCCCCAGCCAGTTGGATAGCACGGCAAATCCGGCGTCGCCGGACTTCTCCGGGTGGAACTGCGTCGCCGACACCACCCCGTCCTCGACAGCCGCCACGAATGGCGCGCCATGCGTCGTCCATGACACCATCCCCGGAGCGCCCGACCGCACCCCGTACGAATGCACGAAATAGAACCGGGTGTCCGGCGACAGTCCGTCAAACAGAACGGACCCAGGCGCGGACGATACCGTGTTCCACCCCATATGCGGCAGTATGACCGGCCGGGTCGAGGTGCCTGAGTCGAGCCGCTCGACCACTCCCGGCCAGACTCCGCAGCCAGAAGTCTTCATCCCGTGCTCCACACCGGACTCGAAAAGTACCTGCATGCCCACGCAGATCCCCAGCACAGGCCGCCCCGCGGCGGTCCGCCGGGCGATCAGCTCGTCACCGCCGACCGCCCGCAACCCGGCCATGCACGCCGCGAACGCCCCCACTCCCGGCACGACCAGCCCGGCGCAGGACATCGCCAGGTCGTGATCGGCCGTGACCGTCACGCGAGCACCGGCCCGCTCCAGCGCCCGCTCGGCGGACCGCAGGTTCCCCGACCCGTAGTCGAGAACCACTATCTTCTGTGAGCTCGCCTCCGGACGCCTTTCAGGCAGTGGCTCGCTCACAGGACGCCCTTGGTGGAGGGGATCCCGCCGGCCCGCGGGTCGAGCGAAGCGGCCGCGCGAAGCGCCCGCGCTACGGCCTTGAACTGCGCTTCCACGATGTGATGCGGGTTCCGCCCGTACATGACCGTCACGTGCAGGCAGATCCCCGCCGCGAACGCCATCGACTCCCAGATGTGCCTGGTCAGCGACGTGTCATAGGTTCCGATCATTGGCGCCATGCCGTCCGGCTCCGAGTGCACGACGTACGGCCGGCCGGACAGGTCGACGGCTGCCTGCACCAGCGTCTCGTCCAGCGGCACCAGCGCGTTCCCGAACCGGGTGATGCCTGACTTGTCGCCCAGCGCTTCTTTCAGCGCCATCCCGAGCGCGATCGATGTGTCCTCCACCGTGTGGTGCGCGTCGATCTCGATGTCACCCTCGGCACGCACGGTCAGATCCAGGCAGCCGTGCTTGCCCAGCTGCGCCAGCATGTGATCGAAGAACGGCACTCCGGTCGACACCTCGGTCATGCCGCTGCCGTCCAAGTCGAGCTCCACCAGGATGCTCGTCTCCTTGGTGACGCGGTCCACACGTCCTGCCCGCGCCATTTACCGCAGCACCTCCGCCAGCGCTGTTCTGAACGATGTCATCTCTTCTTCGGTCCCCACAGTCACTCGCAGCCAGCGGGCCGGCCCGACCTCGCGCACCAGCACGCCGCGGTCGAGCAGCTCCTGCCAGGTGGCATGCCGGTCCCCGAACTCGCCGAACAGCACGAAGTTCGCGTCCGAGTCCGCCACCGACAACCCGCGTTCGCGGAGCCAGATGACGAGCGAATCCCGCTCGGCCCGCAGCTTCTCCACGGTCGCCAGCGGCTCGGCGCGGTGCGCGAGCGCCGCCCGCGCCACGGCCTGGGTGACCGCCGACAGATGGTAGGGCAGCCGCACGACCAGGAGCTTCTCGATGAGCTCCGGCGCGGCCGCGAGGTAGCCGACCCGTGCGCCCGCCATCGCGAACGCCTTCGACATCGTCCGGGTCACGATCAGCCCCGGGTATCTCGGCAGCAGCGTCAGCGCGCTCGGCGTCCCGGATCTGGCGAACTCGTGGTACGCCTCGTCAACGACCACCAGCCCGGGGGCCGCCTCGCACACCGCCGCGATGACATCCAGCGGCATGGCGGTCCCGGTCGGGTTGTTCGGCGAGGTGAGGAAGATCACGGCCGGCCGCGCCGCGGCCACCTCCGATGCCGCCCGCGCCGCGGAAATGCCGAAGTCGGAGTCCCGCTCGACCGGGTGCCATGACGTGCAGGTGACCCGCGCGATCAGCGGATGCATGGAATAGCTCGGCTCGAACCCGAGCGCGGTCCGTCCCGGCCCGCCGAACGCCTGCAGCAGCTGCTGGATCACCTCGTTGGAACCGTTGGCCGCCCAGACCCGCTCGCCGGTCAGCCCGTGCCCGGGGCCCTGCTCATCCAGATAGGCGGCGAGATCCTTGCGCAGCTCGACGGCGTCCCTGTCCGGGTACCTGTTCAGCGTGCCCGCGATCCCCGCCACCGCGTCGGCCACCGCCCTGACCAGCGCGGCGCTGGGCGGGTAGGGGTTCTCGTTGGTGTTCAGCCGCACCGGCACGTCGATCTGCGGCGCGCCGTACGCCTCAAGATCCTGAAGATCTTCTCTGAGCTGAACAGACGGTGGTGCTTGGCTCATGGCACCCGCACCCGCACGGCGTTGACGTGGGCGGCGAGATCCTCAGACCCGCCGAGTGCGTCGATCAGCGGGGCGGTCGCCGCCAGCGTCTCGCGGTCACACTCGATGAGGTTCACCAGCCGCAGGAACGGCAGCACCGACAGCCCGCTGGTGTGCCGTGCCGTCCCGCCGGTCGGCAGCACGTGGTTGGAACCGGCCAGGTAATCGCCAAGCGAGACGGGCGAGTAGGCGCCGACGAAGATGGCCCCGGCGTTCTTTATCCGGCGGGCGAGCTTGGCGGCTTCCCTGGCGTGGATCTCCAGATGCTCGGGTGCCCACGCGTCACAGACGGCGAGCGCCGCGTCGATGCCGTCGGTCAGCACGCAGGCGGCCTGCCCGGACAGTGCCGTCTCCACCCGTTCCCGGTGCCGGGTCAGCGGCACCTGGCGGGCGAGTTCTCCGTCGACTTGCTGCGCGAGTTCTTCGCTTGTCGTGATGAGCAGGCATGCGGCCAGCTCATCGTGCTCGGCCTGCGCGATCAGGTCCGCCGCGACGTGCACGGGATCGGCCGTGTCGTCGGCGATGACCGCCACCTCGGTCGGGCCGTTCTCGCCGTCGGTGCCCACCACGCCGCGCAGCACCCGCTTGGCCGCCGCCACGTATACATTCCCCGGCCCGGTGATCACGTCGGCCGGCGCGCAGTCCCGCGTGCCGTAGGCGAACATCGCCAGCGCTTGCGC
>Ga0335074_10005110_pt1 | contig 18147 bp, 13 predicted proteins | sample Lox_Sample_23_FD_206715 | JGI IMG/M metagenome (GOLD analysis project Ga0335074, IMG submission 206715) | Soil microbial communities from Loxahatchee National Wildlife Refuge, Florida, United States - Lox_Sample_2.3 | ecosystem: Environmental > Terrestrial > Soil > Wetlands | place: USA... | reverse complement strand
GGGTGGGACCAGCCCACGGTCCCGGTCTCCGAGCGAACGCTCAATGTGGGCCGAAGTGAGCGGCCGTTCGCCGTCAAGCAGCCAAACGTCCATCGACACATCAGTTGAGCGGGCGACCAGGCGGGGGGACATAGCAGCGAAAATCGCTTCGTTGTACTCCACTTCCGCTCGGGAGGGGAGCCAACCAGTCGAGCTGAGCTCGTCCTCGACCGCCACCCATGAGACCACGTTGTTGAGGTGGCCCTGGGCGTCGAAGTCGCTGCCCCGGAGCGGCCAGGGCCGGGCGCGGGCAACGACCTCGGGCGTCGGAGCCTCGAGGTGGAGCCGGACCGAGGCACGGCGGCGGCCTGCCGATGGGGCATAGACCCGTTCGAACAGCTCGCCGACGTCCACCGTGCGCCCGCTGAGCGTACTTACTGCCACCCAGGCAGCACAGGCCAGGACGCAAGCACCCTCGCTCCCGCTGATCACTGTTGTCCGCTCCGCCCACCTCGGGCCGGTTGCCGAACAAAAGGTCTCAGCTCGGAACTGTTCACCAAGCACTGGGTACTGGCGGACGTTGATCTTCGTCCAGCGCACGACCCAACCGATGGACGCTGGCCATTGGGCGTCAGCGGCGTCGTCTTCGGCGGCGTCCTGCAGGTAGCGGGCGAGGGCGTCCAGTCGCGCCCTCCCGGTGGGCGCTACGTCGCCGAGCCGCACCCGGTAATCGGCGGTATAGACCCGGCCCTGGCTCGGCACCGGGACAAACTCTGCTGGTGGCGGTCCCCCATCGACTGCCCGGCTCATGTTGCCACTGGGCGGTCGGGGTGCGAGCTGTACTCGGACCACGAGCCCGGGTACAGGCGCCCGGTGACGAGGCCGCAAAGCTCCAGAGCGAGCAGGTTATGGCAGGCTGTGACCCCGGAGCCGCAATAGGAGACCACCTGAGCTCCCGCCAAGACGCCAGCGCTCTCGAAGCGGTCCCGTAGCCGCTCGGCTGGGAGGAACCTGCCGTTTTGGTCGAGGTTCCCTCCGCATGGGAGGCTGACGGCCCCCGGGATATGGCCAGCGCGGGGGTCGACGCGGTCCTCTTGGCCACCGTAACGTTCGGTGCTCCTGGCATCGAGGACCACGTTGGCGGGGTCGGTGGCGTCATCGATGTCAGCAAGTTGCTCTTGCGGCCACGGGCGTGCCACGAAGTGCGCCGGGCTGACCACGGTGCCCCCTGCTTCGAGCGGCCCTCTGTAACATCGAAGGCCTCCGTCCAGCAGGGCCGCGCTGTGGCCTGTTGCCCGTAACATCCACACGAGCCGCGCTGCGACCACTCCCCCCTGGTCGTCATATCCGACGACGGTGGCATCGTCAGCTATGCCGAGCACCGACATCCCGGTTGCGAAGACTTCTGCGTCCGGCAACGGGTGACGCCCCCGCCCGGCCCGGGGGTCGCCAGAGAGCCACTTGTCGAGGTCGACGAAGACGGCTCCGGGGAGGTGGCCCGATTCGTAGGCCTCTTGTCCAGAGCGACCGTCGACGTACCAACGCACGTCGGCGAGGACCAGGCACTCACGGTTCTTTTCCACCCACGACGCGTCTACGACGGGAGGGACCACGGCCCGAAACTACTCGCTATAGGCACCACCTGAGCAGGCAACCGGGGAAATGGTACCGGTTGGCGCTCGGCAAAGTCGTTATTGTACACCGGTTTTCGGGGTGCGCCATCAGTGTGGCCACGGGTCCTTAGCGCAAATAGTCGCATAGTCGCAGGGTCGCCCGATCTCTGCCGAGCCTCAGCAACTACCCCATTTGAGGGCGACTGCAAAACGCTCCGCGCACACAACGATCACAGGTCCCCCTCAGAGCCATCACAGGCCCTGGGTACGGCAACCTCATGCGCAGACCATTAACTCTGCCCGGCGGGTGCGGGCCACGTAGGCGCAGCCCGTACTTCACCGCTCTTGGAGGGCTGCTGACGGGGACCGCCCTGCTCGCTGCCCTGGTCGCCACCAGCACCGGCACCGCTTACGCGGACGTAACGTCCGACCAGTACACCATCGGTTCGCCTTCGGGCGCCGTCAACGACGTCACAGTGGCTCCGGGCATTGTCACAAAGGGCGCCTCTACGAGCTTCGAGCTCGTTTTCTATGCGGGGGCCGCATTTAGCGGCTCAGGAAACGGCGCGATCACGGTTGTGCCTTCCGAGGCGCTCGCCTCGCCCCCCGGAAATGTGGCGATAGTCTCGGGGAGCTGTATCCAGGCTGGGACGGCCGGAACGGGCGGCGGCGGCACCTCGACGCCCACCTCGCTTGTCATCGAGCTCGGCAGTAGTTGCAGCATCGGCGCCAGGGCCAAGGTTGAGGTCGAGTTCGACGCTTCTGCCCCACCCGGTACAGGGAGTTTTAGTTTTGCCGTCACCACGAGTGCCAACACGAGCCCGGGGACCTCAAACGCGGTGAGCGTCATCAGCTCGCCAGTCAGCTTGTCGGCGGCGCTCTATGGTCTCGGTGCCAACACCACCTACAGCATCAGCGACGTGCCGGTCCGGAACTTGAACGGCGCCGACACCACAGTCGAGCTACAAGCCCGCCCTACGGAGGGCGGGGAGACGATCTCGTTCGTGAACGGCACCGCCGGGTACTCGGTAACGGTGGGGGGTAGTTCTGGCACAATCTCCGACAAGGTAACGGCGGTTCCCGCGATCGGGCCGGTGGTCACCGTCACGCTTGCTGACGCGTTGGCCAACGGGGACACCATCAGCGTGACGGCGACGGGCACCAACCCCGCGGCGAGCGGGACCGTCGAGGCTGACAACATCACTGTCACACCAGGCAACGGGACGCCCGAGACCACCACCTCGATTGTCTTCGGGGGCGCGGTGAGGGGCGTGAGAGTCACACCTCAGGACACGTTGGCCGGCGTGACCACGCTGTACACGGTGGATTTCCAGGCCTCCAGCGCGGTCGCCGCGAAGGGGGAGATCCTCCTTCAGGAACTGGGCGGCCCGACCAACTTCACCGCTGTCAGTGGCATCCTCGTTATCGACGGCACCGCCGGCTGGCACCTCGTGGCGACCGGGACGACGCTCGATGACGGGACGGCTGCCATCCAGCTCCCGGACGCGGTCAATGCCAACGATTCGCTCAGCGTTGTCTTAGCGAATGTCAGCCTCTGCCACCAGGCTCCCTACCATCGGCGTTACGTGATATTGGCAGCGGATGTAGACCCGCAACCGCCAGGTTCCTGGGCTACGCTCGGTTATCGTGCCTTTGCCAGCCACGGCCTACACCCCTTGGCCTACTCCCAGCCTGTTTGCCGGGGCTGTTGTAGTCCAGAAGTAGCCCGAACAGCCCTGCGCCCCCAGCGCAGCCAGCAAAACGGCAGGTCACGATACTAGGAGAGGTGCGAGAGCGGCCGAATCGGGCTCACTGCTAATGAGTTGACGGGCTATAACCCGTCCGAGGGTTCAAATCCCTCCCTCTCCGCTAAGCCGAGCAACACGATGCCTTTTCGTGGTGCTCTGTGGCTAACGGGAGCGCGCTGACCCGCTGTGACCAGCCCTAGCTGTGGCTAACAGTGCCGCCGTAGCTTGGCTCCCACATCGTGGCGTCGATCTCTCGCTCGATGTCCTCGTCGCTCATGATGCGTGCGACACCTTCGTCCCGGGCCTCTCGGGCGACGGCGCCGGCGATCCGACGTGAGATCGCTCGCAGGTCGCCCAAGGAGGGGTACAGCGCTCCTTGGGCGAGCCGCTCGGGACTGGTCGCCGCGGCGAGCTCCATCGCGGCAGCGAGGAACATGCGGTCAGTGAGCTCCCGGGCCTTCGCCACGATCGCCCCTAACCCGACACCGGGAAAGATGAAGACATTGTTCGCCTGACCGATCACGCGCAGACGTCCCCCGACTTGGACGGGGTCGTACGGGCTCCCCGTTGCTACCAATGCCCTGCCTTCGGTCCATGCCAGGACTTGTGCCGGCGTCGCCTCCGACCGGGAGGTTGGGTTGGAAAGGGGTAGGACGATCGGAGCCGACGTGTGGGCGGCCATCTCTCGAAGTGCGTCCTCGGTGAAGGTCCCCGGTGTCGCGCTCGCGCCGATGAGGACCGTCGGTTTCACGTACCGGGCGACCGTGGCCAGGTCGTGGTACTCGCCAGAGGGGAAGCCAAACTCCGCGAGCTGGGCCCTGGACAAGGCAAAAGGCAATTTGTCGTCCTCGAGCTGGCCGCGTCCTTCGAAGACCAAGCCTTGCGAGTCGAGCATGGCGATGGCACCGCGGCATTGCTCATGAGTCCCGCCTTCGGCCAAGATCGCCTCTTGCACGAGCCGGGCCGTGCCAATATTGGCGGCGCCAGCGCCCACGAAGACGAAGCGTTGCCCGCTGAGCCGTTCGCCCAAGTGGCGCAAAGCGGCGCAGACACCCGCGAGTACCACTGCCGCGGTGCCCTGAATGTCGTCGTTGAAGCTCGCCAGGCGACGGCGGTACCGGTCGAGGAGCCTGATCGCGTTATGTTGTTTGAAGTCCTCCCACTGCAGGACCGCCCGTGGGTAAACGTCTGTCACCGCCTCTACGAAGGCCTCGATGAAAGCGTCGTAGGCCTCGCCCCGCAGGCGTGGCTTGGGGTAGCCGAGGTAAAGGGGGTCTTCGCGCAGTTCTTCGTTGTCGGTCCCGCAGTCAAGCGATACGGGCAGGGTCAAACGGGGGTGGAGACCGGCGCCCGCGGTATAAAGTGCCAGTTTCCCGATGGGGATGCCCATGCCCCCAGCGCCCTGGTCGCCGAGGCCCAAGATGCGTTCGTTGTCGGTGACGACGATGAGCCTCACGTCGGGCCGGCGGCTGTTACGGAGGAGCTCAGGGATCCTGGCAATGTCTTCGGGGGTCACCCAAATGCCCCGGGGACGGCGCACGACGTGGCTGAACTCTCGGCAAACGCGCCCTACGGTAGGCGTGTAAACGATCGGCGCCAGCTCCTCGAGATGGTCGACGAGCAGTCGGTAGTAAAGCGTCTCGTTGCGGTCGCTGAGCGCGGCGAGCCCGATATGACGTTCCACATCATCTGATTTCCGTCTCAAGTGCTCGAGCTCGAGGCTTACCTGTTCCTCTATTGTGACTACACGCCACGGAAGAAGGCCGCGCAGCTCGAGTGCACCTCGTTCGAGGTCGGTAAAGGCCACGTCTTTGTTGAGGTCCTCTCTCGACAACAGTTCGCCGCCGTGAGGCACTAAGGTTTGGTCACAATAATCCATCAGGTTGACCCCAGACATGCATCGCTCCTCAGCCAGATGCTCCCGTACCACGAGATGAAAACGGGCTAGCGTGAAGGCTGCGCCTGCACCCGTAAAGCTACCATTAGCACGAAATGCCCCAGGAGAGATAGAGACAAAGGGCCTCACGCGTAAATAGGGCCTTTTTGGCCCCAGCTTCTTGGGCCTTTGTGCCTTACTAGTGCTGCCCTCGTGAAGTCGAGCTGATGGCAATGGGAGACACACGCGACGAACTTGCCCTGATTAGCAGGCGCCTCGACACGCTGGCACACCTGCGGCTTTCCGGCTTACTGAGCCCGACATCCGAGTCGCTCTACAAAGCTCTTTGCGAAACGGAAGAGAGGCTGATCCAACGGGTGGCGGCTGCCGAGAGGCGGGCCGGTGCCAAGCTAGGGGAAAGCGCCGCCGCGGCGACGACGGGTCAACTCACCGCGTAAATATTTGGGCGCGGCCTCAGCGGCCCGATGCCGCGCGAACCTTAATAAAAAGCTTGACCGTCATTGGGTAAAGCGGGACCGAATAGGAAGGCACGACTAACGTCTCCTCGGGCATCAGGTCCGGGTCTTCAACTACTTCCCCGTTCGCCGCGATGCCTTCTGCCTCCACTGGCCCTGCGTAACGCTCTGGAGTTTCCGAACCGCTCCAGGTCGTCGGGTTCACGAGGAGCACTTGCCCGCCAACTGGGACGGAGGCGAGGAGACGTCCGAGATTAGTTGCAGCGTTGATCTTTTGCAGACGGGTGGGGAGCCCGGACCAGTCGACCACGAGGGGGCTCGCCAACGGGCCGAAGGGGGTAGCGTAACGGTAGCCCTTCCCGAGGTCAAGAGCGACAACGGGCGTGTCGGTGACCTCGGCGGAGATGACGAGCGCCCCCCGGTGGAGCTGGGGGCGTAGTTCACCCAACAAATAGGCAACGTCGCTCTTTCTCGTCTCGACGGTCACGGGTCGGTCGACGAGAACTGGGATCGCGGTTGCCGCCATCGCAAGGACGGCCACCAAGGCGGCGACCGAGCGCCAGCGGGCGCGTGCAAGCCCGCCCGCAAGGGCAACCAGGACGGGGACCACGGCGATGCCTAGGTAACGAGGGTTCCAGGAGTTGACCAATTGGGCGCCCAACCACGCGGTCACCAACGTGACCAAGGGCACGGCCGTTGCCAATGCAAGGGCCGAAGGCAGCTCTCGCTCGAATGCGAGTGCCGGGGTTCGTGCTGGGTGGATGGCCCATTTCGTTACGAGGACAGCGGCCCCGATCGCGAAGACAACACCCGGCCAACCAGCTGACGCGAGCGCATTGAAGGCGTCGCCAAAGAAGTCAAGTACCGTCGGATGTGGTGCCCAAGGCGCGCCGGTGTGCTCGACTTGAAATAGAAATTGTGGGGCCCAAGGAGCAAAGGCGGCGGCACAGGCGAGCGTGTAGAGAACAGTCGCCCGCAGGCGCGCTCGCGAGCGGCAGCGGAGCGCTCCGGCCACCCCGGTCAGCGCGGTGGCAAAGAGCAAGTACAGGCTGTAGTACTGAAGGTAGAGCGCCGCTGCCATGAGAACCGTCGAGGCGGCCCAATAGCGCCGGCCGCCCTCCCTGAACGCGAGGACGAAGCAGGTAATAGCCAAGATGGCGACAAGAACGAGCCAGGAGTACATACGCGTCTCGGTGGCGTAATAGTCGAGGTAAGCGCAGGTGGCGACGAGTGCTGCCGCAGCTCGCGCTGCCCAGTGCCCGAACAACTTCGCGCCAGACCACCAGGCCGCCGGCACAGCCGCGAGCGCCGGCACCATCGACAAGATGTGAGTCGCAAGCTCCGAACGACCGAAAAGGGCCATCCAATAGTGCAACATCAGGTAATAAAGGGGTGGGGACCCGTCGTTCACGAGGAAATGCGGCAACGAGCTCACCGGTTGGCTTGCAATGCCGATGGCGATGGCTTCGTCCCCCCAGTAGCTGGTCCAAAGTTCCCGGTAACGGAGCCCCAGGGACAGCGCCACCAGGAGCGTCACGAGCGCCAGGTCGAAATAGCGCCGGTCGCTCAGACGTTGCCAAGCGCGCTGCCAACGCGCTCGGGTTGCTGCCCACTGGCTGGTGCGAGGCCCCCTCGAAGGGCCGCCGCCCCGCGCGCTCGCCACGCGGTGGCGGTGGTCGACGCCTGGCTCCTCGCCTCCGGGGCCGGGTGGCCGTGGCGTCGGCTCGAGCACAGGCGGGCAGGCGACGACGGCTACGGGGGCGCTGGCGGCGGCCTCGGCCTCAGCTGCCCTTATTGGGTCTCTCCACCCGAGGTTGTCCCTTGCTGCCTCGGCCGTCGATGGTGCCCGCGCGATGACGAACAGCGTAACCCGCAGCTGGCGCTGCGTGGTTGGCGAAACCTGGCGTCGGCACCTAGCTTCTCTCCAATGGACGCCAAGGTCATTTTGTGCGACTTCGCAGAGGTCAGCGGGGGCAAGCTCTTTGTTTCGGGGGCGGGTTTGGCCTTGCTGTCAAGCGCAACGCCTGCCCCGCCCTACAGGGTAAATGTCACGCTCGCGATCCTTGGGCTCATCCGTCCCGAGGACACTGACATCCAGCACAAGATGACCCTCGAGCTAGTGCAGGTGGGGGCAAGCGGCGAGACCCGCGTTCCTCTTGCGGACGAGCTGCCAGAAGGTGCAGACCCGGCCGACCGGGGGATGTTCCTTGCGTACTTCCTGGCTCCGCGTTCACCCCAGATGCTGCCTTCGGACGAGTGGAGCATGCCGATGGCCATCCCGATGTTCGGCCTTGGGCTCCCGCAGTTAGGCCCCTACTACTTCAGTGTCCGGGTCGATGGGCGGGAAATGGACCGTACCACGTTCCGCCTGGTGCCGCCCCAGGCCAATGAGATGGCCGTGCGTCCCGGGACGAGCGAGGGGCCACTGCCGGGTCAGGTTGCCGGGGGGCCGCCCCTCTGAACAGCGCGAAGGCGCAAAAACAAGTAGCTCTCTTCTTCCAGTACGTGCACGAGGCTGAACCGTACGAGCTGGGAGAGAGGTTGCGCGCGGAAGGAACGCTCGCCATCAGGCAGGGAGCGTGAAAGCCACACCCCAGTGCTGCCAAGCCAGCCACCGAGTAGCACGCCACCGACGCTGCCGGCCAGTTGGGGGGACAGCGTGAGGCAGAGCTCGTCGACCAAGCCGGCGGCGGCGAGCGAGGTGTTGAGGGTTGGGCCCCCTTCGCACAGGACGTGGCCATACCCCTCGCGCTTGAGAGCCGCCATCGCTGCCGCCAGGTTGGCAGAACCTGCGCCGGTCGTCAGCACGTCAGCTACCTCCCGCGCCTTGTTCAGGCCGTCCGCGCTCGTGTTGCCGGGCGCTATGACGATCGGTTTGCTTACCGCTTCGGTGAACAGTTTGGACTCCCAGTCGAGGTTGCAGGACTGTGTGACTATGGCGATCGCCGGCACGGGCTGCTGGCCGCGGCGTACACGCAACTGTTGGAGCTCCGCGGGCAAATTGGGCGGACCGTAACGTTCGACCCGCACGGTCCCGGCGCCCACCAAGACCACGTCAGCAAGAGCGCGCAGGACCTGGAAAACCATCCGGTCGGGTTGCCCGCCCAGCCCTCCTGCTCGGCCGGCAACAGCGATCGCGCCGTCCAGGCTCGAGATCATGTTGACCCTTACGAATGGCCGCTCCGCTGGGAGAGCCACCGCGCGCGAGTAATAGTCCAAGATGTCGACCCTGGGAGATGGGTCGGGTAGGAGCGCCCGCAAAATTTCCCCTTCGCAGAGGTCCATGGTGGCTTACGTCGCGTAGGCGTTGTCGGGGACGCTAGCCGATACCGGCGCGCCGGTCGTCGATTGCGGCAACGGCACTAGCCGGGAGCTTTCGTTGAGAGGAGCGGTCGGCCATGATCGGTCTATGACTAGTACGCAGGAGGCACGTACATATGTGCTCTCGTTTTGTGAGCCGCTCGCGCCCACGGAGGTGCCGCTGACCGAGGCGCTCGGTCTGGTCCTCGCTGGGCCTGTCCGGGCGCGCGACGCCGTCCCGCCCTTTGCCAACTCGTCGATGGACGGTTACGCGGTGCGGTCGCAGGATGTCGCGGGCGCACCGGCTCGTTTGCGGGTGGTCGGTCAGCTGATGGCAGGCGATGACCCGGCGGGTGCCCAGGTCCGGCCCGGTGAGGCTGTGCGGATAATGACCGGAGCTGCGCTGCCAGAAGGCGCGGACGCCGTCTGCATGGTCGAGCGGACGACGTTGGATGGCAGCGGCTGGGTCGTGGTCGAAGAAGCCGTGGCGCCCCGGGCGAACGTCCGACCCGTGGGTGATGACATCGCCGCTGGCCAAGACGTATTCGGGGCGGGCGAGGTGGTCGGCCCGGCGCATATAGGTGTGCTCGCGAGCGTGGGAGCCCAAATGGTGCGCGTTACGCCAAAGCCCCGCGTCGGGGTGGTCTCCACCGGCGACGAGCTCGTCGAGCCTGGTGCCCCGCTCGGGGCTGGAAAGATCAGGGACAGTAACCGGCCAGCCTTGTTGTCGGCTCTTCGCCTCGACGGTTTCCAGGCCGTTGACCTCGGCCATGCCCCGGACGACGAGGGCGCGCTCGCCAGAGCTATCGAGCTCGCGGCAGAGCACTGCGACGCAGTCCTGACAAGTGGCGGCGTGAGCGTGGGTGACCGCGACCTCGTAAAAGTTGTACTGGGACAACTTGGCGGCCAAAGCGCTCGCTGGTTCCAGGTCGCGGTCAGGCCGGCTAAGCCGTTCGCTTTCTGCGTCCTGCCGAGAGGCACGGCCATTTTCGGCTTGCCGGGCAACCCCGTTTCGGCGTTGGTTTCCTACGAGCTCTTTGCACGCCCGGCGCTTCGGCGCATGGGTGGGCACCGGCTACTGGGCCGCCCGGTGCTGCTCGCCAAAGCGGCCGAGGATCTGCAGCGTGAGCCCGACGGCAAGCTGCACCTTCTGCGTGTCTTGCTCTCTGTCGGCAGCGACGGTGACCTGGAGGTTGCCCGCAGCGGCGGCCAGGGGTCGCACCAGATGCTCCCCCTTGCGCGCGCAAACGCTCTTGCTCTCTTGCCTGATGGCCCCGGCGTGCGAGCAGGGGAAAGAGTGAGCGCCTGGTTGCTCAGCGCCGAACCTTTGAGTTCCGACCCAGCCCGCTAGCTACTCACCTCCCACGCGGCCGTTAGGTCTTTCCCCGCTTGGGTGTTGTGTGCAGCGGCGGGCTATTGGGCTTTGCACCGCGGGAACTCGGCACGAAACCGGCCTTCGCCTTCCACATGGCTTCCCAGCTCGAATTGCCCGGCTGGAGCAGCGGGCGGAACTGGTTGCCGAACGCGGCTCTCGCTGCCGAAGCGCCCAGGGCTTCGAGGTCGAGCTCGGCATCGGCCTCGCGCTCAAGGCTGGCGTGCTGGCGAGCGCTTGGAGCCGCGTTTGCGAGAGCCAGTGATGGCTCTGCACGCCTATCTGCGCGGGAACCCGCTCGAGAGTCCGCTTTCTGCCATTGCACGAACACGGGTACCAGGCCGAAGAACGTTGACAGCTCGGTCGCCGCCCACAGCAGGGCGCCACCCGAGTGGGTGCTGGCAAGCGTGTACATGGAAGCCACGGAGTGCTTTTGGTACATGATGGCAATCCCGAGGAAGGACTCGAACGGCACGCCGATGGCGAGGTTGGCTATCCGCGCCCCGTAACCCATCCGCCAGTGGACGATCGGGTCGAGGCCGACCATGGGCCACCAGTAAAGCGTCCCCCCGAAGAGGAACCCGACATTGATCGCGTCCATGAGCGCCATGTGGTGCATGGCAAAGTTGACAAGCGGCGTTAGGAAAAAGGCAAACATGACGCCGAAGTAGAGGAACCAGACCACTACCGGGTGCGTGATAACGGCGAAAGGCCGGGAGCGCAGGACCGCCAGCCAGCGCGTTTTTGTTCGCCTGCCGGCCGTCTGGAGAAGCAATGTCGAAGGAGCTCCCAAAGCGACAAGAGGCGGGCCGACCGCCATCAGGAGCAGGTGTTGCACAACGTGCGCTTGGAAATACGAGCCAGTGAAGGTAGCGACGGGCGATTGCAGCGCAAGGTCGACTGTAACGAGCCCGGCCATAAACGGGATAGTCCGCTTGGCCGGCCAGCGGCGTCCCCTAGCCGCCAGCAGCCAATCGGCTCGCAGGTACCAGTAAGCGATGGCTACCAGCACGACGACGACCGCGATCGAGAACGGCCCCCACTGCCAGGCAGTGAGCGCATTGTGCGCGTTGAAAGGCAGGTTGCTCATCCCTGGCACGAGCCCATTCTGGCCGCTCTCCCAGAGGTCCTGGTTCGCGCGCCCCTGAGCTGGGCCTTTGTTTCACTCGCGCGCACGGGGCGCTTGCCCGGCTGCCCGACGTAGCGGCCTGGCGCTCGGTGCCGGCTGATCGGCGAGCCGCGCAGGCACGCGCCCGGCCGCCGGCTCACGAGGCATTGGGAGCGGCCAGGGTTAGTTGGTCGCCCGAGTAGCATAAGCACGATGCGGGCCGGCCAGCGGGAAAAATTCCTCGACCCGGCGCACTGGGCGAGCTTGGTGCCATTCGGCTTGGGTGAGGAAAAGGTCAACAACTATGCCGCAATCCTTGATGCTTTGCGAGAAAATCGCGACAACCTTGCATACGCCTGGCGGATATTGAACCATGGGGTGTGCGACGGCTGCGCTCTTGGGACCTCCGGCATGCGCGACTGGACGCTCGACCAAGTCCACCTCTGCAATGTCAGGCTCCGCCTCCTCCGGCTCAACACCGCCCCTCCGATGGACGGCGAGCTTCTTGGAGACGTCGCCAAGTTGGAGGGCGAAGGCGCTACCGGGCTCCACAAACTAGGCCGCCTGCCATACCCCATGGTCCGTCTGCACGGCGAAACAGGGTTTAGGCGCACCAGTTGGGAGCAAGCGCTCGACCTGGTCGCCTCCAAGCTGGCAGCCGTGAGCCCAGAGCGGGTGGCCGTCTACATGACGAGCCGCGGCGAACCCAATGAAAATTACTACGCCGCACAAAAAGCAGCGCGCGCGCTCGGCACGAACTCGATAGACAGCGCTGCCCGTCTTTGTCACTCTCCCAGCACGCTGGCCCTCAAATCGGCTCTCGGGGTGGCCGCCACCACGTGCTCGTACACGGACTTGATCGGGACGGACCTGGTGGTGTTCATAGGCTCCAACGTCGCTGAGAACCAACCCGTCATCATGAAGTACCTGTACCATGCCCGCAAGGCCGGTACCCACGTCGCGGTGGTCAACCCTTACCGCGAGCCTGCCATGGAGCGTTACTGGGTGCCGTCCAACCTCGAGAGCGCGGTTTTCGGCACCAAGATCACGGACAACTTTTTCAGCGTCAACGTCGGCGGCGACATCGCCTTTGTTAACGGTGCTATGAAGCACATGGTCGAGCAGGGTTGGGCCGACAGGGCCTTTGTCGAGGGCTACACAACGGGCTACGACGACTTGGTTGCATCGCTCGGGCGACAGGACTGGCGCACGCTCGAGGCTTTTTCTGGGAGCAGCAGGGGCGAGATGTTCACGTTTGCCCGCATGCTCGCCCAAGCCCGCACCGCGGTCCTCGTCTGGAGCATGGGCGTCACCCAGCACACCTGCGGCGAAGACGCTGTCCGCGCGATCGTGAACCTGGCGCTGCTCCGGGGTTTTGTCGGGAGGCCCAAATGCGGTCTCATGCCGATCAGAGGCCACTCCGGGGTCCAAGGTGGCGCTGAAATGGGCGCGTACGCGACGACGTTCCCCGGCGGGCTCCCAGTGAACGAACAAAATGCCGCCCGCCTCTCTCTCCAGTGGGGCTTCGAGGTGCCTTCCACGCCCGGCCTCACGGCGCCGCAAATGATTGACGCCGCACACGAAGGGCGCCTTGAAGTGCTGATCTGTTCGGGTGGCAATTTTCTCGAGGTGCTGCCTGAACCGAGTTACGTGAGGGAAGCGCTCGCGCGAGCACCGTTGCGCGTGCACCTCGACATAGTTCCTTCCCGCCAGATGCTCGTGCCGGCCGGTGAGGCCGTTGTGCTCCTCCCTGTTGAAACCCGCTACGAGATGAAGGGCGGGGTCACAGAGACATCGACCGAGAGAAGAGTGATCTTCAGCCCCGAGGTCAAAGGCCCCAGGGTGCAAGAAGCCCGCCCGGAATGGGAGGTTTTCACGGAATTGGCCAAGATGGCTCGCCCCTCGCTCGCAGGCCAGCTCGATTTCGCGGGCACGGCGGGGATCCGCGACGAGATCGCACGGGTAGTCCCAAATTATGCGCTCATTCGCACACTAAAAAAGGAAGGTGACAGCTTCCAGTACGGTGGCGCGCTGCTGTGCCAAGGGTGGGAGTTCGAGACGCCGGATGGAAAGGCTCACTTCAGCGTTGTCGACCTTCCTCGGCGTGAAGTCCCCGAGGGCAGTTTCGTGGTCGCAACCCGGCGAGGGAAGCAGTTCAACAGCATGGTCCAAGGAGAGCGGGACGGTCATACCGGCGCAGGGCGGCGTTCGGTGCTCATAAACCCGGCAGATGCCGAGGACCTCGGTGTCTCCCAAGGCGCAAAGGTCGTCTTGCTGAGCGACACTGGGGAGTTCTGCGGAGAGGCGTTGCTCGCGCCCGTTTCCCGGGGCACCCTGCAGGTCCACTGGCCAGAAGGCGCGGTGCTCCTCGATAGGGCCAGGCGTTCGAGCGAGTCCGGCGTGCCCGACTACACGGCAGTTGTCAGAGTAGAGGTGCCGGCGGGGGGCTCCCCAGCCCGCTGACCGACGCTCATGCCTTTTACACGACCTGGCGCTACTACACGCGTTATGGCCCTCGAAGCAGTGGCCGGCTCTGCGCGAGGCGCGGCGCGAGACGTACGTGGCGAGGACCTCGTCGCCACCGAAGAACCCCTGGAGATCCGGCTGGTACGAGGCTCTACCCGTTTGCCCGTCGCGGTCACCATGAGGACGCCGGGGGCAGATTTTGAGCTGGCGGCGGGTTTTCTCTTCAACGAAGGAGTGGTGCGCACCAGGTCGGACATCCACCGTCTCAGCTATTGCGTCGACAAGGAGCTGAGCGAGGAGCAGCTGTACAACATTGTCAACGTCGAAGTCACCGACGCGGTCGGTGCGCTCGACGTCGCCCGGCTGGAGCGGCACTTTTCTATGACGAGCGCGTGCGGCGTGTGCGGTAAGGCCACTCTGGCTGCGCTCCGCAGCCGCGGTTATGAACGCCTTCCTCCCGGCCTGATAGTGACGAGCGAGGCCATATGCGCGTTGCCAGAAAAGCTGCGCCGAGGGCAAAAGCTCTTCGAGACGACCGGAGGGGTGCACGCGGCCGGCCTCTTTGGGCCCGACGGCGAGCCTGTTGCCGTCCGGGAGGACGTCGGGCGCCACAACGCGATGGACAAGCTCGTTGGCCGGGCGCTCCTCGACGGGCGCCTCCCGCTTTCGGGCTGCATGGTCCTAGTAAGTGGCCGTGCGAGCTTCGAGCTCGTACAAAAGGCCCTTGCCGCAGGTGTCCCCCTGCTCTGCTCTGTCTCGGCGCCGAGCAGCCTTGCCGTGCAGCTCGCTTCCCACTTCGGCATGACGCTTGCCTCCTTCGTCCGGCCAGGGCGGTTCAAGCTCTACAGCGGGCCCGAGCGGGTGAAGCTCCCTTAGCCCACCATGTGCTCTCCCACGGGTTGCCTCGAGCGCCAGGCCTAGTGCCGCTCGTTGCTAATCTTGGTGGATGAGCGGCTCTGGCATTTCCGCCGCACCGGGTCTTGCTGCGCGTGGCCCCGTTCTTGTGGTGGACTACGGTGCGCAGTACGCACAGCTGATCGCAAGGCGCGTGCGTGAGGCGCGCATTTATAGCGAGATCGTCCCGCACACGATGCCCGTCGGGGAGGTGCTCGCGCGTCGCCCGAGCGCGGTGATACTTTCGGGCGGCCCCGAGAGCATCTACTCACCGGGTGCACCTCAAACAGGCCCGGAGCTGTTCTCTGCGGGCGTGCCCGTGCTCGGCATCTGCTACGGCATACAGGCGATGGCCGCTGCCCTCGGCGGGTCGGTCGGCCAAACGGGCAAGGGCGAATTTGGGCGCACCGAAGCCGAAGTCGACACTTCCTCGTCGCTCTTCAAGGGCCTTGCGCCAACTGAAGACGTTTGGATGTCGCACCGGGACGCAGTTGTCGGCGCGCCTGTCGGTTTTCGCCGCACCGCGTCGACGGGCGGTTGCCCTTTCGCGGCCTTCGAGGAACCCGTGCGCAGGCTCTATGGCGTCCAGTGGCACCCCGAGGTGGCGCACACCCGCAACGGCCAGCGGGTAATCGAAAACTTCCTTTACGACTGTGCAGGGGTCGCCCCTAACTGGACGACCGGCAGCATCATCGACGAGGCGGTCAAGGCAGTGGCAGAAAAGGTCGGCCCGCACCCGGTGATCGCCGGCCTTTCGGGAGGAGTTGACTCGGCAGTCGCGGCGGCGTTGGTGCAGCGCGCCGTAGGTGAACAGCTGACGTGCGTCTTCGTCGACCATGGGTTGCTCCGGGAGGGAGAGCGCGAGCAGGTCGAGGAGGACTACGTGCGGGCAACGGGCGTCCGGTTGCATACGGTCCACGCCGCTCGCCAGTTCCTGGGCTCCCTTGCGGCTTTGCCGCGCCCGGCGGACCCCGAAGCAAAACGCAAGATAATTGGCCGAGAGTTCATCCGCGCTTTCGAGGCGGCAGCCAAGGAGATCATCTCTGCCCAAGGGCGCGAGCACGAAGGCGAAGTCAGGTTCCTCGTCCAGGGAACGCTTTACCCCGACGTGGTCGAGTCCGGGGGCGGCGAGGGCGCGGCCAATATCAAGAGCCATCACAACGTTGGAGGTTTACCTCCCGACCTTCGTTTCGAACTTGTCGAGCCCCTCCGCCGTCTTTTCAAAGACGAAGTGCGAGCGGTGGGCGAGGAGCTCGGGCTCCCGAAGGAAATCGTGTGGCGCCAACCGTTCCCTGGGCCTGGCCTTGCTATCAGGATTGTGGGCGCTGTGACGGAAGAACGGCTCCGGGTCCTTAGGAGAGCCGATGCCATCGTCCGGGAAGAACTTTCACTGGCGGGCCTCGACCGCTCGATCTGGCAATGCCCGGTCGTGTTGCTGGCGGACGTGCGGTCTGTGGGCGTGCAAGGAGACGGCCGCACGTACGGCCACCCCATCGTCTTGCGGCCCGTGGACAGCGAGGACGCGATGACGGCCGATTTTTCTCGCCTCCCCTACGACTTGCTCGCTCGAATCTCGACCCGGGTGACCAACGAGGTCCCCGAGGTGAACCGGGTGGTCCTCGATATAACGAGCAAACCGCCTGGGACCATCGAGTGGGAGTGACGTTGCAGCGGGCCCACCTCGGCCCGGGGTAGAGGTTATGGGGCCTCTCTCCGCCCTCGCCATCGCCGGGGCCGGGTTCGTGGCCGGCACCGTCAATGTCATCGTCGGGTCAGGGACGTTGGTGACCTTCCCGGCTCTGTTGGCCTTGGGTTATTCGCCCTTGGTTGCGAACGTCTCCAACACGGTCGGCTTGGTCCCGGGCTCGGTCTCGGGCGTGCACGCCTACCGGCGGGAGCTGGCCAGCCGGGAGCAATTGGCCCGCACCGCCCGCCTCGGCATTTTCTCAGTCATGGGTTCGGTAGTCGGGTCGCTACTGCTATTTGCCTTCCCCGGGTCGGCCTTCCGGCGAGTTGTGCCGTTCCTCATCCTTCTCGCGGTTGTGCTCATGGCCCTTCAGCCGTGGATAAGCGACCGCCTCCGCGACCGGGGCCCCACCTCAAAAGGCGTGCCCTCGGAAGGCCCGGCTGGGGACCGCCCCGGGCCCGTCCTCACGATCTGTGTCTTCCTGACAGGCATCTACGGCGGTTATTTCGGAGCAGCGCAAGGCGTGATCCTCATATCGTTGCTCGCCATATTTGTCAACGACACCTTGCAGCGCTTGAACGCGGTCAAAAATGTCCTTGCGCTTCTGGCAAACTTCGTGGCCAGCGTGATCTTCGCGTTCAGCGGCAAGGTGTCGTGGGCCGTCGCCGGCGTCTTGGCGCTCGGGGCGATCGTTGGGGGCCAAGTCGGAGGTCGCCTAGGGCGGCGCCTTCCTCAGCCGGCGCTGCGCGCAGCAGTCATTTTGGTGGGGACGGGGGTCGCGATCGCCCTGCTTGTTTGAGCCTCGTTAGAACGAGCTTTGAGCTGTGACGCGCAAGAAGTTACCCGCGCAGGCCCCCTAAGTAGCGCGCGTCCCCGTACGCGTACACCTGCCCAGCCGAGTCCAACAAGTAGTACCCGCGGCCATCGACGCTCCCCGCCATCGCTTCCACCGGCGCTGGCGGGGGGCTGGCACCGAGGCTGCCATAAAACCCCCCCCCAAAAGCAAATACGCCGCCGTCAGCCGCCACCATCGCGTAGCCAGCAGTCCCCGTCGCCGGGATCATGCTGACGACAGCCGCTCGCAACGACCTCTCGGCCAAGGAACCGCGGTAGGGCGCGTCCCCGAAGCCGAAAACACCGCCATCAGCCGCCAGCAACCAATACCCGCTCCCGCCGGGGGCGGCTGCTATCCCGATGACCGGCTTGTTGAGGTGCTTCCCTGCCATCGAGCCATAAAACTTCGCATCCCCGTAAGCGAACACGCCGCCGTCAGCCGAGGCGAGCCAGTAACCGTTGCCATCGGGAGTGCGCGCGATCCCGACGAATGGCGACACCGGGCGGAGATTGTCCGGGCCCCCGAACGCAGTGGCGTCTCCGAAGGGGTAGACCTTGCCGTCACTGGCGAGGATCCAGTACCCGTAGTAGTCGGGCGTGGCGACGATCCCGACGACTTTGGCCGCTTTAAGCTTGGGGGGGGAGCCGAAGTTGATCGCTGCCCCAAAAGTCGCTACCGCTCCGGCGCTGTTTACGACCCAGTAGCCGGCGCAGCCGGTGTTGTCGGAGGCGGCGATCGCGACGGGGGTGCCCTTCAGCACGCGGTTCACCGGTTTGGTACAGGCCAGCGCTAT
>Ga0335074_10005109_pt1 | contig 18148 bp, 17 predicted proteins | sample Lox_Sample_23_FD_206715 | JGI IMG/M metagenome (GOLD analysis project Ga0335074, IMG submission 206715) | Soil microbial communities from Loxahatchee National Wildlife Refuge, Florida, United States - Lox_Sample_2.3 | ecosystem: Environmental > Terrestrial > Soil > Wetlands | place: USA... | reverse complement strand
CGGTCACCGACGCGGACGGCATCCGCGCGGTACGCGGGTATCTCGTCCACGTCGCCGAGCAGGCCGAAGCCGCCTACCGCAAGGGCTTATCGTTCGTGGAGGCGGCCGACAGCGTCGACTTGGGCGAGTACGCGAGCTGGCTGGACGCCGAACGCGTCGTCGTCAACGTCTACCAGCGTTATCGCGAACTCGACTCGAACACACCGCGATTGCCGGCAATGGGATTGCTGGCGATGCAGGCGGAGTGGTTCGCCAAACACGGCTGACGAGCCAACCCGATCAGCACTGCGTTGCGTCGCGTACCACCACGCGGCGCCGGGACGGGGAATCGCCGTCTCGGTTAGCGGTGACTTCAAGGCAGAAGCCCTCCCATAGTTCGCTGGATACCCTCGCTCGAGTTCTTACCGTCGGGTCGCCCGGACGAAGCTGATCGAGGCGGGGGCGCTGGTCTGTGCTTCGACCGCCAGCGGCGCCATCCCTGCCGCGGCGAACAGATCAGCCAGGCCGAACATGGCGGTATCCCACCCGTGGGCTTGCAGATGGGCCGCGACGTCGGTGTGCTCGCCTGGATAAGTCAAGTCGGGAATGTCCAGATCCAGGCCGTGTTCGCGCCAGCGGTCGGTCATGATCCGGGCCTGCCGCTGCGCCTCCTCGGTCTGACCGCGCACCGATCCGTAATCCGCGGCGAACGTGCTGCCTGCGGCGCTCAGCGCGGTGACGTTGTCGAGCAAACGAACTTCGGCCTCGGGCGGCAGAAAACCGATGAGCACCCCCTCGGCCAGCCACGCCGTCGGTTGAGTGGCGTCGAAGCCCGCGTTTTGCAGCGCCGCCGGCCAATCCTCGCGAAGGTCGATGCCGACCGCGCGGTGCTCGGCGCCGGGCACAGCGCCGAGTTCAGACAATGTCGCGGTCTTGAATTCGATGACTTCGGGCTGATCGATTTCGTAGAGCGTGGTCACCGCCGGCCAGGACAGCCGGTACGCGCGAGCGTCCAGTCCCGACGCGACGATCACCACCTGGCGCAGGCCCGCGCTACCGGCCTGGGCGAAGTAGTCGTCGTAAAAGCGGGCCCGGGCAGCGAATGTGTCGATCATCCGGGGAAATCCAACACCGTCGTCGACGTCGGCGAAGTCCAGCTCACCTGACGCTACTTTCGTGAACAAATCCAGCCCGACCGCGCGGACCAGCGGCTCGGCGAACGGGTCGTTGATCACCGGATCGGGACGTCGGCTCGCCGCCGCCCGCGCGGCCGCCACCATGGTCGCAGTGGCGCCGACGCTGCTGGCCAAATCCCAACTGTCACGGTCACTTCGTGCCATGAACCCAAAGTAGGCCTCGATGCTGACTACTCGCTTACGGTTGCTGCATGACAGCTGTGGACTTGGAGACGCTCGAGGACAACATCGCGCGTGTCACGTTGAATCGACCCAACCGGTTGAACGCCATCGATGGTTCGCTGATCGACGCCATGGACGATGCGCTGGATGTGCTTGGCACCGGCGAATTCCGGGCGGCGATCCTGACCGGCGCCGGGCGCGGATTCTGCGCAGGCGCCGACCTGAGCGGCACCGGGGAGGCCTGGACCAAAGCGGCACCACAGGCCCCGCCATTCAAGATCAACTACGACGCCCAGGTTCGGCTGGCCGATCTGTACACCCGGCTCTACGAGCTACCGATACCGGTGATCGCCGCGGTCAACGGCGTCGCGGTCGGCGGCGGGCTGGCGTTCGCGTTGCACTGCGACATCCGGATTGCCTCCGACCGAGCCCGGTTCGGCTCGGTCTTCATCAAGGCGGGGTTTTCGTCGATGGACATGGGCACCAGCTATCTGCTGCCAAAAATCGTCGGAGCCGGGGTGGCGCGGGAGCTGATGCTGACCGGCCGGATCATCGACGCAGATGAGGCCTACCGGATCAAACTGGTGCACGAGGTGGTGGCGCCGGACGAGCTGATGGAAGCAGCGCTGAAGATGGCCCGCTCGATCGTCGAGAACAATGCCTACGGGGTATGGCAGACCAAGATTGGCCTCAATACCGCGCTGGACGCGCCAAGCCTGCGGCATGCCAAAGAGATCGAGAACCGCACCCAGATCCTGAGCGGATTCACCAACAACCCCCGTGAGGCCGCCAAGGCGCATCAGGAGAAGCGGTCTCCGGTGTGGGATCCGCTGTAGCCGTTAGGTTCGCGGCGGCCCGCTGCGCCGGCTCGGGCACCTGTGCCGCGTCCACGGCATCGCCGCTAGGCTTTGGCGATCACCTTCTCCGCGAACGTCTCCAGGTTGCGGATTTTGGTGTCGAGTGGCTCGGTGTCGGCTCCCATGATGTAGGGGATCCGAAAGCCCACGATGACGTCGGTGACGCCCTTGTCCTCGAGGCGCTTGACGCCGTCGAGGGTGAAGCCGTCGACCGAGATCACGTGGATTTCGAACGGGCCGGTCCTGCCTTCCTCCTCGCGAAGCTGTTTGACCCGCCCGATGAGCCGGTCGAGTTCTTCCGGATCGCCGCCGCCGTGCATCCAGCCATCGGCGCGTGCGGCGCGCCGCAATGCGGCGTCGGCGTGGCCACCGATGAGAATCGGGATCGGCTGTGTCGGAGCGGGAGTCATCTTCGTTTTGGGTATGTCGTAGAACTCCCCGTGGAACTCGAAGTAGTCGCCGGTCGTCAGCCCGCGAATGATTTCGATGCACTCGTCAATTCGCTTGCCGCGCTTGGCGAACGGCACGCCCATCAGCTCGTAGTCCTCCGGCCAGGGGCTGGTGCCGACGCCAAGACCCACCCGGTTGCCGATCAGCGCCGCCAGTGAGCCGGCCTGCTTGGCCACCAGGGCCGGCGGCCGGATCGGGAGCTTGAGGACGAAGAAGTTGAACCTCAGCGTCGACGTCACCGCGCCCAGCGCGGCGGTCAGTACAAACGTCTCGATAAACGCCTTGCCGTCCAGGAATTCACGGTTGCCGTCCGGCGTGTACGGGTACTTGGAGTCCGACTCGAACGGATATGCGACGCTGTCCGGAATTGTCATGCTCGCGTATCCGGCCGCCTCGGCGGCCTTTGCCAGCGGAATGTAGAACGTCGGGTCCGTCATCGCTTCCGCATAGCTGAACCGCATGCCATCTCCTCAGGCGGGTAACCGTATTGACGACCAAATACTAGGACGCGTTACCGGCGCTGGCCGTGACTTGGACTGTTGCCCGGTGTCCCCGATGGCGGAAGAATGTGACATCACGATCGAAGCGAGCGATCGGAGGCCCGATATGACTACGAGCATTCGCCGGAGCGGAGTCATCCGCGAAGTCGCTGAGTTGGTGCACACCCTGCAACAGCGGGAGGACGCTGACGTCGAAACGGTCTTGCGGGAGTTGACCCAGAGTGCCGTCGGCGCCATGCCCGGCGCGGCATATGCCGGCATCACCATCGCGTCCCGCCGGGGGGAGGTGCGAACGGTGTCGGCGACCGGCCGCTACCCCGTGCTGCTCGACGAAATTCAGCAACGCAACGAGCAGGGGCCGTGTCTGTCGGCGGCCTGGGAACACCACGTCATCCGGGTCGATGACATGGAGCTCGAAAACCGTTGGCCTGCTTACTGTCGAGAGGCCAGACAGACGCCCATCCGGTCTCTCCTCTCGTTTCAGTTGTTCGCCGACCACAACAACATGGGAGCGTTGATGTTCTACGCCGAACGGCCGCATGCCTTCGATGAGGAAGCGGTGGAAATGGGGCTGATCCTGGCCACTCACACCGCGTTGGCGTGGAATATGGTCCGGCGCGACGAGCAGTTCCGCAGCGCGCTGGCCTCCCGAGACATCATCGGTCAGGCCAAAGGCATGATCATGGAAAGGTTCAAGATCGACGCAGTGCAGGCATTCGAACTGCTCAAGCGACTGTCCCAGAGTTCGAATACGGCACTGGCGATCGTGGCCCGCCAGCTCGTCGAGTCAGCAAACGACAGCTGATGACTGTGACCGAGCGGGGCGCGGCGGGTCGGGACGCCGCGGCTGCGCGCGGCGAGGCGGCGCGTCGACGCGCTGGCCAGCTGCAGCAACGCAGGGCGGAGCTGGCATCCGGTTTGCCATCTGACGCCGAGACCGCGGAGCGTGCACGAACGCACGCCCTGGAGTCCATGGAGCGAGCCAAACGGGCGCATCGGGACGCCGCGGAGGTCCACCGCGCCGCGGCGGCGCAGCATGAGGCCGCCGCGATCGTGCAAGCGGAGCTGGAGCAGCTCTCCGGTCAGGATTGAGCATCCATCATGAGTAGTGCCCCGTTGACGCCGCCTTCGGTAGCTTGAAAGCCGGTGCAGGTCACCCGGATCTGAGTGGACCGACCCCGGCGGTTGACCGCCTCTACGAGGGTCTCGCCCGGATTTTCTGGATCGACGAAGGCATTGCCGATCAACGGACGGACGGTGTCCATCGGCAGCCCGATGTCCAAACCGGTCAGGACTTCGCCGGCGGTTTCATCGGCGCGCAGACCCCACAACTCTTCGCAGCGCCGGTTCCACACCACCACCCGCATCTCGCGATCCACCACGACCATGCCGAAGTGCACGGAGTTGACCAGCGAGTCGACGAAGGTACGCGCGTCGTCGAGCTCGACGCTGCGCTCCCCCAGGACGTCGTTGATGGTATGCAGTTCGTCGTTGGTGGACTGCAACTCCTCGTTCATCGTCTCGAGCTCTTCGTTGGTGGACTGCAGTTCCTCGTTGGTGGTTTCCAATTCCTCCACCGTGGACTGCAGCTCTTCGTTGGTGGTCTCGAGTTCCTCGTTGGTGGACTGCAGTTCTTCATAGGCCGCCTCCAACTGACGGTTGGTGGTGACCACTTTGTCCAGCAGCGCTCTGGTCGCGGTGACGTCGAAGAACACGATCGACACGCCCAGCAGGCCGTTCTCCGCGTCGATCAGCGGGTTGACGTGGATTTCGAACCAGACGGTTTCTGCGCCGGGGCGTTGCCATTTGACATCTTGGATGCGGGCGGATCGGCGCTCGACTTTGGCCTGTTCGAGATAGGCGCGCAACTCGACCGGCCGATAGGACACCTCCAGGTCGCGCAACAGCCGGCCGATGTCGCGGACGGACAGCCCGAACATGGTTTCGGCCTGCTGGTTGATCATCGCGACGGTGTCGTCGCCGGTGACCACGATCTGGGCGACCGGGTTGGCGCGGAAAGCCGATTCGCGCACGGTGATGAGGCCGGGCAGATCGCCGTGTCGCTCATACATGGTCGCGGCGGGATCGTAGCGCTCCAAGCCACCGTGTGACCCCGGCGCTTTGCGGAAGACTCGCTGTTTGAGGTTCAGCGGCAGGAACCGATCAGTGTGGCTCAACAACATCTCGGCGTGGCCGAGGAATAGCGTGCCCTGAGCGGCTAGCGCGAAATGCAAGCGCCCCAGGACATTCCGTTGCGTGTCCGCGTTCATGTACATCAGTGTGTTGCGGCAGACCAGCAGATCCACCCGGGATATGGGTGCATCCTTGACCAAGTCGTTGCGGCCAAAAATCACCGCGCGCCGAAGGTCTTTGTGAAAGATAAAGCTGCCGTTGTGTTGTTCGAAATACTTTTCCAGCAGCTCTGCCGGCACCGACTCGACGGCCTTCTGGTCATAGATGGCGGCGCGTGCCTCGGTAAGTGCGGCCTCGTCGACATCGGTGGCGTAAATCTTCACCCGCCGCCGGAAGGACTCTGGGCCGAGCGTCTCGGCCAGCAGCATGGCCAGTGTGTATGCCTCCTGGCCGGAGGCGCAGCCCGCGCTCCAGATTCGGATTGGGGCGTCTGGGCCGCGCTCGGCCAGCAATCGCGGGATGACGTCCGTCGCGACGTATTCCCACGCGTCGGGGTCGCGGAAGAATGCGGTGACATTGATCAGGATGGTGTTGAACAGGGCGTCGAATTCGTCGGAGCTGGCTTGCAGCGCGTCGAGATACTCTTCGAAGGTTTCGTAGCCGGCCTGGGTCATGCGGTGGCGAACCCGCCGCACGAGCGTGGTGCGCTTGTATCCGGTGAAGTCGAACCCGCGTGAGTCCCGCATGTAGCGCAGCAGGGCTTCGAATGATTCGTCGGTCGTGCTTTCCATATCGTCCCGTCCGCCCAGAACATGCCGCGAACCGAACACTACTCGGGCGCCGATGGCGCGACCCCTCCTTGCGGTGTTCCAGCCCTCGCCGTCGAGCGGTCAGAGCTGATTTTCGGGGCCGATGACGGCCCAGACCGTCTTCCCCGACGGCATCGGTGTGCTGCCCCAGGCGCGGCAGATCGACGCGAGGATCGCCAGACCCGAGACCAGCTCGCCACCGCGATACGGATCCTCATGGCGGGCCGCCGGTGTCGAGCTGCCGTCCTGCACCGAGACCGTTACCGCCGTGCCGTCGGATTCCAATATCAGCACCGGCCCGCTGGCAGTGTGCTGCAAGACGTTCTCGACAAAGACGTTTGCGACGACGGTGGTCACCGGGATGAGCGCTTGATGGGACCACTGTGCGAGCGATTCCGCCACGAATTCGCGGGCCCTGCGCAGGCTGGCGAGCGAGGCGGGCAGTTCGGTGCGGACCCGCCTGCGGGCACGTCGTCCGTCTGTGACGGCAGCCAACGCCGCCTCGATCGTGGCGTGTACCGGGACGTAGCGCGTCATCCCGGTGCGTGCGATGGTCCTCCGGCGGCCGACGTGGCCGCACACCAAGACAATCGGAACATCGGGCCACCTGCTGACGTGCCAGCGTGCACTGGTGAACACCGACCACGCGGAGGACGACGGAACGTCGAGCCCATCGACGTCGATCAGCACCGCCTGTGGTTCATCCAGCGCCACCTTGATGACCGCATCGCGCAGGCTGCGGTAGGTGCTGCTGTCGAGCACGCCGTTTACGGTGAGCAGACAGACAGCTCCCGCCGTGTCCGCGGAAACCATCAAGGAACTAATCGGATTGCCCATCAGGTTGCCTGTGTTTGGTGTAGGCCTCGCAGAGCCGGTTGCCCAGCACCAACATCGCGTGCTCTGCCTCGTGGGCGATCGTCTCGTACCGCCCGGAGAGCATCCCGGGACTGATTTGGTCGGCCAGCCGCCGAGCCAGCTTGGCTTTCTCCTGCAGGCTGCGGATGGCGACCCACAGCGCACTCTCGGTCTCGTTGTCGCGTGCGCGCAGCAACGCATCGGCGGTCCAGGCATGTCCGACATGGCAACGGTAATTGCCCTCGCTCACAGAGATCAGCCCCCCGTTGCAGTCCGGGCAGGTGTATCCGGATGGCGCGCCGAGCGGCTCGGGGTCGATTTCCGTTGAGAACCGTCGTGCCATCGCTATTCGGTTTTCCAGCTCCATACGGGCATCCGGTTCCATCTCGCGTTCCTTAAAACCTCGGCCGGCCAATTGCTTTAGCAGGCCGCCCACCTCAACTGCCGACACCACGTGGTCGATGACGCCGGCCTCGATGGCGTTCAGCGGCATAGCGGTGAACAAAGCTTCCTGAGGTGTTTGGGCGATTGTCGTGCCACCGCGTGAGCGGATGGTCGCTAATCCGAGCGTGCCGTCGTCGAGCACACCGGACAGCAATACCCCAACCGCGCGCTGTCCGTAATGCAAAGCCACGGAGCGGAATAGCGCATTGATCGCCGGGCGGTGACCGTTTTCGGTCGGGCCTTCAGACAGCACGATTCGGTGGTCGTGCACGAGCAGGTGGCGATTCGGAATTCCGACCCGAATAGTACCGGGCTTCAGCGGTTCCCCGTCGACAGCCGGAGCCGCAGGCAGCGGTCCGTTACGCGACAGGATGCGGTCCAAAACACTCGGCGCCCCAACAGGGACGTGCAACACCACCAGGACCGCATACGGCAGATCCGATGGCAGGCTCGCGGCGAAGTTCGTCAGGGCTTCGACACCACCGGCCGAGGCGCCAACCGCGACCACGTTTGTGGTGCTAGTTTCGACCGGCATTTGGATTGCCACCGTTCTGACGGGTACCCACCGGACCGCCGAAGCAATCCGTTATCGAGGCACCTGGTCAGACTACGCGGATTTGGCGGCGAACGGACCTCCCGCGCTTCAAAACCGAGGCACCGTGAGTTCGACGTCTGCCAGCGCGAATGGGGGCGCGCCCACCCCGGCGATGGAATGTGTGCCCTGCGGTGTTTCTTCAACGATGCGTGCCTGGACGCTGCGCTCACCCACTGTCAAGGTCACCGTGCGGACGCGCGTCAGGTCTGCCGGTAACTGATCGAAAACGGTTCCCTGCCAGTGATATTGGCCGTCAATTGGATCGACGTGACCGGTCAGCCGGACCCGGACCTGTTCGGAGGTATCCACGGCGGTCAGGGTTGCCGGGCCGTCGTAGCTGTCGCCGTGCACGCCTCCGGACGGCGACAAGTCGAATGCCGATGTAAGTCTCCGGCGACGGGGCTGGTGCAGGTGGACTCGCTCGTTGAACACCTGTTGACTGCTGCGGCGCACCTCGACGCGGATGGGCCGTTTCATGAGTTGTAAGCATTCGACGGTGTAGCGAATGGCTTCTTGGGAGTCCGGCCCGTCAGCGATGAAGTAGTTGGGAAAGCCGTGCAACGCTACGCCGAGGTAAGGCTCCATTCCGTTCGTCCAGGCCTGCTGGATGGCCAGGCCGTTGGCGCCTACCAGGGCGTCGGGTGAGAGCCCGACCCGCAGGGAAAACCCTGTGCCGTAGACGATCGCGTCGGCGTCGTGATGGACACCGTCGGCGGTTCGGACACCCGCCGCTGTCACCTCCTCAATAGGCGATGTCACGAGCTCGGGCTGGCGACGCAGATAGCCCCTGGCTCGCCGCGCTTGCCGAACGAACCGCCGGGGCGGAAGTGCAAAAACTTTGACCGTTGCGCCCGATCTGGTCAGTCGGCCGATCAATCGCCCGGCGGCGGCGTCGGCGCCGACCACCGCGATCCTTCGACCGGCCGGGTCGAAATCGGCGGGTGCTGTCGCCGCGTGGAACGATACGCCGCGAAATTCCCTGCGGCCGAAAAGATCTGGAATCCACGGCACGAGTGGAGACGTGCAGGACACCACTAGCCGGCTCCGGCGGGTTTCGCCGTCGCCGGTGGTCAGCGTCCAGGTGTCGGTGTCGTCGTCGAACACCGCGCTGACCACGCGGCCGTCCAACGTCGGAAGGCCGGCGAGGTCGCCGCCGACGACGATGACGTCGTCGATCACAGGAACCTGGTGCGCGTCCAGCCGCGGCGCGCGATCGGGCCCAGCAGATTTACCTCGTCGAGAAACTCCGCCAGCGGGGCGAAGCCCGCCACCTGGACCTGGTGGCGGTGCGGGCTGGTGCGTGCGATGCGGCGCGCCTGGCGCGCATCCAGGCCCGCCCGCTTGTATTGGACGGTGTTGGTGAACAGGTAGCGGAAGAACCACCCGCCCAGGCCGTTGACATTGCTCACAAACCACCGCTCCGGCCGTCGCATCCGCGGCGCCCGCTTGCGCAGGCCGTCGCGTGCGAACTGGATGTGGCGGGCCTCTTCAGTGACGTGAATTCGCATCAGCCGCTGGATGATTGGCTGTAGCTCGGGGTCATCCATCATTTGGCGCTGCAGCGAGTCGAAGATCTCCTCGCCGATCAACGCGGCGACCCAGAGCACCGAGCCGCGGAAGAAGAACGGCAGCGCGTTGATGATGATCCGGTGGTAAAGACGCGGGCGAACCGGCTTGGCGCCGACGCGCTCGATGGCTTTGCCGAACATCACCATATGCCGGGTCTCGTCGCCGAGTTCGGTCAGCGCGTAATGGGTGGCCCGGCTAGTGGGGTCAGTGTGCATGAGCTTGCGCAACAGCGCCTGGTTGAGGATGTTCTCGAACCAGATGCCGGCCGACAGGGTGTTCACCAGTTCCTGGCGGGAAAGTTCGATGCGCTGGGCGCGGGTCATCTGGTCCCACATCGGCGTGCCGTACAGCGAGACCGTTCGCGGCGGCAGGTAGAACTTGTCCGGGTCGAGCGGCGCGTCCCAGTCGATGTCGACGACCGGCGCATACGACTTCTTGACCGACCCCTTGAGCAGACGGTCGGAAAACTCCTCACGACCTGGGCCGACGGGCTGCACCGCAGTGGTCATGGTCCCCTCCTCATCGCCGCTGCGCGGCTGGGTGGTACCCCCACACCGCTGAAGATGGTCGGAACCGATGGTACCGGGTACCGATGGTTTCGCCTAGATCGTGGACACCAAATTTATTGCGGTGCGCGGAGTAGGTTCAGCGCATGGGACCATTTGTCATTCGCGCCGCCCTCACGGGATTCGCACTCTGGGTGGTCACCCTTGTCGTCCATGGTCTGACCTTCGTCGGCGGCGACACCAGACTGGAGAGAGCCGGCATCATCTTCGTCGTCGCGGTGATCTTCGGTCTGGTCAACGCGTTCATCAAGCCGATCGTGCAGATCCTGTCGATCCCGCTCTACATCCTCACGCTGGGCCTGATCCACATCGTCATCAACGCGCTGATGTTGTGGATCACCGCGTGGATCACCGAACACACCACCCACTGGGGCCTGGCGATCGACCACTTCTGGTGGACCGCGATCTGGGCCGCGATCGTCTTGTCGATCGTCAGCTGGGTGCTGTCGCTGGTGGTTCGTGATGTGCGGCGCACAGCGCGGCGCTGACACACTGGATGCATGCCTGAACTGCCCGAGGTCGAAGCGCTGGCCGACTACCTGCGCCACCACGCCGTCGACCGGACGATCGGGCGCGTCGACGTCGTCGCGTTCTCGGTGCTCAAGACGTTCGACCCGCCGATCAACGCGCTGCACGGTCTGACCGTGACCGGCGCCGACCGGTGGGGCAAATATCTCGGCCTGCGGGTCGGCGAACTGAACCTGATCGCCCACCTGTCACGGGCCGGGTGGCTGAAATGGTCGGACAAGCTGGCCGGCGCGCCGCTGCGCCCTGGCAAGGGTCCGATCGCCCTGCGCGTCCACCTGGGCAGGCCTGGCGAGGCGCCGGGTTTCGACCTCACCGAGGCGGGCACCCAGAAGCGGCTGGCGGTGTGGCTCGTCGAAGACCCGATGCAGGTGCCCGGCATCGCCGCGCTCGGGCCGGACGCGCTCGGGCTCAGCCTCGACGACTTGGGCAAGTTGCTGGCCGGGAACACCGGCCGGATCAAGTCCGTCATCACCGACCAGAAGGTGATCGCCGGGATCGGCAACGCCTACAGCGATGAAATTCTGCATGTCGCGAAGATCTCGCCGTTCGCGACGGCGGGCAAGATCGCGGACGGACAACTGGCCGCATTGCACGACGCGATGGTGTCGGTGCTGACCGACGCCGTGACCCGCTCGGTCGGACAGCAGGCCGCCACGCTGAAGGGGGAGAAGCGATCCGGTTTGCGGGTGCACGCACGTACCGGTTTGCCGTGTCCGGTATGCGGAGACACCGTGCGGGAAGTGTCGTTCGCCGACAAGTCGTTTCAGTACTGCCCGACCTGTCAGACCGGCGGCAAGGTGCTGGCCGACCGGCGAATGTCGCGTCTGCTGAAATAGTGGCATGACCCGGCAGAAGATCCTCATCACCGGCGCGAGTTCCGGCCTTGGCGCCGGAATGGCCCGCGCGTTCGCGGCCAAGGGGCGTGACCTGGCGCTGTGCGCCCGCCGTACCGACCGGCTCGACGAGCTCAAAGCCGAACTGTCGCAACAGTATCCGGGCATCACGGTGGCCGTCGCCGCGCTCGACGTCAATGACCACGCGCAAGTGCCGAAGGTCTTCGCCGAGTTGTCCGACGCGCTCGGCGGAATCGACCGGGTGATCGTCAACGCCGGTATCGGCAAGGGTGCGCCGCTCGGGTCGGGCAAGCTGTGGGCCAACAAGGCGACCATCGAAACCAATTTGGTGGCGGCCCTGGTCCAGATCGAAACCGCGCTGCAGATGTTCAAGGAACAGAGGTCGGGCCATCTGGTGCTGATCTCCTCGGTGCTCGGCGCCAAGGGCGTGCCCGGGGTGAAGGCGGCCTATGCGGCCAGTAAAGCCGGCGTGCGTTCGCTCGGCGAATCGTTGCGCGCCGAATACGCCACCGGGCCGATCAAGGTGTCGGTGATCGAGCCGGGCTACATCGAGTCGGAGATGACCGCCAAATCGCAGAGCACAATGTTCTTGGTGGACAACGAAACTGGCGTCAAGGCGCTGGTCGCTGCCGTCGAGCGGGAGCCCGGCCGCGCGGCGGTGCCGTGGTGGCCATGGGCGCCGCTGGTCCAACTGATGCGGGTGTTGCCGCCGCCGCTGGCCAAGCGGTTTGGGTAAGCCGGAAACCGCTCCCTAGGGTCCGGTTTCGCGGTCATCGAAACTGATGACTTTGCCCCGGTTGATCGACACCCAGTCCCGCGCCTCCAGGTAAGGGCGGAAGGTCTCGCTAATCAGCCGTTGGTCGGCAGGTGTTTTCGGCCGCTGCAGTTCGTATAAGTGCGGAAACTCCGTCCAGGCGGTGACGGCATCCCACAGTCGCACGGCCGCCTCGCCGCTGGGTGGATCGATGAGCACCGGGCCGAAAAGGCATTGCCCATCGGGAAAAAACATGGTCGGTACCCCGTAGCCCTCGGCGTCGACGACCCGCTGGTGTTCGGCCATCACCTCATCACTCGTCGTAGGGTCGGCGATCGCCTGGTCGACAAGTGCCGCATCGAAGCCGAGCTCTTCGAGGAGCTGCCGCGCGACGGCCTTCTCGTGCGGTTTGTGGCCCTCGACATGCAAGGCGCGGCCGGCCCGTTCGTACCACACGTCGAGATCGGCCATCGAGCGGCGGCGCAGCAGCGCTCCGATGCGCATCATCGACCAGCCATAGGACCACTCTCGCTCCCACGGGTGCTTCTTGCCCTCCTGGCGGTTGATCTCCTCGAGGCTGAAGAAGCGCCAGTTCACCGTGAGGCCGGTCAGATCGCGAACTTCGCGGATCCACCGCGACGTCTGGTACGCGTAAGGGCACATGACGTCGAAGTGGAAATCGACATAGGCAGGGCCGCCGGTCACATCGTTGACCTTAGGTTGCGAGCTTGAAGGCAACCGCACCGGGCTCAGCCGACCCGGCCTCTTTCGACGCGGTAGCGGCGCACCAGCGCGTCGGTCGAGCTGTCCGATTGCTTGTCCGGCGAGGCGTCCTCGGTGATGACCGGCAGCAGCGCCTTGGCCTGCGTCTTGCCCAGTTCGACGCCCCATTGGTCGAACGAGTCGATGCCCCAGACCACGCCCTCGGTGAAGACCTGATGCTCGTAAAGCGCGATCAGTTGGCCCAGCACCGATGGGGTGAGCCGGGTGGCCAGGATGGACGTCGTCGGCCGGTTGCCGGGCATCACCTTGTGCGGCACCAGATGGCGGGGCGTGCCTTCGGCGGCGATTTCCTCGGCCGTCTTGCCGAATGCCAGCACCTGGGTCTGCGCGAAGAAGTTGCTCATCAGCAAGTCGTGCATGCTGCCGGTGCCGTCGGAGGTGGGTAGATCGTCGATCGGCTGGCTGAACCCGATGAAGTCGGCCGGCACCAGCCGCGTGCCCTGGTGCAGCAACTGGTAGAAGGCGTGCTGGCCGTTTGTTCCCGGTTCGCCCCAATAGATCTCGCCGGTATCGGTGACGACCGGGGTGCCGTCTGTGCGGGTCGACTTGCCGTTGGATTCCATCGTCAACTGCTGCAGATACGCCGCGAACCGGGCCAGGTCGTTGGAGTATGGCAGCACCGCACGCGACTGTGCGCCAAAGAAATTCGAGTACCACAGTCCGATCAGCCCGAGCAGCACCGGCGCGTTGGATGCCAGCGGCGCGGTCCGGAAATGCTCGTCGACAAGATGGAACCCGGACAGGAAGTCCGCGAACGCCTCCCGCCCGATCGCAGCCATCACCGAGAGCCCGATCGCCGAGTCGACCGAATAGCGTCCGCCGACCCAGTCCCAGAATCCGAACATGTTGGCCGTGTCGATGCCGAACTCGTCGACCAGCTTCTTGTTGGTCGAGACGGCGACGAAGTGTTTGGCCACTGCATCGTCACCGAGCGCGTCAGTCAGCCAGCGCCGGGCCGCGGTGGCGTTGGTGAGCGTCTCGAGCGTAGTGAACGTCTTGGATGCGACGATGAAAAGCGTTGTGGCCGGGTCTAAGTCGGCCAGCGTGGCGATCAGGTCGGCGGGATCGACGTTGGACACGAACCGCGCCGAAATGCCGGCGTCGGCGTAGTGGCGCAGTGCCTGGTAGGCCATCACCGGTCCGAGGTCCGAGCCGCCGATCCCGATGTTGACCACCGTGCGAATTCGCTTCCCGGTGGCGCCGCTCCACTCGCCGTTGCGCAGCCGGTTGGTGAAGTCTCCCATCGCGTCGAGCACCTGGTGCACATCCTCGACGACGTTCTGGCCGTCGACGATCAGCGTCGCGTCGCGCGGCAGCCGCAGTGCGGTGTGCAGCACCGCGCGATCCTCCGAGACGTTGATGTGCACGCCCTCGAACATCTCGTCGCGACGCTGCTCGAGGTGCGCGGCCCGGGCCAGGTCGGTCAGCAGTTTCACCGTCTCACGGGTGATGCGGTGCTTGCTGTAGTCGATGTAAAGGTCGCCGACGGAGACAGTGAACTCACTGCCGCGGTCGGGATCGTCGGCGAAGAGCTGGCGCAGATGCGTCGTTTTGATCTGCTCGTGATGCTTGCGCAGGGCGCTCCAGGCCGGCGTCGCTGAGATGTCGGGAATCTGTTCCACCGCAGTCATGGCTTCGACCCTAGTCAGCTTGACCAGGGCGGCGATGAAGGCGAGGTGAACGCGGTGCTAACCGGCCGATCAGTGACCGAGTCGGCCGCGGCCCAACCTGAGCAACAGCATCGCCAGGTCCTTGCCGTCGGGGCCAAGCTCGCTGTAGCGCTCGATGACCTTCATTTCCCGGCTGTGCACCAAGCGGGTGCCGCCGGAGGCCATCCGGGCTTTGCCGATCGCCTGGGACACCTCGGTACGACGCTTGACCGCGGCCAAGATCTCGGCATCGAGCCGGTCGATCTCGTGGCGTAGGTCGTCGATGTCGGTGGGTTGTTCGATTTCGACTGTCATTTCAGACTCCGGATTCTCGTTGTGTGGAGGGTGTTGTGGTCTCATCCGGTATCGGGCCTCACACAAGAGACGAGCCCCGGATCTCAGAAGCGGACCACGGGGCTCTGGAAGCAGCTAAGCCACGGGCACCGCTGGCCGGTACCCGTAGAAAAATCGCCGCTGCATATTGAGCACGGACTGAGTGTGCCATTTGAAGGCCTGGTAGCGCAAAGGTGTCGCAGAACAGCGGTAAGTTTGGGGCGAGCATAGCCGCCGACGACGATGCACAGCGAGGCGATGAGGAGGAGCGGCGCAATATTGAGTGTGAACGTGACTGAGGCCGGAGCAGACCAACTTCTCGACGGCCTGAACCCGCAACAGCGTCAGGCGGTGCTGCACGAGGGCTCGCCGTTGCTGATCGTCGCGGGCGCGGGCTCCGGCAAGACGGCCGTGCTGACCCGGCGCATCGCGTACCTTCTGGCGGCGCGCGACGTCGGCCCCGGTCAGGTTTTGGCCATCACATTCACCAATAAGGCCGCCGCCGAGATGCGGGAACGAGTGGTGTCGTTGGTCGGTCCGCGGGCACGTTCGATGTGGGTGTCGACGTTTCACTCGACCTGCGTGCGGATTCTTCGCAACCAGGCGTCGCTCATCGAGGGCCTCAACTCCAACTTCTCGATCTACGACGCCGACGATTCGCGGCGTCTGCTGCAAATGATCGCCAAGGACATGGGCCTTGACATCAAGCGGTATTCGCCGCGGCTGCTGGCCAACGGCATCTCCAACCTGAAGAACGAGCTGATCGACCCGCAGCGGGCGGTGACCAACCTCTCCGATGACGATCACGCCGATGACCTGGCCCGCACGGTGGCCGCTGTCTACTCCGAATACCAGCACCGGCTCCGGACAGCCAACGCACTCGACTTCGACGATCTGATCGGCGAGACGGTCGCGGTGTTGCAGGCCTTCCCGCAGATCGCCCAGCATTACCGTCGACGGTTCCGGCACATCCTGGTCGACGAGTATCAGGACACCAACCATGCGCAGTACGTGATGGTGCGCGAGCTGGTCGGCCCCGATACCGGGTACGAGCCGGACGGTGTGCCGCAGGCCGAGCTGTGCGTCGTCGGCGACGCCGACCAGTCGATCTATGCGTTCCGCGGCGCCACCATCCGCAATATCGAAGACTTCGAACGCGACTACCCCAACGCGACGACGATCCTGCTGGAACAGAATTACCGCTCCACGCAGAACATCCTGTCCGCGGCCAACTCGGTGATCTCGCGCAATTCCGGACGCCGGGAAAAGCGGCTGTGGACCGATGCCGGCGAGGGCGAGCTGATCGTCGGCTATGTCGCCGACAACGAGCACGACGAGGCACGGTTCGTCGCCGAGGAAACTGACGCGCTGGTCGCCGGTGGCGAGTTGACGTACAACGACGTGGCGGTTTTCTATCGCACGAACAACTCGTCGCGGTCATTGGAAGAGGTGTTCATCCGCGCCGGCATTCCGTACAAAGTCGTTGGGGGCGTTAGGTTTTACGAGCGCAAGGAGATTCGCGACCTCGTCGCATACCTTCGGGTGCTGGACAATCCGGGTGACGCGGTCAGCATGCGGCGCATCCTCAACACGCCGCGGCGCGGCATCGGCGATCGGGCCGAGGCGTGCGTCGCGGTGTACGCCGAGAACACCGGTTCCAGTTTCGCCGACGCGCTCGAGGCCGCCGCCGAGGGCAAGGTTCCGATGCTCAACACCCGTTCGGCCAAGGCGATCGCGGGTTTCGTCGAGATGCTCGACGATCTTCGGGGCCGGCTCGACGCGCCACTCGGGGAGTTGGTCGAAGCGGTGCTGGAGCGCACCGGATACCGCGCGGAGCTGGAATCGTCGTCGGACCCGCAAGACCTGGCCCGGCTGGACAACCTCAACGAGCTCGTCAGCGTCGCACACGAATTCGCCACCGACCTGGAGAACGCGGCCGCGCTCGATGAGGCAGTCGGCACACCTGACGACGAAGACGTGCCGGACACCGGTGTGCTGGCGCAATTCCTGGAACGGGTGTCGCTGGTCGCCGACTCCGACGAAATCCCCGAGCACAGCGCGGGCGTGGTCACGCTGATGACGTTGCACACCGCAAAGGGGCTGGAATTCCCGGTGGTCTTCGTAACCGGTTGGGAAGACGGCATGTTCCCCCACATGCGGGCGCTGGGTGATCCGACCGAGCTTTCCGAGGAGCGGCGATTGGCTTACGTCGGGATCACCCGCGCGCGTCAGCGGCTGTATGTCAGCCGGGCCAAAGTGCGTTCGTCGTGGGGCCAGCCGATGCTCAACCCGGAATCGCGCTTCCTGCAGGAAATCCCGCAGGAGCTCATCGACTGGCGGCGCATCGATCCGACCCCGTCGTTCAGCGCGCCGGTCAGCGGCGCCGGGCGATTCGGCTCGCCGCGCCCGTCGCCGGCGCGCGCGTCGGCGAGCAAGCGCCCGCTGCTGGTGCTCGAACCCGGCGACCGGGTCACCCACGACAAATACGGGTTGGGCCGGGTGGAAGAGGTTTCCGGCGTCGGCGAATCGGCCATGTCGCTGATCGACTTCGGCAGCTCAGGTCGGGTCAAGCTGATGCACAACCACGCTCCGGTCAGCAAGCTTTAGCCCGGTGACGATGCAGGCCGGAACGGCCTGAGGAGGAAGCGGGCAATCCGGCTCAGTCGTCCAGCAGCCATTCTTTGGTGCGCGGCAGCAGCACCAGCACCACGCTGGATATCGGCAGCAACGGCAGGAGGTGCACGATCCAGGCGACCCGTGCACCGGCGATGAACACGCCACCGTAGGTCAACAGCGCGATCACAGCGCTGGCCACGATCAGGTAGCGGCCGACGGACCGCCGCAGCAGCAACGAAATCACACCGCCGATCGTGGCCAGCGCGAAGACCATCGCGAGGAATGCCACCGCGACGCAGAACAGGCGGTCGGATTTCCACCAGCCCGCGATCAGGTCGGTTGCCACCACCGAGGTCGCCCAGCCGCTGATGATGCTGACGGCGGCGGCTGCTACCGCCGTCGCGTTGCTGGGTTCGCCGGACAGCGTGCTTGCGGTGCCCGGGCGCGAGCTAGGTGCGATGTAGCTGGAAGGCGGTGGCTGGCGCGGGATGTGGGTGGTGTGGGCGTCGTCCAGAA
>Ga0335074_10005107_pt1 | contig 18151 bp, 2 predicted proteins | sample Lox_Sample_23_FD_206715 | JGI IMG/M metagenome (GOLD analysis project Ga0335074, IMG submission 206715) | Soil microbial communities from Loxahatchee National Wildlife Refuge, Florida, United States - Lox_Sample_2.3 | ecosystem: Environmental > Terrestrial > Soil > Wetlands | place: USA: Florida... | reverse complement strand
TTAAAGGTTCTTTTTTTTTATTTTGCTGTTTTAGTGCCTTATACAAGAACTATCTTGCGTTTATAGCATAATAGGACTAGCTTCTATAAGGTTATATAATTAGTGTTAAAGCTCTACTAAGTATATGTTTAAGTAGGAAGTCCCTATATAGCTGCTGCAACATATAAGCCTAGTTTGACTTGTTCGTCTAGCTTGTTTTCTACTTTGTCAGCTAGTTTTTAGATAACAGCTTAAAGCTAGCAGATTATTTGCTTTATAGCTCTTTGCTTAACATGTTGTTGTAGTAGGGTTCCATGGTCCCCTATAAAATTATATGATTTAAGCGAGGTTGAATTGGGTTGGGTCAGCTAATCTAAGCAATTGTTGTTCTTATACTAGGACACCTTGATGTATATAGCTGGTTTGGAGGACATTGTGGAGGCATTATCTAAGGAATCCGGGAAGGATCATCGTCGGACGGAGGATCAGTAAGGAACCTACTAACAGACGTACAAAGCTGCCTACAGCAAGTTTGGGCAGTTTTACAGACGGTTTTACAGATATAGATTGAGCTTTACGGACACCTGCATGGCATTTGCAGGTTTTATAGGACTTTACAGACACAGAGTGCAATTGTTTCTTGTGTTAGCTACTTATTGTGTGGTTTTAGGTTTATTCCTTCTGCTAAGCACCTTATTGAGCGCACGTTAACCCACCTATCGCCCTAACAATCGTGTACTGCAACAGCACACCCACCCTAGCCCTCTACATTGTTTGTACGTGTTATTAATGCGCTTTAAGGCTGCTTGTACTACCTTTAAGGCTCTCTCTTTAACAAGATAGGTAGTAATTGTTTTAATGTCTACCTTTATATTAGTCTGCAAGCACTTTGTAGTTTTAATAGGAGTTGTACAGCTTAAGCTAGTTGTATTGCTAAATGACATGTTGCTAGACTAACTTCCTTTAAAGCTCTACTAGTTTGACGCTAGCATTTCCCTAGTTAGGGCTAGTCGAGCAGCTATTTTATAGTCTGCTTGTACGATTTAAAGTTTGTAAACTAGGTATTAGATTCTAATATGTGCAAAGTTGTTTGTATTAGTTTAAAGTATAATTAGCTAGTAGTATATTAGTATAACACTAAATATAAGTATAATAAGCTTAACAATAAAAGGCTTAACTGTTTATATCTACAACCTTTATAGCCAACTATTAGGGAACTATTAGAATATTACTTATAAGACATTAATCTTTAAGCTGTTAGAGCTATTATAAACACTTAGAGAATATATAGTATTTAGCAACTTTAACTTATACTACTTAATATAAAACAGCTTTTAAACAGTTATATAATATAACATAGCAGACTAGCTACTTAACTGTATAATACAAGTAAACTTCTAGCTACTACTCTTATTAAGTGCTATAATATAAGAAGCTTGTAGAAGTAGGAGCATAATAGACTTAGTCTTCAAATTAGAGTTAGTTTATATTAGACTAGTTGAATGCAAAGTCCACTTAGACTTAAATTAAGGTTTAAATTACTTTCTTATAGCTATTATTTTAGCATTAGAGCCCTAGCAGGTATTAGTGTCTAAAAGGAGAAGCTAGAAGAAGATGGATTTTAAGCTTATAGTATAAGAAGCACAAGCTTTTTATAAGCTAAAAGCTAGTAATACGTTAAAAGAGATTAAGTTATATACTAAATACCTCTTAAACTTTATATAAAACCTAGTTGAACGCATAGTCCTTTAAGTAAAACTTTTACTTAAAGCTACTTTATAATAAACAAAGGAGATTAAGGTTTAATTTGGCCTGCGACGACTCTTACCTCCCTGTAGTGCAAGCTGGGAACCTAATTGTATTCGTATGATTAGAGCTAAGAAGAGTTACTGCTAGAGCTAACGTTAGGGTTGTAGAGGCACACTGGGGCTGGTCACCTTGGTGGTCGAAGCAGCTAGCTGCAATAGAACAAAGGACTACTAGCAATTAAGCGTTTTAAAACCACCTGACACACGCTCTGCCTAGGTCGGATGGAACTAGGGCCTTGCTGATTGTACACTAGCAACTGCAAGAACCGCTTAGGGCGTGGGATAGGGTACCTCTAGGGCAATTGCAGAGTTTTCATGCTAGTAGCTCCGCGACAAACCTGGGTTTGAGACGCAGCGACAAGTAGCACTACCACTCTTATTATTATAGCTTGTATGGATGTTTGGCGTTAGGTATAAAGTGCCTAAGCGATGCGTTTAGATGGGGCAAGCGGATGAAGGCTTAGAGTGGCTAGACGGGTTTTTGCAACACTTACAACTAAACTGCAAGTACGCCTCGTACAACAAGTCACAAAAAGCTTAGGGCAACAAGTAGGAGGGGGGAATACAAAATATTGCTTTGGTTAGTAGGAGCGGACACGTCGCACATACGCTGCCTGGCTAGGGGTGTGTGTAAGCAACTCCTATAAGACACAGTCGGCCTTGTTGTAGGGAGGAGAGATCTGGCAAGGTAGCACGAAGTGGTTTACAGCTATAGGGCGCAGCATATAATAGGGGCGACTGTACTAGAACGGAAAGGCTGGTAATAACACCCTCTATATGGCTTGAGAGGACGGATGCGCGTGTTAGTTTACGGACAGGGCATATAGGGCAGTTGGCATGGTAGTCGACGTAAGCTTAAGGAGCAAACTGCAAGTAGGATATGAGGTTATAGTGCCTTGAACTTTAAGAGTTGTCGGTTACTAACACCTAAAACGTGCAGGCTAAGCGTGAGAAGGGAACGTATATGGTAGGGCCCTAATACGGGGAGGCGCCCCTACTTTGTATTTAGCTGTATAGTTGAATATAAACTGTTTGCCGGCCTTAAAAAAGCAGGGAAAAGACAAGGACTACACTAAGGTTGACTCCTACCACCCTATTGCTCTACTAGAATCCCTTAGGAAAGCCCTCAAACGGATTGTTGCCTCCTAGCTCTCTACCCTTACTGAAAACTACAGCTTACTCCCTAAATTCCAAATGGGTGCTCGTTTGAGAAGAAACACAATTACTGCACTCAACTTACTAACAGAACAAATACATACTATTTGGAACTGTAGAAATTAATGGGTAGCTAGCATGCTCTGTTTTAACGTAACAGGCGCGTTCGATTATGTCTCCTATCCCTAGCTACTCCACATCTTCTGTTAGTATGGAATCCCTACTTGGATTGTTAATTAGGTAGAGAGCTTCCTTCAGGATAGACAAAGCACCCTCCAAATCGTCTTTGAAGAATTAGATCTTCATCCAGTCCAAAGCGGGATCCTACAAGGCTCTCCAATCTTACCTATCTTATTCCTATTCTTTAATGAGGAGCTCGTACGAATATGCAACAGTTTTAGACTCCGGTTGAGTGCTATAGGATTCGTAGACGATATAAATATCCTTGCTTGGAGCAACTCAACTGAAAACAACTGTATCGCACTAACTAGGATCTATAGCTAATGTTGCAAATGGGCTAGGAAATACAAGGCCACGTTCTCCCCTACTAAATACAAACTCATCCACCTCACTTAACATCCCAAAAAATTCAACCTTAAGGCGACTATATTGTTTGAAGCAATAGAGGTCTCTCTAAAAGCTCACGTTCAAATACTAGGAGTTGAAATAGACTTAAAACTCTAGTAGGGCCCCTACGTACGAAGGATCCAAAGTAAAATGGAACACCAAACTAACACCTTAACCCGGATTGCAACATCAACTTAGGGAGCTACGTTCGGAAAATCCAAACTTGTCTACATAGTAGTCGTACGACTTGTACTAGCGTATGGAGCACCAATCTGGTTCTCGCCTAAGGGGAAAGAGGCTACAAAGCCCTCCCTAATCCGCCTACTCGAAGTAATCTAGAACTAGTGCCTTCAAACGATCGCTAGAGCTTATAGAGCTACGCCTATCCTATTATTAGAATTAGAAACAGGTGTCCTCCCCGTATAAGACTACTTCTTTAAACTCTAAGCATAGTACCAGCTTAAGAAGTAGAACTCCCTTAGAGAAGGACTTATCACCTCCACTTGCAAACGAATTTAGAGACAGCTGTAGGGCAGTAGGGGACGCACACGGCGCCACCCTACTACCCTAAGTGCCTAAAAACTCACTTGGTACTAAAAGCTTCTTCGTACGAACACCCAAGGCCAAACCGCTACACCTTAGTCCTAAATCAATAAGACCATTTACAGCTAGTAGGCAAGGAACTAGATGAGGCAAAGGAACAAAGTCCTACTAGACAAAAGGGTTGCAGCGCACGTATGAGATAATGCCTTAAAGGACTACTACCTCCACGAAAACCTATATAAGGCTGAAAGCTCCTTAGCTATACAACTTCGTACTAAAAAGATAGGATTCAACGCGTTCCTAGCACGACAAAGAGTCCTAAATGTATCCTCAGACTGCACGTGCAAATACCCAGATCAGTCTGTCAAACACGTTGTGCTCTTCTATCCGGATATTAATTGCTCGAACAAGAATCTTAGCCCCTCATCCGACTTCAACTTAATACTTACAAACGCTGCTAGCCTTAAGAAAGCCGTTCGGTGGCTTATAGGCCTCAACATACTCCCCCAATTCCACCTCGCATGCGAACTACTATAAGACAACATTAGCAGCTAGTAGAACACTTACCCCCTTCCTTCCTTTCTCTCTTTCTCTTGTTCTAAGGTCTTTCATACGGTAGCTACTACTATTATATGCTATTAATACTAGTTCAATTGGATGTCCTTCACAGACTCCCAATCGGAGTAATAGAAGTGCGGTTTTATTCCTTAAAGGGTTTCCTTCACTTAAATATATTGTACTCTAACGTGGCTTTACAAGCCGAAATAGTAAATGAAGAATCAATCAATCAAGGTTTAATTTAAAAAGAAAGAAGGCTTTAAAACGCTTAAATTCAAACTAGCAACCTGCTAATAGACAGCAAGTAGAAGAGAGCAAGCCACATTAAGAAAAAGAAGATTGTTAGGGAAAAAAGAAGAGCCTTTTAAAAGGACATTTATAATGCTAGCTAGTTGTTAGAATATATTTAAAAGCTTGCTAAGTAGGTAAAAACTAAAAGAAGCTAGTTAAAAGAGCTACTAGTTATACTTATACTAGCAACATATTAGCATACAGCTTATACTATTTAAGAAAAGATAGAGCTGTTCTACAAGTAGTTCTACCTTACTGTTAAAGCAAACTTTAATAATATAAGTAATATTATATTTACAAACTTAATAGGAGTTAGACTTTTACAGTTAAAATGTAAAGTTATAATTAGAAAGGTAGAGCAAGTAATATGCAAGTAGAAAGCTAGTAAAACGCTAAAGAAGGACGGGCTACTAGCAGACTTTTTAAAAGCTATAAGAAGGCTAATAGTAGAAGCTATTACTAGCCTGCTAGACGCCTATTAGTCTGCTAGCTACTACCTAGTAAGGTTTTAAGAGGCAAGGACGATCGTATTAAAGAAACTAGGCAAAGAGTTATATAAAAAGCTTAAAGCTTAAAGACTAATAGTACTACTTAGTACAATTAGAAAAGTTATAAAAATAGTTATAGCACAATAGATTTAACAGTTAGTAGAAGACTACTAGCTACTCCCTAATAAGCAGATAGAAGTTAGACCTAGTAGGTTAGTAGAAATAGCACTAGAACTCCTAGTTAGACAAATCTATAAAGTTTAAGATACAAGGAAAAATGTAGTGTTAATACTATTACTAAACATTTTTAAAGCGTTTAATATAGTAAATGCTATTAGACTACTAGATGTCTTATGCTAGCAGCATATTTTAATGTAAATTATATGTTAAGTTAAAGCGTTTATAACAAACTAAACAATAACCCTAATAGTTTAAAGAAAGAAGTCTGCAAACTTCTAAGTTAATATAAGTGTACTATAAGGGTCCCCCCTCTTATTAATCCTCTTCTTATTTTATAATATAAAACTTCTTGAAATTTGTAACACCTTTAAAATAAGGACTTTTAGTATAAGGTTTATAGACAATGTTAACATGCTAGCATATAAGCTTAATATAAAAGGAAACTGCTAGCAGTTAAAATATATATATAGTAAGTGTGCAGCTTAAGCAAAGAAGTTCGAATTAAAGTTTGCCTCTTACAAATACAAGCTAGTACATTTTACATGCTAGTAGAACGCCTTTAACTTGTTAGCAACTGTCAACTTAAACAGCTTAGCTATAAAACTAAAGCTAGACGTTAAAGTTTTAGGTGTATAGTTAGATATAAAGCTAAATTAAAGCAGCTATTTATAAGAGTTATATTAGCATGCTATACAACAAATGCTAATGCTAATTAGGGTTATAGCTTTAACTTAAAGAGCTACCTTTTTAAAAGCTAAAACAATTTACATAGTAGTTATACAACTACTATTAGCTTTTACAAGCTTGTACTAGTACTAGCTAGGGAAGATGCTAGTAAAATCTAAAGATATAACAGTAAGGATAAGACCTATCTAAAACTCCTACTTCTATATAGTAGCTAGAGCCTTTCAGGTTATACTTATAAAAAGGCTAGAAATAGAAACTTATATTCTACTACTAAATATCTACTTAAACAGCAAACTTGCAAGCTTTTATAAGAGGCTAAAGGACTCTAACTAGGTAGTAGTAATACGTTAAGCTTATACTAGCATACAAGCTAAGTTATATACGTATAGCTATAAATAAAGAGGGGACTTAAGAGCTTGCAGTAAGGCCTTAAACGAGTAGGCGAAGAAGTAGACAAGTAGAAGAGCTAGGGACAGGTAGGCTCCTAGTAAGACGCTAAAGGCCTAACAGACCATCTTATACTACTAGAAGGAGAGGTGGAAGAAGACAATAAGGCTAGATATAAACAAGCAGCGTTAAGCTAGTAAAAAGCTAGTGTCTAACTAGCTCTAATTTTACAAGCACCTCTAAAAAGCTGAAAGCTTACTCTTAGTTTAAGCTAGGATAGGATGTATAAGCCTAGCGTACTTCCTACAACATAAAAGAGTCCTTAAAGTCCTAGTAGAAGAGTGTTAGTGCAAGAACGGTGCTAAAATCTTAAAACATATAGCTATTTATTGCGAAATAGAGGAAGAGAGATGTTACTTGCTTTATGCAAGTAGCACGCTAAATTACTACTAGCTAACTAACTTGCTAGAAGGAGCAAAACGGCTCTGCTAGTAGCTTATAAAGACTAAACGGCTCTAACAATTCTCTTTAATAAGGACCTTATTATACAGCTAAATAAGCTTTAACTAAAACACTTTATAGTATTACAAGCTGCTAGTTACAAGTAGAATGCAAGTAGCATGCTAGCAGCTTATAAGGCTATTGCAAGTAAGGACATATTACAATTAAGTTTTTTATTTGTTCTCTAATTTTCCTAATTTGTACAAGTTATAAAAGTTTTATATAGCTACTTAACTAGGCTAGTATATAAGTAATCAATTATTATTATTATTATTCTTATACCAATTAAGCTAATGCTATACGGGACATCTGTGTAAATATAGGAAAAACCTTCTAGGGAAGAAAACCTCTATTTAGGTTATATTTGCTGTTGTTATTCTATACAATTTTCCCTTGCAGCTTATAATTACTAAATTCACTTTGTACGAAAGCCTTAACTTGCATCTCATTCTCCCTGCCCTATGCTTTTATATATATGATTCTTCTATGCTTTCAAGCTCCTAGCTCCACAAACTGCCTTGGCCTTATAAGCTAAGGTCCTATCTATTAGCAAGGGAGGCGGGATTGAGAACACCCAACCCAGTCTGGTTTAGCGCAGAAAAATTTTTCTATATGGAAGAGCGACAAGAAGAGCATGCAGAATAAGAGCTAGAACTCCTATGTGTTATAATAACATAGCCGTACGATCTAGTTATATAATAATTTAATGGATTAGCGTCCCCCTTGTAGTTGTCATGTTAATACTGTAGTCGTACGGCGCTAGATTCTAGCTATAAAGCTAGAACAGCCCGGCTGATTCTACCACACCTTCTTTGCACTGTATGCTGGCTTGTGACTAGGTAATTCGTAGTTTGGGGGAAAGGTCTTAGCTCTAATGAGTCCTTGAATGGTGATTGTGGTTTGTAGTTGCACGTTGATATTATACCTGCCACAGCAAAACTACTGCTATAACTGCTATTCCATCAATTATATAAGTGATAAGCCCACCCAAGCTGCCTATTTGTAAGGGCTGGCAAGCTCTGTCCTTCAATGTCAAACTATTACATCGTACAAGGCGTGCCCTGATATTATTGTAGGTGGTAAGACTATGTCGTCGAACTTTCACATTGTAGGTAGCGTACTATAAGATTATTGTGGGAGGTAATAGCTATGTCTCTCAAACTTTCACATTGTAGGTGGCGTACTATGAGATTATTGTAGGAGGTAATAGCTACGTCTAAAGCAGCAGTGCACTAAGCTGTTGCTTGCTGGAGACTCTTTTTAGCCTTAGAGGTATACGAAGTCCTTAGGTTTCCAGCTTGTACTATAAGGAGGTGAGAGTCATTGCAGGCTAAGTAATCAATTAATTAATATATTAATAAGTAAGAATAATAATTAAAGCTAATTTATAATGTGTAAAGCAATATATATATAAGGGAAAACGGGTTATATAATAAGCTTAAATAAGAATAGTTTGTTGTTAGGTCTTAATAGACTATAAGAGGCTTAAGTCGGTTTAGTAAGATATAATACTAGCTTGTAAAGGACGATGCTAGTTTGTAATAACTTGCTCGGTTTAAAAGAAGCTTAACGCTTATATTAAGCTAGTAACTTGTAGCCTGCTTAGTCTAATCTATTTAGTGTTCGTATTCTTTAATTAGCTCCTAATAGTTTTTAAGGTCTGTTAGTTGATACTACTAATTATATTTTAAGCCTTATCCTTTCTACTAAATCTAATATTGTATTAAGTACTTATAACCCTTATATATTATTTGTTTATCTAGTATTCGTTCTACTTCGTATACGTTTATATTTAGCTTAATAAGGCTAAGTTTGTTAAGGATAAAACGACTATATAAGTTAAATTCTAGCTTTAATACTAGTTCAAGCTAGGTAATAGTAAATACGTTATAGATTTTCTAGTAATCTAAGATCTTAAGCTTATAAGCTAGCCTACTAATCCGTTTTAAGACCTTAAACGGACTAGCATACTATTAGTCTAATTTACAATTAGTTGCAAATAAGATGTTATATTTATAATACAATTATAATAGGGCTTAGTTATTAAGGGCAAAGAATATAAAGGTATAATAATAGTCGTAGTAGAACTTTATATTTATAGCAGTAAAGTTTAAGGTATTAGCAGCATCTATTTAGGCTAGTAGGAAGTTGATATTTAAGTTTGTTGTATAATTTATAGTAAAGTTAGAAGTGAATTTATAAGCAATCTTATTAGGGGTACAATTCGTAGAAGAAGCCTAAGAATTATTAAGGACTAATTGGATTTTTAAGAGGCAGCAGGTCTATTTAGTAGGGTCTTTTATTGTAGCTAGGAAAAAGCGTAGTATAATCTTTACTGTCTAATTAGTCTGTTTGCTTTACTTGTCTGTTTGCAGGTAATAAGCTGTAAAATATAATAGGTCTACTTTAAAGTGCTTGAATAAGCCTAACTAAAGCTAGAAAAGGAATTTATAGTTTTAGTCTAAGAGAATTACTTTTAGCAGACCTTAATCTGCAATTTAAAAGCGTTTTAATAGGGCCTTAGCCTACTAGTTTGCAGTCTAAGTGCTTTTCTTAAAGATTAAAGTAATTTGTTTAAAGTATTTGCAAGTAACAGATAAAGCACAATTAAAGCCCCCTTTTAATTTTAGTAGGATAAGAATAAAGTTAATAGTAATTATATGAAAGGGCACTTTTAAGCTTTAAATAGGCTGTAACAACTTATAAGGTAAGTGCTAACAAGTTTAAAAAACTAGGTATTCTAAGTAGTAGTATAAGAAGTCTTATACGTACTAAGTGAGATAGCAGATATACTAAGAGCTAGCAGCCTGTTTAAAAGTGCAAGCTGCTTCTAAATGCTTAACGTTTATATAAGCGATTTTTAAGACTTCTCCAATTAGGCTTTATAAGATATAAAGTTGTAGGATATTGCTTTTAATATGCTAAATTAAGCTGTTTTCGTCTTTTAAGAATAAGATAGTAGCTTTATTTTTGTTTATAAGGTTACTATTAGCTTTAAGAATACTAATAATTTAATTGTAATTAGAGTCCTACTAGTACCCTTTAAGTAGCTGCTACTTAAAACTGTTTAATATTTCTACTAAGAAGGCTGTATAGTTGTATATTATAAGTGTTACAAACTTAATTAATAAGTAGCACTAGGACGCTGCGAATAGTAAAGCTGATGCTATTAGTAGTCTTATAATATAAGAATTTAAAGTTAAAGGAAGAAGAAGAAGAAGATACTAGTTTACAAGCGGGTTTATATCCCCCTTACAAGTTACATGTTGCTTACAAGTCGTTTGTAAACCAAGTGCTAACAGGCTGTAGCTAACTGCTTATAAACCTTTATTTGTAAGAGCAGCTTTAAGCTCTTACTTAAGCTGTTACAGACTGTTGCTTAGTTTGCAGTTTATAACATCACCCCCCTTTATCTGTAAAGCTTACCCTTAAGCTTTAACAGCATTTTTGTCTTTGTGTTCCTATAAGTCCGTCTTGTCCTTCTAGTATTACAACTACTCGTCTAAGTGCTTTAGCGGCTTAAGTTCGTTTGAGTAAGCATTATAAAACTATTTGGCTAAGTACAAGCTTCCTATAAAGTTCTATATAGGGTACCAAGTTAGATCTAGATTGTACCCCTTCTATTTTACCTAGTATTTTAGCGTTCTACAAACTAGTTTGAAGGCTAAGATCTTATTGACTTCCTATTTGTTGTCCCTATTAACTTGGATTGGTAATAGGGGATTGTTCCTTTAGCTTAAAAGTAGGTCGTCTAATACCTTTTAGAGCTTATCTGGCGAAAAGACTAAGTGGACTTGAATTGACTCTAATAGCTTTACCTTGTAGGCATTACTTACCTGTTTTAAGATCTCATACGGGCCTGCTATTTGATAATCTAGTTTACAGCTAAGTTGGTTTGATTTCTAATTCCTTATAGTAACTCAAACTTTGTTTTTAACATTAAAGTCTAATTTATATTAGTGCTAGTTTGCTTGCTTTACTATAACTATCTAAGCCTTCTTTAAGTTCTTACAAGCAAGTTTCTAAGCGTTTTATAACTGTTTAGCGTATTTATAGGCCTTATTCTTAGAAAGCGTCTTATAAACAGTTTATAAACTATCTGTTTAGTCCTAATTAAAACTAGTTTAAAGCAAGTAACCTATTTCTAGTTGAATTAGAGTGTATCCTATTAAATTGTAAGAGAGGGTTGCTTGTACGTAATCTATTATAAGTAGTAGCTCCGCCTAGTTGTCTTAGTAGTAGTTTATAAAGGGTTAAAGTTTCTAGTTTAAGTACTAGTTAGTAATTTCAGTTTGTTTGTTTGTTTATACTGTTAAGAGCTTCAACTTAATACTTAAGATGCTTATAAACTCTCTTTAAAAGGCTAATATAAATTGTAGTCCCTAATTGGATATTACAGTATCTAGTAGTTTGTAAGTCTAATAGACGTATTAGATGTATAGTTAGGCAGTTTCTTTTGCATTAATATTCTTAAAACATAAAATAGAGATTGTACGCTTATTAAATTAGTTAACTAAAACTAGCACTATATTGTATTTGTTATAGTTTGTAAGCAGTTTATGAAAATCTATTAAAATGTGCTGCTATAATCTATTAGGGATAAGTAATAGCTTAAGTAATTTAAGCGTTTTATCTTTTAAGATCTTTAAGCATTAGCAACTATTATAATTTCATTCAAACTAGTTAATGTCTAATATTATCCCTAGCTAATAGTAATAGGTGCAAAGGAGTTTATAAATCTTTAACTTATTTAGGTGGGCTGTAAACACTTATCTGTAAGCTTTAGCAATAAGTCTTGTTTGTAAACCTAGTTCGTTTTTTACTATAAGCCGGCCTTAGTATTTAAGCAGTTTGTTCTTAAGGGTCCACTCGCTTTTAAGGTTCTAAGCCTCCTCTTAAAGGTCCTTAAGTGATTTCGCAGTCTAATTCGTCTGTAAAAAATTGTGTGACGGCACTAACCAGGTGCGTAAACGAGCGGTGTGAACAGCTTTAACCACTCGGCCAACCGGCTAAAAGGTACAAGAATAAGGTTGAAGCCTTATTCGCTATTCTACTACTTAAAGCACATGACGCGAGACTCCAGATCCGTTACAGGTTGTCTATTAAGTTAAAACTACTATCTGTTTTTAAGGTGCTTAGAACTTAATTTGTAGCTAATTCTAGCTGTACTTGCAAGTCTATTTGCTCTAATTTTAGTAAGATTTGCATCTGTAAGGACGATTTTGCAGTTTGCAAGGCGTTTGAATCCTATTTCTAATAGGTAAGGGCGTCTACCTAATATTATACTCCGACTAGTTGACCGTCAACCAGGTTTTTTTTGTATAGGGGGTGGCTTGTGCCCTTAAAACCTAGTTGACTGTCAACTAGGTTTTTAAGGGGGGCTGTTTAGGGGACCTTAAGGCTGTTTGGAGGACCTTACACTTAAATACGTAGTAGGGCTAAGTGCAGTAACACTAGCACCTTTAATCTTAATTAAGAATTCCTATTAGAAGTAGCTTTTTTTAAGGGTGCATGTTGTTGTTGTTGCATTTTAATAATGTGACGGCACGTACGGAATGCTATTCAACGAAGGATGAAGGAAGCTCTGTAGATTGCACTTATCGAAGATACTAAGCTAAGGAGAGAAGAACAGACAAAAGGAGAGAAGATAGCTATCTATACACACAAGCTGTACGTGGCTTCTAACGTGGCTGCTGACGCAGCAGTCCCTAGCTGAGGCAGCTAAGTGTTTCAGTGCTAGTCTGCGACAGCAGTTGCAACAGTATATGAGACAGCAGCTGGAACAGCACCTGCAACAGCAGTTGAGACAGCACATGAGACGAACCGTCACAAATAAGGTAGGCGTAAAACCTTAAATTTCAAGTAGGCGTAGCAAATGCAACTACTTATATAACAAGCTAAAGCTACTAGTCGGCCAGCTTAGCGTAACAGCCTACTCAACTTACGAACTAGAAGCAGTTAAATTAATTGCTTAAAAGAGTTAACATTCGCAGTATAACCCAACTTGTCCCTTAAGCTTTAAGCTAGCTAGTAGCAGTAAACGTTGAGTATAGCGTGTTAATTTGCATTAGCAATACATACTACTACGCAGTCAGCCTAGTAGAGCTTACAGCTTATATGTATAAGAAGCATAAAGTGCTTAATAGGCACGCAGGATTCTGGTTCGGGTTACAGGCCTCCTCCAGACGGGCGCAAGGCGAGCGCGTGTCGGTCGATGGGGCTCTCCCGCTCGATCTAAGGGCAAGCAGGTCGGGGCAATCGAACGGGCTTTGGCCTTGGAGCGATGCGACAGGGGCCAGGGCTCGAACGATGCGCCTAAAACCCTTCATTTCATTCAGGTATTCAGGCACTCAGACGGCGCTACGCTAATCCTAAACCGGCTAGCTGAGCAAGATCTTCAGCAGAAACCGGACAAAACTCTCCGGCATATGTTGTTTTAAATATTAGCACTGAAACTTGAGGATTGTTACTTAAGACCTTTTTCTAGACACTAAATGCGGGGTCAGTCCAATTTGATTTGTTGGGGAGTTTTTATGAGCATGAGCTGAAAAATCCAAGCCTCAATTACTCCACAATCACGTCTTCTGACAGCAGCCTTCTCGACGCCTCGGAAAAGTATCGTACGATATAGTGTGCAAGGCTTCGTTGTCCGTCAACCGAACGGCACCCTGGAAGTATGAACACGCGATGGTCGCTCTTCTTAGCCTACGGAATGCTCGATTCAATTAAATGATGCAGATTGAGTCGGAATGAGCCTCAACTAAGCTTAGCTTGAAGAAACGGATTGCTCGAGTTCTGTTCCTACCACTCATGTAATTGTACAAATTGCCCACAAAAGTGTCCACAGACAAACAATGTAGTAGTGCTAGTTGTTTAATGACCTCGAGGAAAAGGTTTAGTGACTTAAAAATACCTATAGCAGCCATTCGCATGCAGGCATTAAGTGGCTAGTTTGATTTTTTGCTTTTTCTAATACTTTCACATGCCCCTAGTTTGGGTGGGAAGCCTTGACATATCACATTCGCTCTCTTCAGCTTGTAGGTTGATTCTATCTTTTGATTCGTCAAGCACAACTATCTCTTGCAAGCCTTTCGACCACGTTAGGAGAAGTTATGCCGTTCTAGTAACCAAAGTCCTTCCTGAATGTCAAAAGAAATATTCTTAGTTGTAGAAACCTTGTAAATTTGTGCAGCATTGCTAGGATCATCTTGCAATAAGATTTCATGTATGTATTATGTCTTTCTTTGCAACCTAGACGCTGCAGCGTTCATTTAAAGTAGTAGTAGGAGGACCTTTTCCATTGCGATTTCTGCAACTACCTATTATTAGGAAAGTTACTTGTCCGTCTTTGACTCTTCGCTATGCAACTCTTATTTCTTATCTTTCTTGCCTTTGCACAAGTACTTACATCTAGTGCGCAGTGCATCATCTTGCCAATCACTCCAACCGAATCCAATGGTTTTGCACCATGTGGTTATAGTAGCCTCACTGCGGGCTGTTACTGTTGTCCTAATGCCAATGGACAAACCGCATGTTAGAGCCTGATCTAAGAGTGCGTTCTTGGTCCGGGCAATGAATATATATGCGTGAACAACCCTTAATACACCTCGAGCTATGCCTCTAAAGGCTTAGCCAACTGTGGCACTAGATGTATGCCAAGCAGTGCGACCTGTTGTCCCAATAAGGGCTGGTGTGCGGCTGGATATTACTGCGGAACTAGCTCCAATTGTATTCCTTATTGTGCCACTCTAAGCATGGTCGACTGCGGCACTAGATGTATGCCGAGCGGCGCGACCTGTTGTTCCAGTCAGGGCTATTGCGCAGCTGGATCTTACTGTGGAACTAACTCTAATTGCATTCTTAATAGTTTGAGCAGCTTTAGTAGCAGTAGTTCTTCTCCAGCTACTGTGTCTGCCCTTAGCCCCTCAACAACAAAAATTGCTGCTACATCTTCTACTTCGACCAGCCCTAATAGTTTGAGCAGCTCTAGTAGCAGTAGTTCTTCTCCGGCTACTGTGTCTGCCCTTAGCCCCTTAACAATAAGCAACACTACTACTTCTTCTACTTCGACCACCTATAGCTAGAGCTCGTCGAGCGTTGCTACTTGAGAAGGATATGGCGGAATTAGCAGTCTTGTCACAATAGTCGCTATAAATGTCTTTATATTTTCCTAGCTGTAAAGAGTGTTAGGCAGACGCTGGGCTTAATTTATGTGGAAGTGTTATAGGTGCATGTAGGACTCATTGCAGATTCTACAATATATTGCTGTATCAATTTTAGGTCAATTTTATTTGCTTAACACCGCCTGCCTAATTAATGTCAAGTTTTACAGGTAGAGCATATGAACATAAGGAATATGGAATGTATTGATTCTAGGTTATCTCATAGAAGAGGGACTAGCCTATAGACTTATAGTGGTTGTAAGGGCAGTTGCCTGAGCATTCTTTAAGTACGCGATTTGCTGCGCTATGGCCGTGCTGAGTCAGCTAGCTAGTTAAATACTTTAAGAAGCTTCTTTGAAAAAGGGGTTCCTTAAGGATTAGTAAATATACTATACACAATTACTAGCTACTCTTTATCCCACTACGCTTGACACTATACGTCCCCTTACAATATCCTAGAAGATTAAAAGTTGTTTTGATTGCGCGTTCTACTCTTAAAAATTCAGGGTTCTATTATGGGATTCTTTGAAATGTAATTCGTTAATGAGAAGGAGATTCTAAAAGCTATTGTTCAAGTTGTTTTCTTTGCAGTATACGAATTAATAGTTTCCAACCGGCCTTGAACTTTTATAGTGTAATACGATGATCTCTTGCCAACTCAGCCTCGTTTAAATCATGTGATTTTATAGGGGACTATAGAACCCTACTACAATAAGACTAAGCTTGTTATAGTACGTACAAGTGCTATTTAATTAGAAGCTGGCTTGTTAGTTAGGCTCCTAGCTTTTATTTGCTTTATATAAGCTTTAATTCGTTGAAATCCTTAATTTAAAGCTTAATATTATTATATAAGTTCTTTTAAGGTTTAAAGGTTTAAGTATGTAAGCAACACAGCTTATTATAAGTTTACAGTTAGTTTGTTAAACAAGTTAGGGATAAAATCGTTTATTAAGATCCTAGCTTGGTCTATTATCACGAACTCAGTCACCTTGGGCTAGTGTCACAGCAAATAGAGCGCGCGGTAGCCCGTACAAGTAGTAGTTCTAAATACAAGAAGATCAAGCTGAAGAAGAAAGAAAGCTTAGGGGCTAAAGGCCCTTAATGTGTGTGTGTGTGTGTTTTTATTTAACGTCCAGCAGAGCACGTGCTTATAACATGTGTCCTAGAGACCCTAAAGGAGTATAGGACGCTAGGGGGAGTGAGCCCCTAAGTTTCTATCTAGGCTAATTGAAATATACTAGGTACAAGTGTTTATACACGGCCGTATTTCTACAGTTCTACAGCCGTAGTCCAGTAGTCTCTTAAGAATGATTTTGTTTACTGCCAACTCTTACAGCTAGTCCCCCTTCCTGTAACCTGTTACCCTAGTACGTCCGCAGCCTCCGCCCGTAAAGTGTGTTAAAAGAAAGAATATGATAATACAAACTAAAGGAAGAAGTGTTAAAGAGAGTTAACGGGTTTACAGCCCTTAATCCTCTCTCAAGTGAGGGCGGCAGACGTCCGTAAAGTATTTTGAGGCCGTAATCCAGTCCGCGAGCTTTAAGGCTCCCTTTGCGGTCCTAAGAAGCCATGGAATTGCTATGAAAGTGGGGTTTCTATGCGTTAGCTTTCATACAGTGCTCTTTTTACAGAAATAGAAATGTAAAGGAGACTTTGGCTGCTAGCATGAGCAGTTGAGTGTGGCGTTATCGTGGTGGAAGCGCTTATAGTTTGCTGCGAAGTTACTGTGTTGTAAGCGGGCTGCGAGTATACGTCCTAGTGCGGCTCTGTTAAGGCGGAGTTCGTCTGTGTTTGTAGAATACCTAACAAGTAACTCGTTATAGTTTGCAGGCGCTGTTGTAGACTATAATTGGGAGGCTGCTAGCTTAGCGTTTGTTCTTGCAATCCTTTTAAGAGAGGATAGAGTACAAACTAAGTTTGCAGGTGAGGGCAGTACGGCGCCTTCTTTTACAGCTTTATCAGCCTCCTTGTTGCCTAGGACGTTTAGGTGTTTAGGGACCCAGCGTATTCGTACTACGCCTAGGGAAGTATGTGGGAGTCGGGGCTGGGAAGGCCACTTACAGGCCACTTCGCAGAATTCGTTAAAAACTAACTGTAATAAGCCCGTAGAGGGTGCAAGGAGTCTTATTGCGACTTCTAGGTTGTCTAGAAACACCTATATGTCTGTGGCTAGCTTGGCCGATAAGGCTGAGATAGCAGCTTTCGCTCCTACAAGCGCTGCGGATGCTTCAGCGTTAAAGACTTTAGCGTTGCGCCCTAGTAAGAACACTTTATAGTCGATTTTGTGTCTGTATTAGTATGTTACAAACCCTCCTCTAGTAGCTCTATTTGTAGACTCGCTTTTTGAGCTGTTAGAGAAGACCTAGATGTCTTTGGGAGGGATTGTAGACAGGAAGTCTATAAAGTCCTTTGCTGCTTCCTCTTTTGTACGGCCTTGCGGGCCGGAAATCCTCTCTGTTACCTCAAAGCGGGACTCTCGTACTGTCTATAGGGGGTAGGCAATTGGGTTAACAGTCTCTGCTTTTAGAAGGGCGAGTACCAAGCGCGCTAGACGAGTGTTCCCACATTTAGAGGAGGTGATTCTGTCTGCCTATATGCGTAAGGTGTGTCCTAAGTCTAGTCGGGCTGTGCGGGCCGCGAAGGTTTGCGAGATCAAGTTCAGTTCAATCTCTAAGGGCTGTAAACGTGCTTCTCTGTGTAACGTAGCTGCTTGGGTAGTTCGGTAGACAGGGAGGATAGCCCGGGCGCAAGTGAGTACTACTTTTCCAAGTAAACGGATGTGTGAGTCAACGGTGTTTGAAATTCTTTTGTTACAGACCGTTCTGGTCCTGCCAGGCCACCAGGT
>Ga0335074_10005106_pt1 | contig 18152 bp, 16 predicted proteins | sample Lox_Sample_23_FD_206715 | JGI IMG/M metagenome (GOLD analysis project Ga0335074, IMG submission 206715) | Soil microbial communities from Loxahatchee National Wildlife Refuge, Florida, United States - Lox_Sample_2.3 | ecosystem: Environmental > Terrestrial > Soil > Wetlands | place: USA... | reverse complement strand
CGCAATTGGGCGGTCACGTTCGTCATCGTCACGTGCGTGTGCGCACTCTCGGTGGCGCGGCGCCGGCAGCGGGCGGGGATCGAGGCCGTCACATCGTGGCTGGCTGCGCTTCCCGCGGGGAGCCCGGTGGCTCTGCGGGTGATCGTCGCGGCCGCGAGCGCGCTGGTGGCGATCGTTGCCTTCGCCGGGCTCGTTTGGATTGTCGGCGCGATCGATCGCTCCGCCTTCTCGCGACTTGCTGTCTCGGCGACGGCGGGCGCGGTCGTGGGGTTCCTGGCCGGCTGGCGACTGCCGCGCGCGGGCATCGGAGCGCCGGGCTTTCATTACGCCATCGTCCGTCGGCCGCGTGCCCGCTGGGCGAGCGCGCCCTCGCTCTCGCCGCTCGGGAACTGGCCGGCCGCGCAGGGGCGGATCTTCAGCCGTCCGAAGAAGACCGCTCCGCTGCTGCTGCTCGCCATGTTGGCGATCCCTTCGGGACTTCACGGGACCCCGGGTCAGGTCGCCCTCGCCGTCGCCGGCGTCTGCATGGCGCTCTTCAGCGTCGTGTCGCTGTCCGCGGCCGCGGTTCGGGTCGCGTTCGCGGCGGCGCGTTGGCTTGCGCCCACGACCCTCGGCACGTGGCGCTTCACCGGAGCGCTCATCTGGCGCGTGGCGCTCACACAATCCGCGGCGCTGGCGGTGTTGGTTCTCCTCACAAGCGCGATCGATCCGCCGCGGGCGCTGCGGGTCGGCGTGCCGCTCGCCGCGCTCTATCTTGGCGCCTCGCTCGCCGCGGCGGTCGCCGCCGCGTCGCTCGCCTGCCGCCGGACGGGTCTCGGTGCCTGAGATCCTTTCCGTCCGCGGCCTCCATGCCGGCTACGACGAGCTGATCGTCCTCAGCGGCGTCGATCTGTCGGTCGCTCGTGGGGAATGGCTGGCACTTCTTGGCCCGAATGCCAGCGGCAAGACGACCCTGCTGCACTGCATCGCGGGGCTGCTGACCCCCACGGCGGGCCGCATTGCGATCTGCGGGCACTCGCTTCGCGAGCAAGCCAAGGCGGCGAAGGGCGCGCTCGGCTTCGGCTGCGCACCGGAGAGCCTGCCGGCTCTACTCACCGGGCGGCAGTGCCTCGAAATCTACGCCGCCGCCAAGGGCCTGGCGGCGGTCGATGCGGATGTGCTCGCGCTCGCGGAGGAATTCGCCTTCACGCCCATGCTCGATCGGTTCGTCGGCTCGTATTCGCTCGGCACGAGACAGAAGCTCGCGGTTCTGCTGGCGCTGCTCGGGGGGCCGGTGCTCGTGGTGCTGGATGAGGCGTTCATCGGACTCGATCCGGCGAGCGCCCTCATCCTCAAGCGGCACTTGCGAGCACGCGTCGCGGCGGGAAGCTGTGGCGTGCTGCTCGCAACCCACGCGTTGGATGTGGTCGAGCGCTACTCCGACCGCGCGGCATTGCTGCTCGCTGGACGGATCGCGCGCGAGTGGGGCCGTGAAGAGTTGGCGGCGCTCAGGGCGACGTCCGGCGAAGGCCTCGAAGTGGCGCTCGCGGCGGCCTCCGGCGGCTCATAGCCCGCGCAGTCGCTCGAGGTAGCGCTGCTCGTCGGGCGCTGCGCCCGAGCGCTGCGATTGCCACAGCACCTCGGCCAGCGGCTCGAGCATCGCGTGCTCGGCGGCATGCGAGTCGCCGAGGCGCTGCGTGAGCGCCGCGTGGATGTGCGCGATTCCCGGGGGCCTGTCGGTCGCGACCTGCTCGCGGAGCGCGAGGTGCAGGCTCATATGGAGGAAGGGATTGGCGCCGCCGCCTTCGGGGCTGTAGTCGGCGGTGAGCGCTTGACTGGATTCGAGCAGGGACGCGTACTCCGGGTGCTCGGCGATCACGGCGGCGATCTGGGCTTCGAGCGGCTCGAGCGGCAGACGGGCGCGGTATTTGCCCCAGGCCTGCAGGTAGAGCCGACGCAGCTGCTCGCGGGACTGGCCGGTGAAGATAGGCATGCGTCAGCGGGCGGGCGTGGAGCGGCGCTTTCGCCTCCGGGGCGTCGACCGCACGCGCCCCGGGTGCCAGGGCCGCGCGCCCTTGCCGGGATTGTTTCCGAGGAAACCATCGCTCGCACCCGAGGGCCTCGATGGCGGGCTCTTGTAGGGGTACTCGCACAGGTCGCGGATGATGCACCGCGGGCAGGCGGGCCGGCGGGCGGTGCAGGTGTAGCGGCCGTGCAGGATGAGCCAGTGGTGGGCATGGCGCTTGAATTCCTCGGGCGTTGCCTCGTTGAGCGCCTCCTCGACGGCGCGCGGCGTCTTGCCGGGCGCGAGGCCGGTGCGGTTGGCGACGCGAAAGATGTGGGTGTCGACCGCGATCTGCCGCTCGCCGAAGATGATGTTGAGAACGACGTTGGCGGTCTTGCGGCCGACGCCGGGGAGCGCCTCGAGCGATGCGCGCTCGGCGGGGACCCTGCCGCCGTGAAGCTCGAGCAACATGCGGCAGAGGCCGATGAGATTCCTCGACTTGGAGTTGTAGAGTCCCACGCTCCGCAGATAGGGCTTCACGCCTTCCTCGCCGAGCGCGAGGATGGCCGGCGCGGTGTTGGCGAGCGGAAAGAGCCTGCGGGTCGCGGCATTGACGCTCTTGTCGGTCGTATGAGCCGAAAGCATGACGGCGACCAGAAGCTCGAAGGGGCTCGAGTACTCGAGCTCGGTTTTGGGCTCGGGGTTCGCGGCGGCGAGGCGGCGGAAGATGGCGCGGCGGGTGGCGGGATGCATGCGGATGGCCTCGGGGATCGCGCGGCCGGCTTCAGATCTCGCCGGGCACGCGCGCCGCGCCCGCCATCTGCTTGCGCCCGTCGAGCAGGATCTCGCGCTCGCGTGCACGCCGCTCGTTGCGCTCGTTGTGAGCGCGGAAGCGGCGGCGATTCGCATCCGCATCGGGAGCGGCGGGCGCATCGGCCAGAGTATCGGCGATGGCGCTGCGCGGCACCATCGAGATGCAATCGACCGGACAGGGCGCGACGCAGAGCTCGCAACCGGTGCAAAGCTGAAGGACCACGGTGTGCATCTGCTTGCGCGCCCCGACGATCGCATCGACCGGACAGGGCGGCAGACACTTGACGCAGCCGATGCAGGCGGCCTCGTCGATCCGCGCCACGAGCGGCGGTCCCTCGACGCCGTTCGCGGGATTGAGCGACAGCGGCTCGCCCTCGAGCAAGAGCGCGAGCGCGGCGATGGTGGCGGCGCCCCCGGGCGGGCATTGGTTGATGGCCGCTTCGCCGCGCGCCATCGCCTCGGCATACGGGCGGCATCCCTGATAACCGCAGCGCGTGCATTGGGTCTGCGGCAGCAGCGCGTCGATGTCATCGGCGCTCGCCATGGGAGCGGTCAGCTCACTCGCATACCCGGGGTGGCCCCGCTGTCGGGCGAGAGCAGGTAGGGACCGCCGGACTCGTTGCTCGCGGCGAGCACCATGCCCTCGGAGAGGCCGAATTTCATCTTCCGCGGCGCGAGATTCGCCACCATGATCGTGAGGCGCCCGGCGAGCGTCGCCGGGTCGTAGGCCGACTTGATGCCGGCGAAGACCGTGCGTCTCTCGTCGCCGAGATCGAGCGTGAGCTTCAGGAGCTTGTCGGCCCCCGTCACCTGTTCCGCAGCAACGATACGCGCCACGCGCAGGTCGAGCCGCTTGAACTCATCGAGGGAGACGGTGGCAGCAGCTTCGGGCTGCGCCGAGGTCGAACCAGCGGCGGCGCTCGCCGCTGCGGGTGAACGCCCGCCACGCGGCTCGCCGGAAGCCGGGGCGCCCTCCGGCTCGAATAGCGCCTCGAGCTGCTGGGGATCGACGCGCGTCATGAGATGTCGATAGGGGTTGACGCGCGCGGGCGGCTCCCAGGCGTCGAACCAGCGGAACGGCCGCTCGAGGCCGAAAAGATCGCGGGCGACCCGCTCGCCCACCGCAGGCAGTACCGGCGCGAGCAGGACGCTGAGGAGCTTGAAGCCGTAGAGGGCGCGCGAGCAAACCTCCTGCAGCTCCTCGCGCCTCCCGGGGTCCTTGGCGAGGACCCAGGGCTGGCCGCCGTCGAACTCCTGATTGATGCGATCGGCCACCGTCATGATCTCGCGCAAGGCCTTGCCGAATTCACGCGCCTCGTAGCTGGCGCGCACCTGCCCGGCGATTTCCGCGGCCTGCCGTCGCAGCGCATCCGTCCCGCCGGCGTAAGCGAGCTCGCCGCCGAAGTGCCGGGTGATGAAGTTGGCCGCGCGGCTCGCGATATTGACGTATTTGCCGATGAGATCGCTGTTGACTCGTGCCACGAAGTCCTCGGGATTGAAGTCGAGGTCCTCGACATTGGCGTTGAGCTTGGCGGCGATGTAGTAGCGGAGCCACTCCGGATTGAGGCCGACCTCGAGGTAGCGCAGCGGACTGATGCCGGTGCCGCGCGACTTCGACATCTTCTCGCCCGAGACGGTGATGAAGCCGTGCACCCAGACGTGGTCGGGTACCCGGTAGGGGCGGCCGGCGAACTTGAGCATCGCCGGCCAGAAGAGCGTGTGGAAGTAGATGATGTCCTTGCCGATGAAGTGGATCTGCCGGGTGTCGGGGGCCGACAGAAATTCCTCGAAGCTGCGCGGCTCGCCGTTCGCCCTCGCCTTGCCGCTTGCGAAGTAGCTCTGAAGCGATGCCAGGTAGCCGATCGGCGCATCGAGCCAGACGTAAAAATACTTGCCCGGCGCGTCCGGGATCGGGATGCCGAAGTAGGGCGCGTCCCGTGAGATGTCCCAGTCGCCGAGCGCCTGCTCGCCCTGGTCCTCGTCTTGGCCCGAGAGCCATTCGCGCGCCTTGTTGAGAACCTGCGGCTGCAGCCGGCCGGGTGCCGTGGTCCAGTCGTTGAGGAAATCGACGCAGCGCGAATCGGACAGCCTGAAGAAAAGATGATCGGAGCTCTTGAGAACGGGCTTCGCCCCGGTGAGCGCCGAGTAGGGCTCGATGAGCTCGGTCGGCGCGTAGACCGTGCCGCAGACCTCGCACGCATCCCCATATTGATCCTTGGAGTGGCAGTTCGGGCATTCCCCCTTGATGTAGCGGTCGGCGAGGAACATGCCCTTGACCGGGTCGTAGAACTGCTCGACCGGCTTCGAGTAGATGAGCCGCGCCGCCTGCAGGCGGCGATAGATGTCCTGCGAGAGCGCGACGTTCTCCGGCGAGTCGGTCGAGTGCCAGTGATCGAAGCTCAGGTGAAAGCCCTGCAGATACCGCGCCCGCCCGGCCGCAATCCGTGCCACCAGCGCCTGCGGGCTCACCCCTTCGGCTTCCGCTTTGAGCATGATCGGCGCCCCATGGGCGTCGTCGGCGCCGACGAAATGCACCTGATGCCCCTGCATGCGCTGCAGGCGCACCCAGATGTCCGCCTGGATGTACTCCATGATGTGCCCGATGTGGAACGGGCCATTGGCGTAGGGCAGAGCGGTGGTGACGAAGAATTTCTCAGCCATTCCGGCAGTTTACAGCACCGTGCCGGCCGCGACAGCCCGCGGTGCGTCGGCGATCGGCGGTGGCGGGAGTGCGCCGCCGCGGTGCGAAATCGACCCTCAGCCCGCTTCCTTGTGCAGCTCGAACTTCGCCTTGTTGATGGCCTTCTTGTAGGCCTCCTTGCCGCTGATCAGGCGTTGATCGAGCAGCTGTTGGATGGCCGTGTCCATGGTGCGCATGCCGAACTGGCCGCCGGCCTGCATGGCGTTCTCGAGCTGATCGAGCTTGCCCTGGCGGATCAGGTTGGCCGTGGCAGGCGTGTTGATGAGGATCTCGAGCGCCGCCACCCGGCCCTGCCTGTCGGCCCGCTGCAGCAGCTGCTGCGAGACGACGCCGCGCAACGAGGTCGAGAGCATCGTGCGCACGTGCGACTGCTTGTCGGACGGGAAGACGTTGACCATCCGGTCGACGGTCGGCGCCGCGCCGTTGGTGTGCAGCGTCCCCATGACGAGAATGCCCATCTCCGCGGCGGTGACCGCGATGCTCATGGTCTCGAGGTCGCGCAGCTCGCCCACCAGGATCACGTCGGGGTCCTCGCGCAGGGCCGAGTGCAGCGCCGCCGCGAAACTCATGCTGTGCACACCGATCTCGCGCTGACTGATGAGGCAGCTCTTGCGCTGGTGCACGAACTCGATCGGGTCCTCGATGGTGAGAATGTGCCCCTTCACCCGCGAGTTGATGTCATCGATCATCGCGGCCAGCGTCGTTGACTTGCCCGAGCCGGTCTTGCCGGTGACGAGGATCAAGCCGTTGTTGGCGCGGCAGAGCTGGCGCACCGCCTCCGGGAGCTTCAGCTCATCGAGCGTCAGGGCCTTGGAGGGAATGGCGCGAAAGACCGCGCCCATGCCGTTCAGCTGCCGCATGACGTTGACGCGAAAGCGCCCGCGCTCGGGAATGGTGTAGGCGAAGTCGGCGCCGTCCTTGGACTCGAAGCGATCGAGTGCGGGCTTCGGCATGATCTCGTACAGGGCGTCCTTGACGAATTCCTGGGCGAGCTTCTCGCCCTTCAGCGACATGAGGTCGCCGTACTGGCGGATGCGCGGCGGATCGCCCGCGATGAAGTGCAGATCCGAGCCGCTCTTCTCCAGCACCTCGATCAGGAAGGCGTCGATCGTGGCCATGCCCGCAGCCTCACGCGGCCGAGGCGGGCGGCACCGCGGGCGCCAGATCGACCTTGGGCAGCATGCTGGTGTCGGTGACGTACTTCTGGAAGGGACGCTTGTCGGTGGCGTAGGTGTAGGCGTCGTCCGGGTCGATCTCATGTGCCGCGAGCGCGGTCAGCAGCCCCTGATCGAGCAGCTGCATGCCGAGGTCGCGTCCCATCTGCAACTGACTCGGGATCTGATGGGTCTGTTCGGTCTGGATGAGCTTGGCGATCGCCTTGGTCATCATCAGGATCTCGCAAACAGCCCGGCGGCCGCGCACCTCGGGCGTCTTCACCAGCACCTGGGTGACGACCGCGAGCAGACTCTGCGCGAGGAAGCTCTTGGTCTGCTCGCGCTCCTCGATCGGTAGCGCATCGATGATGCGGTCGATCGTCTTGACGGCGCTCGTGGTGTGCAGCGTTCCGAGCACGAGGTGGCCGGTTTCCGCGGCGGTCATCGCCATCGAGATGGTCTCGGCATCGCGCAGCTCGCCCACGAGGATCACGTCGGGGTCCTCGCGCATGGCGGCGCGCACCCCTTCCGCGAAGCTCGGAATATGGGTGCCGAGCTCGCGCTGGATGACCTGGCTGTTCTTGCTGCGGTGAACGAACTCGATCGGGTCCTCGAGGCTGATGATGTTGAGCTTTCGGGTCTGGTTGAGATGATTGATCATCGCGGCGAGCGTGGTGGACTTGCCCGTGCCGGTCGAGCCGGTGACCAGAATCATTCCCTGATGGAAGTCGCAGAGCTTGGTGACGGTGGTGGGCAGCCCGATCTTCTCCAGCGTGGGCACCTCGGAGGGAATGGCGCGGAAGGTCGCCCCGATGCCGGTCTCCTTGCGATAGACGTTGACGCGGAAGCGTCCGCCGTCGCCCGAGACGTAGGAGAAATCGAGGTCCTGCCCCTTGCCGAAGTGCTCGGCCTGCGAGCGGCTCATGATCTCGCCGATGTACCCTTCGAGCTCCGCGGCGCGCAGGTCGCGGAACTTGATCGGCAGCAGGTCCCCCTGCATGCGCAGCATCGGGGGAATTCCCACGGCGAGGTGGACGTCCGAGCAGCCCTGCTGGGCTCCTAGCTTGAGAAACGCGTCTATACGCGCCAAGGATGGTCTCCGCGAGATCGAATCAGTCCCTTTTGCCCCCCCGGGCCGCCAAAATCAATGGGTTGTGCCCAAAAATTTGACGTAACGCACGGCTTAGAGGTACTTCGACAGCGCCCCGCGCAGGTCATCCATGCTCTGGAAACGCTTCGCCTTGTCGACCGCCATCGTCTTCATGATGAGGTCCGAGAGCCCGGGGGGCAGGGCGGGGTTGATCTCCTGCGGCGGCCGCGCCTTGCCCTGCACGTGTTGGTACATGACCGACATGTGATCGCCGCGGGAGTAGGGCGGCACGCCGGTGAGCATCTCGTAGAGCATCACGCCGAGGGCATAGATGTCGGCCCGCTCGTCGACTTTCTTGCCGAGGATCTGCTCGGGCGCCATGTATTTCGGTGAGCCGATGACGTAGCCGGTCTTGGTGAGCTGGGTGTCGCCTTCGCGCTGCGCGGCGGCGACGCCGAAATCCACGATCTTGAGCAACCCCTCCTGGTTGATGAGCACGTTGGCGGGCTTCAAGTCGCGGTGCACGATGCCCTGCTGGTGCGCGACCGCCATGCCGATGCAGATATCGCAGCCGAAGCGCACGGCGCGTTTGAGCTCGACCGGTTTCTCGCCGACGATCTCGGCGCCGAGCGTGTGCGAGGGGAAGTACTCCATGGAGATGGCGTAGTTGCCCTGGATGAAAAGAAAGTCGTAGATGCGGATGACGTTCTTGTGCGTGATCTTGCGCGAGTAGCGCAGCTCGTGGACGAAGCGCTTCATGACTTCCTCGTCCCCCGAAACGTTGGGATTCAGGAACTTGAGGATCAAGCGCTCATCGACCACGGTGTCCTCCATGAGCAGCACGGTGCCGAAGGCGCCGCGGCCGATGCGGTCGATGTACTTGTAGCGGCCCTCGAGGATGTCTCCCGGTTTGAGCGTCTGAATGTCGAGTCGCGGCGGCCCCTCCGCGATGCGCGAGCCGCCGGCGTCGATGACGGCCGTGCGCGCCGCTTCCGCCGGCGGCGGTGCCGGGCGGGCCGCGGCCGGCGGCGTCGGCGTCGGGAGCGGCGTGCCGGCGCTGATCGCCGCTCCGCCCGCCAGGCGGTTCTCGAGCTCCGCGAGCGCCGCATTGGCCACCCGGGAGATGGTCTGGTCGGGGGAAACGGCCTGACTTTGCAGCTCGGTGCGCAGCTGCTCGGCCTGACGCTCGTCGACCAGCTTCGAGAGCGCCTGCATCGCCTCGATCCGCAGCTCCCGCTCCGGCCTCGCCATGAAGGGCAGCAGCGCGTCGACGAGTCTCGCATCGCCGAGCCGGCCGAGCGCCCGCACGACAATCGGTGTCGCCTTTGAGGGGGCGCCCTTCAGCATCTCCGTCAGACGCGGAACGGCCCGCCGGCTGCCGATCTCGGCCAACGCATCCACCGCGCGCTCGCTCACCCACCAGTCCGAGTCGCGGGTCGCCTGGATCAGCGAATCGACCGCGCGCTCGTCCTTGGTCTGATTGAGGATCTCGATCGCGGCGCGGCGGATGTCCTCGTCCTTGTCGCGGACGAGCTCGAGCACCGCCTCGATCACGCGTGGGCCGCCGATCTTGCCGAGCGCGTCGGCGGCGCGGCTGCGCACCCACCAATCGCTGTCCTTCAGCGCCTCGAGCAGATGCTTCACCGACTTCGCGTTGCCGACCTCGTTCAGCACCTCGACCGCGGCGCGGCGGGCATTCTCGTTCTCGTCCTTGAGGATCTCGATCAGATAGCGGATGGTGTCGGGATCGTTGGCCTTGATGACGACATCGATGGCCTTGTTCTGCACGTCGATCTCGGGATCGCGCAGCAGCGCGCAGACGCGCTCGATGTCGATCTTGCCGTCCATGCGCTGCAGCGCCGAGAGCGTCGCGCCGCGAATCAGCTTGTTGGGATCCTTGAGCAGCCCCTGCAGGGCGGTGTGCACTTCCGGCGTGTTGAAGCGGGCGAGGATGTTGATGATGTGCACGCGCGCGATCGGATCCTTGCCCTGCACCCGGCCGATGAGCTCGGGCACGGTGGCGGCATCGGCGATCTCGCCGATGATCCGAAAGAGCGCCGCCTTCTCGTTCGGCTCCTGGGTATAGGCGGCATTGAGGAGCTCGCGCACGCCAAAGCGCGACTTGTGCGCGGCGATCACCTCGAGCAGGGCTGACTTGGAGATGCCGGGCGTCGCCAGCGCCTCGATCAACAGGTTCGGCGGATAGTTGCGGCTGCTGGTGAGCGCCCAGGCGATGCCGGCCACCACGCGCGGACTGCCTTCCACCAGGCCGCGCACGAAGATCGGAAAGGATTTCGCGCTGACGAGGCCGGAGAGCGCCTCCACGAAGGCGAGGGTCGCGTTCTTGTCGGCATCGGGCAATGCCGCGAAGATCGATTCGATGGCACCGGGCCCCAGGTCCGTGAGACGGGCGACGGCTTTCTGCGTATCCGAGCTCGCCGGATCGGTGCAGGACCTGATCTCGGTGATCAGCCGATCGGCGCGCAAATTGGTGAACAAGCTCATTCAGCCTTTCCGCAAAGGCACTCCCGCACGGCTCCCTCGCGCAAATCCACCTCCGTGCGCTACCCCACCGCCCCGCCGCGGGCGTGCTCGGCGACCCCGGCGGCAATGCCGCGAAATTATGCCATAGCCCTCAGCGCGGCACGACGAACAGTGTCTCAATGCGAGTGGACCTCGAAACCCTCTACAATCACCGTTCTCGCGCCACTGCTCACACCGATTCGCACATGGTCGACGATTCCACGCTGAATGCCGTAAGGACCGCCCTCGAGGCGTATGTCGATCCCGGCCTCGGGGCGAGCCTCGGCGAGGCGGGGGCGCTGCGGGAGTTGGCGGCGGAGGGTGAGCGCTATCGGGCGCGGATCGCGCTCGGCTATCCGGTGGGGGGTTACCCGCAGGAGTTGGCAGCGGCTCTCGAGGCACATCTCGCCGCGGCCGGACTTACGGTGCCGCTCGCGCTCGAACTCGAGCCGGACATCCGCTCGCACGCCGTGCAACGCAATTTGAAGCCGCTCGGGGACATCAAGAACATCGTCGCCGTCGCTTCCGGAAAGGGCGGGGTCGGCAAATCCACCGTCGCGGCGAATCTGGCGCTCGCCTGGGCCGCGCAGGGAGCGCGCGTCGGCATGCTGGATGCCGACATCTACGGGCCGAGCCAGCCGCTCATGCTCGGGCTCGAGGGGCAGCGACCGACCTCGCCCGATGGCAAGCACCTCGCACCGCTCGAGAGCTACGGCGTGCGGGCGATGTCCATCGGCTTCCTGGTGGATGCGGAGCAGCCCATGGTTTGGCGCGGGCCCATGGTCACGCAGGCGCTCACGCAGCTGCTCTCGGAAACGCAGTGGGGCGCGCTCGATTATCTGGTCGTCGACATGCCGCCGGGGACCGGTGATATCCAGCTCACTCTCGCGCAGCGGGTTCCGGTGGCGGGAGCCGTGATCGTCACCACGCCGCAGGACATCGCCCTGGCCGATGCCCGCAAGGGCCTCAAGATGTTCGAGAAGGTGTCGGTGCCGGTGCTCGGCATCGTCGAGAACATGAGCGTTCACATCTGCTCCAACTGCGGCCACAGCGAGCACATTTTTGGTGCAGGAGGCGGGGCACGCATGGCCGAGCAGTACGGGGTGAGGCTCCTCGGTGAGCTGCCGCTCGATCAGCGCATCAGGGAAGAGGCCGACAGTGGGCGCCCGACGGTGGTGGCGGCGCCTGATGAGCCGCGCGCGCGGCCGTATTTCGCGATGGCCCGCCGGACCGCGGGCGCGCTCGCGATGCGCGCGCGCGATCGCAGCGGCGTCTTTCCGAAGATCGTCGTCGAAGAGAGCTGACGCGCGATCGTGGAATCAGCCGCGCGGACACCTTCGTATACCGGGATCCTGCCCTGCCAGAAGATCAGGGGCATGCTGGCGAGCGCCGAGATCCTGCCCGCCGGTATCCTGGAGGACAGCGAGATCGCCGCCGACCAGATTCAGCCGGCGAGCATTGACCTGCGTCTCGGGGAGTACGCCTATCCGGTCGATGCCAGCTTCCTGCCCGGGAAAGCCATGAAGGTGCTCGAGAAGATGCGGGAGTTGGATCCGGGCTTCGAGCGCTTCAGGATCGGGCTGCGCAACGGCGCCGTCCTGGAGAAAGGCCGCGTCTACGTCATCCCGCTTCTCGAGGCCATCAATCTCAGGAGCGGCATCACCGCCTTCGCGAATCCCAAGAGCTCGACCGGCCGCCTCGATATCCTGACGCGACTCATCGCCGATCGGGCGACGCTCTTCGATCAGGTCGAGGAGGGTTACCAGGGCCAGCTCTACATCGAAGTCGCTCCCCGCAGCTTCAGCATCGTGGTCAGAACGGGCACGCGTCTGAATCAGCTGCGATTTCGTCGCACGCGCGGCGAGAACCCGAGGCCCATCACCGTCGCCGACTGGCGATCGCTCCTCACCGAGGGGCAGATCGCCGATTCAAACGCCGTGAGCGAGCGGACCGGGATGCTGCCGGTCACCATCGATCTGAGCGGGGCTGGTGCCGATGAGGCGCTCATCGGCTGGCGCGCGAAGAAGCACGCCAAACGCATCGATCTGGATCGGCGCGACTATGATCCGCTCGACTTCTGGGAGCCCATTCGTTTCCACAAGGAATCCTCCCTGATCCTCGATCCGGATGAGTTTTACATCCTGGTCACGAAGGAGGCGATCGCCGTACCACCGGAGTTTGCCGCCGAAATGCTGCCGTACGATACGCGGGCGGGTGAGTTTCGCGTTCACTACGCCGGGTTCTTCGATCCCGGATTCGGTTGGGACCTGCGCACGCGGCGGGCCGGCAGCAGCAGGGGGGTGTTGGAGGTTCGCTCCCACGAGGTGCCTTTTCTGCTCGAGCATGGCCAGACCGTGGGTTGGCTGCGCTACGAGCGCATGGCGGAGCGGCCGGATGCTCTCTACGGCAGCGATACCGGCTCGAATTACCAGGGGCAGCAGCTGAAGCTGGCGAAGCAGTTCCGGCCGGCGGTCATTGCAGCTTGAACGCCTGGATCGCGAGCGACAACTGGGTGCGGCCCTTGACCTGCTGCTCGGCGCGCGCCGGCATGTAGTCGAGCGCGGGGGCGAGCCAGAGGTAGGTGGTCTTATCCGAGCCCGCCTCGTGGCTGGTGTAGAGGATGGTGCGCAGCTTCCCGAGCGGGGTGTCGAGCGTCGCCTCCTCGTGCCGGCGGTACTGGAAACGATCGATCTCGTCGGTGTTGAGCATCCAGAAGCTCTCGGGCGCGGCCCGCGCCTCGAGCGCGAGCATGATGGCGATCTGCACCGACAGCGGGTCCTGGGTCCCCGGTTGCAGCTTGAGGTTGAGGAGCCTCCCCTTGGCCATGCCGGTCACCTGATGGGTCTTCCAGTCGAACTGCGCCATCACATCGTTGCCGGCGCCGCCGGCCTGGAAGGTGAGAGGTTCGACCTGCCCGGCCGCGACCCGAAAGCGACTCGACTGGCGAAGCGGGTGCGGAAATGCCAGCCGGAAGACCCCGTAGGCTCTGTCGGTCGAGGTATACAGATACAGCCGCGGCGAGGTCGCTCGCAGCTCGAGCGTCGAGGTACCGGCGGTGATGCCGTGCCAGGCGAGGGTGTAGGTCGCGACGAACTGCGGCGGCCGCGGCGCGGGCGGCGGCGCCGCCCGCGCCCAGGCGGCCAAAACCAACATCACGGCAACCAGAGCTCCGCGCTCAACTGCCGCGGTTGACATCGAATTCCTCCACCAGCGGCACCTCCAGCGGCCTGCCGTCGAGCCACGGCCGCTGCTCGCGCCACGCGAGCCTGCCGTCGGCGAGCCAGCCAATCACGCGCGGATAGATGATGTGCTCGGTGGCCTGAACGCGAGCTGACAGAGTCGCCTCGGTGTCATCGGGCAGAACCGCGACTCGCGACTGGAGAATGACCGGGCCGCCGTCGAGCTCCGCGGTGACGAAGTGCACACTGGCACCGTGCGCGCGCTCGCCGGCCTCGAGCACGCGGCGGTGGGTGTGCAGTCCCCGATGCAGGGGCAGGAGCGAGGGATGGATGTTGAGAATGCGGCCGGCGCGCGCCTCGACGAACTCTCGCGAGAGGATGCGCATGAAGCCGGCGAGCACGATCAGGTCGGCGCGCGCGTCCGCGAGCGCCGCATCGAGAGCGCGCTCGAAGCGCAGCCGATCGTTGAGCCCGCGCCAGGGGAGCGTACGGCTCTCGAGCCCCATGGCGCGGGCGGTGTCGAGGCCGGCGACGCCGGGGCGCTCCGAGATCACCATGCGCACGCGGGCGTCGATCTCTCCGCCGGCGCAGGCGCGCGCGATTGCCGCCATGTTGGAGCCGCGGCCGGAGATGAGAATCGCGAGCTGCAGCGGGCCTGGGGTGGTCACTCGAGGATCAGCGCGCCGCGAGTGCCGGGTCGGATCTCGCCGATGATCTGCGCCGACTCGCCGTGCGCGGCGAGGAGCTCGAGCGCCGGCGAGGCGTGCTCCCGCGACACGACGGCGATCATGCCGATGCCGCAGTTGAAGGTGCGGTACATTTCCGCCGTCTCGATGCGTCCGACGCGCTGCAACCAGTCGAAGACCGGGTCGCGATGCCAGCGGCGGCGCTCGAGCACCGCCTCGAGCCCCGCGGGCAGCACGCGCGGGATGTTGTCGGTGAGGCCGCCGCCGGTGATGTGGGCGAGCGCATGCACGGGGAGCTTGCGCGTGAGCGCCAGGAGCGATTTCACGTAGATCCTCGTCGGCGCCAGCAGCCGATCGAGGAGCGGCTTGCCCTCGAGCTCGAGGGCGCTCGCGCCGCCGCCTTCGCCACCGCTTCCCCCACTCAGGGCGAGGAGCTTGCGGATCAGAGAATAGCCGTTCGAATGTGGCCCCGAGGAGGCGAGCCCGATGACCGCATCGCCGGCGCGCACGGCGCTGCCGTCGATGATCGCCTCCTTCTCGACCACGCCGACACAGAAACCGGCAAGATCGTAATCCTCGCCGTGGTACATGCCGGGCATCTCCGCGGTCTCGCCCCCGACCAGGGCGGCCCCGGCCTGCGCACAGCCTTCGACGATGCCGCGCACCACGGCTTCGGCCACATCGACCCGAAGCTTGCCGGTGGCGTAATAGTCGAGAAAGAAGAGCGGCTCGGCGCCCTGCACGGCGATGTCGTTGGCGCACATCGCCACCAGGTCGATGCCGATGGTGTCGTGACGGTCGGCATCGATGGCGAGGCGAAGCTTGGTTCCGACACCGTCCGTTCCGGAGACCAGCACCGGCTGCCGATAGCCCGCGGGCAGCTCCACCATCGCGCCGAAGCCGCCGATGCCCGCCAGCACTTCCGAGCGTCGCGTGCGCGCGACGAGCGGCTTGATGCGCTCGACGAGCTCATCACCGGCATCGATGTCGACGCCGGCATCACGATACGTCATGCCGCGGCCTTCGCCCAAGGAAACGCCCTCGTGTAATGGGAGATCACGCGTGCCGCAGCCCGGCATTCGCGCGGGAGGGACTGCGCGTGTGGTATTGTACCAAACACTCCCACATGGCCCGCCGCAAGACAACCGCGAGAAGCCTTGTCCGCAGCGCGCTGCTGCTCGCGGCCTGCGCGGCGCTGCCGGCCGCCGCCTGGGCGGCGCGCCCCGTTCCGGTCTTTCAGGTTGATGTCGCGGGCCAGTCCGACCCCGACCTGCAGCAGGGGATGCGTGAGGCGCTGGTGCGGGCGACCGGGCGGCGGGAATCCGCGACCGATCCGGTATTCAGCGGGCTGATTGCCGCCGCGCCGAAATACGTCCAGGGGTATGACCGCGGCCCGCAGGGCGAATTGCAGGTCATCTTCAACTCGACGGCGGTGGACCAGGCCATCGCGGCGCTCGATCGCAGCACGTGGGATCCGAACCGGCCGTTCACCCTGATCGTGATCACCCCAGCGCCGGACGAGGCCGACCAGGCCAGCGATCAGGCCGGCCTCGAGCAGGCGGCCGAGGAGCGCGGGCTGCCGATCAGTGTCGTGCCGCTGCCGGTGGTCGACAGCAGCGGCAACCGGCTCTCGCGCGAGGCGCTGCTCGAGATGGTGCATCGCTACGGGGCCGAGCAGCTGCTCGTGGGAAGTCCTCCCCCGGCGAGCGCTGCCGCGCCATCGACCGGCGCGCCGGCGGCCGCGGCGGCGCCTTCGGCGGCACCACCCGCCGTACAGCCCGCCTCACCCTCGACCCAGGCCGCGACGTCGGCCGGCGCGACGGGGCAGTGGCAGTGGACTCTCTACACCGATTTCACCACCCAGAGCTGGAGTGGCCCGCTCACCGCGGGGATCGAGGACACAGTCGATCTGCTCGCGCCGCCCACGGGACCTGCCGCCGCCAACGTGCCCGCGCCGGCGCAAATCGAGATCGAGGGGGTCTCGAGCCTCGACGATTATGCCAACATCGAGCTGATGCTCGGTGCCGTGCCCGGCGTGAGCGAAGCCAACGTGAGACAGGTCGATGGGGACTCGGTCCTCTTCGATCTGACGGTGCGCGGTGGGGCGGCCGCGATCGACCGGGCGCTGTCGAGCTCACCTAACTTCGCGCGCGTCAGTGCCCCGGCGCCGGGGGCCGGCTCGGGCACGGCGCTCGTGTACCGGTATCGACCGGGTTGATGCGTCACCTGCCCAATCTCATCTGTCTGGTGCGCCTTGCGCTCATCTGGCCGGTAGCGACGGCGCTCTATGGCGGCCGCTACGGTCTCGCGCTCGCCCTGTTCGTGCTGGCGGCCATCTCCGACGGACTGGATGGCTATCTTGCCAAACGATTCAACTGGGTGTCGGAGCTCGGCAAGATCCTCGATCCCACGGCCGACAAGCTCCTGCTCGTCACCGTGTTCGTCGAGTCCACCTGGCTCGGCCTGGTTCCCTGGTGGGTGACCGCCGCCGCCGTGGCGCGCGATGTCATGATCGGCCTCGGCGCACTCGTCTTCCGGCTGTGGTTCGGCCCGCTGCACGGCCGGCCGACGATCATCAGCAAGATCAACACGGCGGCGCAGCTGCTTTACCTCATGGCGGTCATGGCCGCGGCGGCGGTCGCCTTCCCGCCGCACGGGGTGCTGCGGGCGCTCGCGCTCACCGTCTTCGCAACGACCGTTCTTTCCGGCCTCAACTACGTGCAGGCCTTCACCCGCCGCGCCTGGTCGGTGGCGGTGGCCTGAGGGTTGCCGGGGGATCGGCCGTGCAGCAGCTTCCTCTGGGTGTGCGCCTGCCGGACCGGGCGGTCTTCGCGAGCTTTCTGCCCGCCCGCAACCGCGAGGCGCTCGAGCATGCGCGGCGAGTCGCCGGCGGCGAGGCGGCCGGCGCAACCTGGCTCTGCGGTCCGGCAAGCGCCGGCAAAACACACCTCCTGCAGGCGATCTGCTCGCAGGCGGGGCAGTCGCGGCGTGCCGGATACTTTCCACTCGCCGAGCTCGCCGATCTCGGCGTCGGCGTGCTCGAGGGGTTGCCGCAGCTTCAATGCGTCTGCCTCGATGATCTCGAGGCGGTCGCCGGACGGCGCGAGTGGGACCAGGCGATCTTCGGCCTGCTGCGGGAGCTCGAGGACTGCGGCGGATCGCTGGTGATGGCGGCGCGGCCGCCGCCGGCCCTGCTCGCATGGGCGCTTCCTGATCTGGGCTCGCGCTGCGCGGCGGGAGCCGTGCTGCAGCTGCGCGCGCTCGATGAGATCGAGCAGCAGCAGGCGCTGCAGCTGCGGGCGAAGCTGCGCGGCGTCGAGCTTCCCGAGGAGACCTCGCGCTGGCTGCAGCGGCGTTTCCCGCGCGACATGCGCCGGCTCTATGGCCTCCTCGATACGCTCGATGACGCGGCGCTCGCCGCGCAGCGACGTCTGACCGTGCCCTTCATCCGCGAGGTGTTGGGTTTATCCTGACAGCCGCACCGCGAGGGATGCCACCCTCTTGCCCAGCGCCTGCGCGAGTGAGCGCTCCTCTTCGGTCAGCGCCGCCTCATCCTCGGCACCGGCAACATGGGATGCGCCGTAGGGGGTGCCGCCGGAGCGCGTCTCGCGCAGGGCGTGCTCCGTATACGGGAGGCCGACCAGATACATGCCATGATGAAGCAGCGGCAGCATCATCGAGAGCAGCGTCGCCTCCTGGCCGCCGTGCAGAGTCTGCGTCGAGGTGAATACGCCCGCGGGCTTGCCGGCGAGCGCGCCCGAGACCCACAGACTCGAGGTGCAATCGAGGAAGTACTTCAGCGGCGCCGCCATGTTGCCAAAGCGCGTCGGGCTGCCGAGGAGGAGGCCGTCGGCGCCACGCAGGTCCTCGAGACTCGCATAGGGGGCACCCGCGACGGGCACGAGCCTCGCGGGATTTTCGTTTTCCGCGCTCACCGGGGGCACCGTGCGGAGCTTCGCGACGGCTCCGGGCACGCTCTCGACGCCGCGGCAGGCCATGCGGGCGAGCTCGGCGGTCGCTCC
>Ga0335074_10005105_pt1 | contig 18153 bp, 17 predicted proteins | sample Lox_Sample_23_FD_206715 | JGI IMG/M metagenome (GOLD analysis project Ga0335074, IMG submission 206715) | Soil microbial communities from Loxahatchee National Wildlife Refuge, Florida, United States - Lox_Sample_2.3 | ecosystem: Environmental > Terrestrial > Soil > Wetlands | place: USA... | reverse complement strand
CGGCACTGCCGCCGCGCGGCCGCTCGGGGTCAGGATCGCCGGTCACCGCCTAGAAGTAGCCGGTGGCGCCGTCGAGGCGCTCGCGGAGCAGGTCGGCGTGGCCGTTATGCCTGGCGTATTCCTCGATCATGTGAGTGACAATCCAGCGCAGCGAGAACAGCTCTCCGGTGCGCTGGGACCCCTGCATGCTGAGAGCGTTGAGGTCATCGGCTGCGGCGACGATCTTGCGGGTGGCGGCGCACTCCTGCTCGAAAGCCCGGAACACCTCAGCCGGTTCCACGTCGTCCACATCCTTGAAGTCAGCGTCGTCGTAGTCCGGCCGGCCGTACAGGTCGGGGACGTCCTCGCCGAGGAATACCTGGCGGAACCAGCCGCGCTCCACGTCGGTCATATGCCGGACCAGCCCAAGCAGCGACAGCGTGGACGGCGGCACCGCCTGTTGCCGGAGTTGCTCGTCGCTGAGTCCCTCGCATTTCCACACAAGGATCGCGCGGTGGTGGTCCAGCCAGCCGGCCAGCATCTCCCGCTCGCCCGCTTGCAGCGCAGGCCGTGCCTGCTGCGCTACTGCGCTATGAGTCTCTGCCATGCGGCGACCTTCTCACGGCCTGGCGAGCCCGCGCCACCGGGTTTCACGTGCCAGTGGAACCGTCGATCCGCTCGCGAGCAGGTCGGCATGGCCGTGTTATTTTGCGCCGCCGGGGCGCTGTACCCGTTGTCCTTCCCTCGGTCGCTCGGGTCGCCTGCGGCTCCCCTCGCTCCTCAGTGCAGGACAACGGCGCGCCCCTTTGGCGCGAGCATGGCCGCTAGAGGCGCTCGACGGCGTAGTCAACGCAGGCGGTTAGGGCCTGCACGTCGGACGGCTCGACGGCAGGGAACATGCCGATCCGCAACTGGTTGCGGCCGAGCTTGCGGTAGGAGTCGGTATCCACGATGCCGTTGGCCCGCAGCGCGGCCGAAAGCGCTGTCGCCTTGATCGCGTCGTCGAAGTCGATGGTGCCGACCACCTGGGACCGCTGCAGCGGGTCGGCGACAAACGGGGAAGCGAACGGTACCCGCTCGGCCCACTCGTACAGGAATGCCGAGGACTCCGCGGTCCGGGCCGTGGCCCACTCAAGACCACCCTGACCGAGCAGCCACTCCACCTGGTCGGCCAGCAGGAACAGCGTGGCGACTGCGGGGGTGTTGTAGGTCTGCTGCAGCTTGGAGTTGTCCACCGCCACCTGCAGTGACAGGAACTCGGGGATGTAGCGGCCGCTCGCGGCGATCTTGCCGACCCGGTCCAGTGCCGCCGGGGACATCAGCGCTATCCACAGGCCGCCGTCGGACCCGAACGACTTCTGCGGCGCGAAGTAGTACACGTCGATCTCGCTGGCCCGCACGGGCAGGCCGCCAGCGCCGCTGGTGGCGTCGACGATCACCAACGCGTCGTCGTCGGCCTCGGCCACCCGGCCAACCGGCATCGCCACCCCGGTCGAGGTCTCGTTGTGGGTGAGCGCGTAGGTGTCGATGCCCTCTTCTGAGCGGGGCTGCGGGTGGGTCCCGGCCGGCGACTCGATGACCGTTGGTGCGTCAAGCCACGGCGCGGCCGCCGTGACCTTGGCGAACTTCGAGGAGAACTCGCCGAACGACAGGTGCTGAGCCTTGTGGTCGATCAGCCCGAAAGCAGCTATTTCCCAGAAGGCTGTGGTGCCTCCATTCCCGAGGACCACCATGTAATCGTTCGGAATAGAAAAAAGGTCAGCCATGCCCTCCCGGATCCGCTGCACGAGTGAGCGGACCGGCGCCTGCCGGTGTGAGGTGCCGAGGTACGCCGCTCCCGAGCTGGCCAGAGCGGCAAGTTGCTCGGGCCGGACCTTCGACGGGCCGCAGCCGAAGCGGCCGTCAGCCGGGCGCAGGGCATCAGGGATGACGATCTTCTCGGTCATGACGCCTCAGCCTAGCGCGCGGGCCAGCGTGGGCCACGGCGGCAGTGAGCGCTGCCAGGTAGCCGTCGGTCTGCCCGGCGAGGGTCGGGTGGTACGACGAGCTGAGATCAAACAGGTTGATCGCGTTCAGCCAGCTGTCCGAGTCGCAGATCTCGTGACCGGTGAAGGCTGGCCGCACGTCGGCAAACACGTCGCCGTTCTTCGCGGCGGCCGTCTGGAGCAGGCCGTCGACGAGGTCGATGCCCTGGTCGATGCTGGTGCGGTCGGTCGTGCTCAGGCCGTCGAAGGCAAAGCATGATGACGAATTGGACAGGTCGTAGAAGTCCGGGTAGTCGAGGATGACCACGGTGGCGTTGGGAGCGTCAGATTTGATCGCCGACAGCAGGCCGTCGAGTGCGGCGGGCATGTCAGCCGTGACCGTGGCTTCCGCCTGAGCGATCGCCGCCAGGCAGCTGCTGGTCGACGAGGTGTTGCAGGTCTCCAGGACGCTGGTGAAGTCAGCGTCGTCGCCGCCGACCGTCACCGACACCAGGGTGGTGGCCTGGCTCAGCGCTGGGAGCTCCAAGCTCTGAACGTCGCTGATGGTCGCCCCGCTGCACGCGGCGAAGTCGAAGGAGGCCGGGTTGTTGGCGGCCGCCCACAGCGCGGGGTACGCACCGGAAAACCGGTCGCACGACCCGCTGGAACTGATGGCGGTGCCGGCTCCCACACCTGAGGCATACGAGTCACCGAACGCGACGTAGCTGACGGCGGACTGCGCCGAAGCCGGGCTGGCCACTAATGACAGAGTGGCGGTGCTGACGGTCATGGCGGCGAGGGTGCGGGTGAGGCAGCTGACTGCGGACACTGGGCGGGGCTCCTTCGTTACCGGGCACAGTTTTGCTACCGGGTCGCTAATGGGCGCAGCGCAATTCCGGCATAAGGCACTTTATTAGCATATGAGATAGCGCATGACGAGACGCTAGGTCAATGACGTGTGACCCCTAGGGGGGCTGCTCCAGTGTCCGCAGTCGCGCGTTCAGACTTCCTTGTCGAGGACGTCGCCTGCGCCCGGGACCTCGCGCACCGAGCGGGCCTTGGGGCCCACGTAGCGCGCGCTCGGCCGGATCAGGCGGTTGGCGTGCTTCTGCTCCATGATGTGCGCGGCCCAGCCGGCGGTGCGCGCGCAGGTGAACATCGACGTGAACATGTGCAGGGGCACCTGGGCGAAGTCCAGGACGACGGCCGACCAGAACTCGACGTTCGTGGCCAGCACCCGGTCTGGCCTGCGCGCGTGCAGCTCGGCCAGGGCGGCCTTCTCCAGCGCCTCGGCCACCTCGAACCGGGGCGCACCCAGCTCCCTGGCGGTCCGGCGGAGTACCCGGGCGCGCGGGTCCTCGGCCCGGTAGACCCGGTGGCCGAAGCCCATAAGCCGGTCGCCGCGGTCCAGCGCTGCCTTGACCCAGGCCTCGGCGTTGCCGCTCTGCTCGACCTCCTGGATCATGCTCAGGACCCGGGCGGGAGCGCCGCCGTGCAGCGGGCCAGAGAGCGCTCCTACCGCCCCGGACAGCGCGGCGGCGACATCCGCTCCGGTGGAGGCGATCACCCGGGCGGTGAACGTGGAGGCGTTCATGCCGTGCTCGGCCGCTGAGACCCAGTAAGAGTCGATGGCCTTGACGTGCTTGGGGTCCGGCTCACCCTGCCAGCGGATCATGAACCGCTCGGTGATCGTCTTCGCCTCGTCGACGCGCTTCTGCGGGACCATCGGCAAGCCAAGTCCGCGTGCTGACTGGGCGACGAAGGACAGAGCCATCACCGAGGCCCGGGCCAGGTCGTCGCGCGCCTGCTCGTCGCTGATGTCCAGGAGCTGGCTCATTCCCCAGGCGGGCGCCAGCATCGCCAGGGCGCTCTGTACATCGACCCGGATGTCGCCGGAGTGCACCGGGATCGGGTAGGGCTCAGCCGGCGGCAGGCCTGGCTCGAACGAGTTGTCGACGAGCAGGCCCCAGACGTGTCCATAGGACACGTGGCCCACCAGCTCCTCGATGTCCACACCGCGATACCGCAGCGCGCTGCCTTCTCGGTCGGGCTCTGCGATTTCGGTCTCGAAAGCGACGACGCCCTCAAGACCAGGCGTGAAGTCGGACATCTGGGTTCCTCCGTCTCTCGGTCACCCGGTGCGGCCTGGCAGGCCTGGCAGCGATCGCTGACGGGAGCCTATGGGCCCGGCGCATCAGGTTAGCCAGCATCTGGGCGGCTAGCCGGAACAATTCAACCTCGCTCGGGGCAGATCGGGTAACCCCGCCCCCCGCACCACCGCAGAGCTGGCGGCTTGGGGGGCCAGTGCGAGAGGATCACTACCCGTGGACGAACCGAACCACGCCCCGGATGAGCCGGTCCTCACCGAGAAGATGCTGGCCAGCGACCCGCTGACCCTGTTCTCGGCCTGGATGGCCGACGCGGTCGCGGTGCCTCTGCCCGAACCGACCGCCATGGTGCTGGCCACCGTGTCAGCCGCGGCCCGGCCGCGGGCCCGGACTGTCTTGCTGAAGAGCTACGACTCGGACGGGTTCGTCTTCTACACCAACCGCACCTCGCGCAAAGGCTCCGACCTGGCCGAGGTCCCGCGGGCATGCCTGCTGTTCCCGTGGTACCCGATGCACCGTCAGGTGATCATCGAGGGGCCGGTCAGCGTTCTGACCCTGGAGCAGAGCGAGCCCTACTACCATTCCCGGCCGCGCGGTTCCCAGCTCGCTGCCTGGGCCAGCAGGCAGTCATCCGTGATCGGCTCCCGGGACGAGCTCGACGGCCGTTACGACGAGCTCGACAGGCGCTGGCCCGAGGGCACGCAGATCCCGATGCCGGAGTTCTGGGGCGGATACCGGGTGATTCCGGAAATGGTGGAGTTTTGGCAGGGCCGGGTGAACCGTATGCACGACCGGTTCAGGTACCGGCTGGACAGTGGCCACTGGGTGATTGAGCGCCTAGCGCCCTGAACAGGGCGGGTGCGGCTCCGTGATGACGGGCGGATTTCCGGCGCTCACCACCTCATGATCGGGTTCCCAATCCGCGGGTGAGCGGAATTCGCAGGTTCGCCGTTGCGGCGCCGCGGCATAGCATCGTCGGTGAAGGGAGAACCTTTGACGGCGCACGGGCTGATCGATACCACCGAGATGTACCTTCGCACGGTTTTCGAGCTGGAAGAGGAAGGTATCGTCCCGCTGCGCGCCCGCATTGCCGAGCGGCTCTCGCAGAGCGGCCCGACTGTGAGCCAGACCGTGGCCCGGATGGAGCGCGATGGCCTGGTGCGCGTCGAAGGTGACCGGCAGCTCGCGCTCACCCAGACCGGCAGGACGCTGGCCATGCGGGTGATGCGCAAGCACAGGCTGGCCGAGTGCCTGCTGGTCGACGTGATCCGCCTGCCGTGGGAAGAGGTGCACATCGAGGCGTGCCGCTGGGAGCACGTAATCTCCGACAGCGTTGAGCGAAGGCTGGTCGAGCTCCTGGGTTATCCGGTCCGCTGTCCGCACGGAAATATCATTCCCGGACTGGGCGAACTTGGCGTTCCCGGCGATGCGGGCAAGGCAGCAGACGTCGGCGGCGATGGCGCAGTTGCGATGACAAGAATCGCCACGCGCCGTGCGGAACCTGTGGTAGTGCGGCGGATCAGCGAACAAGTGCAAAGCGATGCAGAGCTGATGCTTACACTCAAGAAGATCGGGATACAGCCGGGGCGTGAGGTCACGCTTGCAGCGAGTGACCGCGGTGTATGGGTGGGGGGCGAGAATGGGGGCGGCGGCGATGAGACCGAGTTGCCGCACCACGTTGCCGCGCACGTATTCGTCACCAGGTCCTGACCGGCGCGGGATCAGGTCTGTCCGAGCCGCCAGGCGCGCCTGCCTTCGCTGGGCGCGGCCATGACCGTACGCGCTCTTTTCAGCGCCGCCGACATTCTCGATCAGATCGAGAACGCTGTGGTGGTCACCGACGCTACCGGCAGCCTGCTGTTCGCGAACGCGTTCGCGATGAGGCTGTTTGGCTTCCCCGACGACGCCGACCAGCTAATAGGCCGGTCGCTGAGCTCGCTGGGTTTCGAAAACGGGGACGCTCGCCGGATCAATGAGCTAGCCACGCAGGTGATGCAGGGCCGGACCTGGGAAGGAACGTTCGCCACCCACCAGGCCGATGGCTCCCGGATCTACGTCAGGGCGGTAGCGATGCCGCTGCGCCCGTCGACCGGGGTAGTCCATGCCATTGCGATCATGGCACGCCCGATGTCGCTGCCCGCCCGGCAGCGGGAACGGGGCCGGATCAGGCTGCTGGAGCGCATCGGCGAGCGGCTGGCGCACTCGCTCGAGCTGGACGTGACGCTGCGCCATGTAGCGCAGGCCCTGGTGCCGCAGTTCGCTGATCACTGCCTGATCGACCTGTTCCAGGGCAACGTGCTGACGCGGCGGGCGCAGCTGCACGCCAGGGGATGGACGCCCCCGCCGGGAACCTGGGCGATGGCGGGCGAGGCGATCACCTACCCGGAAGGGCACTTCTGCCGGCAGGCGATGTCGCACAGGGACACGGTGCTTGTGGCCGACATGGCCGCGCAGGAGTACCCGGCGCCGAGCACGGCGAGCCTGGATACGGGCATGAACATCGGGATCACCTCGATCCTGGCCACCCCGCTGATCGCGCGGGGCGAACTGCTCGGCGTTATGAGCCTGGCGCTGTCCGGGCTGACCGACCGCGGGGAACGGCACTACGGACCGGACGACAGGGACTTCCTCGGCGCGGTCGGCAGCCGGGTCGCGATCGCGATCGACAACGCGATGCTGTTCGAGGAGGAGCGCCGCACGGCGCTGGCCTTCCAGACCAGCCTGCTGCCGCACGACCTGCCCAAGGTCGACGGTCTGGAGGTCGCCTACAAGTACGTCCCGGCCAAGCCGCTGGAGAGCCACGGGCAGGGGATCCAGACGCAGGTAGGCGGCGACTGGTACGACATCATCCCGCTGTCCGCCGGGCGGGTGGGCATCGTCATCGGCGACGTGGAGGGCCGCGGCGCACGCGCGGCGGCGATCATGGGCCAGCTCCGGGCGGCGCTGCGCGCGTTCGCGCAGGACGACAAGCCGCCAGCGGAGATCTTGCGCAGGCTCGACGACTGGTGCCAGGCGATCGACCTGGGGCCAGCGGAGACGAACGGTGCCGCCGACCCGCCGATTGTGAGCTGCACATACCTGGTGTACGACGCCTGGTCCCGGACACTGTCGTTCGCCAACGCCGGCCATGACGCCCCGCTGCTCGTCACCGGCGGCGAGGTCGGGCAGATGGAGATGAAGCACAAGGGCCTGCTGCTCGGTGTGCGCGGAAAGGGGATCCCGGGCCTTCCGGCCTACCGCGAGGAGACGCGCCATCTCCCGCCCGGCTCAGCCCTGGTTCTGTACACCGACGGCCTGACCGACCGGCGTCAGCGGGCTGACGGCAGTGGCCATTACTCCGGGGTCGAGGTCCTGGACCTGCTCTGCCGGGCAGTCAAGGACGCGTCCGATGGCAGCGTGGAAGCCATCGCAGCGGCGGCCGAGCAAGCGGTGCCCGGGGAGATCGACGATGACATGGCGATCGTCGTCATCCGCACCTCCACCAACGACCTGGCCTCCACCGAGCGCAACTTCCCGGCCGAGCCGATCCGGGTCTCCGAGGCCAGGCGGCTGGCCCAGCAGACGTTCGAGAGCTGGGGCATGGACCCCGCCCAGACCGACCTTGCCTGCCTGCTCGTCTCCGAGGTCGTGACCAACGTCGTGCTGCACGCCGCCGTGCCGTCGCGGCCCGGCCGCGAGACCACCCCGCGGCGGGAGTTCACGCTCCGGCTGCGCCGCGGCGAAACCGCCGTCTGGGTGGAGGTGAGCGACCGAGATCTGCGGCTGCCCCGGATCAGGAGCGCGGGGGAGACCGACGAGGGGGGCCGCGGGCTGTACCTGGTCGATCAGCTGGCCACGCGGTGGGGGTCGCGGCCGACGCAGGACGGCAAGGCTGTCTGGTTCGAGATGCCGGTCACGAGCGGACGCGGGCCGGCCTGACGCCGCCGGCACTCACGGTCAGCTCCACCGACAGTTACCTCAGTGTGACGGGTAGGACGCGACCCACAGGATCAGGCCGAGTATGACGGCCCACACGATCACCAGCATCCAGATCCGGCCGCTCGAGCCCAGGCCTAGCTTGCGCCGGGTCCGAACCACCAGCACGGCGGCAAGCACCCCGAGAAACACCAGCAGGATCAGCCCATCGGTCATCGCGGTCTCCCGGAATCTCGCCCTACTTCAGCATAAGCCGCAAACGCTCAAGCCCGCTCCGTCACCGCGCTGCGGCTCTGTCACCGCGCTGGCGCTCCGTCACCGCGCTGCCGCATCGGCGGCACGCTGCCCAGTAGTCCGTTGCTGGCGAGCCCGCTGCTGGTCAGCCCGCTGCCGGCTGGCCCGTTGCTTGCCGGCTCGGCGCTCGCCAGTGCGGGGGCTGCCTGCCGTAGGTCCGGCGCCAGCAGGGCTGGAAGCGCGGTCGCCGCGCCCGGGTCCCGGACCGACTCCCGCAGCCGGCAGAGCACGGCAACCTGCCGGCCGAGCGCGGTGATCCGTTCCTCCACCAGCCGCGCCGCCACGTCACGCTGGCCCGCGCTGACCGAGCGGCCGAGCGCCACCCTGGTCAGCGGCTTGATCTCGTCCAGCCGGAAGCCCAGGTCCTTGAGCGCGAGCGCGATGTCGATATAGCTGCGGTACTCGCGCGGGTACTTCCGGGTGCCGCCAGGGGAGCGGCGCGGCTCGGGCAGGATACCGAGCTGCTCGTAGTACCGGATCGTACGGCTGCTGACTCCTGCGGCTTGTGCCAGCTGCCCAATGCTCAGCAGCCCGGTGGTGTCCTCGGCGATTTTCGCTGTCATCCCCGTCCCCCGTACGATGCCAGCGTGTGATGCCGGCTGATTACGGATCGTAGTCGTATGAGCACTCTCAGGAGTGCGACTCGGCCCGGAATCCCGGAATCCCAGCTCGGCCGGATCCGCACTTGCTGGCACTGGGAGGACCGGTGACCGAGCGGTAACCTCGATTCTGGGGCGGGGGGCCGGGCAGCATTCCGCGGCACGCCGGGGATGCGCATGGGTCTTCTCGCCAGGCTGCGGCACGCGAATGAAGGGCTGGGCACTCCAGTGGAGGCATACATCGTCGGGGCGGTGCGGACTCCCGTCGGCAGGAAGAAGGGCGGCCTGTCGGCAGTGCATCCGGTCGACCTGGCAGCACACGTCTTGACCGAGGTCATCGCCAGGACCGGCGCCGATCCGAGCGCGGTGGACGACGTCATCATGGGATGCGTCTCACAGGTCGGGCCGCAGACGATGGACATCGCCCGGAACGCATGGCTGTCGGCCGGCCTGCCGGAGAGCGTCCCAGGCGTGACGATCGACCGGCAGTGCGGTTCCTCGCAGCAGGCCGTCCACTTCGCTGCCCAGGGCGTCATGTCCGGCACGCAGGACCTTGTGATCGCCGCCGGTGTTGAGAGCATGAGCATGGTGCCCATGGGCTCGAGCCTGGGCAAGGACTTGGCGTTTCCGTTCGGCCAGGGATGGCGTGACCGGTACGGCGACCAGGAGATCAGCCAATTCCGCGGCGCGCAGCTGCTGTGCGAGAAGTGGGGCCTGAAGCGCTCCCAGCTCGAGGAGTTTGCGCTCGGCAGCCACACGAAGGCATTGAACGCTATCGACGAGGGCCGGTTCGACCGGCAGATAACCCCGGTCGGTGGGGTGACGAGGGACGAGGGACCACGCCGGGACACGACGCTGGAAAAGATGGCCGAGCTCAAGCCGCTGCGTGAGGGCTGGGAGCTCACCGCGGCGACGGCATCGCAGATCTCCGATGGTGCAGCGGCCGTGCTGATCGCCTCCGAGACCGCTGTCAGGCGGCATGGGTTCACTCCCCGCGCGCGGATCCACGCGCTCGCCGTTACCGGTTCGGACCCGGTGTTCATGCTCACAGGCCCGATTCCGGCGACCGAGCAGGCGCTGGCCCGCGCCCGCCTCTCCGTGGACGACATCGATGTGTTCGAGGTCAACGAGGCCTTCGCGCCGGTGTTGCTCGCCTGGTCGGCCGACACAGGCGCCTCGCTGGAGAAGACCAACCCCAACGGCGGCGCGATCGCCCTCGGTCACCCGCTCGGCGCCACCGGCGCGATCCTGATGACCAAGCTGCTGCACGAGCTCGAGCGCACCGGCGGCCGCTACGGCCTGCAGACGATGTGCGAGGGCGGCGGCCAGGCAAACGCCACGATCATCGAGCGCGTCGCCTAGTAACCCCAGCCAGCTCTGACCGCACGGCGCCGGGCCCAGCCAGCCAGCCGACCGCACGGCGCCGGGCCCAGCCAGCCAGCCGACCGCACGGCGCCGGGCACAGCCAGCTCCGACCGCACGGCGCCCGGCCCAGCTAGCTCCGAGAACCCCGGCATAAATCCCATGATCAACTTAGCGCGGTGACTTGTCAGGCCTATGCGCTGACAAGTCACCGCGTTACCCGTGGCCTTCCTGCCCCCGCCCGGTTCGGCCTGCCTGCCGGTGCCGTGCCCGTGCCGACCTGCCCCAGAGGTTCTTCGGTCTGGAGGAAATATCTAATTCAAGTTGTAAGTTCTATCTGGGTGAGAACAGAGGTTACCTGGATCGTTAGACTCAGGAACCTTCATCAGGAGGTGAAGAGCAGTGCTGCTGGCAACGTTTGATCCCTTTGCGTACGACCGGCTCACCCGCCGCGCGTTTGGCAGTGACAGCCGACTGGCCAAGATGGACGCCATCCGGCGCGAGAACGAGGTTGAGCTGCGGTTCGACCTGCCGGGTTTCGACCGGGAGAGCATCGACGTCACCGTGGACCACGGGGTGCTGACCGTCAGCGCCAACAGGTCTGAGGAGCACACCGAGGGCGAGAAGCCGTTCATCCGCGAGCGCGTGATGGGCTCCTACACCCGCCGTGTGCGTCTCTCCGACGCCGTGGACGCAGACAAGATCGAGGCCGGCTACTCCGACGGCGTGCTGACCGTGCACGTTCCGGTTGCGGAGCAGGCTAAGCCACGCAAGATCGAGGTCGCCGACGCCAAGGCGATTGCCGCCTAAGGCAGAGGTACGCTTTCCGGGCCCGTGCGGTGACCTCCGCGCGGGCCCGGAGTCATTCCCGGAGCATGCCATGTCGTCCTTGCCACTCGATGATGAGAACCGGCCGCTGTTCACCGTCGGCCAGGTCTCAGAGATGCTTGAGCTCCAGCAGGCCTTCCTGCGCCGGCTGGACGATTTTGGCGTGGTCAGCCCGTCCCGGTCGGCGGGCCGCCAGCGCCGGTACACGCTGCGCGAGATAACCGTCGTCCGTTACGTGGCCGGCCTGGTGGACGAGGGCATGACGCTCACCGCCATCCGCCGCGTCCTGCAGCTGGAGCAGCTCGTCCGGGAGCTGGAGCAGCATGTGAAGGACCTCGGGGAGCAGCGGGACGCGCTCGTGGTTGAACGCGACGACCTGGCTGCCCGCCTAGCCGCGCTCCTCGGTCGTGGCCAGGAATAACTGCGCTTCGCTGAGTACGGGACCCGGCTCAGATGGCGAACCAGCCTCGGCGACAGCCGCTGTCTGGGTCTTGTCCGGCTCGGCGCGCGACTGACTGAACCCCGCCGTCTGCTGCTCGCCCATGGCCTGCGCGGCTTGCTGTTCCTTCCGGCGAGCCCAGATCTCGGCCCAGGTCACAGTCGTCATGGGATAGTGCCGCTCTTGCTGGCGAAGCGAAGCTGTGCAGCGCCGGTCGAGTTCTTCTAGCTGGGCGAGCGGGAGATTACCGCGCAAGTCAGGCGGCAGCGGCACAATCTGTCCGCCGGTGATCTCGGCAAAGCCTGGATGGGTGTCCTCAGGCTTTGCTGGGGCCTGCAGCCAGCGGCTGATACCGGCTGCGACACGCTCCGGCATCCGGGTCCAGACCTCTTCGTAAGCCTCGAACAACGTTGCGGGGGTAATCCGCTGGTCCCAGCAGGGCCGGACGAAGTGCTTCATGGCTAGCGCGTGGACTATCGATGCCTCGCCGCCGCGCTGAATTGCGCGCGCATACATATCAGCGCCGCATATCTGTCTGGCCACCGCGTCTGCATGGCGCTCGCTCTCCACCCCCTGCTCCCGGGTCACCTTCAGGAACCATCTCCAGTACCAGCGCAGCGGGCGCATGAGGGGCTGGTTCAGCCGTCGCAGAACCCCCCGGCGTCGCCTTGCGAGGAGACGCCTCAGCGCGTGAGAGTCGGTCAGGTGCCCCACCTCGTGGGCAAGAAGGGCCGATAGCTCGTCAACCGACAGGTGCGCGGCGTTCAGCAGTCCCACGGCGATGCCTACTCGGCGGCGCCCGCGCCAGTCACGGCGGCCTCTGAGCGCGAAGGTCTGCGCGCTGGGGGCGAGCCACACACCGTCCAGCCGGCGGAGCCCCGCCCGCTTCATGACGTCGTCGACCACTGCCATCAGGTCAGCCTGGGCGTCACGGGTGACCTGTACGCCCCGGTACGCCAGCGGCGCGGTGCTCAGTAGCCCGAGCAGGCAGGGGTAACCGGCAGCAGCCGCCGCCAGCAGCCACAGCAAAGTGCTAAAACCGCCGCCCAATGCGACCACGGTGCCAATTACCGCGAGGCAAGCAGCCAGTGGAAGGTAGGACAGGGCTACACCTATCAGGCAAGATCGCCGGATCACGTGGCAAAATTACCCGAACCGTCAGTCAGCCGCCTGCCGCTGGCCACGACGCGCCGGCCCTCGGGTCGGCGCGCCGCCAGGGCAGCTGGACCGTTCTCAGCTGGATGGTGCCATCGGTGCGGTCAGCCGATGTGCCGGTGCACGGTCTCGTACTTGGACGGGCCCGGTGCGGCCTCGGCCACCCACGGCCCCGGGATCGACGGGTCGATGATCCCCTGCTCCAGCCAGGTATAGCGGCCGGACAGCACCTGCCGGGCCAGCGCGGTGTCGGCGCTGTCGGCGTTGGTCCAGAGCTGGCTGAACAGGGCATCGCACCGCAGCCGGGACTGCTTGCAGAAGGCGCCAGCCAGCTCGAAGCCGGTCGGGCCGCGCCCGCCGTCGTCCCCCTCGGTGGCGTCCATCTGAGCGCGCACGCAGGCCGCGCTCATCGCGAAGAGCTCGGCCCCGATGTCGACGAGCCTGCCCAGGAAGCCCTGCTTGCGTTCCAGCTTGCCCTGCCACCGGGCCATCCCGTAGAACGTCGCCCGCGCCAGCTTGCGGCTCGCCCGCTCGATGTACCGCATGTGCGTCGCCAGCGGCCCGAACTCGCCGTAGGAGGTGGGCAGCTGACCCTCGCCGGCCACCAGGGTAGGCAGCCAGCGGCTGTAGAACCGCCCGGCCTTGGCCGCCGCGCGGGCGCGGCGCGCGGCAGGCAGCCCCGACTCGATCATCTCGCCAGCCGCGGTGAGGTGAGCATCCACCGCCTCGCGGGCGATGAACAGCCGCATGATTTCCGAGGACCCCTCGAAGATCCGGTTGATCCGCATGTCACGCAGCATCTGCTCGGCCGGCACGCCGCGCTCGCCCCGCGCCGCCAGCGAGGCCGCGGTCTCGTAGCCGCGCCCGCCGCGGATCTGGACCAGCTCATCCGCGATCGTGTACCCCATCTCCGAGCAGTACAGCTTGGCCAGTGCGGCCTCGATGCGGATGTCGCGCCGCTTGTCGTCAGCCATCTGGCTAGACAGATCGACGACCGCCTCGAGCGCGTACGTGGTGGCGGCGATGAACGCGATCTTGCGGGCAACCGCCTGGTGCTGGCCGACTGGCCTGCCCCACTGCACGCGTTCGACGGACCACTCGCGCGCGACCTTCAGCGCCAGCTTGCCCGCAGCCACACAGCTGGCTGGCAGCGACAGCCTGCCGGTGTTCAGCGTGGTGAGGGCGATCTTGAGCCCCTGGCCCTCCTCGCCGATCCGGTTGGATGCGGCGACGCGCACTTGGTGGAACCGCGTGACTCCGTTTTCCAGGCCACGGAGGCCCATGAAAGCGTTCCGATTCTCAACTGTGATTCCGTCCGAGCCAGATTCGACGACGAACGCGGTGATGCCCCCTCGATGCCCGTCGCTCTTCGGGACGCGCGCCATGACCACAAGGAGATCAGCCACGACACCGTTGGTGGTCCACAGCTTCACGCCCTCGAGCACGTACTCACTACCGTCGTCGGACGGGGTGGCCGTGGTGGACAGGCGCGCCGGGTCCGAGCCGACGTCCGGCTCGGTTAGCAGGAACGCGCTGATCTCACCACGCGCGCACCGTGGCAGGTAGCGTTCTTTCTGCTCGTCCGTCCCGAACAGCGCCAGCGGCTGTGGCACACCGATCGACTGGTGCGCCGACAGCAACGCGGCGACCGCGGGCGAGACCGAGCCGACGATAATCAGCGCCCGGTTGTAGTACAGGTGGGACAGGCCAAGGCCGCCGTAGGCTTCCGGGATTTTCATTCCGAACGCACCCAGCGCGGCCAGCCCCTTGACGGTCTCATCCGGAATGCGGGCTTCGCGCTCGATCAGAGGGCCGTTCATCGACGCGTCGCAGAAGTCACGCAGCCGGTCGCAGAACTGCTCGCCCCGCCGTCGTTCTTCCTCGTCCTGCCGCGGATGGGGATGGATCAAGCCCAGCTGGAAGTCGCCAAGGAACAGCTGTTTACCGAAGCTTGGCAGAGCCCACTCCGACTCTCTCGCCTGTTCGGCGACCTCACGGGCCTGGGCTTCGCTCACTTGCGCGCCGTGTTCGCTCACCGCTGTGCCCCTTCCCTTCGCGGGCTGCTAACCGGTTACTGCCCGGTAGTGCCCGTCGTAACACTGAAGGAGGGGTATCGGCTGAAGTCAGGTCAAACGCCGTACCTGGCGCGCGCCCTGTCAGGTCCGGCCGCCATCTCTGACTCCGGCGGTTGAGCACGGCTCACGAAGACCTGAGGGCTGATCTTGTGCAGTGCGGACAGCACAGCAGTTAACCCGTCATCGTGTGGCAGTTCGACCACGAACTCACTGCTCGTCGAGTTCACGGGACTGCCAGGCAGCACACGCATCCCGGATACCGGCTGACCTTCAAGCGCGCTGGTAAGCGCGCCGCGACCGCCAGGGTCATCAGGCACGGCGACCCGTATTCTCCACAGGGTCATGAAGGAAGTCCTTCCGTCTAAGCACTCGTTCGTCGACTGTCCATGCAGACAGTTGCGATCCTGATTCCGGGCCGTAACGACGCTGTGAACTCGTAATTCAGACGTCGGCCCGGTAAAAGTTCATGTGGGACCGCGATGGAGTAGGCCCGCGCTGGTCCTGGTATCTGGAGCCGTACAGCGGCGACCCATACGGGTGCTCGGCTGGCGAGCTAGTCCGGAACAAGCATAGCTGGCCGATCTTCATTCCGGGCCAGAGCTTGATCGGCAGCGTCGCCACATTTGACAGTTCCAGCGTCACGTGCCCGGAGAATCCCGGATCGATCCATCCCGCCGTGGAATGGGTCAGCAGGCCGAGCCGCCCGAGGCTCGATTTCCCCTCCAGCCGGCCCGCGAGATCGTCTGGCAGGCTCACCACCTCGTAGGTGGAGGCCAGCACGAACTCTCCCGGGTGCAGTACGAACGGCTCACTCCCGGTGGGCTCGACAAGCCTGGTCAGCTCGGGCTGCTCCACCGAAGGGTCGATGTGCGGGTACCGGTGGTTCTCGAATACCCGGAAGTACCGGTCCAGCCGCACGTCAATGCTGGCCGGCTGGATGAGCTCGGGTGTGTACGGGTCGAGCTTCACCCGGCCAGACTCGACTTCCTTCCTGATATCCCGGTCAGAGAGCAGCACCCTGGCAACCTACCCGGTCCGGTACCATGTCGGGGCAGGCTCGGCCCGGCTGCTCACGTGACCGGCCCGTCGCCCCGCGGGTGTAGTTCAATGGCAGAACGTCAGCTTCCCAAGCTGATAGTGCGGGTTCGATTCCCGTCACCCGCTCCAAGGTAAATGCCCAGTTAGAAAGCAGAATCCGAACCTCGGCCTTCGATTGTTCGCGGGCCGAGTCGAGTTGCGTGCCATTAGGAGCCCGCCAGCGGACTGCCGGCTCACGCTGTCAGTTCTGATCGCCAGGTTGCGTAGAACGCCCGAAACTCGGCTACGGAGTCGGTGGGCACGGGTATCTCGTCGTCTGTGAAACGGTCGAGTGTAGCGATCATGTCGGCAAGCACCCTGGAGTCGAAGCCTGCGTCGATCCGGGCGGCCCGCGCGAGCAGGACGTCTTTGCCGAACCGGTGGGCTAGTACGTAGACGTCAGCGAAGTCTCGTGCGGCGGCCCGGTCAAACAAGGCGAGCAGCTTGTGGCCGGCAAGTTCTTCGGGAGCGAGCGTTGGTCCGGCCAGGGTTGCGGAGGCAGGCAACTCCGGCAATGCATTCACGGCCAGGTCAACCAGGACTCTGGCATCGGCACTGCGGATGATCATGCGGCAGAACGTATCGCTGTCATGGATCCGCTCCGCGGTCCAGCCGCGCTTGCGGGCCGCGGCCTCCAGGGCATCGCGCGCGGCAAGGACATGCCCGCGATCTGGCGCAGTGAAGAAGTCGAGGTCTTCCGTGGGCCGAGCCGTCAGATGCTGCGCGAGCAGCGCCGCTCCGCCTGCCAGCAGGAAGCCGCTGCTGGCAGGTAGGGCGAAGAACAGCCTGGCCACCTCCAGCTGAAAGGTGGATAGATCCGGCTCGTGGTCACCCGCTGGCATCACGCCTGGCCTGAATCGGGAGCGTGATCAGCGGAGTCCATGCGGACCGGATGTGTCGTGGCAGGACAAGGTCTTCCCACAGGTCCACCAGCAGCGCGCCGTCAACGTAGGAAAGGATGTCGGCGGGCGTTCCCTCCTGCAGCACGATCTCGTACACCCGCGCCCGGTCGACTCGTGACCTGAGATCGAACACCCGCCCCGGCACCGACCAGTTGAGGTGCAAAGGTAGTTCCACCGCGGCCAGAGCCTGTGCCACATCCAGGCGCGGGAGCCGGTCGGGAATCCAGGCTGGTTTCCCGTGCGCGGACATCTGCTGGGTGAACGACACGTGCGGCTGGGCGGCAAGATCCCATCCGGCCTGGGAAAGAAGCCGGGCAAAGGTGGCGACCGTCGGTGACTTGCGTCCGTGCTCGTACGCTGACAGCGTTGGCCGCGAGGTGCCGGAGCGACGCGCTAGTTCCTCCTGCGTCAGGCCTGAGCTGACCCGAACGCGCTCAAGTAGCTCTGCTGGAGCTGTCATCTCTCCAGTGTATCCGATGAGATACGTATCCGATCGGATACCCAATGTGGTTCGGGAGGCAGCGTTTACACCTCTACGCGCAGTCTGTCGGCTTGTTGCTCAGGCCGGGCAATGCATGTGCCCTTCTCAGACGGCGTCGTCGTACAGCTCCCATTTCGGTAGGCGAGCCGCAGGGAAGAGAACCGCAATGTTATCCACCGCCGGGCCGAGTATCTGCCCGTCGTCAGCTTGCCCGGCTATAAGCTGGATGTCCTTGCCATCAATGGTGAGGGTGATGCGGGTACACCAGTAGCCATCGTTTGGTCCCCACGCAGGGACCCGGCAAAGTCGTATTCATGCAGCTTGAAGCAGTTTGAGGGTCCGCTGGGGGTCGCGGGCGTGATGGCGGTTGGCGGCGGCGATATTCGCATGGCTGTCCAGGCGCAGGACGCTGATCGGCAAGCTGCGCAGCGAGGCCATGATGCGAGGCGCGTTTCCTGTCCTGACCAGTGATTTGTCCTCCTGATAGGTCACGTCGCGGACCCAGTGAAGACGGTTTTCTATCTCCCAGTGCCCCCGGACCCAGGCGGCCAGGGTGGCTGGATCCGCGTCGCGGTCGCTGGTGATCAGGCAGACAATCTCGACGGTCTTCTTGCCGTTCACGGTGACGGTCCGGCGCAGCTGCGCGACCTGGGCGGCGCCGTCGAAGCCGGTCCAGGCCGGCGCAAGCGCCGCCTTGATCGTGCGCCGGGCACGGCGGCCGCGGCCGGTGCTCACCGACGAGACGGACGGGATCGCAGCCCAGGGGAGCTTCCTGAGCTGCTTGTACAGCGTCGGCATGTTAGCTTTCACGGTCATCACGTAGTCGGCGCCCCGGCCGAGGATCGCCTGTGCTGTGCCGTGCTGGGTGTGCAGTGCGTCGAGGGTCAGGACGGCCCCGGCCAGGTCGGCGAACGCCTTCAGCAGTTCGCGCACCGCGGGGATCTCATTGCTGTTCTCATCCACGGCGGCCTGGCC
>Ga0335074_10005104_pt1 | contig 18154 bp, 16 predicted proteins | sample Lox_Sample_23_FD_206715 | JGI IMG/M metagenome (GOLD analysis project Ga0335074, IMG submission 206715) | Soil microbial communities from Loxahatchee National Wildlife Refuge, Florida, United States - Lox_Sample_2.3 | ecosystem: Environmental > Terrestrial > Soil > Wetlands | place: USA... | reverse complement strand
TGTCCTGCGCGACCCCGATCGCATCAGGTTCGAGCCGAGCGGGAGGGGCCGAGACGATCCCTGGGACGGCCGCGGTGGATTCGGTCATCTGCGCCTGCTCTCCTGTCGTATCGGCCCGCGGTGCGGAGAAGTCGCGGGAGCCAGTGGCCGGCCGTCCGCGGCCTGAGCAGCGGGTCGACAGGACATAGGTCCCCCCGGGGCGGTCGGGCAACGTCACTGGTCAGAGCGCCGGCCGCCATTCAGTCTCACGGCTGGGGCTGAACCGGCCGGCAGAACGCTCTGGGATCATAGCGACTATTTTCGGATAACGAGGCCGGAGTCTCCCGGTTGACTGTTTTGCGATTGGAGATCGGGCAGATTCCGGAAAGGACTCCTTCTGATCCGAACTGCCCATAAATACGCAGACGGTCATGTACTGTACCCACGGGAAGCCATTCATACCGAGTCCCAGCAGCACAAATGCCCGCCTGCCGCGTGCCGGCGGATCCGGACGCCTGACCCGGACCGGGGGGTAATGCATGGGCGCGCACATGTTGCCCGGCCGTGAGCGATCGCGCGCGATGCGCCGTTCGATCCGGTTCACGGCAACCGCGATCATCGCCATCCCCGTTCTTGCCGTAGTGGCGATGTGGGTCTTCGCCGGCGCCACCATCAGCGATGCGATCGCGAACCACGGCCAGGTCGCTCAGCACGGGACGGTCCTGGTCAGAATCGCGCTCGCTGACGCCATCGGCCTGGTGGCGGCGCTCATCGCCGCCGTCGCCATGGCCTGGTTCGCGCGCCGCCTCACCCGGGAGGTCTCGAGCGTCGAGGCGACCGCCCGGCACTTTGCCGACCAGCAGTTCCCGGAACTCGTGGAACAGCTGCGGCGCGGTGATCAGATCGGCACCAGCAGCGAGCTTGCCGGTGCCGCCCCGGTGAAGACCACTGAGGTCGCCCGGGTGGCAGCGGCCGTTGCCAGCATCCAGCGCACCGCGATGACCGCGGCCGCCACCGAGACCAATCTGCGCACGGGCATCAGCCAGGTCTTCGTGAGCCTGGCTCGCCGCAACCTGTCGCTGCTGCAGCGGCAGCTGCGGCTGCTCGACGACCTGGAAGAGAAGGCCGCCCATCCCGCCGCGCTCGCCGACCTCTTCCCGCTCGACCACCTCACCACGCGGATGCGCCGTCACGCCGAAGGCCTGATCATCCTGTCCGGCTCCGTCCCGGGGCGCGGGTGGACCAGCCCGGTACCGGTCATCGACGTCATCCGCGGCGCGGTCGCGGAGGTGGAGGACTACAAACGGGTCACGGTCCTTACCGACTCCGAGGACATGGTGGCGGGCTCGGTGGTCGCCGACATGATTCACCTGCTGGCCGAGCTGATTGAGAACGCGGCGCTGTTCTCGCCGTCGGGCACGCGGGTGGAGGTGAGGGCGGAGCGAGTCGGCAACGGCTTTGCCTTCGAGATCGAAGACCGTGGCCTGGGCATCAAGCCCGATGAGCTGGATGCGATCAATGACCGGCTCGGCAGCCCGGCCGATTTCGATCTTGCCAACGCCGACCAGCTTGGCCTGTTCGTCGTCGGCAAGCTCGCCGCCAGGCACGGCGTACGCGTTTACCTGCGCCCCTCCCCCTACGGCGGAACCACCGCGATCGTCCTGATGCCGAACACGATGATCACATCCGCGGCCGAGACGCCGGAGCCGGAACAGCCGTCGCGGGGTGACACACCGGCGGTGCGCGGCCGGGGCCTGCAGCTCGCCCTGACCGGCCGGACGGGGCGTCCCGGCCGGCCGGCGAAGGGGCCTGCCGACCCCGCGCCCGATCGCCAGGACTTCCCTGCCCTGCCGTCCCGCCGCCAGCCCACGATCCCCCCGCCCGGCGGGCCGGATGCCGCTCCCGCGCAGCCGGCCGCCGCCGCGGACGCGCCGGCCACCGGCCCCGCCGAGCCGGCCTTCCCGCTGAGTCAGCCGACCTTTCTCGGCCAGCGGGTCTTCCCAAGCCAGGCCGCGCCGGCGGGCAGCAGCCAGCCAGGTGTCGCGGCCGGCCGGCCCGTCGCACCGCAGTCGCCGGCCGGTGGCCCGGAAGCAGGCACGCACCGCGGCCTGCCGCGCCGGGTTCGCCAGGCGAACCTGTCTCCGCATCTGCGCGCCCGGCCTTCGGCCGGGCCGGCTGCCCCGTCCCGCGGGCCCGAGCTGCGGTCACCGGAACAGGCGCAGCGGTTGCTCGCGTCGCTGCAGAACGGATGGGAACGTGGCCGCAAGGCCGAGGAGGGGCCGCAGGCGCAGGACAAGGCGGGGCCGCAGGCGCAGGACAAGGCGGGGCCGCAGGCGCAGGACAAGGCGGGGCCGCAGGCGCAGGACAAGGCCGCCGGCCAGGGGTCGGCCGACGGCGCGCGCGAGCCACTGCAGGAGGATGCGTGATGGGTTCACACGGCATGACTTCGACCGGCCAGGAATTGAGCTGGTTGCTTGACGACCTGGCCGCCCGGGTCGAGGACATCCAGCACGCCGTGATCCTGTCTCGCGACGGCCTGGCCATCGCGGCCTCCCAGGGCCTGGGCCGTGAGCATGCCGAGCACCTGGCTGCGCTGGCGGCCGGCGTCCAGAGTCTGGCCAGGGGCGCTGGCGAGCACTTTAGCCTCGGCGAGGTACGGCAGACGATCATCGAACTCGAGCACGCATTCCTGTTCGTCACCGCCGCCGGCCACGGAAGCTGCCTGGCGGTGCTGTGCCCGGCCAGCGCCGACGCAGGCCTCATCGCGTATGAGATGGCCATGCTCGTCAAGCGCGCGGGGCCGCACCTGGTCGCGCAGCCGAGGCTCGCCGCCCGCCAGACACCAGACGAGTGAGAACCCGTGGCCGAGTACGACAGATGGGTCGACCGGGAAGCTGGTCGCGTCGTCCGGCCATACGCGCTGACCGGCGGCCGGACCGACCCGGTCGGCGGCACGGTGCTCGACCTGATCTCCGTGATCGTGGCGAACGGCCCGGCGCCGGCCGCGGCCAAGTCACGCGGGCTGAGCCCGGAGCACCGCAAGCTCATCGGCCTGTGCCAGGAGCCGATGACCGTCGCGGACGCCGCGGCGGACATGGCACTGCCGCTGGGGGTGGTCCGGGTCCTGCTCGCCGACCTGGTCCAGCAGAAGTACATCGCCGTGCAGGCGCGGCAGGCGATGCGCGTGCAAGCAAGCCCGGACCTGCTCAGGGAGGTGCTCGATGGGCTCCGCTCCCTCTGACGCCCGCGACACCGTGGGCGACAGCTCGCTCACGCCCTTCAAGATCCTCATCGCCGGCGGGTTTGGCGTGGGAAAGACGACGCTCGTCGGCTCGATAAGCGAGATCCGCCCGCTGCGCACCGAGGAAACGCTCACCCAGGTGAGCGTCGGCGTGGACGACCTCAGCGGTGTGGGCGATAAGACCACGACAACGGTGGCGATGGACTTCGGCCGGATCACGATGGGTAAACGGCTCGCCCTGTACCTCTTCGGCACCCCGGGCCAGGACCGGTTCTGGTTCATGTGGGACGACCTGGCGTACGGTGCGCTCGGCGCGGTGATCCTGGCCGACACGCGCCGCCTCGTCGACTGCTTTCCATCCGTCGACTACTTCGAGCGGCGGGAGCTGCCGTTCGTGGTGGCGGTCAACGTCTTCGACGGCTCACCCCACTACGATCCCGAGGATGTCCGCATCGCTCTCGACCTGGATTCACGGGTCCCGACGCTGCTCTGCGACGCCCGGGAGCGCTCCTCGGTCAAGCAAGTCCTGATCACGCTCGTCGAGCACGTCCTGATCGGCGAGACCGGCGACGGCGGGCCGGCTCACGCGGAGCTGTCACCCGCGGAGGCCGGCGCCGAGGGATCGTAGGCCTCGGTGGGCTGGGAGAAGTACGCAGAGCGCGCGATGAACCTGGCCGCCAGCAGGAACACGACACCGAGGCCGAGCATGATGTACATGTAGTGCATCACCGAACCATTCCAGCCGCCGAGCCCGGGCACCGACTTGAACGCGACCCAGATGAGGAAGGCTGCCGAGACCAGCGGCACGAGCGTGAGCTGGAGAAACGCCCCGACGCCGCGCACGGCGAGCTTGCGGTAGTACACCGCCATCGCGATCCCGGTCGCGGCGTAGAAGAGCGCGAACATGAGCCCAACGGAGTCGACGACGTTGGTGAAGGCACCCTCCACACTCGCCGAGCTCAGCGTGTACACCCAGGTGACGGCCAGGGTGAGCAGCGCGAAGACGATGGTGGCCGCGGCTGGCGTCCGGTGCACCGGGTGCGACCTGCCCAGGGCCGACGGCAGCACCCTGTCCTGGCCCATGGCGAACGCGATCCTGGACCCGGCCACCAGCGCGGTCTGGGTCGCGCCCACGATCGACAGCAGCACCGCCGCGATCATCACCTTGTCCCACGGGGACCCCGCCACCGAGTGGACGATGTAAGCCAGCGCGTCGGCGCCGTTGGCGCTCAGGGCCTTCTGGCTGACGCCACCCTCGAACGCGAAGGTGTAGAACGCGTACATCACCCCCAGCGTGATCACGCCGACGACGACCGCGCGCCCGGGGTTGACGCGGGACCGCTGCGTCTCCTCGTTGACGTATACCGAGGTGTCCCAGCCGCTGAACATATAGACGGCGATGAGGATGCCGCCAACCAGGCCCGAGGTCCCGCCCAGGCTGTGCCAGGACAGCCAGCTCCAGTGGAACGACGACGTCCCGCGGTGATGCCCGAGCACCGCGACGAGAGTCACCACGGCGAACACCGTGATGATCAGGTATTCGACGGCCGCCAGCAGCCACTGGAACCGGGCCGTGAGCTGGATTCCTATGTAGGCGATGACCGTCACGATCACGAGCCACACCGATGCGGATATCGCCGCCGCGAGGCTGGAGTTCACCTCACCGGGGGCCACGATCTGCAGGACATACGGGCCGACCGGCAGGATGTCCGAGATCGTGCCGAGGAAGTACCCGAGCAGCATGATCCAGCCGACGATGAAGCCGAGGTACGGCGTGATCGCGCGCCCCACCCAGACATAGGACGCGCCGCAATCCACCCGCCATTGGTTGAGACGCCGGTAGGCGAGCGCGATGCCGAGCATGGGCAGGAAGCAGACGGCGATGGCCACGGGCCCGGCATACGAGCATGCCGCGACGATGGCGGCGAGCGTCACCGCGAGAGAGGCGGTCGGGCCCGAGGACGCCATTCCGACGATGATCGCGTCGGCAAGGCCAATGGCGTTCCGCTTCAGCCCGGGATGGCCAAGCGCGGCGGGTTCGGAGATTTTCGCGGCAGGGCTGGAGTTGAGGTCAGCCATGGTGTCCTGCTTCCTGATCGAAGTGACCGGTCCCCTTCGCATTTGGCTGCTCGGGTGCGTCACCGTCTGTTGGGAAATTGGTCCCAGGCCGCTCGTCCAGCTCGAGAGTAACCCCGTCAGGAGCTGAGAAATAGATGCATTTGTAGCCTTTGTACGCCCCGCGCGGAATGGTGACCAGCTCCCTGGACCGGGCCCGGTAGCCTGCCGCCTGCAGCCGCTCGACCACCTGCTCGATCTCGTCGACCTCCACGCAGATGTGGGTCATCCCCGGCCGGTTTATGCCGCCAGCGGGCAGCGGATCACCGGCCGGCCGGTGGTACCTGAAGAGCTCGAGGACCGCCCCGCCGGGGAACTCCAGCTCAGCCCATTCGATCGTGGTGCCGTCAAGCCCGACGATCCGGTCCAGGTGTTCCCATTCCACAACGCCCCGGCCAAGCTCGCGCAGGCCGATGACATCGCGCCAGAACGCGAGCGACGCGTCGAGGTCGGCGGCGGTCAGGCCAATATGGTTCAGCCGCTGCACCTGCGCCATCTAAGCTGGCCAATCCGTCTGGTGAGCGCTCGTCAGAGCGGAACAACGTGTGCCTCCGGTTGTGGTGTTCGAGCTGCGCGCTGTTCCTGCACCTACTAATCAGTTGTCGCAACGGGAACCAACCGTGTCAAGAGTCTCTTATGTTCGCTTGACGTGCCCTCGCCGCATAAGTTCTGCTACGCGACATGGACAGTGAGCCGTGGACCCTTCGCCGATGACGGGACAGCCATTCGACCTCGCCGGGCGCTCGGTGGTCGTGACCGGGGCCTCTGGCGCGATCGGCGCCGCGGTGACCAGCCGCTTCGCCGCGGCTGGGGCGCGTGTGACCGGCCTCGACATCAGACCGGGAGACGGCATCATCGGCTGCGACATCCTGGACGAGGCGGCGATCGCCCGGGCTCTGGCTGACGTCACCGCCCACGGCCGGCTGACGGACCTCGTGCATTGCGCGGGGGTGCTGTCCGTCGGCGACGTGCTCGCCGTGCCAACCCCGGAACTGCGCCGGGTGCTGGATGTCAACCTGACGGGCGCGTTCATCCTCGCGCGTGCCGTCGGGCCGCTCCTGGGCCGGGGGGCGGCCATGACCTTCCTTGGCTCGCAGGCCGCCGCGCACGGTGCCCCGGGCTGGGCAGCGTACTGCGCGGCCAAGGCGGGAGTCGCCCGGCTGGTTGAGGCGCTGGCCAAGGAGCTGGGCCCCAGCGGCATCCGGGTGAACGCGGTGTGTCCGGGGACCGTCGACAGCCCGATGACGCGTCAGGCCGCAGACCTGGTGGCGGCCGGCCAGGGCGCCGACGCCGACGCGGTCAGGCGGCGATACGAGCGTGAGAATCCGCTCGGCCGGATGGCGACCACCGATGAGATCGCCGGTGTCTGCCTGTTTCTCTCGTCGCCGCTGGCCAGCTTCATCAACGGGGCCTCGATCATGGTGGACGGAGGTGACCGGCCCGGATGACTGCCACCGCGGTGCCCCCGGACCTCGAGTCCATCAGTATTTGCGTGCCGGATCACTACGGCCGGCTCGCAGGGAAGCGGATCGCCGCTGGCCGGCTGGAAGCGGTCCTGGCCCACGGGCTCGACATGCCCGACTTTCACCTGATCACCGGCCCAGACGTCCAGCCATCCGCCGGAGTCGCCGCAACCGGCGACCACACTGGCTTTCCCAACGACGTGCTGTGGCCGGATATGCAGACCTTCCGGCGGCTGCCGTGGGATCCGGCCAGCGGCATCGTCCTTGCGGACGCGCGCCGCAGGGATGGCGCGGTCATACCCGAGACTCCACGGGCCATCCTGCAGCGGCAGACGGAACGGCTGGCCCGCCGCGGGCTGTCCGCGTGGGTCGCCACCGAGCTTGAGTTCTACGTGTACGAGGACTCCTACCCCCAGGCGTTCCGGAAGGGGTACCGGGGCATGAGCCCGCTCTATCACCGCTGCGGGGACAATGATGTGCTCGTCACCGAGTTCCTCGACCAGTACCTGCGCCCGCTGCGCCAGACGATGGCAGGGCTTGGCCTGCCCGCCGAGACCACGCAGGGTGAGGGCGGCGCGGGCCAGGCGGAGATCAACTTCCCGGCCAGCGCTCCGATGGCGGCCGCCGACGGCCATGCCCTCTTCAAGCACGCGGCAAAGGCGATCGCGTATCAGCGTTCCTGCGCGGTGACGTTCATGGCCATGCCCGACCAGGTCCAGGCGGGCTCAGGATGCCACCTGCACCTTTCGCTGCGCGACGAGCACGGCAGCCCGTGCACGGCCGCGCCCGACGGCGGGCCGGCGGGCACCGGGCTGAGCGACCGCGCCCGGGGGTTCCTGGCGGGCCTGCTCGCGTTCTCGCCAGAGCTCACGCTGATGCACGCGCCCGTCGTGAACTCCTATCGCAGGCTCCAGCCCGGCGGGTGGGCCCCGTCGTCCGCCACCTGGGGCTACGACAACCGGGGGGTCATGGTTCGCGTGGTGGGCAGCGGTCCCTCGCTGCGGATGGAACTGCGGCTCCCGGGGGCTGACGCCAACCCGTACCTCACGATCGCGGCCGCGCTGGCTGCGGGCATCGGCGGGGTGGATGAGCAGGCCGAACTACCCGCGGCAACGCTGCCCACCGGCTTGCTGGCGACGGCCAGCGGGGACCGTCCGGACGTCCCCAGCCCCGGACTCGGCGCCGCGACGGTCCCGATGGACCTCACCGAGGCCATCCAGCGATACGCGGCGTCGAAACTGGCCGGCCGGGCGTTCGGCGATGGCATCAGGGAACACGTGGCCTCCATGGCCAGCCACCAGCTCACGCTGGCCCGCCGCGCGGTCACCGACTGGGAACTCGGCCTGGGCTTCGAGACCGCTTGAGACGCCCTGCTATGAACACGCGCACCTCTCCCCATTGACCGCACCAGATACCTGAATGCCCCGGTGGCCGCACCAGAGACCTGACGCCCGTTTTAAATCCTATTCAAACTATTTAAACGAAGTATGCCCTGTACGCCTATAATAGCCGTGAATTGCCGGAGGGCAGGCCCGCGATCTGCAGGCTTAAGCAAATTGCGAAACGCGATATGCGCCGCTGTGAACCGTTATCGGACTAAGATGCCCGGTTCCGCTAGTGATCTTCGTAACAGGCTGTTATGATCACAAACCTTCCAAGCGGAGTCGCCCGACAACAGCAGAGTTCGCTGGTCACTTCTCACTCCGAGGCCACATCCATGCGTCTGCGCAGCCTGTCCATACGCCTGAGGATTCTGCTCCTCGTAGCCATACCGATCCTTTCGCTGATCGGTGTCTACGCCTTCGCGGCGACGACCACCGCCAGCGATGCGATCAACCTGTCTAGGTCAAGGACGCTGAAGGACACCATCGGCACGCCCACGGGCAACGTCGAGGCGGCGATCGGGCTCGAGCGCCAGCTGGCGGTCGCCTACCTGGCCGCCCCGATACCGTCCAACTTGGCTACGCTGCGTGCACAGGAGACCAAGACCCAGGCCGCCGAAGACGCGTTCTCCGCCGCCGCCGCCAGCACCACGGGCAACGCCTCCACGGGCGAGAAGCAGGCGGTCGCCCGCCTCATCAAGGTTTTCGCAGGCCTTCCGGCGCTGCGCTCCCAGATCGCCGCGGTGACCATCAGCAGGCCGCAGGCGATCAGCGCGTACGGCAACGTCATCTCCGGCGCCAACTCGGTACTGACCCAGGCGATCCTGCAGGAGGACAACGTCGCACTGGCGACCCAGACCCTCGCCCTGGTCAGGATCAGCCAGGCCGGGAACATTCTCGGGGAAGAGGCCGCGCTGATAGACGGCGACGCGATCGCGCGGACGTTCTCCGTCGCCGACCGCCAGGAATTCACCCAGCTCGTCGGCGCCCGCCGCGCCTTGTACACAGCGAACCTGCAGGACCTCCAGCCAAGCTACCGGGCCTACTACACCAGGGATATCAACCCGCAGGCGCTGGCCTCCCTGACCGCGCTCGAGAACAAGATCATCGGTGACAACCACCCCGGCCACGCCCCGCCGGTGCCGCTCGCCGACTGGAACCTGGCGGTCGGTGGGGTCTCCGTTGGGATTGACAACGCGAGCGAGCAGATCGCGACCGAGCTGACGATACGCGCACAGCCGGTAGCCAACGCGACCTTCCTCCGGCTCTACCTGGTCGGCGGCCTCGGGCTGCTGGCCGTGATCCTCTCGATCGGTGTGTCGGTCTTTATGGGCCGTGGCCTCGTGCGCCAGCTCGCGGCGCTGCGCCGGTCCGCCCTCGATCTGGCCAACAACCGGCTGCCCAGCGTCATGGAGCGGCTCCGCTCGGGCCAGGACGTCGACGTATCCGCCGAGGCACCTCCCCTGGAATCGAGCCCTGACGAGATCGGCCAGGTCAGAGAGGCCTTCAACGCGGTGCAGCGGACGGCCGTGGCAGCCGCGGTCGACGAGGCAAGGCTGCGCCGTGGCGTCAGCGACGTCTTCCGCAACCTGGCCAGGCGCAGCCAGTCGCTGCTGCACCGGCAGCTGGCGCTGCTCGATGCCATGGAACGCCGGGCCAGCGAGCCCGAGGAGCTTGAGGACCTGTTCCGCATCGACCACCTCACCACCCGGATGCGCAGGCACTCCGAAGGCCTGATCATCTTGTCCGGCGAGTCGCCGGGCCGCGGCTGGCGCAACCCGGTGCCGTTCATCGACGTGCTTCGCGCGGCGGTATCGGAGGTCGAGGACTACACCCGCATCAGGGTCACGGTGGGGACCCCCGCGGCTCTGGTCGGCCCGGCGGTGGCGGATGTCATTCACATGATTGCCGAGCTCGCCGAGAACGCCACGATCTACTCGCCGCCCAACACCCCGGTCCGGGTTCATGGCGACGTGGTGGGGCGCGGGTTCGCGATCGAGATCGAAGACCGCGGGCTCGGCATCAGCGAAGAGAAGCTGACTGAGATCAACAACGACCTCGCCAACCCGCCGCAGTTCGACCTGTCAGGCAGCGAGCAGCTGGGCCTGTTCGTGGCCGGGCAGCTTGCCAAGCGCCACGACATCAGGATTACCCTGCAGGGCTCGCCGTTCGGTGGCGCCACGGCCGTCGTGCTGATCCCGAAGGCCCTGGTTGTCGACGAGGGTGCGGATGACGGTGGGGTGCCGGCGCTGCCGACCACGGCCGAGCGCCCGATCCGCCTCGCCAGCAGGCAGGTGGCTCGGAGCAACGGCATGATCGCGGAGCCTGCCGCGCTGACCCGGCCGAGCGCTCTGATGCCGCCCGCCGAATCGGTGCCGGGCGTGGCTGGCGACGTCCCCGCGGCCGGTCTTCCGCCAGCGGACCTGCCGCCGGCCGACTTCCCCGATGCCGGCTTCCCCGATGCCGGCTTCCCGCCGTTCGGCCCGCCCGGTGCGGACATACCAGGCGAGCCCTTCGCCGAGGAACCGTCGCCCGAGGGGCTGCCCGCGCCCGACACGGGGCCGTTCTCCGTGCCGGGCATGCCGAGCGTTGCCGGTGATGGCGTTGGTGGAGGGCAGGTGCCCGCACCGCCGTTCGGCGCGGCGCCGCCGCCCCCGCAGACCACCCCGGCGCCGCCGGCCGCTCCGGCGGCCGGGGAAGAAAGCGTGTTCACGCCGCGCCGCCCTCGCCAGACACCGGCGACGACCAGCAGCAGCAGCAGCAGCACGTTCCCGTCCGACGGCGAGGACTCCCGGCTGGACACGGCCGAGCTCTCCAAGCTGGGCCTGCCGGTCCGGGTGCGCCAGGCCAGCCTTGCGCCGCAGTTGCGCGAGCGCGGGCCCGGGACCGATGGAGGGGACCGGGTGGCGAGCGCGCCGTCACCAGAGGCGGCGCGGAGCATCATGACGGCGCTGCAGCGGGGCTGGGAGCGTGGCCGCTACATATCCGGGTCAGTTCAACCGCCCCCCGACAACAGCACCGAATCCAGCGGCAACGGAGCCGAGCAAAACAGCGACTAGTGACGCAGCGAGCCGGTCGCGGCGTCGGGAGCACCAAAGGGGGAACACGTGAGCCAGGCCAGCGAGCTTGACTGGCTCCTCGATGATCTGGTCGCCCGGGTCGTCTACATCAGCAAGGCCGTCATCCTCTCCAGGGACGGCCTCACGATCGGGGCCTCGGCCAGGCTGAGCAAGGAGGATGCCGACCACCTCTCGGCGGCCTCAGCTGGCTTCCAGAGCCTGGCACGGGGCGTCGGACGGCATTTCGGAGGCGGCCCGGCGCGCCAGATCATCGTCGAGATGGAGTCCGAGTTCCTGTTCGTGACCGCCGCTGGCGAGGGCTCATGCCTCGCGGTCCTGGCGGCCTCGTCCGCCGATGTGGGCCTCGTCGCCTACGAGATGGCGGTTCTCGTCAAGCGGGTCGGGGAGCATCTTGCCGTCACCCCCCGGCCCGTCGGCTACATATCAGAGACGAAGTGACCTGGAGTGCCCCCCGCAGACGACAGGTGGCTTGACCATGAAGCCGGCCCGCTCGTCCGTCCCTACGCACTGACCGGCGGCCGGACCCGGCCGGCCGGCGAAGAGGTCTTCGACCTGATGGCGATGGTTACCGCCGTACGCGGAGCACACGCGAACACCTACGATCTCGAGCCCGAGCACCTGACCCTGCTGCGCCTGTGCCGCCTTCCGGCCTCGGTGGCCGACCTCGCCTCCGACATGGATCTTCCGCTCGGCGTCGTCCGCATCCTGCTCTCGGACATGCAGGAACGCGGGCTCGTCAGGGTTTATCACCCGGTGCCCACGCGGCTTACCGACCCGCAGCTGCTGAGGGAGGTGGCAGATGGGCTCCGCAGGCTCTTACCGGACCAGCCGCGCAGAACCGGTCCCGGTCGCGATCAAGATCTTGGTCGCGGGCGGATTCGGGGCTGGTAAGACCACGCTGGTGGGCGCGCTGACCGAGATCCGGCCGCTGCGGACGGAGGAGGATCTGAGCGAGCCGGGCATGCGGGTGGATCTCACCGACGGCGTCGAGCACAAGACCACCACGACGGTCGCGATGGACTTCGGCCGCATCACGATCAGGGAAGACCTGGTGGTCTACCTCTTCGGCACGCCGGGGCAGCAGCGCTTCTGGTTCATGTGGGATGAGCTCGCACTCGGTGCTCTGGGTGCCGTCGTGCTCGCCGACACGCGGCGGCTGGCGGACTGTTTCCCCTCGGTCGACTACTTTGAGCAGCGGGGCACGCCGTTCATCGTGGCGGTGAACTGCTTCGACGGGGCGAGGCGCTTCGATCCGGAGATCGTCAGGTCCGCCCTCAACCTGAACCTCGACGTGCCGGTCGTGCTGTGCGACGCGCGCCAGCGCTCATCCTGCCGCGACGTCCTGGTCACGCTCGTCGAGCACGCAATCCGGTTGCTCGCCGTCGGGCCCGACCCGGTCAGCTCCGCCAGATGATGACGAGCGCGCAGTCGTCCGAGTTCGCACCCGGGGCCTGCATGGCCTGGACGAGTTTGGCGGCGCCGGTCCCGAACCCCGACGTGACGAGAAGGTCCGCCTGGCCGAGCAGCCGGTCGATGCCGGCGTCGATGTCCCGGCCCGGAGCCTCGATCAGCCCGTCGGTGTAGAGCATCAGGGCATCGCCGGGACGCAGCACGCCACGCTCCGGCACGCTCCGCAGGTCGGCGACCACACCCAGGACGATCCCGCGCGCCTGAGTGAGCCGCCAGTTTCCGCTGCCGGCCTCAAAGTGCGCCGCAGGCGGATGCCCGGCGGAGTCGACGACGTAGTCCCCCGTGGCCAGGTCGAGCGAGAGGTGCACGGCGGTCACGAAACCCTCGGCCGCGGCTCCGCGGCGCAGGTAGGCGTTGCACGCGGCGAGGAAGTCACCCGCCGGGACCGAGCCGAGGAGCCCGCCGAACGCGCCGGAAAGCAGCAGCGCACGCGTGCCGGCGTCGATCCCCTTTCCGGCCACGTCGACGAGGGCCAGCTCCAGGGTCTTGCCGTCGCAGGCGGACACCAGGAAGTCGCCGCCAAAGGACGCCCCGCCCGCCGGTTTCAGCACCGCCGCGGACCGCCAGCCATCGGGCAGGTCCGGCAGCCTTCCCTGGGCCCGGATCCGGTCCCGCAACTCGATCAGCATCCGGTCGCCGCGCAGCCCCAGAACGCCCAGCTTGGCCCTGGCCCTCGCGAGCGCGTCGGCGAACACGATCGTGACCGCGACCGTTGCGATGATTCCCGGCCCGGCCTTGCCCATCAGCGCGTCATAGGTAAGCGCGAGGGCCACGAGGCCGAACAGGATCCGCAGCGCCCGTGGCCACAGCAGCAGCCCGCCCGCCAGCAGCGGCAGGATCATGACGCCAGGCGAGAACCAGAACTCCGAAACGTGAACCGCCGCGACGCCGATGACGGCCACGACGATCGCGAGCGCGAACGCGAGCCGGCGGTTCCTGGTGATGAACTGCCGCAGGACCAGCCCACGCACCCGCTGCGCCACGGCGAGCGTTGCGGTTTGCAGCCGATGCGGAACGACACGAACCATCCTGCCGGCACTGTACCGGTATCTAGGCATTACGGCACGTTCCCGGAGCGGCAAATATTCGGTCGCGATGCCAGCCCCGTGCCCGGTAAGAATCAAGGCATGGCCGCTGCCTACCCGATCCGCCCGATCAGCGAGGAGGAGTTCGGCGCCTTCTTCGCGGTGATCGAGCACGCCTTCAACGCCCAATACCCCACCGACGAAGAGCTGGCGCACGAGCTGCCCGTCTTCGAGTTCGACCGGTCTCTGGCGGCGTTTGACGGAGCCGAGATCGTCGGGACCGCTGCGGCGCTCTCGCTGCGGATGACGGTGCCGGGCGGCACCGCCGCCATGGCCGGCGTGACCTCGGTCGCCACCGCACCCGCGTACCGGCGCCGCGGCATCCTGACCAGCCTGATGCACCGCCAGCTCGCCGACGTTCGCGACCGTGGCGAGACGGTCGCGGCGCTGTTCGCCGCGGAGGCCGGCATCTATGCCCGGTTCGGGTATGGCGCCGCCACCTGGGACCTGAGCCTCCGAATCCGCCGCGGCGAGGGCGCCCTCGTCGCGCAGGCCGCGGCACCGGCAGCACAGGGACCGCCGCGGCTGCGGGCTGCCGAGCCGGCGGGTGCCGCGGCCAGCCTGGCCAAGACCTACGAGTCGCTGCAGCGCGAGCGCCCGGGCATGATCGCCAGGGACGATCGGTGGTGGGAGCGCATCCTGTGGGATCCGGAGCATCGCCGGTCCGGCAGCAGCCCGCTGCGCTGCGTGATCGCGGAGGACGACACCGGCCCCCGCGGATACGCGCTGTTCTCGGTGCGGCCGGCGTGGGCCGAGGACGGAATCCCGGACGGCGTGCTGCAGGTGCGGGAGCTGATGGCTACCGACCCCGCGGCTTACGCGGCCGTCTGGAACGAGCTGCTGACGCGGGACCTGGTGAGCGAGGTACGCGCCGATGCGCGCCCGGCCGACGAGCCGCTGCTTCACCTGCTCGCCGACCACCGCCGGGCGCGCCCGCGGCTGCTTGACGGGCTCTGGATCCGGCTGATCAGCGTCCCGGAGGCGCTGGCCGGGCGGTGCTACTCATGCCCCGTTGACGTGGTCATCGACGTTGCCGACGACTTCATCGCGGAGAACGCGGGGCGCTGGCGGCTGCGCGCGCCGGGCCGGGCGAGCGATGGCGAGCGCGCGACCTGCGAGCGGACGTCGGCGCCCGCCGACGTCCGGCTGCCGGTCCAGTCGCTCGGCGCCGCCTACATGGGCGGCACCACGTTCGGCGCGCTGGCCGCGGCCGGCCTGGCCGAGCAGCTCACGCCGGGGACGATGGCGGCGCTGTCCACCGCCCTTTCCTGGGAGCCGGTGCCCTGGAGCCCGACGTTCTTCTGACCTGACCGCGTGCGAAACTGGGCACATGCGCGGCATGAAGATCACGGTGGATGCGGCGATGCGGGCCAGGGACGTCTCACGGCCGCGCCCCGAGCACGAGGCGCTGGCCCGGGCGTCTGAAGAGGCCGGGGAAACCGAAGAGGCCGGCCCGAAGCCCGCCGGGCGCGCCGGGCCCGCCGGGCGCGCCGGGCCCGCCGAGCAGGCCCCGGGCAATGCGCCCAGGCCAGGCCAGGGACGCCGCCGGCGCAGGCGCCGCTGAGGCACCGCGCCAGCATGCCGACCGGAACCGCTTACCCGCCCAGGTAGGCCAGCACGGCCAGCACCCTGCGGTTGTCATCCTCGGACGGCTGGAGCCCCAGCTTGAGGAAGATCGACGCCGTGTGCTTGGCCACGGCGCGCTCGGTGATCACGAGCCGGGCCGCGATGGCCGCGTTGGAGCGGCCCTCGGCCATTAGCCCCAGAACCTCGCGTTCGCGTGCGCTGAGCCCGGACACGGCGCCGTCACCGCCGCGGTTGCGGGCCAGCAGCCGGGCGATCACCTCCGGATCCATCGCGGTGCCGCCCTCCGCGACCCGGCGCAGCGCGTCGACGAACTGCGCGCTGTCGAAAACCCGGTCCTTGAGCAGGTAGCCGACGCCGCCTGTGCCGCCGGCCAGCAGCTCGCGCGCGTAGAGCTGCTCGACGTATTGCGACAGCACCAGCACCGGGAGCGAGGGCACCTCACGCCGTGCGGCCAGGGCGGCGCGCAGGCCCTCGTCGGTGAAGGTGGGCGGCAGCCGGACGTCAACCACGGCCACGTCCGGCCTGCCCTCCGTCACGGCGGCCAGCAGGTCGGCCGGGTTGTCGACGGCCGCGGTGACCTCGAAGCCGTGTGCCTCGAGCATCCGGGTGAGGCCGTCTCTCAGCAGGAAGAGGTCTTCGGCGATGACAACGCGCACGGGATCTCCATGTTCACCACGGTCGGCCCGCCGGGCGGGCTGCTCACGGCGAGGACGCCATCGAATGCTGCCAGGCGGCGCTCGATGCCGAGCAGGCCGGTGCCCCGGCCAGGGTCGGCGCCGCCGCGGCCGTCATCGCTGACGCCGACCCGCAGCAGCCCGCGATCGTGCCGGATGTCGATCCAGACCTGGTCCGCCCCGGCGTGCTTGGACACGTTGGTCAGCAGCTCGGTGATCGCGAAGTAGACGGCCGACTCCACCGGTTCCGGCGGCCGCCCGGCCAGCTCGCACGCGGAGTGCACGCGCAACGGCAGATCCAGGGCCAGGGCCAGGGCAGCGTCGGCGAGGCCGCGATCCGCCAGCACCGGGGGGTGGATACCGCGGACCAGGCCGCGCAGCTCGGCCAGGGCCTTGATCGAGTTGTCTCTCGCCTCGATCAGCAGCGCCTGCGCCGCGGCAGGGTTGGTGTCGATCAGGTGCCCGGCCGCGTCCAGGGTCATCCCCATCGCCACCAGCCGGGCCTGGGCCCCATCGTGCAGGTCCCGCTCGATCCGGCGGATCTCGGCCGCGCCGGCGCCGATGGTGTCAGATCTGGTCCGGGCCAGGTGACTGACGCGCTGCTCAAGCTCGACGTGCTGGGTCGGCGCGAGCAGCAAACGGGCGAACTCGCCGTAGCCGCGCAGCAGCCACGGCGCGACCACGAACCCTCCCGCCGCCAGCAGGATGCCGTACAGGGGGTGCGAGATCACGCCGGCCAGCTGGGTCGACCCGTGCGGCAGCGCCAACCCGAAGAGGCCGTACACGATCGCGGCGACGGGACCGGCCGCCAGCGCCGCACCCAGCCACGGGTTCAGCAGGTACCAGGCCAGGTCCCGCCAGGTGGCCGGGTCGGCCGTCAGCCACTGCCGCCGCTGCCGCCAGGTGAGGAGCCCAAACTCGCGATCTCCGTGTGGTGCGGGCCGGTACGGCGACGCGATCGGCACCCCACACCACTCGCCGCACAGCGTCCTGGTCAGGTCGGCCAGCCGGCGCGCGGCCAGCCCGAAGCCCGGAATCGGGATCAAGAAGGCCACGACGAACAGGACCGGGTGCAGCAGCACCGTCTCGGCAACCGCGAGCGCCCCGAGCATCGTCCCGCGGGCGCAGGCGGTCATCCGCCCGTTCAGCCAGGCCAGCGAGCGGCCAGGCCATCGCGCGCGCTCCTGGCTGACCATCCGCCTGTCCATGCCTGGTCTCCGTTCCACCGCCGGCGGTTTCCCTCAGTCTGCCGCGCGCGGCGCCGTCGCCGCAGTGGCGCTGGTCCCCCATCTCGCGAGGTGTACCCAGGTACACCAAGGACGCCGTCCAGCCCGATATCGCAGCCGGCCTCGCGCTCCTAGCGTCGGGAGCCACGGGACCTAACCCGCAATGGCGGACCAGAATGGACAGAATCTGATGAATGACAAGAGCCCTGAACGGGTAGCAAGCGGCTCGGTCGGCGTCGCCCGCGGTCGCGTGCGGCGCTGTGCCCGCGTCGCGGCCCTGGCCGCTGCGATGGCCTTGCTGGCCGCCGCGGTGCCAGCGGCCGCACCCGCCGCGGCGCACGGGCCGACCAGCCCGCGGGTTCCGGTGCTGGCCTGGCGCTCCTGCGACGGCGGGTTCCAGTGCGCCACCGCGCGGGTGCCGCTGAGCTACGCCCACCCGCGCGGGGCGGCGATCAGCATCGCGGTGATCCGGCACCGGGCCACGGACCCGGCCAGGCGGCTCGGCTCGCTGTTCTTCAACGGCGGCGGCCCCAACGAGCAGATCCTGGGGTTCGTAGCCGATTTCGATGAGTTCCCCGCGGTGCTGCGGGAACGGTACGACATCGTCACGTTCGACCCGCGCGGCTTCGGCTACAGCACGCAGGTCCGCTGCTTCCCCGCCATGGCGGCGGAGAACAAGCTGCTGGGTGGCCTCCCGCCGTTCCCCGTCGGCGCACGTCAGGATGCTGCCTGGGAGCGGACGTGGGCCCGGTTCGACGCGCGCTGCGCCGCCCGCGGCGGCGCGCTGATCGACCACGACACCACGGCGGACGTCGCCAGGGATATGAACCTGCTGCGCGAGGCGGTCCGCGA
>Ga0335074_10005103_pt1 | contig 18157 bp, 14 predicted proteins | sample Lox_Sample_23_FD_206715 | JGI IMG/M metagenome (GOLD analysis project Ga0335074, IMG submission 206715) | Soil microbial communities from Loxahatchee National Wildlife Refuge, Florida, United States - Lox_Sample_2.3 | ecosystem: Environmental > Terrestrial > Soil > Wetlands | place: USA... | reverse complement strand
TTGAAGCGAAGAAAGGGGGCACCAGCGAGTCGGCGCTGGCATCCGTCCACGGTTGAAGTTGGCGGCTCAAAGCGGGAATGACATAAGTTGGCAATACGCCAAGCAGCAAACAGAGCACAGCTAAAAAAACCATTGGCACAATTGTCGAAATTCTCGCTTCGACAGCTTTTGCGGCCCTTTCAGAACGCGACATGCCGAGAAACCCCATTGCGAACGCCTTTACAAAGCAGGTTACGGCCAGCGCCGCCGTGAGCGCGAGCCCCGCTCCGCACAGCGCGAAAACCAATTTCACGAGCGTCGAAGACACTTCCGATGAGCGCAGCATGGTTTGTAGCGTGAGCCATTCGCTGACGAAACCGCTGAACGGGGGCATTGCTGAAATCGCCAGAGCTCCGATCAAAAAAGTTCCCGCCGTCCACGGCATTTTATGAATCAATCCGCCAAGTTTATCCAAGTCGCGTGTGCCGACGCGGTCATCCACCGTTCCCGCGCCCAGGAACAGCAATGCCTTATACACCGAATGATTGATCATGTGATAAAAAGCGGTGATGAACGCGATGCCCGCCAGCGCAAATTTTCCGTAAGTCGTAAAAATGATTCCCGCGCCGAGGCCGACAGTGACGATGCCGATATTTTCGATGGAACTGTGGGCAAGCATCGCCTTGAGGTCGTTCTCGGTAGTCGCGTAAAGAATCCCAACCAGCGCCGAAACCGTTCCAATGACCAGAACGATGATGCCCGCGCCGGTCATATTCAACGGCAGGAGATCAAGATTGACGCGGATGATTCCGTACAGCCCCAAATTTAAGATGACACCGGACAGAATCGCCGAGACGTTTGCGGGCGCGGCGGGATGCGCACGCGGCAGCCAAGTATTGATTGGCACAAGCCCCGCTTTGATGCCAAAACCGAAGAACGTCAGCAAAAAGACTGCCCAGCGCGAGAGGCCGCCGAAAGTTGCGCCGGCAATTTTAAACGCGGAAAAATCCAATGAACCGGCTTTCACTCCAAAAAACAGAAAAACTAAGACGACTGCAATAAATCCGGCTTCGCTCATCGCCAGCATGAGATAACCGGCACGACTGGCCTCGCTGCGTCCGTACTCGAAATTGACGAGCAAATAGCTCAAAATGGACATTGCCTCCCATGCCAGCAAAAATGTCAGCGCATCGTCGGCAATCAGAATAAAAACGATTGAGGCGAACAGCAACAGATACCAGGCATTAAGCGCCCCGAGGCTGTAGTGTCCAATATATCGTTTCAAATAACTGGCCGAGTAAATGGAACTGGCCAGAACAACAATCGCCGCGATAAAAAGGAACAGTGCCGAGAGACGGTCGAGCGAAACGGTCAGGGTTCCCAATCCGCGAATCGTCCAAAAGCTGCTTTGAAAGATTTCTCCCGTCCACAAAACATTGCCACTGACCCACAATGTCAACAGCGACGCCAGCGAACCGACCCATGCGAGAAATGCTGGGCCGTCCTGTTTGGGAATAAAAACCCCCAACAGGGCCCCCACGCCACACAAGGCGAAAATCAATTCAAGCAATAATCCATCAAAGCTCATGGCTCTCCTTAATTCAAAAACTATGACGCTTGGAACAACAAAAACACGATCAGCACAGTCAACAGTGCCAACAACGCATAAGTCGCGTAGATGTTGAAGCGTCCGTGATGTATCGCGGCCAATCGGCCGGCCAACCATAGCGCCGCCGTTTGAACCGGATAAAAGACCAGTTTGTCCACGGGATGAATGCGCTCTTTTTCACGCCGAATGGCTGTGCGAAAATGTTCGGCCACCGTCTCGCGCGTGTCTTCAACCGTCGTCGGACGAAACACCGCATCGAAAATCACCCGCACCGGATTGGAAAAGCCCGTTGCCGTATAGGTCATCTCCGGCAATAATTTTCGCACGCCGCCATCCCAACGAATTCGCCGTTCCAATTTCCGGCTTCGTGTGAGCCATAGACGAACAATGATGTAAGTCAGCAGCAGAAGAACAATCAGCGCGACGAGCATATATGAAGTGGACATGGCGAAGACGACCGGATTTTCCGTTCCACCACGATGAAGCACAACCAGTCCGCGTCCCGGCAAAAAGCTTTGTCCAACTTGCGCGCCCAAATTGTGAAAGTCTTCGACAAATGCAGGCGGCAATGTGTTGTGAGCGGGATTGGAAGCAAAGAAAGGAGGGACCAGATTTTCGGCGGCGCTTGCTCCGGCCAGCGGACTTAACGCCAAGTCCAAACTTGGAATGACATAAGTTGGCAGCACTCCAAACGCCAGACATAGCACAGCCAGAATAAATATCGGCACAAGCGTGCCGGGCTTGGCTTCGCCTACTTTTTGATTTTCTTCCAGCCGCCGCATTCCCAAAAAACTCATTGCAAAAACTTTTACGAAACAGGTAACGGCCAGTGCGGCCGTAAGCGCCAGACCTGCGCCGCACAATGCGAAAATCAATTTTTCTGCCGTCGAAGACAATTCCGCCGAGCGCAACATGGTCTGCAAAGTGAGCCATTCGCTGACGAAACCGTTGAACGGTGGCAACCCGGCGATACTGAGCGTCCCGGCAAGAAAACCAAGTGCGGTCAGCGGCATCCATTTGATCAGCCCGCCGAGTTTATCCATATCGCGTGTGCCGGTTTGTGCCTCGACCACCCCTACGCCGAAGAACAGCAGTGTTTTGTAAAGTGAATGGTTGACCAGATGATACAGCGCTGTGACGAAGGCAATTGCCGCCAGTGCCGGATGATTTGTTGCAACAAAGACCATGCCTGCGCCAAATCCGGCAACAATGATGCCCACATTTTCAATTGAACTGTGCGCGAGCATGATTTTGAGGTCGTTGTCCGTGGTTGCGTAAAGGATTCCCAGGAGGGCGGAAACGGTGCCGACAATGAGCGCGACCAGGCCGGGTCCGGCATGAGTCGCGGGCATAAGGTCAGCGTTCACCCGTAAAATCCCATAGAGACCGAGGTTTAATGTCGCGCCCGCTAGGACCGGAACAAAACCGCGCGGGGCGGCAACGTAAGCGCGCGGCAGCCAGAAATTCACCGGCACAAGCCCGGCCTTCACGCCAAAGCCAAAAAATGACAGCAGGAAAATTGTCCAGCGTATCCCCTGGTCGAAAGTTAATGGCGTGGATTTAATCACTCCAAAATCAAATGAGTTGGCGCCTACCGCCAGCAGGAGAAAACCAAACGCTGCCGCAAGGGTTCCGGCCTCACCCATCGCCAATAACAAATAGCCCGAACTGGCGTGACCATTCTCCTTTTCGCGCGCAGAAGCAATGAGCAAATAACAGAGAATCGACATGACTTCCCAGGCCAGAAGGAACAACACGACATCGCCCGCCATGAAAATCAGCGCGATAGACGCATACAATCCGAACATCAGCACGGTGAACGCACATCCGTGATGTGAATTGGGCTGGCGAATCAATTCGCCGCCGGCAAAAATTGAAGCGGGAAAAAGCACCAGGCCCGTGACGAACAGAAATACCGCCGAGAGCCGGTCCAAACTCAAAGTGAGTGTCGTCAACCCTGGCAGTGGCCATAACGGTTGAATAAAAGGATTGCCGGCGAACAACACGTTAACGGCTGCCAGCACCAAAAAAATCGCCGCCAGACATCCGAGCCATGCCAGGACGTTCCCTTGCCGCGGTGCCGGCGCGGCCAGGGATAAAAGAATGCCCGCGCCGCACAACACAAAAAAAATCGCGATGAGGATTTGGGTTTCCATTTATGCTTTCACGCGGTTGTTGTCATTCGCCGATGGCGCCGGCGCTTTGCGCCCAACGGCCACGAGCAGGCCATGCAGAATCGCCAGCGGCGGGGGCGGATTGCCGGGCACCTCCACATCCACCGGCAGGACATCCGCCACGCCTTTCGTGCAAACAAAACTTTCTGCGAATACCCCGCCTGTCAGCGCGCACGCTCCAACCGCCACAACCCGCTTTGGTGTCGGCATGGCGTCATAGGTTTTTTTTAGCGCGACCCGCATGTGGTCCGTTACCGTTCCAACAACCAGCAAAACATCGGCATGGCGCGGCGCAGGCGTGATGAAAAAGCCCAGCCGGTGCATGTTGTAATAGGGATTATTCAGTTGCTTCACCTCATTGAGGCAAGCGCCGCAATCGCCCGCGTCCACGACGCAAATATGAATTGAACGGTGAAACGGCTGGCCAAATTCATGTTGCCCATCGCGGACGGTTCCCCATTCATAATCCCGTTGCCAGCCAACGGGATGCTCAATGCCGCGAACGCAGCGAAAGCAATGAATGCAGCGGCGATTTTCAACAATGATTTGGCCGTCGCTCTCGCTGAAAACGCGCGGCGGGCAGCGTTCAATCAGTGAATTGATCTTGTCGGCTGGATAATCGTTGCCAGCCGGCAATCCCGGCGTTACACCTGCCGCCGTTTCCTGCTTTGCCGGATACGCGGTTGTCTTGATTCCAGTGCGTATTCCGTTGATGACCCATTGGCTCATATTATTTATGGATTAAATTTTCATCGGTCGTTCTCGGCAACGGACAAATCGAACGTGGAGAGCATGATGGGAAAATCCTGGAATGCGAATTTCTCGACGGCCAGGTGAAAGCCGTGCCAGTTGGCGAATGACGGTGGAACGATTCGATAGCGCGAGATTTTTCCACTTTCGGTCAAACGCACCCAATGGAATGCACCGCCGCGCGGCGCTTCGACCCATCCCAACGCAGCGCCCGCCTGAAATTTAACCGGCTCGCGGACGCCGCCGCCTTGCAGCGCGGCGACAGCTTGTTCCATAATGCGAACCGATTGTCTGGCCTCGGCAAACAAAATTCGCAGGCGCGCGTAGCCGTCTCCTTCCTTTTCCCCTGGCACATCGAATTGAAAATTCTCGTATCCCGAATAGGATTGCGCGCGGCGCAGATCGCGGACCAGCCCCGACGCGCGGGCAATCGGACCAAGCAAGCCATAAACCATTGCGTTGCGCCACGCGACGGAACCGACTTCTTCCAGACGGTCCAGAAAGCTGCTGGAGACGCGCAGCCTTTGTTCGAGTTGATTCAACTGCCTCAAAGTTTGCTGTGATTGTTCGAGCGCTTTGCCGCAGGCTTCATCCGGCAAATCGCAGAGCAACCCTCCCGGCGCCAGCAGCCCGAACAAATAACGATGGCCGGTGAGTTCGCAGGAAATCCGCAGCAAATCCTCCTCCAAAATTCCGGCTTGGCTGTTGGCGACAACCAGTGCCGTGGATTCACAAATTTCCTGGATCGCCCCGGCGTGTTGCCGCAGACGTTCGAGTTCCGCCAAAAACACACGAAGAATTCTTGCGCGCGGCGGAATGTTGACGCCACAAATTTTTTCCACCGCCTGACAAAAGGCCAGCCCATGGGCGAACGCAGTTGTTGCCGCAAATCGTTCCGCGATCAGCAAGACTTCATCGGCAGTCTTCCCTTCGGCGAGCTTTTCAACGGCTCGCCATTTGTAGAACAAGCGGGGCGTAGAGCGGATGACATCTTCGCCTACCGATTCGAGCAAAAAGTGAACCGACTCGGTTACACCGGAGTACTTTGGCCCTATGGGCATCACGAATGCTCCCGGTTCCTGAACGATTCGGTGCGGACGCCAATCTTCGTCCGGTTTGCGATGCTGCATTGCGGTTTCTGCATTGAAATGGCGGCGCATCGGCTCGACATTTTCCTGCCAGGCATCGTCGTGCAAAACAAAATCTCCAAGACGCGGATGGCCTTCGAAATGCACACCAAATAAATCTTCTGCTTCACGCTCGTGCCAGTCAGCCGCGTGAACGAATTTGACGATGCTGGGAAACGTCTTTTCGGGGAGTGGGGCATGAACTAAAACATGAACCCAACCCGCTTCCCGCTCGCCATAAAAAATGTAGCGCAATTGCCAGTCGCCTTGGCCCTCTTCAACGACGAGGCCGGCAAAACTCAGGTCCCATTCGAGGAAAAGCTTTCCGCACAATTCTGCCAGCACGGTGCGCTTGCATTTAACTTCACACAGCAGACCGGGATAATACTCGCACTCCGTGTGCCCGTGCCAACGATGTTCAATTTCTCTTTTGAGTTCAGCTTGGTTCATGGGGTTTGTTTAGTTAAAACGTCAGCGGCCTGGGTCAATAAATCCTGCAATGGTTGTGGAATGTAAAAGCCCAAAACAAGCACGGGTATGGCGGCGATAAGCAATGCCAAGCGGCAACTGAATGGCAAATGTGATCTTTTGCCGTTCTCATTTTCTGACAAATGATTCGAGTTCGTCTCCGTCTCTCCATTTTCTCGCGTGCCGAATACCATCCGATTGATGTGCAGCATGATTCCGAAAAAGGCGATGACAATGAAAATGGCGAGTAACGCCGTCACCAGATATTCCTTTTGCATCAGGCCGGCTTTAAGAATCGAAAACTCACTCAGGAAAACCGCAAACGGAGGTGCGCCGGTAATTGCCAGGCCGCCGAAAACAAGCGCGGCACCGGCAATCGGGGATTTCCGAATCAACCCGCGCACGGAAGCGATTTGCCGGGTATCCACCGTGAGCAGCACAGCGCCCGCGGCGAAAAAGCAGAAGGATTTCGTCACGCAATGACTGACAATTTGCATCATTGCGCTGTAACCTGCGACCGATACACCCAGGCCAACGGCCGTAAGGATGACACCCATGTGCTCAACCGTGGAAAAAGCGAACATGCGCTTATAGTCGCGCACTTGAAGTAAAATAAACGCAGCCGTGCCTACGGAAATTAATCCCAAAACAATTGCCCATGTTTCGGCGTGAGAATTCGGCGCGGCTTGCATCACCGGAAAGAGCCGCAGAATGACGTAAAGTATCGCTGTAGTTTCAATTCCTGAAAGCAGTGCGCAAACAGGAGACGGTGCTTGACTGTGCGCGTCTGGCAACCATGTGTGCATCGGCACAAGGCCGACCTTTGTTCCAAGTCCAATCAGAATTAAGAGAAACGCCGTTTGCAGTAAAACGGGCGGCATCAACGGCGCGGCTGCCACAAGCCCGCTCCAGGTATATGCGCCAGTGCTGCCTGATGCTTGCATGGCGGCAAATAATACGAGAAATCCGAATAATGCCATGCCTGCGCCCATGAGCGAAAGCACGACGTATTTCCACGCTGCTTCGAGGGCTTCTCGCGTGTTCTCAAATGAGACGAGCAATGCCGAGCAAAGTGTTGTCAACTCAACCACAATCCAAACCAATGTCGGTTCGGCGAGAACGGGAATGGCGAGCATGGAAAATACGAACAGGTTGTAATTGGCGTAATAAAGCCGGAGTTTTCCGGCTGTTATATTTCCATGCGCCATGTAACCGATGGAATAAATCGCCGCAGTGGTTCCAACGAATGAAATGAGCAACAAAATCAATGCGCTTAAACCGTCCACGGCAATCCATTTAAGCATTCCGATTTTCAAATCGGAGGTGATGGACCCGCCGGATGACGTCAGCCACGCCACCCGCGTAGCCAATACCAAAACCACCACGGACGAGACGACAGTCACGCTGGGGGCCCAAAATCTTTTGAACGGAATGCAAACCAGGACAGTGGCAATTAACGGCAGCAACAGAATGATGAGCACACTCACTTTGTCGCCTCGCTTTCCGTCGGTTCAACAGGCGCTTCTTTCAAGGTTGCCAGTTCGCCGACCGCCGTCGTGCCGATTTGCTTTTGAACGGCGCGAGTCAGCACGCCCATGATGAAAACAATGATCAAACCGTCTGTGGCAATCGCCAGTTCAACCAGCAGTGGCAAATTGCGCGAAATGGAAATACCGGTGAGAAACGCCCCATTTTCCATGACCAGCAAGCCAATGAGCAGCGGCAATGCCTCGCGGCGGACGGTGATTGTGAATGCGCCAATCAATAATCCCGCGATGCCAATCGGCACGTTGGGACCGCGAAATTCAGGTGCAACGGCTTTCAACAACGGTTGCGCCAGAAAATAAGACAGGATTGCCAGTGCCAAAGCGATGAGCAACGCAGTCGGGATGTTCAGCACCTGGGTAACTTCCCGCCGCGTGTAAATTTCTGATGGCGAAGTCTTCCGCAAGAGCCACGGGACGATGATCGGTTTGCTGATTAGATTTACGAGGGCGACGCCGTAAAGGTGTTCGGTTTGATGCCGCAAACCCAAGAGCGCAGCCGATGCGGCCAGCAACAGTGATTGCACGATGAATAGATTCAAACAGCCGCGCGCTTGTCGCATGGCAACGATGCCGAACGCAGTCAGCAGGAATAGTCCGACCGCCAGCGCGTTCAAGTTGTCCAGAAGTTGATTTGTTGATTCGCTCATTTTAATGAAGGTAAAAAGATTTGCGCGATCATCGCTGCGACCGAAGTAATAAAGGCCGCGCCCAAAAATTCAGCGATGCGAAACAACCGCAATTTTGAAAGCGACGATTCAATGAGAACCAGCACAAGCAAAAAGCAGAAAATTTTAAGCAGCACTTTGGGAATGGCCCACAGCACCGCGTCGAACGTTGTATCGCCTGCCAATCCCCACGGCGTGACGAGCACGTTCAGGAAAATGCACATCAGCACGAACGTTTTCATGTATCCGCCCCATTTCATCAACGCGAAGCCACGCCCGGAATATTCAAGCGATTTGGATTCGTCAATCATCGCCAGTTCAAAATGGCCGGTGGGGTTGTCCACGGGGATTCGCCCGCCTTCCGCCAGAATCAACATGAGAAAGGCCAGGACCAAGAGCACATGCGATGGAAGAAAGAAATTCGCCAGCGGTGTCACCCAGGTTTCCTGAACGATGTAAGGAATGGTTGAACCTGCAACAAATGACACCGTAAAAAAGACGATCATAAACACCGGCTCAGCAAGAAAGCCCACCATGCGCGTGCGGCTTGCGCCGACCGGGCCGTAGGGATTGGCCGTGTCAATTGCCGCGAGCGTGGCAAAAAAACCGCCCAGCGCCAGAATGAATCCGCCGCCAATCATGTCGCCCATAAACGCGAAAAAGAGGGGATAGTTCGTCAACACTGGAATCAACAATGCGACGAAAATTGGGGTGACGAAAACAACATAGGGGGTGAAGCGAAAAATCCATGAACTGTCTCCTGAAACAATTTCATCTTTGTGAAAGAGCTTCCACAAATCCCGATAAGGTTGGAAAATGCTCGGCCCACGCTTGGACTGAACTATTTCTTTGAGCCGCGAAAGCACGCCGGAAGCCAGCGGTGCAAACACCATAACCACGAGGACTTGAATCAGGTTAAAGAAAATATGTTTGAACATAAATTAGCTTTTAGGGTGTTCCGCGCCGATGGCGTTTTCCTGATCTGCCCGATAATCAATCACACGCACCTTTTCGAGTGTGATCAATCCGCCCTTCATCATTTCATCGAGCACGGGAAGGAACGCGTTGACTTTTTCTTCACTGTCCACGATTTCAATGACCAGCGGCAAATCATATGATAGACGCAGGATTTTTTGTGTGTGCAAGAGCGTTGATTTGCCGAAACCCATGGGGCCGCGTAGAACTGTTGCTCCAGCCAAATGTGCTTCGCGTGCCTTGAGGACGATACCTTCATAAAGCGGCTTGTGACCATAACGGTCACTCTCGCCGATGAATATCCGTAACAGCACTGCTTCATGTGGAATGTGCATAGGTTATTTGATGAGTTTAAGGCTCGTCGCGGCCGCGATATGGCCAAGCCATGCGGCAAACAGACAGAGTGTGAATGACATTGACGCATTGAGTCCTGCGTAAAGCCATTCGCCATCACGAGCCAGGGTGAGTGTTTGGAGGCTGAATGAAGAAAATGTGGTGTAACCGCCACAAACGCCGGTCATAAAAACGGCGCGAAAGGTAGGGGAGACCAACAAACGGCCTTCAGGATCGGTCAATGTGGCGAAGAAACTGATGATGAAAGAGCCGGTGACGTTAATGACCAGCGTGCCCATTGGGAAAGTAACAAAATGTTTGGAGACAACACCATTCACCCAGAAACGCGCAACTGTTCCGAGTGCCCCGCCCAAACCTAACCAAACATAGATGAGCATAAAAAAATCCTACCGACACTTATGGTTTCGGTAGGAGTTATTAGCTCTGAAATTCTCAGGCGGTTTTCCCGTTTTGGGAAGGCAAACACCATTGCCCATGCCCTAAATTTACCTATGTTGCCGAGTGCCGCAAGTCTTTTTTTAAATATGTCGGCCCTTGCAGTTGTTTTCAGTCATTCTTTATTTTTTTTGACGCGATGCGCGTCTCCGAATGAGTGCCTTTTTAATACGTGCTGTCCGAATGGGATCGGGAGGTTTAAGGCCGTCCAAAAGGCGGTTGGGGCTGGTTTCCAAAAATTGCGACAAACGGGCAAAAGTTGTTACCGCAAATGGAAAGCCACCATGCTCAATTGCGCCAATAGTTTGGACATGGACACCTGCCAACTCCGCAAGACATTCTTGAGTCAGCCCGGCTTTTAGGCGGGCCTGACGGATGTTCCGCCCCAGAACGCGTAGAATTTCACGGTTGTTCACACCATAAAGTGAGCAATGGCGCTTCCGTTATTGACACCGAATATACACTAGATTAATATTTGATCGTATGGAAGTTCCATACATGCAGGATTCCAATTTGAAATAGTTGTGAAAGATAAAATTAAAATTCTCATTGTCGAAGACGAAGCGCCTGTAGCCGTGACGATGAGTTTTCTATTAACACGCGCCGGCTGCGAGACGGAAATAGCAACGACAAGAGAACAGGCAATTCAAATGGTGCGTGTAGGCAGATTTGATTTGATCACGCTGGACGTCAATATGCCAGGCTCAAACGGTTTTGAAATTTGTCGGGAATTAAAGCAAAACCCGCATTTACGTCATATTCCGATAGTTTTTGTCTCTGGCAGGTCTTCTTTGGAAGACCAACAACGCGGCTTGGATGTCGGAGCCGCGGATTACATCACCAAACCGTTCGGAACGTTCGAATTTGCGCCAAGGATTTTATCCCACGTCAGACGTGGGCAAATGGCATCATGTTGATCCATAGAGTTCGGTCTTCCCTTCGTGATCATCAATAAATGATTAAAAATGCAAAATTTGTCGCTTTTTCGCTTCAAATAGTATAGGTTTATTCCGGTCAAAATGGAGTTTGCCAGATTGCTTCTTTCATTCTTGCGCATTGGCAATTCTTCATTTGAGCGCGTCATCTGATGGATGTTCAGCATGAATATGCGGTTTTTCTGTTCAAACGGATTTTAATAGAAAATCCGCCGTTAAATGAACATTTAAAACGCGGATTGAAATAATGATTAAACGTCAACGATTTGATAGATGTTCGGCTGGCATAAACATGCGGTTTTCCCGGTCGCATTCTTTGAAAATAATTCCGTTGAAGCATCCATTGCAGACGAACGTTAACAAAAATGCAGACACACTGCGGACACTGTTGATTTATTGACATGCCGAAACGTCGCACAGAACGGTTTTATTACCGTAATGGCCAACTTCGCCTGGAAAACGGGGAATTGGACGGGCGGCTGCATGGACCTTGCCGCACCTGGCATTACAACGGCCAGATTGCCGACGAGTCGAACTATGACCACGGACAATGGCACGGCCTGAGCCGGCAATGGGACGAGAATGGCCGGCTGCTTGGCTCCTTCCTCATCAATCGCGGTACCGGCACAAGTCGTGAATGGCATCAAAATGGGCAATTGATGTCCGAGGCCGACAGGCTTGATGGCAAACTTCATGGACGCACGCGGACTTGGCTGCGTGACGGCGCGTTGGTTCAAGAAATTTTTTACATCGGCAACGTGGAAGTGAGCCGGACAAAATACTTGAGGGACGCCCGGAAACACCCGGCATGGCCGCAATATGAGGGAGAAGCGGCGGGGCAGGTAGCCAGGGCGGGCCGGGACTTGAAACAAAAGGAGCACGAATTGTTTATCGAATCGCTTCTGGAAAAAAAACACGCCGAAGCCGTCCAGTGGCTAACCAGCGGAAAGCGCCCTGAACTTCGTTCACTTGCAAAATTTCGCACGGCAAAAACCGCGCTTCGTTTTGTTGAGAGCTTATACGACGCCGGGGCGGAAACGGTTTTTGCCCTTCCGATTTACGCGAGCAAAAGAGGAAAATTATTTGCCGACTGGCTTTTGGTCAAAGTGCCCCTGTCTCCATCCAAACGTAAAGCAGTGCGAAAACTCTGCAAGGATTTATGCGAGAAACGCGATGTTGCCATGCTGCCAGAAAAGGAAATGGGTGAAAGCCATCTGTTTGTGAGACTGGATTAAGCCCTATTTTAACTTGTCGGGACCAGCAGGCGTGACCTGACACGGCGGTCTCGCTAATGCCGCTCCGATCCGCCTGCCGTCATTTCCCGCCTGCCCGTCCCGGTCTGATTTAAAGAGAACTCAGCCGCGCTCGCTTCCGTCAGACAGTCGGCAGCGGCGTTGCGCTCTGGGCTTCGTTCCAGTCCTCTCTCCGCCATCGCTCCACTTTCTCCGCTTGCCGACTGCTGACCGAAGCTGATTCCCATTTCCACATTTTGGCAGTTGCTCATTAAACAATCTGTCTTCATGACCTATGCGGTATGAACGCTGCCCGCGTCCACAGCGGCGATGACAAGGCGGGGCAATTATATGGCAGCGGCGAAAACCTCAAGGATGCTACGGTTCGTTGCTTCCGTTCCTCCTAATGACCTTTTCGCCGCCGCCAAGGCCCTCGCTTTTAGGTTTTCATCGCGCACACCTGTCGCTGCGCGGACAAATAAATTGAAAACGAAATTATGAGTAAAATGAACGCAAATCTTAATGCTGAACCCATTCGCATTGTCACGTCGTGGCGGCGGTTCTCTTGCGGTCTTTGGCGTGTGCCCGAAGGAGACATTTCGGCTGCTTATTCCGCTGATACCATGCCGAGAGTCAAAGTTTTCGCCCATGAAGGCCGTCTCTATGCCAACGGCGGAGGACACTCAAAATGGCTTATGGCCGAGGCTAACGGCTATCCGTTAATTCATACCGACGAATATCAAGGCCCGGACAACGTGCCGTATTCCTACGAAGGCAAAACGGTCACGCATAAGGGGAAGACCTACCGGCTTGGACCAAAGACCGTATTTGTGGCTTCTGACCCAACTATTGATGAATGGCGGCATCTCTGCCATGTGCTTTATGCCGATGGCGGATATTTCGCTTCCGGTTGCACCTACACAGAATTTATCGGCAATCGGTTCGACCCGGAATCCGTGAATGGGCGTGAAGCACGATTCAAAGAACTGGTGAAATGCGGCGCGAAGGCAATGTCCCGCACCCAGGAAGAAATGCGTCGTTTATTGGAATCAGAAACCGGCTCCGCAAACCAACCGCAACAAATTGATTTCGTATTATGACTACTCTCACCAAAACCATTCGGCGTGTAACCGTTGAAAAATACGGATACGGCCAAAATGCCCGTAAACTGGTCGCGATGTTTGAGCGGGGCGACCTCATCAGCATTCGTGAACATCGCCGCCGCGCGAAGTTCAGCGCAAGAATCTACGACGTATATTGTTGGATACTGCGTTCTCACGCGGACAAGATTCGCATGGAAAAACTGCGCCAGCGAAAGGCGGCAAAAGCGGCGCGGCGATAGAGGATTTATCAGCACGGCAGCAACCAAGACTTTGCCCTGGTTGCTACCATTTTCATTGCTTCCGAACCGGGCCAATTATCTTCTAACACTTAAAAAGTCACCACTCTCCTCGACCACAAGCTGGCCGCAGGCCGTCCCTCCAGTAAGCAAATCCGTTGAAACAGCATCACCGACAAATTTTTCAATGGCATCCCGCATGGGCCGAGCGCCAAGTTTTGGATGAAAACCCCGCCGAACCAAAAATTGCAGGACTGATTCATGCGGCTTGAGGATATATCCTTTGGCATTCAAAAACTTCAATTCATTAGCCAGCAACAATTGCGCTATCTCAAGCTGGTTATCGTAAGTAAGCCGATTGAACACCAGCTTTTCGGTAATGCGTGCGAACATTTCCGGGCGCAATGATTGTTGGGCGCGAGTCAAAACATGGCGTTCCATTGTCGCCTGTGTGGAATGTTGGACATGCAAAATTTCCGCCGCGCCGATATTGGAAGTCAGCACGACGTAATATTTTGAAAAATCCAGCGTATCCCCGCTGGCCATCGTAACACGGGCGGCGTCCAGAATTTGCAAAAAAACATCTAGCACACGGGGGTGCGCCTTTTCAACTTCATCAAAAAGCAATGTGCCGCATGGAGATTTATCATAGGCCATACCCAAAGTGCCGCGTTCGCCCAGCCGCGCTCCCAGGAGGATGCCCAGAGATTCCTGTGTCTGATATTCGCTCATATCGAATCGAAACAGTTTGTCCGGGCCGAACAGAAATTCGGTAAAAGTCAGCGTAATTTCCGTTTTTCCCACGCCCGTTGGGCCGAGGAACATGAAGCTGCCGCGCGGCCGGGTTGATTTGGTAAGTCCCAATTCCCCGCGTTGCAGGACCGAAACCACTCGCGGTATCACATGAGCCTGTCCCTGGATGCGTTCGTTTAAAAGTTTTTCCAGCCCTTGCAGCTTCAAAAGCTGGGGTGAAACCGATTTTTCCATTGTGTCCATTGCGTTTTCCATCCGTCCAGCCTCCCACAAAGAAAAATGAATATTGTGGTGAAATCTCCACAACCTGCCGCTGAAAAGAGAGTAAAAAGGAGAGCATGAAAGTTATGCTACATACTGTGAAACCTGCGACGATGGGGATTTATCCCATTCTCGCGCAATCGAGCAGCCTTTCAACAGGCGCTTCATCGGCTTTGGGCATTGTCATGCTCATTGGTTTTCTTTTCGGGACGCTTTGCGTTATTGGCGGCGGTTTTGCCATCCGCCGCGGCGACACAGACGCGGGCAAGCTCTCCATCATCGGCGGCCTCATTATCGCGGGCGCGCCAGTCATCGTGAAGGCGTTGTTCACCGCTTTCGGCATCGGCAATTCCACCGTTGACGTGGGATCATTCCAATGAAAGACGAAATTCGATTTACCGAAACCAACAGCGGCGACGATTCCAAAGGCCGCACCTGGGGACTGGAAGGAGACTTGTTCTGGTTCATGGCCGGCGGGGCGTTCGCCTTCGTGATGATTTTGCTGGTGTGTTTCAGCGCATTGAAAATGAGTTTCTTCGGTTCGCTGATACTTGGGACAGTTCCGTTGGCGCTCTGCCTGATTTACATCTTCATGTTTCGCCAGGGCAAGCCAGCCGGTTACGACGTGGATTGTCTGGATTATTGGCTCAACGGCGGAGGCATTTCACCTAATTTACAACGACAACCAAAATATCCATTGAATTATGAAAAAACCAAAGATTGATGCAGTCTGGAAATACGCTCATCGCTGTTTCATTGCCCATCGTGATGATGGTCCGATAATACAAGACCTGCTTTATTGTGGCGTCATATTTCTAAGCGAGGCAATGAAGGCTTCGTTTGGCAACCGTCCGCAGTCTTCGAGCCGAATAGCTCTCGACCTTGTGGCGAAACGTTCCATGCGATTGCGACTCTACCGGGACATGAAACAACCCAGCTTGCCTAAAACTATTTTACCATCGAACAGCCGTAACCACCGCAATCATGTTTGACCAATCACCCAACGGATATTTCCTGAACGATTTGATTGTTTTCAATTCGTTGAATGCGGGCGGTTACGTCTCAAAAGGATTTATTTTCGAGCCGCCCGATTTGGTCAACGCGCAGGTGTCGGATTTGAACCAGTTCCAGGACCAGCTTTCGCTTTTGCTGGCCTCGCTTAATGAACAGCAGCGGTTGCAAATTCAATACTTTTGCGACTCGGATTATCGTCGTGAATTATTGCGCTATCGGGAGGAAACCCAAAAAGCGGAAAATCTCTGGACGCGCCGCGCGCGCAATGAGCGGTTTGGGCGCTATTGGCAGTTGATGACCGAACGCCGGTTGCGGCGGCAACGGCTCGTTTTCTATCTGTCGCGGAAAATCGAATCATCCGTCAGCGGCCTCAAATCCGCCGCCGTGCTCGCGGAATATTACACACAACTTTTGGCGCAGTTAAAAAACGAGTTTGACCATACGCATGAAATGCTGATGGAAATTTTTGGCGGACAGGGCGCGCGGGTGATTCCGATGAAGGACGCCGACCATTTCCGGCACTACAAAACATTTCTGAATCCGTCGTTGGCCGAACGGTTTGATTATGACCCAACCGAGGGTTTTGATCCGGCGTTATCCATCCAGGAAAATTGCTGGCACAGCGAAGGCAACGGGCAGGCGGATTTCGGTTTTTTCATGGACGGCCACTATCATTCCATGATTACGTTTTCGCGCTGGCCCAAAGTGACCTATCCGGGAATCATCCATCGGCTGACGGGCCTGCGCTTGCTGGATTACACCATTACGGTAAATCTCGACCCACTTTCGGTTCGCAAGGAAATTCATAAGGAGGAAAAAGAACATGACCGCATTGTGGGCGATTACGCCAGTGAACAAAAGCTGTCGCTTTTGACGGTCATGGAAAAGAAGCAAAAGAAAATCGCCGCGCTCATGCAGGGACACACGTTTCCGTTTAAAGTGTTGTTTGCGATCCGGACCTGGGACAAAAGCAAGGAGGGGCTGATTGCCAAAACCACTGCGATTAAAAATGCCATCAACGGCATGAACAGCGCGCAATATGTGGAAAGCACGCTGCCCAGCACGTCCCGAAAGCTGTTTTTCCAGACATGGCCGGGCTGGTTGTGGGGAAAATATGAAGCCCGAAAACTTTACGGGGAAAATCGTTACATTGCCGATTTACTGCCGATAGCGTCCACTTTCACCGGCCATTTGGATTCAGCCGAGGCCATCTACGAAGGCCCAAACCAGAATCTCGTCGGCATTAAAACCTTTGCCGGTTCAGGAGGAAACCTGTCTCCCCAGCACGCCGTGCTTTTGGGAATGAGCGGCGCGGGCAAGTCCGTGACGATTTGCGACTTACTGTCGCAAACGGAAAACTATTTCGCCTACACCGTCATTATTGAGGAAGGATTGTCCTACGGCATTTATACGCAAACCGTTGAACCGGGAGCCAAGCCGATTATCGTCCAGCCGGACGGAGACATCACCATCAACTATCTGGACACCAAAGGACTGCCGTTGACCCCGGATCATTTGGCATCGGCGACGGCCCTGGTTGCGCGAATGGTGGGTTTGAGCCAGAGCGAGGACAAGCAGATGTTGCGGCAGGCTCAAATTGCCAAATTCATCAATCAGCTTTACGAGGATGTTTTCCAGGACTGGTCACGGAAGAACGAAAATCAAATGTTGCAGGTTGCGCGGCGGGCGTGCGCTCTGGCTCATTACCGCAGGGAAAAGATGCCGCCGGGCGCGACGATGCTGGAGGCATTTGCCGACTTCCGCGATTGGCTCATGGCCAAGGCAGATGAGGCGCATACGTTCGAGCAGCAATTCGCAGAAGGGGAAGTGCTGAAATTCCTGAAAGACCCCAACACGGTGAAAGACGTTCGCAACATCGCTTTCGCGTATTTTAAAACCAGCGAGTATCCCACGCATCGGATGTTGCAGGAGTTAATGTCGCTGGATGCCAGCGGCGCGGAACGCGACCAAATTATTGAAATTTCCACGCTGCTCCTGCCTTGGTGTCGGGACGGCAATTACGGGGCGTTGTTTGATGGTGAGAGCAATTTAACCCTAACGGGCAAAATTGCCCATTTCGAGCTTGGTTACATTCCTGATAGCGCAAAGGAGTTGCGGGCCGCCGCCGGTTTTCTCATCACCAACCATGCCCGCAAACATATCATCACGCTGCCACGGGCCTTGAGGAAACGGAACATCTATGAGGAAGTGGCGCGCTTTCTCGACATTCCGGGCGGCGAAGAAATTGTTAAGGAGAGCTACGCGCAACTGCGGAAGTTCAATTGCTGGAACATTTCCATCGTTCAGCAGTATGCCCGCTTCAAACAATCGCGCATACGCAGCGCCGTTTTCGGCAACAGCCGCCAGTTCTTTTTGATGCGCCAAAACGACCGGAGCGATCTGGATGACATGGCGCGGGACATCGCCATTCCTGAAATCACCAAGCACACGATCATGAATTATACGTTGCCCGACCATCAGAGCGGGCGAAAGTATTCGGCCTTCACCTATCTGCACCTGGATTCAAACCGTCCAATATG
>Ga0335074_10005102_pt1 | contig 18158 bp, 17 predicted proteins | sample Lox_Sample_23_FD_206715 | JGI IMG/M metagenome (GOLD analysis project Ga0335074, IMG submission 206715) | Soil microbial communities from Loxahatchee National Wildlife Refuge, Florida, United States - Lox_Sample_2.3 | ecosystem: Environmental > Terrestrial > Soil > Wetlands | place: USA... | reverse complement strand
GGCGGCAACGCGCCCTGAACCGCCGGCACCGGCGAACCGTTCGGGAGATAGCCGGGATTGGTGTTGTCCAGCATGTAGTAGTGGCCGGCCGCGCAATTTGACGCCGGGTGATAGGGCAGCGACGCCAGATAATCGACAATCGGGGCGACGCCGGGTTGGGTCGGGTCTGAACAGTCGCTGAAATTGTTGTCGGCGATGTAGACGTTGATCGTGCCGGCTTTGGGGTTGGGGTTGGCGATATTCGAGGGTGGCGTCATCGGATTGCCGTTGCCATCACTCCAGAAGCCGGCGTCGCCGGTCCCAAACATGAAGTGGTTGGCGCCGGTCCCGCCCAGAAAGGCTTGATGGTAGTTGTCGCTGAGGGTGAAGCGATCGGCCAGTTCTTTAAGCAACGACGCCTGCTCCTGCTCGGCGTCGTAGAACCCCATTTCGTTGCCTTCGCTGAAATTGCCGGTCAGTGTCGCGAAATTTGGCGGGCTATAGGTCGCCATGACAAACAGGAACAAATCGAGCAGGCAGCCCGTGGGGTTGTCCTTGGTCGCATTGGCGATACTGCAATCCTGCTGCTGCCATGCCTGGTAAAAGCGGTGCGTCATGTCGCCGGTATAGTCGTCGTCGCTGATATTGGGACCCTTCAGTACAAACGGTCCGTTTGGCAACGCACCGGCGCGGGGAATGCGGGTATCGAGCGAGTCGGCGGGCAGTCCGGTAGCACCCGTCGTCAGCAATGCCGCATATTTCGGCTGGATGTCTGGCTCGGGCGGGATCGTCGTGAACGGGCCGGTATTGTAATTGGTGCCCGCGGCGTTGACGATCGACGAATACGGGTTCTGCGGCGCACCGTTGGTATTGGGCTGCGGCATCAGATTGGCCAGGCTATATGGGGTCTTGGCGCTGTCCGGCGCTCCGACATAATAGGTCGGCTGGGGGCTGACGGCGTATTGCGCCGCAAGCCCATAATTGCGCCCGGGCGAGCCGTCCTCGTTGACGATACCTTTCGACAGGATGTTCGAGATCGTCTGTCCCCGACCTTTCGGCTTGTAGACGCCAAAGGTGTGGTCGAGACCGCGGTTCTCGTCGATCAGAATGATGACATGCTTGATCGGGCTTTCAGTAGCAAAGGCGGCAGCGGCGTCCTTATTGGGAGGTGAGCCGTCGAAACCCGCCGCCTGAACAAAGCCGACCGAATTTAACATTGACGTGCAAATTGCGGTGGTGAGCAGCCACTTTCCCCACCGTGCGGCCTTAGATTGCATTGCTGCCTCCACATATAAATCAAAACGCTAGGAATTTAGCCGTATCCGGATGACCGCGTCGTCTCAGCCGAGTTTCAAATCAGAGAACCTTTTATGGCCGCTTGGGACGAAACCGCCATGCGCGCCGCCAGATCAGCGTTGGGCATTCGCCGCCTGCAGCATCTGCCGCAGTGCGCTATAGTGGGCCTCGTGAATTGGCGGGTTGAACAGTGACCAGGGTTGCGCTGCGGTCAGCACGACCGGCACAACCGACGCCGTCAGTTTACGAAAATCCAGGAATTGGCGAGCGGCGACGTCAAACTGGCCGGCTGCAGCCGCCATGTCGATGCGTCGCAACACCAGCACGGTTTCTTCGAGCGCGGTGCGCGCCAATACCCGTTGCCGCAGACCGCCAATGACCGAGGTGTCGTTGCGGTCGGGAAAATCCTCGGTCAATTCGCGCAATTCCAGGCCAACGGTATCGACGGCCAGCGAAATCACGGCCGTGTCGTGCGCCGGGATCGCCGTATCGAGCACGCTGGCGAAATCGTTCGCCTCCTTCAGGTCGGTGGCCACGCCGTCGTTTTCAAACGCCTGCTCGCCATCGCCGATCGCGGTCAGATAGGCCACGAGATCGTGCCCGTCCTGCGCCGACAGGCCGAGGTCGAACACACGATCGAAATGGGCGACGACCTGATCGTAGGTATCGTAACGCCCATCGTGAAAATACGGCGCGCTAAAATCGGCGTTCAGCAAGGTCGGGGTCTTGTAAAGACCGCCGGAGCCGACATCGTGCTGTTTGTGGTCGACAAAGGCGGCCGAGGGTATGTGACAGCCGGCGCAGCTGAGCGTGGCATCATGCGGGAAGGGTCTGGCGAATAGCGTTTCGCCGCGGCGGGCGGCATCGCTTGCCTGTGCGGTAAGCCGCCCGCCCGGCCCGAGCAGCGGATTGGGTAAAAAGTCGATGTCCTCGATATAGGCCACGATGCCGTCGAGTATTGCCGGCGACGGTTCGGGACCAGCAAACTCGTTGACGATCACATTGCGGACAAAATCGCGCAGCGACCCGATGCGCCCATCATGGCCGTAGGGCGCCAGATAGCGCGCGCCGCGCAGGCTCGGAACCGTGACGGCGTCGAGCACGTGGTTGTCACTTTTCTCATTGAACAAAGCGCCGGTGGTATCGAACGTGCCCGGTCGGCTGGAGGAGCCGGGGATGTAAAGCTTTTGGTTATTGACGCCATTGATGTGAGACAGGTGCTGCAGCTGATGCCGGCCTGCCGCGCCACGCCGCCCAGGATCTGAGGGGCGCTGAACGCCAGATCGCCCAAATTGATCAGATAGGATTTGGCCCCGCCGATCGACTCCGAATGGAAGATTTGGCGCGGCTGCGACAGTTGATCTTCGTTGAGCTCGCTGCCGACGGGCAGCATCGTCTGCTTGCCATGCACCGGAAAGGCGCGCAGCCCCGACCAGGGGGCCAACGACATGGCGGCCATTACTGCGGCGAAAATAAGCGGTCCCGACCCCAGCTTGCGGCGATATCGCTTTGGCTTCATTGTGCGATTTCTTCCAGGGTCGGGGCGCGCAACCCGATCTGCGGTGCTGCCGATTGCAGCAAGACAATCAGCTCTTCGCTGGTGGCGCGCAGCTTGACGGGGCTGAGGCTGCGCAAATCGGCAACCGCCAGCGCTGTCTTCAGGGCTTCGATTTTCGCCTGGATCGCGGCGGCAAGTGTGGCGTCGTGAGCCGCCACGGCGGTGGCGAAAATCGTCCGATAGGCAACGGCAATCCCATCGGTGTTATTGCGCATATCGTCGAGCGAAGTACCGCTGAACGGCGATTCCCCGCCGTCGGCCTTGCTCTCGCCGATTTCATAGGCGAGCCGTGCAGTGCCGTTCAGCAAACGTTGCGGCAACAGGTTGAGGTGATGGACTTTGACGTCGAGATCCTCAAGATTGAGAACCAACGCGTCGGTTTCGGGCTTCAGGTCGGTCCGTTTGGCGCCGAACAGTCTTGCTTCGATCGCGTGAAACCCCAGCAGTGCATTGGGCCACGCGTCAATCTCCTGATCCAGGTCGGGCACAAACGCCTCGGTAAAAACCTCGGAGCGTTCCCAGCCGATGCGCGCATCGATCCACGCCTTTTCAGCGCCATCGACGTCGCCGGCGATCAGCCGCTCCTGCAATAACCGCGCCCCCGCCGCAATAACCGCGCCCCGCCAAAGACTGGTCGATGTTCTTGATCATAATCGGCCGATACTGCTCGGCGGTGGCGGCGAGATTATTGGCGGCCGGCGGCGCGACGTTTGGCGCTGCAATGGTGGCGGCAGATGTTGCAAACATAGAGTAGCAGAGGCTGGTGAACAGCCCGATGAGCCAGCGTTTGCGCCGCGATGCGCGGATCGAGTTCTTGACCGCCGGTGGCGGCACCGGCTCGTTCAAAGCGCCCAGATGCGATTTCTCATATCAGGCATTCGTCCCCCGTCTTTGCGATGGACGACAACTCGCACGGCAGCATGTATTATCTGAAGGCACCGAAATACCAGAATGCCCATCCCGGCAATTCCGACCCTCGGCTGGAACAGGTCTTTCTCGTCAATGTGTTGAACGCGTTGCAGAAATCGCCGGAGTGGCGCGAGACGGCGGTGATCCTCAACTATGACGATTCGGATGGCTGGTATGATCACGTCAGCGGGCCGATCATCAATCACTCGACCAATCTTGGCACTGCCGACCCGAGCAATCCGAATATCGGCGGCGACAACAATGAGACCAACGCCAACGACTCGTTTATTCTGACCTTGCCGCTGTCGACTTCGACAACGCCGGCAGCCCCGCAGGGCATCATGACCTCGGGCGTTTGCGGCCCAACCCCGGTCGGCGCTGCTCCAGGCGCTGGCCGATGCGGCTATGGCCCGCGGTTGCCGTTCATCGTGATCTCACCCTGGGCGAAGTCCAACTTCATCGACCATACCGTAACCGACCAAACCTCAAGTCTGCGGTTTATCGAGGTGAATTGGGACCTCGGCTTTATCGATGGTTCGGCTGTGCCGCCGGGTCAGCCGCTCGGTTCGTTTTCATTCGATCAACTGGCCGGGTCGATCCTCAACATGTTCGACTTTGACGACCGACCGAACACAGGCACGCTGATCCTCGACCCGCTGACCGGCACCGCCCGCCGTTAGCGGTGAACCGACGGTCGCCGCTCGCGGTCTTGGTGCGATCTGATAGGGTGCGATCTGATAAAACGCCCACAACCGCTGCGCCTCACTTGCGGCCGGCGGTTTGGGCTCAGTCTGATCCGAGTGACGGATTTTCATCCGCGCGACGATCCTCGGTCCTCGGATTGCACGGTGACTGCCGGACGACGTTTTGTCGACCTCGATTGGTGCCCGCCGGCTGTACGGCCGGCGAAATGCCGGTTTCACCGCTTCGATTGCCGAGCGTCCGATCGTCAGACGTTGAAGCGGAAATGCATGATGTCGCCGTCGCGGACGACATAATCGGCGCCTTCCAGACGCATGCGGCCGGCATCTTTGGCACCCTGTTCGCCGCCATGGGTGACGAAGTCGGCGTATGAGATGGTCTCGGCGCGGATAAAGCCTTTTTCGAAATCGCTGTGGATGCGGCCTGCGGCCTGCGGCGCCCTGGTCCCGCGTTCGACTGTCCAGGCGCGCGCTTCCTTGGGTCCAACCGTCAAGAATGTGATCAGATCGAGGAGCGAGTAGCCGGCGCGAATGAGCCGGTCGAGGCCGGTCTCGTCAAGGCCGAGTGCTGCGAGATATTCGGCGCGTTCGCCGGCATCGGCGAGCTGCGCCAACTCCGCTTCGATCGCTGCCGAAATCACCACGACGCCAGCGCCGCGGTGGGCGGCATAATCGGCCAGCCGATCACTCTCGGCGTTGCCGCCGGCGGCGTCCGCCTCGTCGACATTGGCGATGTACAGCACCGGCTTGGCGCTCAGCAATTGCAGTGCGCCCAAGTCTCGCAGCTGATCGGGGCCGCTGACCGCACTACGCGCGGGTTCTCCGGCGCGCAAGGCGGCGAGCACCGGATCGATGATCTCGGCCAAGGCTCGAGCATCCTTGTCACCGCCGCGCGCCCGCTTTTGCACAGCGACCGCGCGCCGCTCGAGGCTTTCGAGATCGGCCAGCATCAGTTCGGTTTCGACAATCTCGACATCGCGGATCGGGTCGACCGAACCCTCGACATGGACGACATTGCCGTCATCGAAACAGCGGACAACATGGGCGATGGCATCGACTTCTCTGATGTGGCCGAGAAACTGGTTGCCTAACCCCTCGCCGCGAGCGGCACCGCGCACCAGCCCGGCAATATCGACAAATTCGAGTTGGGTCGGGATGATTTTTGCCGATTTTGCCAAGCGGGCGCAGACCGCAAGGCGCTCGTCCGGGACCGCGACGCGACCGACATTGGGCTCGATCGTGCAAAACGGATAGTTCGCCGCCTCGGCTGCGGCGGTCGCAGTCAAGGCATTGAACAAGGTGGACTTGCCGACATTGGGCAGTCCGATGATGCCGCAGCTGAAGCCCATCGGCTAAGACGCCACCGGCGTTGCCGTGGATTTTGCTTCGGGCGGGGCGAGGCGGCGCGCCACCTCGCTCATAAACCCGTCGGGAGCGCCGGCCAGCAACAGGCCGATGGTTTCGGCCACCGCCGCGAGCAGCGGTTCGACCCAGAGTGTCATCTCTTCGGGGCCGAAATTCTGCAGAACATAGGGTTGCACCAATTCTTTGATCCCGGGATGACCGACCCCGATCCGAATCCGCCAGTAATCGGGTCCGATCAGCGGGTCGATCGATCGCAGACCGTTGTGCCCGGCGTTGCCGCCGCCGCGCTTGACCCGCAATTTGGCGGGGCGCAAGTCGATCTCATCATGGATCACAACGATCTCCTCTGGCGCGATCTTGAAAAATCGCGCCGCCTCGGCAACCGACTCGCCCGACGCATTCATGAAGGTTTGCGGCTTCAGCAGCAGCCGCCGCGTTCCGGCGATTGGCGCTTCGGCGAGTTCGCCCCTGAAACGATTGCGGAAGACCGGAAATCCGTGCCGCCGCGCGATCGCATCGACCGCCATAAATCCGATATTGTGGCGGTTTCGTGCATAGCGCGAACCGGGGTTGCCGAGCCCGACAACCAGCCGCATCGGGGCGGGGCCGTCGCCGCTGTAGATCGGTTCTCGAGCCGTCAGGAGGCGCTCCCCGGCTCTCCCGAGGGGGGTGTCGAAGCCGTCGTTGCCGCTTCGTCGCGGACCGCGGAAGAGGCGGCGATGCTGGCGATGGTAAAGTCGCGGCCGGCGATTGTCGGCCGGCAGCCCTCGGGCAATGCCACCGCGCTGATATGGACGCTGTCGCCGATATCGAGCCCGTCGAGACTTACGGTCAGGTGATCCGGTATGCCGTCGACCGGGCAATTCAATTCGATGCCGTGACGGACGATGTTAAGGATGCCGCCGCGGCGCAATCCGATTGACTGCTCCTGGTTGATGAATATGACCGGGACAGTCACCGTCACCCGGGTGGTTGCGGCGACGCGCATAAAATCGACATGCAGCGGCTTGTCGCTCGCAGGGTGATATTGTACCTCGCGCGGCAGTGCACGCTCGACGGCACCATCGATCGCCAGATCGACGAGGGTCGCGAAAAAGCCGCGCCGGGCGAGCGCGCGGGTCAGTTCGCGCGGTTCAAGACTGATCGGCATCGGCTCGCGGTTACCGCCATAGACGATGCCCGGCACCCGCCCCGAGCGTCGCGTGGCCCGGGCCGCACCCTTACCGGCGCGGGCGCGCAGCTCGGCGCTGAGGGAAATGATTTCGGGCATCGATCTTTGCTCCTTTTCGGAAAATAAGACACGGCAACCGCCACTCTGCCACGATCCGCCGGCGCACTCGTCGGCCGATGCAATTCGCGGCGGCGCGGTCGCAGTCTAGTCGAACAGGCTCGAAACCGACCGTTCCTCGCTGATGCGACGGATTGCCTCGGCCATCAGCGGTGCGATCGAGACCTGGCGAATGTTGTTCGCCTCCCGTACCGGATCGGTTGCCATGATGCTGTCGGTCATGACCAGTGATTCGATCGGCGACGCCACAACCCGCGCGATGGCACCACCGGACAGCACGCCGTGAGTGACATAGGCGAACACTGCCGATGCTCCCGATTCGAACAGGGCCGCCGCTGCGTTGCACAGGGTACCGGCACTGTCGACCATGTCGTCGACCAGGATGCAGCGCCGTCCGGCGACGTCGCCGATGATGTTCATGACCTCGGAGACGCCGGCCCGCTCACGGCGCTTGTCGATGATGGCCAGATCAGCGTCAAGCCGCCGCGCGATCAGCCGGGCGCGCACAACGCCGCCGACATCGGGCGATACGATGATCAGATCCCGGCGCGCGTGATGATCGAGGATGTCCTTCACCAGCACCGGCGCGGCATAGAGATTGTCGGTCGGAATGTCGAAGAACCCCTGGATCTGTCCGGCATGCAGGTCGAGCGTCAATACCCTGTTGGCCCCCGCCGCGGTGATCATGTTGGCGACGAGTTTTGCCGAGATCGGCGTGCGCGAGCCGGATTTGCGATCTTGCCGGGCATAGCCGTAATACGGGATGACGGCGGTCACCCGTCGCGCCGAGGCACGCTTCAGCGCGTCGAGGCAGACGAGCAATTCCATCAGATGGTCGTTCGCCGGAAATGACGTCGACTGGATCACGAAAACGTCCTCGCCGCGGACGTTTTCGAGGATCTCGACAAACACCTCCATATCCGGAAACCGGCGCACGCTTGCCTTCGTCAGCGGCAGATCCAGATATTCCGCGATTGCTTCGGCAAGTGGCCGATTGCTGTTACAGGCGAGGATCTTCATGACGCGCCATATGCCCGCGCCGACAGGTCGAACCCCGCGGCTTCGCAGAACTGTAATTTAACAATCGTCGACCGGTCTGGCAACCTCGCGGCCGGCACGGAGCCTCCGGTCCGGTGGAAAAGTTCAGGAATCTCCGGTCGATTCCGGCGTGCCGCGGGCAATCAGCTGCATGATGCCGTCCTGCGCCGCGACCGCGATCGTGTAGGCGATATCGCCCCAGGAGCCATTGAGCAGACCGGCCGGGACATCGTTTTCCTGAACCACATTGCCAATCTCGCTCCCGTCCTTGCTGAGCACACGCCAGACGATTTTGACGTGCTGCTTGCCGGCGATGGGCTTGTCGACACTGACGGTGGCATTGAGCGAGAGCATTCTCTTGGCCTGAGGACCGACGACGATTTCCAGATCTTGTCTTTTCAACAGCGCGGTAATGGCGCTGGCGAGTGCCGTCCCGCCGTCGCCGGGCGCGCCCTTGACGCCGCTGATCAACAAGCGGGTCTCGCCCTCGTCCGCCGCCTGTACCGAAGCTTTTGGCGCCTTGTCCTGCAGCATCGCCGCGATTTGATCGGCGCTGGCGGCGGCGAGACGAGCGACGGCGTCGTCCTTGCCCTGCTGCCAGGCGCCTGCCGCGGCCTCGATCCGCTCGGCCCGTGTGCCGAGGGATTTCCCGGTTGGATCGCGCAGATCCCACAACACTACAATCGCGGCCGTGCTGCCGGAATCCGGCATTGCCTGCAAGCGGCCGTCAAGTTCATAGCTGGCGATGCCGACGGCTCGGTCGCTGGCGGCGATATCGCGCTTTTGCAGCGCCTCGGCCATTGCCGGCGCCAGCTTTTCGGCGGTGGCCGGCGGTCCGCCCTTCAGCGGTGCTATCGCCACGGCGGCGGTGTCGCGCAATGTCAGCATCGGTGAGCCCGGCCTGGGGACATCATCGGCAAAGGGATGCGGCAACGGCTGACAGGCGGAGATTAGAAGCGCCACCGCCGCTGCCGCCCGCCGCCATGCCGCAGCGGGGTTCATTGCACCAGGAGGACGCAGGTGACGAGCGCGCCCAGGAGGCAAAAAGCGAGAAACATGATCAGGTAGGGCACCGTTTGATCAGTTTTCCGCGCGGGTCGGCGCCAAGCCGTCAACCATCGATGACGATCGCCGACAGTCCAAGACCAAAGGCCGGCTCACCGCGGCGACGGGCCCGCCGATAGCTGAAAAAGCGATCGGGCTCGGCCGCTGTGTCATGGGTGGCGTGTTCGATGACCGGGACGCCTAAGCGGCCGAGCCGATGCCCGATATAGCCGGCGAGATCGAACAAGAAATGCCGGGTGCGGTCTGCAACGGCGAAATACTTTTCGGTTTCGGGATCACGCGAGACGATCGGCCGCGGAAATTCGGCGCCGACCTCATATGAAGCGGGCCCGATGCACGGGCCGATACCGACCTGGATGCGGCGGCGCTCGGCGCCGAGTTGTTCCATTGCCGCGACCGCCGCCTCGGCGACGCCGGCAACAGCGCCGCGCCAGCCGGCATGCGCCGCCCCGACCACCCGAGCGACCGGATCGCAGAGCAGCAAAGGCGCGCAATCGGCTGCCAGAACCCCGAGGACCAAGCCAGGCTGGCTTGTTGCCATGGCGTCGGCGGCGGGGGCAGTCTCAGGCGGCCAGGGGGTTTCGGCGACAACCGCGGTGGTGCCGTGGACTTGGCGGCAGGTGACCAGACGATCGCCGGCAAAGCCGAGCATCTGCATCGCGATCATGCGGTTTTGCGCGACCCGCTCAGGGTGGTCGCCGGACCCGTAACCGCAGTTCAGCGAAGCATACAGCCCCTCGCTCACCCCACCCTGTCGGGTGAAAAAGGCGTGGCGGACAGCTGGGCATTCATCGAGCGCGGCAAGGCGGATCATCATCTCGGTTCCGGATCATCAAACCCTGGCGGCTCCGCCAACCCTCGTGAAGTCAGCGCCATGACCTTGAACAAGGTGCCCATTTGCTGCGGGTCGAGCAAGCGGTAGAGACCGCTCTCGAGCCGCTCTCGCTCTTCGGGTGACGCGCGCACGGACAACGCCGCCAACCGTGCGCCGGCACCGAGATGGTGCAAAAAGCGGCATTGGGCGATCGGCCCGTAGGCGTCAGCGCCGACGGCGCGCACCGCCTCAGCGATTGCCGCGAAATCAACCTCGGCGCTGAGGTCGGCGGTCCCGGGACTTGCCAGCGGATCGGCTCGGCGATGACTCGAGACCGCGCGCAGGCTGGCCCCGGCGGCCGTCTCGGTGCGACCGTAATCGATCAGCAACGCCGCGCCGGGCCAACGGGTGAAGCGGCTGCCGAGAGCCGCCGCGAGGGCCAACCCCGAGGGGCAAATCTCGAAAATCGTCCCGGGCGGGGAGGTATCGCGCAATGCCGCCGGAACCAATGCCGCCAGCAGCGGATTTTCCGGTCCGTCGACAAAGCCGAACCGGTCTTCCGCAGCCAGCGTCACCATTCGCTCTGTCCAATGCTGCGAGCCGCGCACCAGTTGCCGGATTGGCAGAGCGTCGAGAAATTCGTTGGCGACGATCAGCAGTGGTCCCTCCGGCAGATCCTCGATCCGGGTTAGCCAGACGGCATTGTCCGTTCCCAGATAGCGGCGTTGTGCTGCGCGCAGGACCGGGCTCAGTTCGATCAGGTGGAGGCGAAGCGCGCGACGGAATTCCGGCAATGCGCGGGCGGCACGCAGCAGATCCCCGGCCAGCACGCCGTTGCCCGGCCCGAGTTCGGCAAGAATGACAGGATCGGGACGCCCGATCCGCTCCCACATCAGAGCACACCATATGCCCACCAATTCGCCGAAGATCTGACTGATCTCGGGCGCGGTGACAAAGTCGCCGTCGGCGCCGATCGGCCTTCGGGTGGCATAATAGCCGAGTTCGGGATCATAGAGCGTCATCGCCATGTAGGCCGCAACTGATAGCGGCCCTTCGGCCCGTATCCGGTCGGCAATCTTGCCGGCGAGGCTGCGGCCGGTCACGAGGCCGACGGGCGCGGCGTGCGCCGGGACCAGACGATGATCAAGATCCCGGCGATCAGCACCGGGATCGACAGGAGCTGACCCATCGTCGTTCCAAAAATCAGATAGCCGAGTTGCGGGTCCGGCTGGCGGAACAGTTCGCCCGACATTCGCGCGACGGCATAACCCGCGAGAAACAGCCCGGTCTCCAGACCGGGCGACCGCCGCGCGCCCCGCCGCTCGGCGAACAGCAACAGCAGGAATAAAAGGATACCCTCGCAAAACGCTTCATAGAGCTGGCTTGGATGCCGCGGCACCGGGCCGCCGTTCGGAAAGATCATCGCCCAGGGCACATCGGTCGGGCGGCCGTACAATTCGCCATTGATGAAATTGGCGAGGCGGCCAAAGAAAAGTCCGATCGGAATCGCTTCGATTATGATGTCGGAAAAAGCAAAAATTCGAATTCCGCGAGAGCGCGTAAATAAAATGATCGCGACCGTGACGCCGATCGCGCCACCATGAAACGACATGCCGCCATGCCACACGTAAAGTGCCTGGAGCGGATGCGCAAAATAGTAGCCGGGGTTGTAAAACAGGACATAGCCGATGCGGCCGCCGAGAACCACACCAAGCGTCGCCCAAACCAAAAAATCATCGACGTCCTGGCGCCGTACCAGATGCGGCGGCCGGGCGGCGAGCCCAAGGCAATAGCGCCAGCCGATCACCAGTCCGGCGATATAGGCGAGCGCATACCAGCGGATCGCGAAAGGGCCGAGTGAAACCGCGATCGGGTTGATCGCAGGGTAGGGGATTACAAAAAATGGCGGCATCGGCCGGAAACCATCAGAAGCGACAAATTGTCAATGGCACCCGCCGGGTGGCCAAAGGCGCCGGCGAAATCTGAGCTGCAACCCGATCGGGCAAGGGAGGACGTCAGCGTTCCCGCAAGAACAGCATCGCGCCGTTTGCCTCGTGCGGCGCAACTGCAAGACTGCCATCGGGCATCTCGGAAAATGCGACCTGTTGCTCTCTCATGAAGCCCGCGGTGCGCTCGCGCTGCTCGACCCCGAGTTCGAGGGCAATGATATCAGGCAACCGGACATCACGATCAAGCGGGAAACCGGGGTGCATCGTCTGAAAATCGTCGGGGGTGCTGAAGACCAAGCGATGCCGGCCGATATCGATCGTGGCGACGGCGTCTGTGGTCGTTACCTGTATGATCCCAAAAAGCCGGTCATAGGCCGGCAACAGCGGCGCGGTACTTTCCACCAGAATATGCACGCCTTCTATCCCGATCGCCCCATTCGGATGGCCGAGCCATTCGTCGCGCCGCATCAGTTCCGGTGTCAGATGGCTGCATAGAAAGCAGTCGAGACCCGGCGTCTCCTCGGCGGGCAGCGATACCAGACTAAAGCGCGGCAGCGCTGTTCCTTCGGCGATTTCGATTCTGCGGGCAAGCGCACGCGGCATCGAGGGATGAAGACCGCGATCGACAAGGATTGCCCGAGCCTCCTCGACGCTGCCGAGCGGGGCGAACGCAGTACCCATCAGCCCCTCGCGCCATGCCAGGAAATCGCCGAGCCGGTGGCCCGATCCGTCAGTTTCGACAATCCCGAGAAGCTCGATGTAATCGGTCGGGAACATGATGCAGTAATTGCCGGTGGGCTGGTCGATGTGGCGGCCGCGCTGTGACAGGGTGAAGCCGAGCCGGCGCCAATTGCTGCGGGCGATCTCGAGATCGCGGACGCCGACGATGACATGGTCGATCCCTGCTATCGGTTCCATCGCCGCTCTCCCTGAATGCGGCCTCGGTCAGGTTCGCTCCGGAAATAGGGTGAGGAGCCCCTCCCGCGAGGCCGGACATGTTCCTCGCTCGGTGATCAGCGCGGTGACGAGACGGGCCGGGGTGACATCGAAGGCGTAATTCACGACCGGGCTGGCCTGAGGAGTAATCCGCACCGCGACGCGTTCGCCGCCATCGGTCCAGCCTTCGACATGCGTCACCTCGCGGCTGTCGCGCTGTTCTATCGGGATTGCCGAGGCGTCTTCGATTTCCCAGTCAATGGTCGACGACGGCATTGCCGCATAAAACGGCCGATCATTGTCATGCGCCGCCAACGCCTTAAGATAGGTCCCGATCTTGTTGGCGACATCGCCGCCGGCCGTCGTCCGGTCGCTGCCGACCATACATAGATCAACCAGACCACGTCGCATCAGGTGGCCGCCGGCATTATCCACGATCACGGTGTGATCGATCCCATGCTGGCCCAATTCCCATGCGGTCAATCCGGCACCCTGATTGCGCGGCCGGGTCTCGTCGACCCAAACATGAAGCGGAATGCCATCATCATGGGCGCGATAGATCGGGGCGAGTGCCGTGCCCCAGTCGACCGCAGCAAGCCAACCGGCATTGCAATGCGTCAGCACTTCGACCCGCTGGTTGCGGCCCTTGCGCTGCCAGGCCGCAGCGATCAGCCGCGCGCCATGCTCGCCGATCGCCCGACAGCTGGCGATATCGGCCTCGGCGATTTCGCCGGCCCGCGCCAGCGCCGCGCCAAGCCGCTGCGGCGGCCCGAGCTCGCAAAGAGTCCGTCGCATTTCGTCAAGCGCCCAGCGCAGATTGACCGCGGTCGGGCGGGTGGCAGCAAGCATTGCGACGGCACGGTCGAGACCGTCATCGGAAGCGTCTTGCGCCATCGCCAGCGCGACGCCATAGGCGGCGGCGACACCGATCAGCGGCGCGCCGCGAACCTGCATCGTGCGGATCGCATTCGCCGCATCCGCGAGGGTAGCGAGTCGAACAATCGCCAATTCATGCGGCAGTCGGGTCTGATCGATGATCTCGACGCAGCCGCCATCGCCAGCCGGCCAGATCGTCCGCATCGGCCGGCCTTCGACTTTCATGCCGGTCCTCGCAGCACGCGCCCGGCGACGGCGTCGAGGTGGGCAAGCAGCGCCGGATCGCGCTTTTCCGGGGCGGTGATCAACGCGCTGCCGAGAGCGTGCCGGCAGCCCTGCCGGCAATCCCCACCCTCAGCGGCCAGCAGCGGCACGACTGCCCGAATCAGCGCCTTCGCCTTTTGCGCATTGGCCAAGAGCACACCCACAATCATGTCGACGGTAACCGCATCATGTGCGGGATGCCAGCAATCGTAATCGGTGACCATGGCAACCGTGGCGTAGCAGATCTCGGCTTCGCGGGCGAGCTTTGCCTCTGGCATGTTGGTCATGCCGATCACATCGCAACCCCAGGACCGATAAAGCCGGCTCTCCGCCAGCGTGGAGAACTGCGGCCCTTCCATGACCAGATAGGTGCCGCCGCGTTGCAGCGCCAATCCGCCCTTTTCGGACGCGGCGCAGAGCGCGTCGCCGACCCGCGAGCAGACCGGATGCGCCATCGATACATGGGCAACGCAACCGGCGCCAAAAAAGCTTTTCTGGCGGGCAAAGGTGCGGTCGATAAACTGATCGACGACAACAAAGTCGCCGGGCCGCAACTCCTCCCGCAGGCTGCCAACCGCCGACAGCGAGACGATGTCGGTCACGCCGCAGCGCTTCAGCGCATCGATATTGGCGCGAAAATTGATCTCCGACGGTGGCAGGACGTGCCCGCGGCCGTGGCGCGGCACGAACACGACCGGATAGCCGCCCAGGGTACCAAAGCAGAATTCGTCTGAAGTCGGCCCGAACGGGCTTTCGACCCGTCGCCAGACGACATCGGTCAGACCGTCGATCTCATAAAGACCGCTGCCGCCGATGATGCCGATGACGGGCGCGTTCACCAGCGGCTCAGTGCACCGAGGCCCAGATCTTGCGCTTGGCCGCGTAAAAGACGCCGGCGCCGACGATCAGGAAGATGAAGACCCGAACCCCGGTGCGATGGCGCGCATCGAGGTTGGGTTCGGACGCCCAGGCGAGGAATGTGGTGATGTCATGCGCCATCTGCGGCACGGTTGCCTTGGTGCCATCGGCAAAGGTTACCGCACCGTCGCTCAACGGCGGCGGCATCGCGATCAGATGCCCGGGAAAGTACTCGTTGTAGTATTTGCCTGGCGGCACAGTGAACCCGGGTGGCGGGTTCTTATAGCCGTTCAGCAGCGCGTAAACGTAATCGGGACCGCCCTCGCGCGCTTTGACGATCATCGACTGATCGGGCGGCAGCGCGCCGCCATTTGCCGCCCGCGCCGCCTCGTCATTCGGAAACGGGCCGGGAATCGGGTCCGCGACCCGGCAGGGCCGCTGGTACATCTGGCCCTGGTCATTCGGGCCGTCGGTGCACTGATCGGTGGCGGCGATCGCCTTGATCTGGTCGGGCGTGTAGCCGAGCGCGGCGAGATCGCGGAAGTACAGATGCTTTACCGGATGGCAGGCGGAGCAGACCTGTTTGTAGATCTGAAAGCCGCGCTGCATCGCCGCTTTGTCATAGGTCCCGAACACGCCGTCAAACGACCACTCTTGATGCGGCAGGGGTGGCGTCTCTTGCGCTCGACCGGAGGCCGCGGCCAGCATCAACAGTCCGATCGATGCGGCCGCCGCAATCAGCAGCTTTGAGAGATCGATCTGCCTCATGTTCAGGGCTTTCCCATCGGCATGGCGGGGGCGGTCAGTCTGGCGCCGTCACCAAGCACCGCGGCGGCGATACTGGTCGGCAGCGGCCGCGGCTTTTCGATCTTGCCGATCACCGGCAGCAGAATCAGGAAGTGCAGATAAAAATAGGCGGTCGCGATCTGTCCCACCGTCACGACGATCCCTTGCGGCGGGTTGAACCCAACCCAGCCAAGCGCAAACACATCGATCACGAGCAGCAAAAACAGCCATTTGTAGATCGGCCGAAACCGCGAGCTGCGCACCGGCGAGGTGTCGAGCCATGGCACGATCAGCAGCAGGAACAGCGATCCGAATGAACAGATGACGCCGAGCAGCTTGGCCGGGATGCCAAAGATCGAGAAGGTGATCGAGCGCAGGATCGCGTAATAGGGCAGCAGATACCATTCCGGCACGATGTGGTTCGGTGTCTGCATCGGGTTTGCCGGGATGTAATTGTCAGGGTTTCCCAGAAAGTTCGGCGCGTAAAAGATAAAGAACGCATAGATCAACAGGAATACGCAAAGCCCGAACAGGTCCTTGACCGTGTAATAGGGATGGAACGGGATCGAATCCTGCGGCCCCTTCATATCGATCCCCAACGGATTGTTGGAGCCGAAGCGATGCAGGGCGATCAGATGCAGCAACACGACGCCGAGAATCACGAACGGCAGCAGGTAGTGCAGCGCGTAGAAGCGATGCAGGGTCGGGTCGCCGACGTTAAAGCCGCCCCAGAGGAAGGTCACGATTCCGTTGCCGATCACCGGGATTGCCGAAAACAGGCTGGTGATCACGGTCGCCGCCCAATAGCTCATCTGTCCCCAAGGCAGCACGTAGCCCATAAAGGCGGTGGCGATCATCAGGATCAGGATGATTACGCCAAGGATCCACAACAGCTCGCGCGGCGCCTTGTACGAGCCATAATAGAGCCCCCGGAAAATGTGGATGTAGACAATCGCAAAGAACATCGACGCGCCATTTGCATGCGCGTAGCGGATCAGCCAGCCGTAATTGACGTCGCGCATGATCCGTTCGACCGAGTCGAAGGCGAGCAGCGAACTCGGCGTATATTGCATCGCGAGAAAAACGCCGGTGACGATCATGATCACCAGCATGATCCCGGCCAAAGAGCCGAAGTTCCACCAATAGCTCAGATTGCGCGGGGTCGGATACTCGTTGAGCTCATGATCCATCATTGCCAGAAATGGCAACCGGTAATCGATCCAACGAATGATCCGGGTCGCTGCGCCGGGGCGGGCGTCGGCCATTATCTTCTCCCAGCCGATCTTGATGGTTGCGTTGCCGGTAAAGTCCTCGCCCGACACGCCGTGGTCAAGCCGCATGGCTCGATGACGCACCCGCCCCCAGACATCACCCATCGCGCCGCGAACAGAACCGAGCCGGCCGCCAGGAAGGCTGCGGTTCCCGTGTATGCGTGAATCAAATCGGTCTTCACCCCCTCACCCCCGAATTTACCGCGATCGATGACCGGGCGCTGAAGCTATACTGTCACCGGAGTGGAACTATGCGACAGACTGCCGCATAATTGGGCGGACAAGCATCCATTAATGGACTTGAACAGGAGCGGCGCCGCGCCGCGAAAAACCAGGAGATTGTTTGCGTCTCGCCTTGTTTGAACCCGACATTCCGCAGAATACTGGTACACTGCTGCGACTCGCGGGGTGTTTTGGTATTGCCGTTGATCTGATTGAGCCGTGTGGATTTCTGCTCGACGATCGCCGGCTCAAGCGAGCCGGTCTCGACTATGCGACACTTTGCGAGGTCAGGCGGCATGCTTCATGGACCGCGTTTTTGGCCGATCGCGAGCCGAGTTCGCGGCTTGTGCTGATGACCACCGCCGGCATCATCCCATTGCATCGCTTCAAGTTTGCGCCGCAGGATACGATCCTGCTGGGCAGGGAAACCGCGGGCGCGCCAGCGGCGGTGCACGCTGTCGCGGCGGCGCGGGTCGCGATCCCGTTGCGACCGCCGGCCCGATCGCTCAACGTCGCGCTCGCTGGTGCGATGGCGGTCTTCGAAGCATTGCGGCAGACGGAGCTGTTGCCGGTGACATGAGCACGACACCCTTCCCTCCCAATCCCGATCGCTGCGAGCGCGCCGCCGCCTGGTTCACGGCGTTGCGCGACCGGATCTGCGCCGAATTCGAGGCGATCGAAAACGAGTTCGCGGCGGGTCCGCGGGATGCAGGCACTGCGGGCCGGTTTGAGCGCAAGCCGTGGGCGCGACCGGGTGGCGGCGGTGGCGTGATTTCGGTCATGCACGGTCGTGTGTTCGAAAAAGTCGGCGTCAACATCTCGACCGTGTCAGGCGAATTTTCGGCCGAGTTCCGCAGGGACATCCCGGGGAGCGCCGACGATCCGCGGTTTTGGGCGAGTGGAATCTCGCTGGTGGCGCATATGTGCTCGCCGCTTGTTCCCGCGGTGCACATGAACACGCGCCACATCGTCACTACCAAGGC